>Ga0154639_131_pt1 | contig 162579 bp, 137 predicted proteins | sample Rifle2008BG13ft_FD_116068 | JGI IMG/M metagenome (GOLD analysis project Ga0154639, IMG submission 116068) | Deltaproteobacteria bacterium RBG_13_43_22 | reverse complement strand
TTTCCATGGAAAGGCTCGAGCCTCTCATGTCCATCCGTGTTATGGGACTTGAACGGGTAAGGGAGCTGCCGGCCCTTGAGGCTTTTTGCGGCACCAAATTGACCCCCCGGAATCCTTTCCTGATTTTGAAGATAACGGCCCCCCATACCAAAACCCTACTCCGGGACAGGGATCTTTCTCTTATTCTCGAAAAAGACCTTGGTTTGGGAAAAATCCTGTTTCTTGCCTTTGATGTTACCGAGGCCCCCGTCAGGAATTGGTCGGGCCTGGGGGCGTTTTGGAAAAAAACAGTACACCTGGGACCGGCCGCGGAGATGACCCCCTGGGACCCTGAGGACGAAAAGATTTTCTCTTACCTGCTGTCAAAAATGCCGGCCCGGTTCCCCTTCTTCTTTGTGGTCTTTCCCCTTTTGACAGGTTACATTTTTTTGGTTGCGCTGTTTTTGAAAACGATTAAGGAAAATCGAGAAAAGGCCTTAAAGACCCTCTCCTATCTTGCCATAGCGGTTTTTCTGTGTTCTTTGGCCGGGTACGGTTTGAATTACTTTACCCAAACCCAAAACAAAGTTTCCTATAACGGCGTTCTTCATATAAAAATCACCGGCCGACCAGGCCTGGGCCGGTGGAAATATCTCTTGGGCATCTATTCGCAAAAAGACGGGGATTTCAAACTACCTCTGGGATCCGATGATATGATGGTGACCAACCTCTCAACCGAGAATCCGGATGCGGAAAAATTTCAAAGCTATACCCTCCTTGAATCCAATGAAGCCCATTCCCTCCTGTTTCCCCTTCATCGCTGGTCTTATCGTTTTTTCGCCCTTTCCGGTTATAGGGGGTTTCCCCTCCAGGCCGAAGCCCGGTTTCAGGAAAAGGATCTGGTTCTTACCGTTGAAAACCGTTCCTCCTTTCCCATCAAAAACTGCCATCTTTACTATGGAGGTCGTTTTTTTGCCTTCGGCAATATTGCCCCGGAAGAAAGACTGGTCAAAAGACTGAAGGGCAAGGATTTGGAACGGGAACAGGTCATTACAGCCAAATCAATAGAGGCTATCCTGGAAGCCGGCCGGGGAAATGGGACGGGATCCCTAAAAAAAGAAATGGAAATGGACCTGACCAAATCCTTGTGGATTTCGATTCACGAACGAAACCAAGGGAAAAAGGACCGGATTTTTTTTATTGGCTGGATCGATTCCCTGTTGTTTACCACCGAACGGAAGGATACAACCCCCTTCCGGGACGGAGCCGGTCTGTTGGAATGGGAAATCCCCCTGGAGACTTGACCGGTCATTGGAAGATGAAGGCCTGTCGGGAGATTTTTAAACCTTCCCAGGCCAACCCGCTTGCCGGGATAAAAAAAACTTGATTACTTCTTTGAGAGCCCTCATGAAATTGGACAATATTTTTAGTGACAGCGAAAAGGATCTGGCCCCAATTTTTTCCTCCAATATGGTATTGATTACCATTGTAAACCTCTGGGTGCTGGGAATCATCCTGGTCCTAACCTGGCCTTATTCGCCCCTTTTCGAGTACATCCAAAGCTTCCGGATTCCTCACACCTATCTGGGTATTTTTGTGGGCAGCCTGATCATGATATCCTATATGAATCTTCGCTGCGCGTTAGGGGAAATTATTCCCAAAGGCGGCTTTGCCCGATCGGAAAGGGAGGGCCTCACCACCTTCGAGGAAGAAAGGGATTATCTCTCTTACGAATTCCCTCATTCCGTGTTTCACACCCTGGTGCTCCACCTCCTGATACTCCCTTTTCTGATCATCGGAGCGGCGACCACCGGAGTAGCCCTGCCCGCCTTTTTCCTGGGCCTGGCCATTCTCTTCACCGCTTCCCTGTTATGCCGGGTGGTTTCCTTTTTCTTCCTCCTGGTTTTGGGAAGATGGCGACTGACCGGGTATCTTGGGGCACGGGTGTTTTATCTCCTTTTTTTATTCGCCACCGCTTTTTTTGCCCCCTTTCTGAATCCTGTTCTGTTATTAGGTAACCTCCATTATGGGGAAAGAGTGCCCATGGGACCGATCATCTCAACCCCCTTACCCTATTTCCTGGCGGTCCTGTCTGCTCTTTTACTTTTTTTTCTGGTCAATCAATGGATCCTCAGGCACAATATCCGTAAAAGGAGTACCTGGTGACCGGCGATTCCGTTTTTGAAAAAAGTGTTGCCACCCTTCTCAGGTGGAGAAAAAGGAGGAGGCTCCTTTCCTATTTGGTCTGGTCCCTCGCCCTTTCCCTGATCCTGAACGCCGTGGCCCTTGGATTTCAAAAAGTGTTTTATCGGCTGGAGCAGGGCCTTTCCATCACCCTGGTTCTAACCCTGATCTCCTTTGGCCTCGTTCTACTTATTCACCTTCTCCCCCGAAAAGACTTTCTTTCGGATTTAATCGAGATCGATGCAAGGCTCCAATTAAAAGACCGCCTGAGCACCGCCTTTGAATATTCCCAATCGGGAAAGCCCTCTCGATTCAGAAGAAGATTATTGTCGGATGCCGGAGATGTACTTGAAAGGCTTCCCAGGAACAAACTCTACCCCTTCGGTTTCTCTCCCGCTTATATCCTCATCCCTTTGTTCGCCTTTATCATTGTGGGTCTCTTGCTCTTTGATTTTTCCCCAGCCAAAGCCAAAAGGGAAATCCCACCGGAAAGGCTGGCCCGAATAGGAAAGGAAATAGAAAAGTTTTCCAAAGAAAAGATTCGCCAAGCCGAAGCCAGGGATAACCAGTCCCTTGGGGAACCTTACCGGCAATTGGAGGAGATGGCCAAAGAGCTTCAAAATCAATCCTTGAAGCAGGAGAAGCTGCTCCTCACCCTGGGAGAGATGAAAAAAGAGGCCCAGGCTGAACGCCTTCGCCTTAGCCAAAAATTGGAAAAAGAGTTGAATGCAGACGGTTCCCCAGGGCAGTCCAATCCTTTCACCGTACCCAAAGACCTCAAAACACCTCAAGAACTGGATAAGGTAATCGAGCCATTAAAAGAATTTTTTGACGGCAGTCTTCCGGATTCCATTACCAAGGATATTTCCCGTATCGGTGAAAAACTCGATTTGGAGCAGTTCCTGGAAAAAACCATCGGCATGGCCATTCCCACAGAACCAGGCGGTGACGAAAGATCCCCCCTATCGAAACGGGACAAGGCCTTTGTCGAGCAGGGAGAAACCCGGGGGAAATTAAAAGAAAATTCTTCCGGAGGATCCAAGTCCCCTTCTTCTTCGGAGAAGGATCCGACCAAGGTCCCCATGCCTCCCAAGTCCGGACCAGGGATGGAGGATAACCAAGGGGCCGGTAAAAAACCTCAACCCGATAAAGACGATAACCCTTATACGGCCGGTAGGGGAAAGGGAACAGGAGAAAAGCTCGTCCCCTTTGAACTCAAGGGTAAAAAGGGGCTCTCCTTCAAAGACGGGGGTCCTTCCGGCGCGGAACCCAGAGACTCGTTTCAGGTACGGGCTTTACCCCTTTTTGGAAAGTCGAAAAACGACCGGGAAGAAACACGGCAGGAGATCCCAGCTTCCTATCGGAAAGAAATGGAGGCGGTCCTTCTTAAGGAAAAGGTTCCCCGGGAATACCGGGAATACATTAAACACTATTTTTTATCCATCAGACAGGAAAAAGGAAAAAAGCAGGATGACCAATCTCAATGAACAACTGGAGTTGATCAAAAATAGTCTGAAACAGATCCAAACCGAACTTTCCAGGGCCATTGTCGGGCAGGAGGAACTCATCCGGCAGATATTCATCTGTCTGCTCTGCGGGGGCCATGCCCTCATTGAGGGAGTTCCTGGTCTGGGGAAGACCCTGATCGTAAAGAGTCTGGGGCAGGTCCTTAACCTGAAGTATTCCAGGATCCAGTTTACCCCCGATCTCATGCCGGCGGACATCGTCGGCACCAACATTGTCAATCAGAATGCGGAAGGAAACCGTTTTTTTGAGTTTTACCAGGGGCCCATATTCGGCCAGATCATTCTGGCCGACGAGATCAACCGGGCAACCCCCAAGACACAGTCCGCCCTGCTTGAGGCGATGCAGGAACAAGCGGTCACGGTCTTTGGGAAAAAATATTCTCTGGAGCCGCCCTTTATTGTCCTGGCCACACAGAATCCCCTGGAGATGGAAGGGACCTATCCTCTCCCGGAGGCCCAGGTTGACCGCTTCTTCTTCAAACTCAAAATCGGTTATCCCACATCGGATCAACTTTTGGAGATCATCGACAAAACCACGGAGGACACGCCGCCGGTCCTGTCTCAGACGGTGGGAGCCGCTTCCATCCTGCAGATGAAATCCCTGGTCAGAGAGGTCCCTCTGGCCTCCCATGTCAAGGATTATGCCGTAAGAATGGTCTTGGCCAGCCACCCCCTTGAAAAGCAGTCCGCCCCGAAGGCCAGGCAATATGTTCGATATGGCGCCAGTCCCAGAGGCGTGCTGAGCCTGGTATTGGCCGGTAAGGTTACCGCCCTTCTTGAGGACCGCTTTAACGTCTCATTGGATGACATCCGGGCAGTGGCCAAACCCGCCTTGAGACATCGAATTATTTTGAACCTTCGGGGCGAGGCCGAAGGGATCGACCCGGATGCAATTGTTGAAGAGATTATCGACAGCCTACCGCAAAAGGTCTGAAAACAAACCGAAGATATTTAAATATTTTCTTGAACTTCGGAATTTGGTCATGGAGGGTTTTTTTTGGAGGTGTCCAAAGGGTAATTATGAGGCACTCAACCGGCCCAAAAGCAAAGTTGGGTTCGAGGCAGTGACCACATCAAAGCCTTTTACCAACAGTGGCGTAGGCCTGCCTGCGATAAAAGATTCCGGTTCAATCCCGATCCAGAAGATTATGGCTAACGGATGGACAACTCCAAAAAGAAAACCCCTCTATGCCCCTTGAACAGGAATAGCGAGCGCATTCCCCGCAGCTTGCTGCGTGGGTTAGCGAGCGAACTACAACAAATAAACCCTTTCCTTGCCTGGAAGATTCCCTGCACCTTGGTGCAGGGAGCTTCAATAAAAAGTTAGAGATTATTTTTTTTAGACTTCAAGGGGCAATAATCAAATCATAAATATCATAGGATGACGGTAATGGAAACGGAAGATTTCCTGGACGAAGATTTTTTGAGGAAATTGGAGAGGCTGAAGCTTCTGGCCGGAAGGGTCATTAAGGGACCCCATAAAGGGGAGCACGGATCCTGGCGTAGCGGCACCAGTCTTGAATTTCTGGACTATCGAAAATATCAGGTGGGCGATGATTTCCGATATGTGGATTGGAACGTCTACGGGAGGCTCGACAAACTCTTCCTTAAGCTGTTCCACTCCGAAGAAGACCTCAGGGTTCATATCCTCATGGACGTCAGCAGATCCATGGCTTTCGGTCAACCCCCCAAGGCCTTGGTGGCGAAAAGACTGGCAGCCGCTCTGAGCTATATCGCCATAGCCAATCTGGACCGTGTGGAATTCGTCTCTTTTGCCGATTCCATTGGGGAATCCCTCGGAGCTCAAAGGGGAATAAAGGCCTACCCATCCATTTTGCGCTATCTCACGGACTTGAAACCAAAAGGGGAAACCGGATTGAATACGTCTCTGGAGGATTTCGCCTCCCTCTGCACCAGACCCGGCCTGGCGGTTATCATCAGCGATCTGCTGGACACCAAAGGGTTTAAAAAGGGGCTGGAGGCCCTGATGCAACGAAAATTCAAAACCACCCTCATCCAGGTATTGGACCATGAAGAGCTTCTTCCTTCCCTGGACGGATATCTTATCCTCAAAGAAATGGAGACCGGAGAAACCAAAAGGATCACCCTGAGCAATGATCTCCGGTCCCTCTACCGAAAAAAGATGGAGCAATTCCTTGATGAGATAAGGGAATTCTGCCTGACCAAAGGGATCGGATATTATCTCCTGGACACCCGCATCCCCTTTGAGGACTTTTTGTTTGATTATCTTTCGGATGGAACCTTATTTAAATAGGGAACCGAGTCAATCCCTCCTGGGCCCGAAAGCATTCATGGGGTTGGACAGAACCACAACCCCGTTTCCATAAGGGAGAGACCTTTGAAAAATGTTCAATTTTGTCCAAGGTCAAGGAAGACGAAAATTTGAACCGCAGGAATACATATAGTATTTCGAGGATTAAAATTTGAGTCTGACGCAAAAATTGGACAAAAGGGGGCGTTTTTCAAAGGTCTCAGGGAAAAGTAAATGCAGCTCTTAAACCCAATCTGGCTCCTTCTTCTGGGACTTATCCCGGTTCTCCTTATTATCCACAGCCTCAAACCCAAACCCCGGGAAGTAGACGTAACCGGCCTTTTCCTGTGGAAAGGGGTTTTAAAAGAGGCCCGGGGGGGAAGCCGGATTCAGTCCCTCTTGAAGAATCTTCCCCTTTTGCTTCAAATCCTGATCGTCATCCTCTCCTCCCTGGCTTTGGCCGAACCCGTCTGGACCCGTCCGACCAGGATCAAAGGAAATGCGGTTCTGGTCCTGGATTCCAGTGCCAGCATGCAAACCAGGACGGCCAAGGGCATCCGGTTTGACAAGGCCAAAGAAGAGGCGCTCAAGCTGATCAGCGAACTTTCGGATGAAAGCCGGATGCTCATCATTGAAGCCGGCAACCGGCCTGAAATAAGGTCCCCCTTTTCAAAAGACAAAAAGCGCCTCCGGGAAGTGATTGAGAATATTCAGCCCTCGGATGTCTCCGGAGACCTGACCAGCGCCGTTTACCTGGCCTTCTCTTTCATCGATCCGGCACCTGAGGACAAGGTCTATCTCATTACCGACGGGGCCGTAACCGGCCTGGACAGCCTTCTTCAAAAACATAGAAAATTGCACCCCTTTATTATTTCAGAGGGGGAAAAGAATGTCGGCATTATCAACTTTCAAGCTCGGCCGGATCCGGAAATACCGGATGTTTACCAGGCCCTGCTTGAGGTTAAAAATTTCAATCTCCACCCGGTTCTCTGCCCCGTTCAGATAACCATCGGTGAGGAAATCGTCTTTAAAAAAACCGCCGGGTTGAGAGGTCTGGAAAAACAACGATTTCTTATCCCTATTTTAAGACCTGAGAGCGAAATCGCTAAAGCCTCCCTGGTCCTCCAGGATGATTTTCCTTTGGACAATCAGGCCTACAACATATTGCGGAGGCCCGGAGAATTATCGATTTTGGTGGTGACTCCTGGAAACTACTTTCTGAAAACCCTTTTGGAGGCCTACCCTCAATTCAGGGTCCATACGGTGAAGGAGATCAATCGCTCTTCCTGGGAGGAGCAGGTCCGTAGCTACGATCTCATTATCCTTGACGGCATCTCACCTCCCTCAACCGAGCGGGGGAACTTCCTGATGATCAACGCCTTCTCCCCCTCGATCCCCGTCACCAAAACCGGGGTTAAGGATAATCCGGTTATCCTGGACTGGGATCGAAGGCATCCGGTCATGCAGAATCTTGATCTGGGAACCCTGCAGATCAGGACGGCCTCATCGGTAAAAACAGGAACAGGTATAAAGCCCCTTTTAGAGGCCAGGAACCAGGGCCTGATCTATGTCTATGAAAAAGAGGGCCTTAGGGCCGTCCTGATCAACTTTGATTTGAGGCAATCGGACCTTCCGCTCCGGGTAGCCTTCCCCGTGCTCATGACCAACTGCTTCAGATGGCTCCAGCCTCACCAGTTTTCCTTCATGCCTATGCAGGTAAAGGCCGGCGAAACTTTTCCTTTGTATCTGAGACCGGCCACCCAATCGGTTTCCATCGGCTTACCCTCCGGGAAATGGGTGAGACAGCCAGTACAATCCAATCCCTTTCCGTATTCGCATACGGAGAAGGTGGGGGTCTATCAGGTCGCGGAAAAAGAGAAAAGGACCCATTTTGCCGTAAATCTGTTTGATGAATCAGAATCCAATATCCGGGTTGACCCTTCCGGATTGGGAAAACAACCAGCCTTGCCCGGAGCAGGAATAGAAACCGTCCAAACCCCGGTACAGACCTGGTTTTGGGTTCTCCTGGGGGTTATTATCCTCCTGGTGCTGGAGTCCACCGTTTGGCTGAAACGAAGATGAAGTATCTCATTCTGGAATAATAACCAATGCCCTTTACCCTTTTAAAACCCCTTTTTCTGATCTCCCTGATAGCGATCCCTCTCTTTTGGATCGGCCTTAAAAAGATTTCTCCTGGGCGTTTATCTCCCAGGGAAAGGGCCCTTTTCGGGGGAATGCGATCCCTGCTACTTCTGCTGTTGGTTCTGGCCCTCTGTGACCTCAGGTTCCTGAACCCTTCAGAGCGCGTAAATCTCTTTTTCGTCCTCGATTTGTCGGAGAGCATTAACACCGGGGAGAGGGACGCGGCCATGACCTATATAAAAAAGGCCGTTTCCGGCATGACGAAAGAGGATCGGGCAGGCCTTATCCTTTTTGGAAAAGAACCCTCAGTGGAAACGGAACTGAAACCCGACTTTTCCCCCGCTGAACTAAGATCACAAATTGATCCCAAGGCCACCAATATCAAGGATGCCCTCCAGTTGGCCATGGGCCGGTTTACGGAAACAGGGAAAAACAGGATCGTCCTTTTTACCGACGGTAATGAGAACCGGAAAGAAGCCAGAGAAGCGGCCTATCTGGCCAAATCTCTCGGCATCGAGATCTTACCGGCCCCGCTGATATCCTGGTTCCAGGGCCATGAAGTCTTTATGGAAAAGGTGGAAAGCCCGCTTACTGCGGCCCTCCAAACTCCGTTTGAAATCCGGGCCACCCTCTCCAGCACCCATGAGGGTGTGGGTGAAATGATCCTTTTGAGAAACGGTCGCCTGTTAAAGAATGAGGGGGTAACCTTTCGGGCGGGTAAGAATACTTACCTCTTTAAGGATGTGATCAAGGAGCCGGGACTCTACCTTTACACGGCGGTCATCAATTCCCCTCAGGATGGGATTTTTCAAAACAACCAGGGGTTATCCTTCACCCGGGGGACCAAAAAACCCCAGATTCTCTATTTGGCCAACCCTCGGGAACGATCGTCTCACCTGGCGGAAGCACTGAAGAAACAGGGCATCGCCGTGGTCCAAAAAGACCCGGCCGATCTCTCCGAATCGCTTTACGATCTCCTCGATTACACCGCCATCGTACTCCATGATATTCAAAGCCGGAATTTTTCCTATGCCGCCATGGAAAATCTGGAACGTTATGTCAAGGATTTGGGAGGCGGCCTGGTTATGATCGGCGGGTTAAACGGCTTTGGTGCCGGGGGGTATCTTAATACGCCGGTGGAAAAGGCCATGCCGGTTTCAATGGATATCCCGACCAACATGGAATATCCGGGATTTGCCCTGGTCCTTATGATCGATAAATCGGCATCGATGGCCGGGAACTTAGAAAATAAAAATAAGATGGAAGGGGCCAAACTTGCCGCTTTCTGGGCGGTGGAGACCCTCAATCCCCTGGACAAGGTGGGTATTCTGGCCTTTGACACCGAATTTCAATGGACCGTTCCCATGACCTCCGCCAGGGAGAGAAAAACGATCGCCCGGCAGCTTTCCACCCTGAAAGAAAGCGGGGGAACGGATATTTATCCGGCCTTGCAGGAAGCCTACCGGGTTCTGGCGGGAATGAAAGCCTCAAAAAAACATGTCATCCTACTCTCCGATGGACTCACCAATAAGGGCGATTTTCGGTCCCTCCTGCAATCCTTGCGGGAGGCCGGGATTACGGTATCCACCGTGTCGGTTGGCAAGGACGCCGATATCAACCTGATGAAGAACATCGCCAAATGGGGGGATGGCCGCAACTATTACACGGATGATTCGGACAGGATTCCCCGCATTTTCGTTGGGGAAACCCGGATGGCCGCCAAAAAAATTATTGTTGAAAAAACACTGAAACCCAAAGCTCGAATGGCCTCTGATATGACCAAAGATATCCCCACCCGGGACTTGCCTCTGTTACAGGGGCAGGTGATCACCTATCCCAAGGCAGGGTCAACCATTCTCTTCGAAACCGGGGAAGGACCCCTTTTATCCGCCTGGCAATACGGGCTTGGCCGGAGCGTGGCCTTTACCTCGGATCTCTCCCCGAAATGGGGTAGGTCCTGGATCCTCTGGGAACATTACGGGGCCTTGGTCTCCCAGATGATCAAATGGGCCCAACAAAAAGAAACCCCCGGGAACTACCAGGTTGCCATGGAGCGGAAGAACGGGAAGAATACCCTCCTGGTTGATGTAACCGATGATCACGGCCTTTTGATGAACCTTCTCAACCTGAAGATGAATATCCTTTTTCCGTCCAAGAAAAATATGCTTATCCCCATCAATCAGATTGCCCCGGGAAGATATCAGGGGATCTTTCCGGCCGAAGAGGTGGGAGTGTATTATCTGAGTCTCTTTTCCTCCGATTCGGATGGAGGGACTTCCCCCCCGAAAATCTTCGGTTATGGCCTCCCCTATACGGATGAATTTATGGAAGTCGGGGTGAATCAGGCTCTCCTCTCCTCCCTGGCCTCTTTGACCCAGGGACGCATTCTCGACGTCCATACCCCGCCCAAAGGGCTTTTCAATCCGAATACTACGATCAAAGAGGTCGGTCCTCCCCTCTGGCCTTACCTCACCTTGTTCGCCTTGCTGCTTCTTATTTTGGATGTGGTAATCAGAAAACTCTTTAGTACGGGTTATTTGGGAAGGGAAAGGGCAAAAGAAATATTGCCCTTGACTCCGGAGTCAAAGTGAATAAAAATCTATTCAAGACGTAAAAGAACAAAACAATATAAAGTGAAAGGATAAATCGTGGCTCTTTTTACGGTTGACCCAAAAAAATGCCAGCGGGATGGGCTTTGCCTGGCCGAATGCCCGGGCCTGCTGATCGAAATCATCGGGGAGGAAGGCTTTCCCCAACCTATTGCCGAGGCCGAAACACTTTGTATCAACTGCGGCCATTGTGTATCCGTCTGTCCCCATGGGGCCCTATCTTTAAAAACCATGACCCCGAAAGATTGCCTTCCTGTACACAAGGAACTGGACCTCAGCCCGGAACAGTGTGAACATTTTTTGCGTTCCCGGAGATCGATACGCAGTTACAAAAAAAAACCGGTTCCCCGGGATCTCTTGACCAGGATAATTGAAATCGCCCGCTATGCCCCAACGGGTGCCAACACGCAACCGGTGCACTGGCTGGTTATTGAAGATACCAAAGAAGTAAGACGCCTGGCCGGCCTGGTAACGGACTGGCTGCGTTCCCTGCTTCAGGAAAGGACCGAATATTTCCTAAGTATGCGTATGGACCGGATCGTCAAGGCCTGGGACGAAGGCATCGATCGAATCTGTCGCAATGCACCCCATCTGATCGTGGCTCATGGATTATCAACCTTGACCGCAACCCAATCGTCTTGTACCATCGCCCTGTCCTATTTGGAGTTGGTGGCCACCTCCTTTGGACTGGGCACCTGCTGGGCAGGATATTTCAATAACGCAGCCAACTCTTATCCCCCGCTGCTGGAGGCCCTGGCCTTGCCCCAGGATCATCTCCCCTATGGGGCCATGATGATCGGATACCCGAAATACAGGTATCAGAGAATGCCTCTTCGAAATAAACCCATGATCACCTGGCGGTAATCAAGAAAAAGTCGGATACCGCCTTTTTACATCCCTAAATAAGCCTGACGGATGTGGTCATCCTGGAGGAGTTCCCGGGCCGGACCGTGTTTGACAATTTCCCCGTTTTCGAGAATGTAAGCCCTCTGAGCCATGTTCAGGGCATAATGGATGTTCTGTTCCACCAAGAGGATCGTGGTGCCTTCCCGGTTGATTTGGCGGATGATGCGGAAGATACTGCGGACTAAAAGGGGAGACAGACCCAGGGAGGGTTCGTCCAGCATCAGGATCCTGGGCCTGGACATCAACCCCCGACCGATGGCCAGCATCTGCTGTTCTCCCCCGGACAAGGTGCCGGCGCTCTGGTTTTTCCTTTCCTCCAGCCTGGGGAAAAGTCCAAAAACCTTTTTCAGATTTTCCGCTTTGTCCTTTTGGGCCTTCGGATTCAAGGCCCCCAGTTCCAGGTTCTCCAGAACCGACATGGAAGGGAAGAGCTGCCGGCCTTCGGGGATCTGGATAATACCCTTTTCGACAATGGCCGAAGTGGTCATTTGGTTGATGGACCGGTTGTCCCAGGAGATCGAACCTTTTCGAGCCCTCAACATACCGGAAATGGCTTTGATGGTCGTTGACTTTCCGGCCCCGTTGGAGCCGATGATGGTGACGATCTCCCCTTCTTCCACTTCAAGAGAAATCCCCCGCAGGGCCTGAAGGTCCCCGTAAAAAACATCCAGATTTTCCACCTTAAGCAACGTTATAATCCTCTCCCAGATAGGCCTCGATAACCTGAGGGTCTTGAGTGATCTCTTCAGGCAGGCCTTCGGCGATTTTCTCCCCGAAGTTGAGGACCGCAATCCGTTGCGACAGGGCCATGACTCCGCGCATGACATGTTCGATCAAAAGAATGGTTACCCCCTTCCGATTGATCTCTCGAATCAGGCTGATTAAGGTGTCGGTTTCCGTGGGATTGATACCGGCCATGACCTCATCGAGCATCAAAAGGGTAGGATCGGTGGCCAAGGCCCGGGCCAGTTCCAGGCGTTTGCGATGGGGAAGGGTCAATTCGTGAGCCAGTGCCGTCCTCTTATGGTCCAGAGCGACAAACTCGATGATCTCTCCGGCTTTTTTTTTCGCCTCCGTCAATGAAGGCAAACGATTATAAGCCGCTACAATCACATTGTCCAATACCGTTAATTCTAAAAAGGGCTTGACGATTTGAAAGGTCCGCACTATTCCCAGGCGGCAGATCCGGTGTGGTTTCATACCCAGAATGGATTGCCCTTTAAAATGGACCTGCCCGTTGTCCGGCCGGATAAAGCCGGTCAGAACATTGAACAGGGTGGTCTTACCCGCCCCGTTCGGACCGATAATGGCTACGATTTCCCCGGAATGGATTTGCAGGGAAATATTATCCAGGGCACGCAGCCCGCCGAAATTTTTCTCGATTTTTTCTATGGATAAAAGATTCACCAAGGTTTCCTAAATTTGAAAATAATATCCGAATCCCTTGTTGGGCCATAGGCCATAGGCTATGGGAAAACCTTCTTTAAATAACTTCTTGTTTATTACCTGTCGCCTCTTCTCACCCCTCGATCTTTTTCTCGGGTGATGATCGTTTAATAAATATCGGTCTAAATACCCTGTTCAAATACGGCATAACGCCTCTGGGGAAAAAGAAGACCGCAAAAATCAGCACAAAGCCGTAAATGACCATATGCAGACCCGGTCGCCCCACTTCCGACAGATAGGCCCGGGTCCATTCCGCCGGCAAGGTGATCAGAAAGGACCCGACAATCGGTCCCAAAACCGTCCCCATACCCCCGATGATGGGGCGTAAGATAATCTCGATGGACATCCCCATGCTCATCACCCGCTCCGGACTCAAATGAAATATCCGGTTGGCATCAAAGGTCCCGGCCAGGGCGGTCATAAAAGAGCTCAAGGCAATGGCCCACATCTTGTACCTAAACGTGTTGACTCCCAGACTTTCGGCCGCATCCTCATCTTCCCGGATAGCCACCAGATACCGGCCGATCTTGGAAACTTCAAATACCCGGACCACAACCACTGAAAACAGGAGCAATCCCAAGGCGATATAATAGTAAGGGAGGTTCCCTTTGAACTGCATATTCCAAAAGCCCGGTTTAAAGTCGAGGAACAGGCCCATGAAGGAACCCAGACTGTCCATATGTAAGGCGATCAATCGGCCGATCTCGGCAAAAGAAATGGTAATCAAAACGAAATAAACCCCTCGCAATCGGAAACGAAAACCCAGAAAGCCGATAAACAGCCCGACGGCCATGGCCAGCAAGGCCCCAAGGAACATCCCGGCCCAGGGGGTAAGCCCGAAAACAATGGCCAGTCGGGTAGAAGTATAGGCCCCGATCCCCACATACAAGGCATGGCCGAGGGAGATATTACCCGTATAGCCGGTCAGGATATTCCAACATTGGCCCAGATAAGCATAGTAAAAGATGAGGATAAATATCTCCAACCAGTAATTACTGAGCGCCTGGGGCAGGAAGAGCAGGACCGCCAGGATAATACTGAGAAAGATATAGAGCCGTTTCATCCTTTTCCACCGAAAAGACCCTGAGGCCGAAAGAGCAGGATAATAATCATGATGGAAAAGCTGACCACCTGTTTCATGGAACTGGGCAGGAAGACCGTGCCCAGGGATTCAGCCACCCCGATAATCAATCCGCCCACCAGGGCACCGATCAAACTCCCCATGCCCCCTAAAATAACGATCACAAATGAGATCAGGGTGTAAGGGGCGCCCATGGTGGCCTTGGCCGGCATTAAGGGCACCAGCAGCGTACCGGCGGCCCCCACACAGGCCGCCCCGATACCAAAACAGAAGCCATAAACCCGATTAATATGAGCACCGACAATCAAGGCCCCAAACCGATTGTCGGCTGCGGCCCGGATCGTCTTGCCGATCGAGGTCTTTTTCAAAAAAAGGATTACCATTAAGGTAATTAAAATGGCTAGAACAAAGGCGATGAGACGGGGGACATCCACGGTTAAGAAACCTAAGCGGATCGACGAAAGGGCCAGACTGGTTTTGGGACTGATATCGCTACCCCCCCAGATCATCAGGGTGCTGTTTTCAAAAATTATGCCCATACCGACCAAAACCAGGACTTGCATGGCTTCGGGCATGTCGAGAATACGGTTGACAAAAATGCGCTGAATCCCGTAACCGATTCCAAACATGACTGCGGCGGATATGGGCAGGAAAAAATAAGGATCGATGCCCCAGGAGACCAGAAAAGTGATCGTCAGGAACATGGCAAAGACCATCATCTCGCCGTGGGCAAAATTGATAACCCGCATGACTCCAAAAATCAGGGAGAGGCCCAAGGCAATCAAACCATAAACCCCTCCCATCAAAAATCCCTGCAGGGCTAACTGTAAAACCAGCTCAAAATTCATTGCTTGTTACTCATTACTGGTTGCTCGTTATCCGATATCTGACATCGGGCATCCTGCATCTGCTCTCAGCATTCCGCATTCCGAAATCCGCAATTCATAGGTTTCGCAACTCGTAACCCGCATTTTTTCATTCTTTTCATTCCGCATTCCGAAATCCGAAATCCGCAATTTGTTAAGCTCCCCGTTCCCAGAGTTGTTTCCAGGGGAAGACATAAGGGGCTTGGGCAAATTCTTTGGGGAGGACCACCTTCACCCGATCATCCATCTTCGGGTCGGGGAGAATCTGAATCAAGGCCGTGGTGGCATTGATATTATCTCCCTTATCATCAAAAATAACCGGTCCGCCGACCATGGGGTGATCTTTAAAATTCGTCTTCCGTAAGGCATCACGCAGTGCATTGGGGTCTGTTGATTTCGCCCGTTCCAGGGCATCGGCGATGACCTGAACCCCCACATAACCCCAGCCTGAATTGGTATCGAGATACTGGCCGGGATACATCTTTTCATAACGACCGTTTACATCTTTGAATTTCGGGCTTTTCGGATTGACCCAGGGCACATTATCCAGGACATAATAGGCCAGTTTGTCCAGATCGCGAATATTATCCGGCTCATACCAACCGGGGCTGCCGGGGCTGATAATCCCCATTAATTCCACACGCTGTTTATAGAGTTCCCGGAGCATCAACTTGGCATCTCCGGTTCGAGTAACCGGGAACAGAACATCCGGTTTGGCCGCCTTTATCTTGGCCACCTCGGCTGAAAGGTCCTTGACCCCAAGGGGATATTCCACGTGGTCAACGATCTCGAAAGGCAGCTTTTTGTCTTTAACAAATTTGATGAAAGCCGCGCCTTGACTGCGCCCAAAGGCATCGCCGACATTGGAAACCACAATTCTTTTAATATTAACCTTTTTTTCCTTGATAATCTGATCCAGGAAGCGCCCGATGCTTTGCATGAAAAGCTCGGTCTTAGGGAAACAACGAAAGACGTTCTTATACCCCTTGGCCGTGATCGCATCCATGGCCGCCACATCAATAACAAAAGGGACGTTTCGTTGTTCGGACAGGGTGGCAATGGCCATAGCCGGACCGCTTAAAAAAGGCCCTACCAGACAAACGGCACCTTCCTTGATCAGTCTTTCAGCCGTACCCCGAGCCACTTCTTCTTTGGCCTCGTGATCTCCTAATAACAATTTTATCTTTGCCCCACCCATGGATTTGATCCCGCCGCGGGCATTGATGTCATCAACGGCCATCTTATTCGTTCGCTGCATGGAAATCCCAATGTCAGGGATAGGACCGGTAACCGGCTGGATGGAACCGATAATGATTTCCTTGGGTGAGGCCCCGCGCAAGATGGCCGGGAAACCGGTGATGGTAGTGGCCGCGCCTATGGCGGCTGAGGTTTTTAGAAAATTCCTCCGACTGATTCCTGTTCCTTCCATTTTTTCCTTTTCCATGATATCCCCCTTTAAAAATAATGATTTTTTGTCGGGAATGAACGATCCCTTTAGACCTCTTATATACGGGAAAGAACTTAATAAAGTCAAGAAAGACTTCTCTTTCCCTATCTCTTGCAATAAACCCGGTATTTCCCCTTGACCAGGATAATGGCTTGTTATATAAAAGAAAATAACAAACAGCAATCAGGGGTTCCAAGATTTAAGGATTCAAGAGTTTTGGACAGCTTTTTCCAGGTAACGGCTGAATCCTTCCTCGGAACTTGAAATCTTTAAGTTTTTCACCTTGGATCTTGAGAATTTATTTTTATCGCTATTGCAGATTTCAGGAAAAAAGAATACGATTACTTAACCCGTAACAGAGAGATTTCAAATATTTTCGATAAACTTTAACCTTATTGTTCTTCCATATCGATCTACTGTTGAAGGCATATTGGGGCATTAGTATTTTTTATGATTTACGGCATCGGAGTTGATCTGGTTAAAATGGCAAGGATAAAGGCGGCCATGGAAACCTGGGGGGAACGATTTCAAAAAAAAATCTTTACCGAAAAAGAAAGGGCCCTTTGCCTCAGTAAACCACGCCCTACCCGTTATTGGGCCATGCGCTTCGCAGCCAAAGAGGCCTTTTCCAAGGCTATCGGTCTGGGGATGCGGAAAGGGATTTATTGGAAGGATATTGAGGTGACCTCCAATTCGTTCGGCAAACCGGAATTGATCCTCCATGGTCAAGCCCGGGAGATCTGCCTCCAGGCCGGAATCAAAAACAGTTTTTTAACCTTAAGCGATGAGGATGGATACGCCGTAGCCGTGGTGGTGCTGGAAAGTTAACAAAAAACTGTTCAACGTTCAATGTTCAATGCTAACCGAAAGCAATTTCAATCCTTTCCTCAGAACGTCGAACTTTGAACCTTGAACTTTGAACGGTAATAATAATTATGATATTGACCACAGCCTCTCAAATGAAACAATTGGATCAACGGACCATGGAAGAATTCGGCCTTTCCGGCCCTGTCCTGATGGAAAATGCCGCCCGCGGTGCTGTTCAGGTAATACAAAGTCTGTATCCCCGGGCCCGATCGATAGCGGTCTTCTGTGGAAAAGGGAATAATGGAGGGGATGGATTGGCCATGGCCCGTTATTTCCAGGCCCTTGGTCTTAAGGTAAAAATAGTTTTATCCGGACAAAAGAGCGGATTGAAGGGGGACGCCGCCCTTCAGTCTCAACTAACAGATAAACTGATGATCCCTTTAACTGAAATCGATGAAGAAAGTAAATTCCCGGCCCTCAGACAAGAAATATCCCAATTCGACCTTTTGGTCGACGCCCTTTTAGGAACCGGGTTGGAGAATGAGGTTCAAGGTCTTTTCCGAAACCTCATCCTTTTAATGAATGAACTGCCCATCCCTAAAATATCGATAGATATCCCTTCCGGCCTGTCTTCCGACAGCGGTCAACCCCTGGGGTTTTGTGTCCAGGCCGACCTGACTATCACCTTTGGTCTGCCAAAGGTCGGGCAAATCCTTTTTCCAGGGTGCCGTTTTGTGGGAAGGCTTTTTGTCGTCGACCTCGGTATACCATCTTCATTCTATCCGGTTCCTATCGAAAGGGTGGAATTACTGGAATCCGGCATCTTGGCCCCCCTCCTGCCCAAAAGGGATCCTGAAGGACACAAGGGTTCTTATGGTCATGTGTTGGTCCTGGCCGGTTCGAAAGGAAAAACCGGGGCTGCGGCCATGACCTGCCTGGGGGCCTTACGGGCCGGGGCCGGTTTGGTTACCCTGGGGATACCGGAAAGTTTGAATCCCATCATGGAAATTAAGCTGACCGAGGCTATGACCGAACCCTTGCCTGAAGGAGAGCCAGGGTCTTTAGGCCCGGAGGCCCTTTCAAAAATTCAATCCCTGTGTGAGGGGAAAAAGGCCTTGGCTATTGGACCCGGGCTTTCCGCCTCGTCGGGGACAACGGCCTTAGTAAAAGCCCTATTGGGGCAAACCAGAGACCTCCCCATGGTAATCGATGCCGATGGATTGAATGCCCTGGCCGATCATCCTGAAACGCTGAAAACCCTGGCCGGCCGGGCCATTATTACCCCCCATCCGGGAGAAATGTCCCGGCTGTCAAAACAATCGGTTAAAGAGATTCAAGCCGATCGGATTAATACAGCCCGGGCATTTTCCAGAAAATATGGAATCGTGGTGGTGCTGAAAGGGGCCAGAACCGTCATTGCCGATCCGGAAGGGCCGGTCTATCTGAATCCGGTTGCCCATTCGGTATTGGCCAGCGGAGGAACCGGAGATGTTTTAACCGGCTTGATCCTCGGCTTTTTAGCCCAAGGGTCGTCCCCCATAGAAGCCGCCTGTCTGGGAGTATTCCTCCATGGACAGGCCGGGGCCTTGCTGGCCCAAGAGCGTGGCGGACAAGGGATTCTGGCCTCGGAACTATTGGAAAAAATCCCGGGCTTGATTTCCAAGAAGGGTTATTGGGACTGCGCGGAAACAGAATCCATTCCGTTGATAAGGGAAATATTTTTATAGCTGAAAGCTCAAAGTTCAAAGCTCAAAGGAAGAGCAGTTGCTTTGAGCTTTCAGCTTTCAACCTTGAGCTATATAAGATTTCGATTTTGTCTTGAACCATTGATTAAAAAACCATTACAGGAGCCCCATATGATCCAGGCCAAAGACATCATGACACCCGAAGTGATCACCATCAAGGAAGATACGCCGATTTCCGAGGTAGCTCAAATCCTGACCGAAAAGCATATCAGCGGGGTGCCCGTTTTAAACCCTGAGCAGGAGATGGTTGGGATCGTTTGCGAAAGCGACATCATCGACCAGACCAAACGGGTCCATCTGCCTACCGTGGTGAACCTTATGGGCTATATCGTTTTTTTAGAAAGTGGAAAAAAATTTGAGAAAGAATTGAAAAAGATGATAGGTTTGGTCGCAGCAGATATCATGACTCGGGCGGTCAAAACCGTCATTCCCGGGACCCCGTTGGAAGAGATAGCCACGCTCATGACAGAAAATCATGTTCATTCCATCCCGGTCCTGGAGGGGAAAACCCTGGTGGGAATAATCGGCAAGAAGGATATCGTCCGTTCTTTGGCCCAATAAGAGGTTTAGATTTTGGAAGGTATGTTTTATGAGGAGGTGTTTGAAGGGGAAGAGGCTACCGAACAACTGGGTCAAAAATTCGCTTCGCTGCTTTCACCCGGAGATGTGATCGCCCTTTATGGAGAATTGGGGGCCGGCAAGACCTGTCTGGTCCGCGGCCTGGCCAAAGGTCTGGGGATTGAAAACGGTCTTGTGGTCAGTCCCTCTTTTTCCCTAATCAATGAATACCCGGGGCCAATGCCCCTTTTTCATATCGACTGTTACCGCCTCCATCTGGACGAGGAAATCCAGGAACTCGGCTTGGAAGAATTTTTCGACGGCCCGGGAATCACCCTCATTGAATGGGCCGAACGAATCAAAGATTTGCCCAAAGAACGGTGGAATATTTCCTTCACCATTCTGGATGAATCCCGAAGACGGATCCAAATAACAGGAGCTGGCTCGGTGGTCAATCGTTTACAGGATTGGAATCTTAAATTCAGAATCCAGGAGTCAGGAGTCAGAAGTCAGAAGTAAAATGGACTTACAAAGGGTTTTTTTCTTCTTCTGGATTCTATATTCTATAATGAAATAATTTTTTATTTTCCAGGCAGGAGGCCATTTATGTCCTTGATTGTTCAAAAATACGGTGGGACTTCGGTCGGCTCCATAGAAAAAATTCGCAATGTGGCCGAGCGGGTCATCGAGATGAAAAAGAAAGGCCACGATATGGTGGTCGTTTTGTCGGCCATGTCGGGAGAGACGGATAAACTGATCCGCCTGGCTCAGGAGATAACCGAATCACCCAATCCTCGGGAATTGGATGTATTGGTTTCCACCGGAGAACAGGTCTCAGTGGCCCTGTTCAGCATGGCCGTCCAAAGTCTGGGTTTCAAGGCCTCATCCCTTTTAGGGCATCAGGTCAAGATCGTTACCGATGAGGCCTATGGCCGGGCCAGGATCAGCGAGATCGATACCCGTCGCATTATGGAAGAAATACGCAAAGATAAAATTGTAGCCGTAGCCGGTTTTCAAGGACAGGATGAAAAAGGGAATATCACCACCCTCGGCCGGGGAGGTTCGGATACCACAGCCGTGGCCGTGGCCGCAGCCTTGAAAGCCCAGGTCTGCGAGATTTTTACCGATGTGGAAGGGGTCTATACCACGGATCCCAATATCTGCCCCAAGGCCAGAAAGATGAAAAAAATTTCCTATGAAGAAATGCTGGAAATGGCCAGTTTAGGGGCAAAAGTCCTGGAGATTCGATCCGTGGAATTCGCTAAGAAATTTAAGGTCCCGGTGCATGTGCGCTCGACCTTTACCAATAAGGAGGGAACAATGGTGGTTCAAGAAGATAAAAGCATGGAAAAAATCCTGGTTTCCGGGGTCACCTACAACAAGAACGAAGCCCGGATTACCATTACCAAGGTGCCGGATCGCCCGGGCATTGCCACCAAGATCTTTGTCCCCATTTCCGACGCAGGAGTGGTGGTGGACATGATCATCCAGAATACCAGTGAGGAAGGGTTAACCGATTTGACCTTTACGGTACCCAAAAACGATTTTAAGAAAACCATGAATATCGTCAAAAAGGTCGCCAAGGAAATCAAGGCCGAACGGGTTATGGGAGATGAAAACATCGCCAAAGTTTCCATTATCGGATTGGGGATGCGCAACCACGCCGGCGTGGCGACCACCATGTTCTCGGCCCTGGCCAAGGAAGGAATCAACATCATGATGATTTCCACCTCGGAGATCAAGATCTCTTGTGTTATCGACGAGAAATACACCGAATTGGCGGTGCGAACCCTGCACAGTGCCTTTCATTTGGATGAAGAACCCAAATAATGTTCAATGTTCAACGTTCCGAGTTCAACGTTTTCAGTTTATGGCTTAAGATCCCTGGGTTGAATCTGAAACATGCTGTTGTCCTGTCTTGAACCTTGAACGTTGAACATTGAACGTTGAACCCATAGGTGTAAAAAACATGAACCCCATTGAAATCTACGATTGTACTCTTCGAGATGGAACCCAGGCCGAGGATTTTAACCTCTCGGTGGAAGACAAAATTCGGATCGCCAAAAAACTGGACGAATTGGGATTGACCTATATCGAAGGGGGCTGGCCGGGCTCCAATCCCAAAGATGTTGAGTTTTTTCAGGCTATGAAAAAGGTCCCTTTAAAACAGGCCCTCCTCTCGGCCTTTGGCAGCACCCACAACCCGAAAACACAACCGGAAAAAGACCCCAACCTGAAAGCCCTGCTCCAGGCCCAAACTCCGGTCATCACCATCTTCGGCAAGAGTTGGGATGTCCATGTCCGGGACGCTTTGCGGGTACCCTTGGGGAAAAATCTCCGGATTATTGAAGACTCCCTGGCTTTGGTTCGACCTAAGGTAAGCAAACTCTTTTACGACGCCGAACATTTCTTTGACGGCTATCAGGCCAACCCGGAATATGCCCTGGCCACCTTAAAGGCCGCCATGCGGGCCAAGGTGGATTGCCTGATACTTTGTGATACCAACGGCGGGACCTTGCCCAGCCGATTGGCCTCCATTATCCAAGTTGTCAAAAAACAAATCAAAGGCATCCCCTTGGGGATTCATACTCATAATGACTGTGACTGTTCCGTGGCCAATGTGATAACAGCGGTAGAATGCGGAATAAGGCATGTGCAGGGAACCATCAATGGTTTTGGAGACCGTTGCGGCAACGCCGATCTTTGCTCCATCATTCCCAACCTCCAATTGAAACTCGGGCTGCCGGTTCTGAATCCGGATCGGTTGAAAAAAATTCGGGACGTCTCCCGTTTTGTCGATGAACTGGCCAATATCCGTCAGAATAAATATCAACCTTACGTAGGGGACAGTGCTTTTTCCCATAAGGGCGGAATCCATGTCAGTGCCGTGGTAAAAAATCCGGAAACCTATGAACACATCCGACCCGAGCTGGTCGGAAATATTCAAAGAATCCTGGTCTCGGATCTGGCTGGTAGAAGTAACATCCTTTCCAAAGCCAAGGGGTATGGGCTGGATGTATCCAGTAAGGATCCCTTAGTGTCGACCATCCTGACTCAGTTAAAAGAACTGGAGCATCAAGGATTCCAATATGAAGGGGCTGAAGGTTCTTTTGAATTATTAATGAATCGGGCCATGGGAACCCGGCAGCAATATTTTGAATTGGAATGGTATCGGGTCACCGTTCAAAAGGTTCGGGAAGATCAGCCTCCCATCGTGGAAGCGACCATTATCGTCAAGGTCAAAGATCAGGTTGAACATACAGCTGCTCTGGGTAACGGACCGGTCAATGCCCTGGACAACGCCTTGCGAAAGGCCTTGGTGCGTTTTTATCCTGAATTAAATGAAGTAAGCCTGGACGACTATAAAGTCCGGGTCTTGTCCAGCGTCGAAGGGACGGGGGCCCGGGTCAGGGTCCTGATCGAATCCGGAGACCGGGAAGATAAATGGGGAACGGTCGGGGTCTCCACCGATATTCTGGAGGCCTCCTGGCAGGCCCTGGTGGACAGCATCACCTATAAGCTTTATAAAGAAGAAAAGAAAAAGAATCAGGGCAAAAAATAAATCTGATATTTATGAATTGTGGATTTCGGATTTCGGATGGTGGTGTGCGGAGGGTGGAGTGATTTAATGAAGCTTCCTGCACCAAAGGGCATTCCGTCTGGACGAAATTCCCTGTAAGGACAAAAAAGTATTAATTTATGACGTATGATAATTCCGAAATCCGAAATCGGCAATTAAAGTGAACCTTATGCCTGTTATTGAAACCGAAGATTGCGTGGGGTGCGGAAGCTGCGTGGAGATCTGTCCGGAGGTATTTGTTCTTAATGATAGCCTTGAAAAGGCCCAGGTGATAAACCCCGACGGATGTTCTGAAGAAAAGATCGAGGAAGCGATGGAAATATGCCCGGTCAATTGTATCCATTGGGAAGAGTAAATTACTGCCGATGCTGGATACTGGATGCTGAAGACTCAAATTAAGGAATTAAGGAATTGCGAATTAAGGAATTAAGTACCTTCAATTCCTAAATTCCTAAATTCAAGAATCCAATATCGAATATCTAACGCCTGATGTATTGACTATCTCAAAAGTATGTAAAATGGAAATCGCTCACAAAATCTCCTCTCTCCCCGAATCGACCCGTCTCCGGCAAAAAGGGCTTTTTCTTTTTTCCATCCTGATTCTGGGATTTTTAGCTTTCCACTTTTGGGAAATGACTCAAAAACCAACCTGGTCGGGAAAAGGATTGACGGAGACCCGTATAACGATTGAACTGGAGGGAAAAGTTCACAGGCCCGGCCTCTTGCTCTATTCTCAGCCGCCTACGGTTCAACAGGTGATCCGGGATGGCGGAGGGTTTATGGTAGACCATTCTCTTTCTTCCTCCGAAGGGAAAGATCTCCTGAATCAAAATACGGCCCTCATGGTTAAGGCTGAAGACGATGGAAAAGTCCTCATTCAACAAAAACCCCTTTCGGCCAAAGCCCTCTGGATCCTCGGAAGACCCATTCCGCTCAACCGGGCTGCGGCAGAGGACCTGGACCGGATTCCCGGGATCGGTCCAAGTCTGGCCCGGCGTATTGTAGAATACCGGCAGGCGCATGGAAGTTTTTCAACACTGGGTCAATTAAAGGAAGTGAACGGCATCAAAGAAAGAACCTTTGAAAAAATAAAGGGGTATCTGACCATTTAGCTGAAAGTTCAAAGCTGAAAGTTGAAAGGAAATTAAGTTCTTCCCACTTTGAGCTTTGAGCTTTCAGCTTTAAGCTGATTTAAAGCAAGGAGGTTTCCTATGTCTTCTACCCATATCAAAAGAATCGGCGTTATTACCAGCGGCGGGGATTGCGGCGGCCTTAATGCCGTTATCAAGGGGATTGCCCGGGAGGCCTATGCCCGGGGAATCGAATCGGTGGTTATCCCTAACGGCTATGCCGGTCTGTATAACCTGGTGGATCTGAGCGAGGTGGTCTTGCTCGATGCCGACCGGGTCAGCCGCATCGAGGCCTCTCTGGCCGGATCAGAGGCCGGCCATTCCCGGGTCAAAATCAGTAAAATCGCCGATCCCAATAAATACGAGCGGATCAAAGAAGGTCTTAAAAAGTTCGGCATCGACGCCCTGATCATCAGCGGCGGCGATGATACCGGCAGTGTGGTTATGGATCTCAGTTCCCGGGATATTCCCTGTGTTCATGTCCCTAAAACCATGGACCTGGATCTGCAACCCTACAGTGTCGGCGGGGATTCCTCCATCAATCGGATTGCTCTTTTTGCCAGAGATTTAAAAACCACGGGTTTAAGCCACAACCGCATTCTGGTCATTGAGGTTTTCGGACGGTATGTGGGACATACGGCCTTCCGAGGCGGAGTGGGTGCAGAGGCCGATTGTATCCTGATACCGGAAATCCCGGTGGATTTTAATGTCGTTTATGAGCATATGTGGAAAACCTATTGCGGTAGAATAGAAAGAAGCGATGTCAAAGCCGGGACCTATATCATAGTAGTTTCTGAAGGGATCAAAGACGCCAGCGGGCAACTGCTTTATGATGAATCGGCCGGCGTCGATGCGTTCGGACATAAAAAACTGGCCGGGGCAGGAAGATATGTCCGGCAGCAATTGGAAAAACGATTAAAGGAAGATCCCGAAGTTGAAACGTTTATGAAAAAGGTCGGCATGTATGCCCCCGGGGTCTATGAAATACCCGAGGTACGGGAAGTGACCCCCGGACATCTGGTGCGGTCCGGACAGTCCTCTGCCTTCGATGTCAACTTCGGTCAAAAGGCCGGGGCGGCCGCTGTTTTACTTTTATTGAAAGACAAAACCGGCACAACGCTGGTCAGCGTGAATGGAAACCGGATCAATTATATGCCCACCTCGGAGGCCATTAAGCGGCGGGAGGTGAATGTTGATGAATTGGCCCTTTTTGAAAGCCTGGGCACCTGCTTCGGCAGAGAACCCAAGGAATATATTTATAAACTCCATGAACAGAAAGGGGCTGGAGAAAGACACCTATAGGAATTGCGGATTTCGGAAAGTTCCGTTCAGCGTTCGGCGTTCGGCGTTCGGCGAGAAAAGGAATAAATGAATGGCAGAAGAACTATTTGAATTTGAAAAATTAAGAGTCTATCAGAAGGCGTTAGAGTTTATAAATAAGGTTTATTTGATCACCAAACTATTTCCAAAGGAAGAAAGGTTTGGTCTGATAGATCAATTTCGAAGGGCTGCGGTTTCTATTGCCCTAAATATTGCCGAAGGCAGTGGCGGCACCAAAACAGAATTCAGACATTTCTTAATAATTGCCAGACGTTCGGTAAGAGAATGTGTTGCGGTTACTGAGGTATCGTTTAGGCAACAATATATTTCTTCAGAAACAAAAATAGAATTGAGGTCTGATTGTGCGGATTTGTCACGAATGATCACGGGATTATTAAAATCCATATCGCCGAACACCGAACGACGAACGGAACCCATTAAATCCGAAATCCGCAATCCGAAATCTTATGATCATTCTCGGCATTGAAACCTCCTGTGATGAAACCGCAGCCTCCGTCTTGAAGGACGGGAAAGAAATCCTTTCCAATGTGGTCTATTCCCAGATCGCCCTTCACCGGCCTTACGGCGGGGTGGTCCCGGAACTGGCTTCCCGGAGACACCTGGATAATATCGTTCCGGTGGTCGAAGAAGCCCTGGCTCAAGCCGGATTAAAATTGGAAAATATGGAAGGCATTGCCGTCACCCGGGGGCCCGGTTTGGTAGGGGCTTTGTTAGTGGGATTGTGCTTTGCCAAATCGTTATGCGCCGTTAACCGGGTCCCCTTGACCGGGGTCAATCACATTGAAGGTCATATCTGTTCCATCTTTCTGGAACACGAAGTCCCTTTCCCCTTTTTGTCGCTTACGGTTTCCGGTGGACATACCAGCCTGTTTCTGGTAAAGGGAATCGGAGCTTATGAGGTTTTGGGGCAAACCCGCGATGACGCCGCCGGTGAGGCCTTTGACAAAGTGGCCAAGCTGTTAAATCTGGGATATCCGGGTGGGGGCATTATTGAATCTTTGGCTGAAAAAGGGGAACCTAAGATCCGGTTTCCCCGGGCCATACCATCGGCCGATTCCCTGGATTTCAGCTTCAGCGGAATCAAGACCGCCGTGGTCAATTACGTCAAGGGATTCACCACCCCGGACAGCTTAAAAAAGTTGCCCACAGAAGATATTGCTGCCTCATTTCAGGAGGCGGTAGTGGATATGTTGATCAGAAAAGTCATCCAGGCCCGAAATCGATTTAAAACCGAACGGCTGGTCCTGGCCGGCGGAGTGGTCTCCAACGGGTATCTGCGCCGCCGTTTCCAGGAGATGGCCCGGAAAGAGGAAGTGGAACTGTTTATCCCCTCTCCCCATATTTGTACCGACAATGCGGCCATGATTGCCTGGGTGGGGAATCATTACCTGGAAAGAGGGAAACAGGACTCCTTGGACATCGATGCCTTGTCGAGATGGAGGGTGGGAGTCTCTTAAGCTCAAAGTTCAAAGCTCAAAGGGAAAGGTGCTGCTTTGAGCTTTCAGCTTTCAGCTTTGAGCCATAGAACATATTTAGATTTAACTAATCAGAAGGAAAGATAACATGGAAAAATCAGAATTGAACGAATTAAAAGAACAATTGGAAGCCAAGGGGATTACCTGGGCAGAAGCGGCCGAAAAGATCAAATTCGATGTCTCATTGTTAAACCTTTATCTGGTTTCACCGCCGGTTCCCATCAGTGTAATCAACCCGCTGAAAAAGGTGCTGGAGGCGGCCTAACATCAATTTCGGGTTTCGGGTTACGGGTTGCGAGTTAGAATGAAGAGTTATTAAGTTTGTCATTTAACCCACAACGCGTAACTCGTATCAGAAATCCATAATCTAAAATCCCCAACACCCCTCCAACCTCAGCCTTTCTTTGTCCCTATTGCCTGTCTTTCCCCTCAACCTTAGCCTTTCTCTTGCCTGTTACCTGTTGCTTGTTGCCTTCTTTTAATGCCAATCCTTAATTCCCAATTTTCATTCCGCAATCCGCAATGGAAACAACCCGCAACTCGTAACCCGCAACCCGTATTTTGTCTCTTCTCCTCGACCTCAGCCTCTCAGCCTCTCAGCCTCAACCCATCTTCCTTGCGCTGCTCTGTGCGATTTTCAAGTATTATACTTTCTGCTGACTCGATCTAAGGGAATTTTAATCTTTGTAAACTTGAAGGGGAATGACGGAGGAAATACGTTCGAAATCTACATCATTATGAAGTAGGACCAAGTCGTTTTCAACGGCCGTTTGGGCAATAATACAGTCCATGCCCCTTCTGATGGTGATTCCCTTCTTGCGACATCGACGGTAAATTTGAGCAGCAGCAACATAAGAGGGTAATCCTCCCATATCTACGGTTGGAAACATCTGCAAATATCCATAAACTTTCTGAAAATCCTTATCGGCTCTAAACCCTTGTAGAATCTCCATCAAGATATGCATGGAAAGGCAAATATCTTCATCATTGGCAATGAGAGTCTTCATCACCTCCACTTGAAAGTTCCTCTGCCCATTGAAAAAAGGGATCCAGACCGAAGAATCAACCAAGATCATCGAAACGGTACCGCCTCAATTCATTCAAATTCCCTTCCCAGCGGACTTTTCCTTGAAGATCGAGTATTTTCTTTCTTTCCTTACGTCTTACTATTTCTTCGAGAGCGTAATGGACGACATCTTTCTTAGTGCGCAGCCCCGTATAATTCATAACTTTTTTTATTAAGGCATCATCGATGACTATATTGGTTCTCATAACATTCTCCTCCTGTCATTTGGCATACACATTTTAACAAGGTCAAGTGTGTATGTCAAGAACCAATCTGCCCCAACCCTGCTCTTCCTTTTTCCTAATTATCTATCGCCTATGACCTGTCTTTCCCTTTAACCTCAGCCTTTCTCTTGCCTGTTACCTGTTGCTTGTTGCCTTCTTTTTATTGTCAATCCCCAATTCCCAATTTTCATTCCGCAATGGAAACAACCCGCAACTCGTAACCCGCAACCCGCATTTCTTCATTCTTTTCATTCCGCAATCCCAATTCCTCAATTCCTTAATTCCTCAATTCCTTAATCCAGTATCACTCAAAAGAAAATCCCTTCTCCCTGAAAAGCTCCAGACACACCTCCACCACCTCCGAATCATACAATATCCCTTTATTCTTTTCTATCTCCTCAAGGGCCGCATCAATCCCCAGGGCCGGCCGGTAGGGACGATAGGAGGCCATGGCCTCCACTACGTCGGCCACCATAAGGATCCGGGCTTCCAGGCAGATTTCTTCTCCTTTGAGCCCCCGGGGGTACCCGGAACCATCCATCCGCTCATGGTGCTGAAGGACCATCTCCGCCAGGGGCCAGGGAAAATCAATGTCCTTAAGAATATCGTACCCTGTTTGAGAATGGTTCTGGATCAGTTTGTATTCAATCTCGGTCAACTTGGTGGGTTTGCTTAAAATCTCAGCCGGGATCGATACCTTCCCCAGATCGTGAATAATCCCGGCCATGAGCAGCCCGTCCTGTTGATTTTCGGTCAGTCCCATCACTCCGGCAATGGCCCGGGCCAGATCGGCGGTGCGCCGCTGATGGCCGGCGGTATAGGGATCTCTGGTCTCCACCGTTGCGGCAATGACCTGAATGATCCCGCCCAAGGCCTTACGAAGGTTCTCCAGGGTATGGGTGAGCTTTCCTTCGGCCGTTTGCGCTCGGTGATATCCCGCGAGATCCCCCGGAACCCGATAACCCGGCCGTCTTGGTCCCGGCGACAGGATATGGAATCTTCAAAGAAAAGCGGCGTTCCGTCTTTCCTTATATTGGTGACCGGATACCATTTTATAATCTCTCCGGTCCGGTAGGCCCGGTTAAAGGCTTTATAGACCCCTTCTCCCTCCTCCCGGGGTATATAGGTCCGGTAGTTCATCCCGATCAATTCTTCCCGGGAATACTGGAGTTGCCGGATCATGGAATCGTTGACAAAGGTGAAACTACCGGCCAGGTCGACCTCGTAGTAACCTTCATCGATCTCTTCGATTACGGTTCGATATCTTTCTTCCGACAGTCGGATAGTCTCCTCTGTCCGTTTGCGTTCGGTGATATCGCGAAATATTCCCTGTAACATTTTTTTTCCCCGGATTTCCAGGAAATTTCCCTTGATGCCCACTTCTCTGATATCGCCTTGCCTGGTAACAACCTGTGTTTCGAGGATTTGCCCTTGTTTATCAGTCAGGTGTTGTTTGAATGCAAGGGAAACTACCGCCTGGTCATCTTCAGATGGGTGTAAAATCTTCTGCGATCGCCCGATAAGCTCAGCCCGCTCTCTGCCTACTAAAGCCGCCATCGCCTGGTTGCAGTCAAGGATGATTCCTGTTTCCGCATCCGCTATGCAGATACCGTCCAGGGCCTCCTCAAACAGGACTCTGTAGTGTTCCTCGCTTGCCCGCAACGCCTCCTCCACCCGCTTGCGTTCGGTGATGTCGGTTATTGTGGCATGGACCTCAAATACTCCCCGGCTCACCTCCACCCGGATACTTTCCAAACCGGCATAAAAGGTAGAACCATCCTCCCGCTTGAGCGTAAGGTCGCAAGTCTGCTTCTCTCCCTCATGTAATACACTCAAAAAATGCTGATCCCACAGGTCAAAATCTGAGGGGGCGATAAACCTCCTGATCCGGTGATTAACCAGCTTTTGCCGGGCCACCCCTAGGAGAGTTGCTCCGGTAAGGTTTACCTCTTTAATCAGGGCGTCCGGGGTAAAGGTAAAGTACCCAACCGGGGCGAAATCATAAAGATCTGCAAACCTTTGCCTGGATTCCTCCAGGGAAAGCTGCGACTTTCGGAGTTCCTCATTTTGCATCTCCAGCTCAATCTGGTGCACCTGGAGTTCTTGGAGAAGTTCCTCAGGGGTCTTTTCCTTCATCTTCGATGATGGGTCGAAAGATCTCCCCTGTTTCTCCTCTGCGGCATCTCTCAGCAGTCGTTCGCCACTTTCTTTTTCTTCCGGTGTCTTTGATTTTTTCACTATCTTTTCCTCAGGAAACTGCACTAATCGTTCAGCGTCCGTCGTCCTTCGTTAGGCGACAACCCTTTCAACTTCCCAGTCTCTTCCTTCCTCCGGCAATCCTAAACGGAATCAACCCGCAACCGACAATTCGCAACTCGCAACCCGCATTTCTTCATTCTTTTCATTCCGCAATCCCAATTCCTCAATTCCTCAATTCCTTAATCCAGTATCCAGAATCCCGTATCACTCAAAAGAAAATCCCTTCTCCCTGAAAAGCTCCAGACACACCTCCACCACACGAGAGTCATACAATATCCCCTTGTTCTTTTCTATCTCCTCAAGGGCCGCCTCGACCCCCAAGCCGCTCCGGAAGCTCCTGTTGGTCGTCAGATCCTCAAGGGCATGGGCAACCGCCAGAATCCTGGCTTCGATGAGTATGGCTTCTCCCTTAATTCCCCGGGGGAAACCCGAACCGTCATAACACTCCCGATGCTGGAGGACGATCTCGGCCAGCGGCCAGATACATTCCATCTTTTTCAGGGTGTCATAAGCGGTCAGGGGATAAGTCTGATACAGGGTTAATTGAAGACCTTCCAGTCGACCGGCCTCCTGAAGAATCTCGACGGGTATATTGACCAAACCGATGTCATAGATCGTTGAGGCCAGATCCACCCCTTCCGCCTGAAAATCCGTCAATTCCATTTCCCGGGCAATCGCTACCCCCAATCTTGATACCCGCTCATGGTGACCCGGGGTATAGGGCCCCCTTGATTCTACCGTTTCGGCGATGGCCTCGATCATCCCCTTCATGGACCGGTATATCCTGGCGTGGTTCTTTTGCAGATTAAGCTCTAAGCCTTGCCGGTGCAGGGCCAATTCGATGGTGACCTGTAACTGTTTTTTTTCTACCGGCTTCAGGATATACCCGTAAGGACCGGTCAGCTTTGCCCGCCCGAAGGTCTGGTCGTCGGCATAAGAAGTCAGGAAGACCACCGGGGTGCCGGAGAGCGCTTTGATCCTATCGGCGGCCTGTATGCCGTCCATCTCCCCGGCCAAAACGATGTCCATGAGCACCAGGTCAGGAAGGACCTCCCCGGCCTTCTCCACCGCCTCCTCACCCGAGTAGGCGGTGGCAACCACATCATAGCCCAGATCGCCCAACTGTCTGGCCAGGTCCCGGGCCACAATCCTTTCGTCCTCAACGACCATGATCTTTTTCTTTTCCATTTTCTTACCCTTTCTGAATTGCCTTAGGAAAAGTTATGGCGAATTTCGTGCCGCCATCAACCGCCAGATCGATGGTGCCGTTAATTTGTCCCACTAAAAGTCTTACCAGTTCTAAACCGAGAGTTTGGGTGTTTTGAAAATCCACATCTGCGGGAAAGCCGATCCCGTTATCCTGAACCATAAGCACGAACCGGTCCCCTTCTGTTGCCATACTGATCTTGACTTCTCCCCCCTTTCCTTCCGGAAAGGCATGTTTCAGGGCATTGGACACCAGTTCATTCAAAATCAGTCCGCAGGGGATGGATGTTTCTATGGTCATGGATACCTCGCCAATATCCACGTGTATCTCTATGGGGGACTTTGCCGTCGCATAGGACTGCTGCAGGCGACCAGCCAGATCCCTGATGAAACCGCCGAAATCAACCTTTGACAGATCTTCTGACTGATACAACATGGTGTGTATTTTAGCCATGACCCCCACACGGTTCTGGCTCTCCTGGAAAATCTCCCGGGATTTGTCATCCTGGATATAACCGGACTGGAGACCGAAGAGACTGGAAATCACCTGCAGGTTGTTCTTCACCCGGTGGTGGATCTCCTTGAGCATTATCTCCTTCTCCAGAAGTGATGCCCGGATCTTTTCCTCGGCCTGCTTGCGCTCGGTGATGTCATCATATACGGCGACGATTTCGCCGGATGGGAGTTTGTAAACGTAGTTTTCAAACCATTTTTTTAACCTTTCATCCCGGTAAAATGAAGCCGGATGATGTTCGGGGATGCCCGTTTTCCAGACCCGTTCAAACACATTCAGTAACCCGAATTCTTTGATACCTGGCCTGGCCTGATAGATACTCTTCCCGATAATATCCTCTCTCCGGTCCTCATCCAGCCGTTCCCCCGCTTTATTAAAATCCTTGAATATGAAATCGCTACCATTGTCCTTTACCTCATAGATCGCAACCCCGCTGCTGATATTGTTGAAAAGCTCACGGTATCGCAACTCGCTCTCTTTTAGCGTCTCCTCAGTCTGCTTGTGTTCGGTGATTTCAACTTGCAGCAATTGATTGGCTTGAGCCAAATCCGCCGTCCGTTCCTGAACACGCGCTTCCAGTTCTTCTTGGGCGTGTTGCAGCATTTCATTTTTTTCAGCCAATTCGCGGGTGCGGTTTCTGACCAGTCGTTGAAGCATCACCACCCAGATTCCGGCGATTAGAAAAATGGCTATCGTAACGATGCCGACAGGCAGGAGATATTTCCGCACTTTGAGCCAGGGATCCTCAACGGTGAGCCATTTAGCATAAATCCGGTCATATTCCCCGTTGGTTTTAACGATCAACAACCCTTGATTCAATTTTTCCAGCAGTTCCCTGTCCCCTTTTTTTACACCGAAGGAAAAGACCCGTTTGTAGTCCGGAATAATCGGTCCGGCGATTAGATTCGTTAAGCCCTGCTTCTTGAGTACCAAGGTGCCGATCAGCTTCGAACAGAGGAAGGCATTATGTTTACCGGACGAAATCAGCTTAAGTCCATTCGGTATCGAATCGACCAGAATCAGGTTCCCCTGAAAATTCCGCTCCAGCAGTTCATGATGGGCGGCATCCGACCGCATGACCACGATCTCCTTTCCCCGGGCGGCGGCAATGGTTGAGAGGGGAGGGTCTCCCTTGCGCACAAAGAAGGCATCGAAAGTTTCTGTATGAGGAAGGCTGAAATCAACCAGGCTTTGTCGTTCAGGCGTCTTGGCCACGATCGGCAGCACATCAAGCTGCCCGGACACCAGGGAGCTCCACACCGTATCCCACGAGCCGGTTGAAATCTCGACGGACAATCCCATGGCCCCGCAAACGGCCTTGATCAGTTCAACGGAAAAACCATCCGGCCGCCCGTTTTTATCAGCAATAGCATAAGGAGGAAAATCCAGCTCGCTTCCGACACGGACTTCGGGCTGGTTGCCTGCTGCGCTGCCGGTACCGCCCACCGACCACCCGGTGAAAAACAGGACAACGACCAAGAAACAACACCATCTTGCCGACCGTTGGGACTTCTTCTTGATATAAGTTGGATGACTCCGTAACAGAGTATTTTCCCCCAGGTTGTTCTCAGATCTTTTTTTCATTATTTTTCCTAAAGTATTGGCAACGATCTTTAATAATTATTTCTTGGACAGCCGACAGCCGGATACCTAACAAAGTTAAGGGTTAGAAAAAACCCTCAAGTTTAACCCTCAACCTTTCTTTAGCATTCCGAAATCCAGCATGGAACCAAACCGTAACTCGTAACCCGTAACCCGCTTTTTTTCACCCTTTTCATTCCGCAATCCCAATTCCTCAATTCCTCAATTCCTCAATCCACATCCAGTATCCAGCATCCAGTATCACTCAAAAGAAAATCCCTTCTCCCTGAATAGCCCCAAACAGACCTCCACCACACGAGAGTCATACAATATCCCCTTATTCTTTTCTATCTCCTCCAGGGCCGCCTCAATTCCCAGCGCGGGACGATAGGGCCGGTAGGAGGCCATGGCCTCCACTACATCGGCCACCATTAGTATCCGGGCTTCCAGGCAGATTTCTTTTCCCTTGAGTCCCTGGGGGTACCCGGACCCGTTCAGCCGTTCGTGGTGTTTAAGGACGATCTCGGCGATGGGCCAGGGAAAATCGATGTTTTTCAATATTTCATACCCGATTTGGGAGTGCTCTTTGATTAATTTGTATTCGATATCAGTCAACTGAGTTGGTTTACTCAAGATTTCCGCGGGGATCGATACCTTCCCCAGATCGTGAATAATCCCGGCCATGAGCAGCCCGTCCTGTTGATCTTCGGTCAGTCCCATCTCTCCGGCAATGGTCCGGGCCAGATCGGCGGTGCGCCGCTGATGGCCGGCAGTATAGGGATCTCGGGTTTCCACCGTTGCGGCAATGACCTGGATAATCCCGGTCAAGGCATTACGAAGGTTCTCCAGGGTATGGGTTAGCTTTCCTTCGGCCTTTTTGCGTTCGGTAATCACGTCAAACACTGCCACAAAATGGTCTTTCGCCGGGCTATACACCGAAACCCAGAACCACATCTGCAAGATGTTGAGGAACATCTCGAAACGCTCGGGCCGGCCGGTCATGGCGACACGGCCGTAGATCTCGAAAAGCTGCGGGTCAGCCTCACGGATCCCTGGAATAACCTCGGTGACCCTTTTGCCGACCACATCCTTCAGCCCGGTCTGCAACTCAAAGGCATCATTGACGACAAGGTAGATGAAGTCCTGGGGTCTTCCATCTTCGAACAACATCCGGCAATAAGCAAAACCGTTAATCATTTTTTCGAACAACGATCGATAGAGTTTTTCGCTCTCACGCAGCCCCCCCTCCGCCTGCTTGCGCTCGGTGATCTCCTGAAGCAAATGGACTGTCTTTTCCTGAACCGATTTTTCCAGGATATCCCTCTCCGCCCTGAGGGCATCTTCCGCTTTTTTGATACGGAGGGCAACTTTGATCTGTGAAACTAATTCTCCCTCATCAATCGGTTTGGCAAGAAAGGCATCGGCCCCGATCTCCATTCCTTTGATTCGGCTCCAGGGGTCTATTTTGATGGCGGTTATCATAATCACCGGGATGTGATTGGTATTTTCATCGGACCTCAGCCGCCGGCAGGTTTCAAAGCCATCCATCTCCGGCATTTTTACATCCAGTAGAATAACATCCGGTAACTCGGCCCTGGCCTTCTTTATACCCTCCAGACCGGATTGGGCGCTGATCACGGCACAGTCAGGCATCAGATTCTTCAGCAAGGCGGACAGGGTAATCAGATTGTCTTTCTTATCGTCAATCGCCAGTATTTTCGGCATAAAAACTCCTGCTATCCCCCAACCATTCACGGATCTTTTTTAAAAAGCTTTCCGAATCGATCGGCTTGGTGATGTAATCATCACACCCCGCATCAAGGATCTTTTCCCGATCCCCTTTCATGAACTGGGCGGTCATGGCAATCACCGGAATAGGACGCAGTTCTCGATTTTCTTTGAGCCGGCGAACCACTTCGTAGCCATCCATCTTGGGCAGGGCCATATCCAGGAGAATCAGGTCTGGCCTGGTTTCTGCGGCCAGCCGTAACCCTTCTTCCCCATCCTTCGCTTCCCGCAACTGGTATTGATTCTGCAAAACCGCCCTGACGGTGGTCAGGTTATCGGGATTGTCTTCCACAAGCAGGATAGTTGCGGGTATCAAGCTTCTCTTCTCCAGTATCCAGTTTCCAGTTTCGATTTTCTCTTCCCCGCTGAAAATAGACTTTACCTTGGCCAACAAGCTCTCCCGGTCAATATCCCCTTTCTGCACCAGCTGTTGGATATGGTTGGCGCTGAGCCGTTTGAAATCCTCCGGAGTCAGGTCCTTGGCGGTGAGGATCAGGACCGGAACTTTTGCCGTTGCCGCCCTGCCCCGGATGTTTTCCAATACTTCAAAACCGTCTATTTCCGGCATCATCAAGTCCAGAATAATCCCATCCGGTATGGTATGGGAGAGGAAATCAAAGGCCTCCTGCCCGCCGCCGGCCACATCGACCGCATAACCGGCGTATTCGAGAACGGCCTTGACCTGAATGATCGACGCTTCATTGTCCTCGACCAGCAAAATCCGGGGGAAGCCCGCCTGTTTTTTAAGCCCGGGCTTCGGAAGGTTCTCAATATCCATCAGGATCCTTTTAATTTCTACGAGCAATGAGGCCGATTTAGCAGCGGTTTTTTCCAGAACGGATGAGACATTCCCACTCAATTTTTCCCGGTCTTCTTCGGTCAGGTCCTTGGCCGTGACGACGATGACCGGCAGGTCCCTGGTCTCAGGATTTCCGCGAATTCTCTCCAGCACGGCAAAACCGTCCGGTTCGGGCATCATCAAGTCCAGGACCAGGACGTCGGGAACCTGTTTTTGGATCAATTTGAGACAAACAGACCCATCCTCGGCCACAATGGTCTTCAGTCCCTCCTCTTCAATGATCCGTCTGATTTCCCGACGGTCAAGGTCATTGTCATCCACAATCATGATCGAGCGGATTTCCGGCTTTCCGATCTTCTGTATCTCCGACATAAGCTGGTTCTTAGATACCGGCTTGGTAACATAACCGATGGCCCCCAGGGCGAAACCGGTCTCCCGGCCCTCCGAGATGGAGACAATGATGACCGGGATGTCTTTGGTCTCGGGATTCTTTTTGAGCCCTTGCAGTACCTCCCAACCATCCATATCGGGCATGAGAATATCCAGGGTTATGGCAAAAGGTAATTCGCGGGCGGCGAGCTTCAATGCCTCCGACCCTGAGGTGGCCGTGACCGTGTTGTACCCTTCCTGGAGCAGGTAGCGGGAGATCATTGCCGCCATCTCCGGTTCATCATCTACGACCAGAATAGTCTTGCGCGCCGGTTTTACACCTTCCGATGATCGGCTGACGATCGGGCTATAAACAGATCCCTGACCCTGCCAGGCCAGGGGCAGGGTCAGGGTAAAGGTGGAGCCGATTTCCGGAGTGCTGGTCACCGCGATATCCCCGCCCAGCATCCTGGCAGCCTTGCGGGCGATGGCCAGGCCCAGCCCTGTACCTTCATGCCTTCTCGATGAAGATCCGTCCACCTGCCGGAATTCATCAAAGATATAGGGGAGGTCGTTTTCCCTGATCCCGATGCCGGTATCGGTAATCCCGATGGATACCTTTTTTTGATGGCACCTTACCGAAACGGTCACGGTTCCCGCAGGGGTAAATTTGACGGCATTGCCGATCAGATTTTGCAGGATATGGGAAACCCGGATTTCATCACTTTCCAGGGGCGGTAGATCCTCGGGGATGTCCGGATGGATTTCAATTTGCTTTTCCAGGGCAATCGGTGTGATGCTTTCAATAATATTTTCCAGGGCCTGCTTGATGGAAAAAATTTTCGGGTTGACATCCATCCGGCCGGCCTCGATCTTGGACAAATCCAGGATGTCATTGATCAGGGTAAGGAGGTTTTTCCCGTTGCGCTCAATGATTTCCAGATAGTTGACTTCTTCGGCAGTGAGTTTTGTCCTGGCCTGCATCATGAGGACGCGGGAAAGGGCCATAACCGAATTGAGCGGTGTACGCAGTTCGTGGCTCATGTTGGAGAGAAACTGGCTTTTCAGACGGCTGGCTTCTTCCACTGCCAACTGCTGCTGTTCCAGTTCCTCATTCTGTCCCTGCAAGGCCTCTGATTGTTTCCGAAGCTCCTCGGCCTGGGTTTCCAGTTCTTCCTGCTGGACCTGGAGTTCCTGGTTCTGTTGTTCGAGTTGTTCAGCAAGGGCACGGGTTTTTCCGGAGGTCAGCACACCATTCAAACGGGCGGTCAGGACGTTCCAGACATCGTTTACCAGCCGTATGGCTGCCGCGGGATAACTCCGGAGCCCGGCCAGTGAAATCACCGCCGCTATTCCATCTTCTCCGGAGATAGGAATGGTGACGATCTCCCGGGGCTGGAAATCACCACCCACTGTGGTAAAGGTGTAGCGCGTATCCGGCGGGATCTCGGTGAGGTGTTGGATCCGGCCCGTGGCCAGGGCTGGGCCGAATTCCCCTTCCAGCCCCGCGGCGGAAAAGGAGACTCGACCCTCCTGGACCAGCCCGATGGATTCAAAATGCTCAAATTCGGTTTTCTGTTCATTCAGCAGATACACCGCCCCGATCTGCGAACCGGTATGCTCCAGCAAACCTTTGAGCAATTCCCGGCAGAAGGCGTGCAGCTCTTCTTCCTGGAGCATGGCCCTGGCTATCCCGGCGGCGGATTCCTTGCTCTGCCATTCCTCCTGGACCGTTTTGGCCAGGGTGTTGAAGGCCAGGGAAAGCGTCCCGAATTCATTGGCGGAAGAATAGCGGCTGCGGGCTTCCAGTTGGCCCTGGCCAAAGCGATCCGCTGCCCGGGTCAGTTCCTTCAGCGGTTTTTGGATATTTATTAACAGAAGATAACCGACAACCAGGGTCAGCAGGAAAATGACACCGAGCACTATCCAAAGGTTCCGCATCAAAACATCTTTTTCCTTTTGGGCTTCTTGGTAAAATTGGTTACCTTTGGCTTCGGCGAAATCGCTGATTTTTTGGATCTGTCCCAATAATTTTTCTCTTTGAAGGCCTTCAACGCCGCTCGATTGGTTGCGGTTCGTAGCTTCAGCGATATTACCGGCCCGCAAAAGACGAAAGGTCTCCTCACGGATCGATTTCCACTGAATGAAGGTCATGCGGGCATACTCAAGGTCACTTTGGGGACCGAGATAACGGTTATCCAGGATGTCGAACTGACGGACGGCATCGGCGTCGTAGGTGTCGATGTTCTGAATGAAGGATTGTCTCTTCGATTCATCCTCGGCCAAAACCAGATTATCCATGTCCCGGTGAATAATAATAATATCGATTGTGAGATTTCCGAGGGCCCTGCGGATTGTGTGCGGATGGTCGTAGAGTCCCTTGGTCTCCTGCCACAGGATATCCGCCTGGAACCAGGCCGTTACGCCGAGGAGGACCACGAACACCAGGATGGCGCCCATGCCGATCCTCAACTGGGTCCCGATTTTCAAATCTTTCATTTTCATCATTTACCCGGCCTTTTCGATTTTTTCCTGTAAATCGGGCTGAAATCAAAAACCCGGCTGAAATACCGCCGCCAGGTCATGGTCGGCCCCTCGGCTTCCCCCAGAATAAGAAAGCCATTCGGGGATAGCGAATGATACAGCTTTTCAAAGATGGTCTCCTGATATTCGAGATTAAAATAGATCAACAGGTTGCGGCAGAGCACCAGATCAAAGGCCCCGAAGACGCTTTCCGGAGGAACGCCGTGTTTATTGTCCAGCATGTCGTAAAAGGAAAAGTTGACCAGTTTTCGGATTTCCGGCGACAACCGGAAGGAAGTTCCTTCTGGTGTAAAATATTTTGTCAGAAGTCGGTATTTAATGTTTTTGATACTATCCGGCGGATAAACGGCCTTTTCGGCCTTTTTTAAGGTCTTGGCGTCCACATCGGTGGCAAAGAGGTGCAGATTCATGGACAGCCCATCTTTTCTCACCATCTCATGGATAAGGATCGCCAGGGAATAGGGCTCCTCGCCCTGGGCGCAGCCGGCGGACCAGACCCTGAGTGAATGGTCCTGCAACCGGTTCTTTTCCAGGATAATGGCCGGCAGAATTCGGTCGGCAATCAGTTCAAAGGTCAGCGTGTCCCGGAAGAACCGGCTGACGTTGATGGTGATGACATCCAGAAGATGGTCCAGTTCAGCGGCGTTTCTTTGCAGAAAGGAAAGATACTCAAAGTAGTCAGGACAGGAGGTGGCGGTCAACCGCTTACGGGTGCGACGCTCCAGCAGGAGTGGAGGATAGCCGGAGAAATCAAAACCCCGCTGTTCCATCAAATAGTTGAGGATGGCTTTCAGCCCTTGGCCCGTTTTCTGTTTTGTGCCTTTGATCAAAAATACCCCCTTATCTCATCCCCGACCTAAGCTGTAACCTCAATCTTTCTTTTAATTCCGAAATCCAGCATGGAACCAACCCGCAACCCGTAACCCGAGACACGCAGTTTTTCACCCTTTTCATTCCGAAATCCGCAATCGATAAGAACTGATCGCTTTCCTTTCTCAAAGATGGCCCTTGGTTATTCCCGTTTTTTCTTCTATATCTTATACTGCTCAATCAGCCCTTTAAGTTTTTGCGCCAGGCTGTTTAGACGCTTTAAGTCAGTTTCTCCCTCTCGGGCTGTGTTTTCAGCGAGGACATCAACGGCATCTGAAATTTCCCTGGTTATCATCTTTTGGCTCTCAACCATCATGCCAAATGACATAAAAAGTGCGCCAAGTTCATCCGTTCGCTGCGATGACGGCACCTGAACGGTCAGGTCCCCATAGGCAATCCTCTCAGCAATTCTGGAGATTTGCCTGATGGGATTGGCAATAATAAAGGTTAAATATAAGACCATTACCATCCCGACAATAATTCCAATGATACCGATAATCCCGAAGGCCAATAAGGCCTCTCTCACCTTATTTCCGGATGAATGCATGAGCACCTGATCGGCCTCCTCCGACATCTTGCTCAGGCTGGTCGACAGTTCAAGCATTTTCTCATAGTGCTGAAATTGCGTACCGAAGTAATACTTCCTGGCCTCACTATTTTTGCCTGCATAAATCAAAGGAATAGTATGGGTATCGCGTGAATTTAAAAATTCTTTTCTTTTGGCCGAGAGTTGATTAATCAGCTCCCTGTAATTCTGGTTACTGCTGCCAAGTTCCGTGAACTTTTTTATCTTCTCGTCGATTTCCTTGTCGTTCTCTTTTAGATCATGATACAAGATATCCAGGTCTGTCTTCTTGTCCATTTCAATCATTCTGGCCAGGATCATTCTTTCCATGCTCATGGCCGTCCTGGATTTTACAATTTCCAAAGACAACGGAACTTCAATTTCAAACAGTTTCACCAGGGTTTTATGCAACCTGGCGATACTGGAATAGGCCGTGATACTTACAATGATAATGAGCAGTATCATCACCCCAAATCCGACAATAAGTTTGCTTTTTGTTGATATATTAACGAACCATTTCATGGCTTACACCCCCCTGAATGAGTTTTCTATTTTTTTAATATCCGTCCCAGTTCCTGCGAAATGTCTTTTGGTAAAAAGGGTTTACTGATCTGTCCGGACGCGCCGGCAGTTTTCGCTTGTTCCACCAACTCTTCCTCCCCGGGTGCAAAGGTCACGACGGTTAATATTTTCTTATCCAACTTCCTCAACTCCTTTATAGTGCTGATTCCATCCATCCCTTCCCTCAGGGAGATCTCAATAATCATCAGGTTGGGTTTTAAGTCCGCGCACAGTTCCAGAGCTTTCAGACCCGTGTCGGTACTGCCAACGACCTCGTTTCCAAAATGTTCAAGAATGAACTTTAATGAACCGCGCATAAAGGTTGAGCTATCCACGATTAATATCTTGGCCACCTATTACCACCTCCTTAATCATTTGGATTTCTATAAAGGCATCTAAAAAATATTTCTTCTTGTGCGTAGATGGAGAGAAAAGTTCACTCGATCCCGGTTCCCCGTTCATTGGCTTTTTTCTAATCATTGGTCCTCAATGACTACTTTCTCCAATTCTTCTAACGTGGTTATGCCCTTCAAGACTTTGGATAAACCATCTTCATAGAGCGTTTTTACCCCTTGTTTTTGTAAGGCTTCCCTGATTTCATCTTCAGAAGCATTTTTTTCAATTAATACCCGGATGTCTCTGTTAACCACCAAAATCTCAAAAATCCCAACGCGGCCTTTATATCCAATCCCGGCGCAAAAGTCGCACCCGACCGCTTTGTAAATACTGACGTCTGAAGGGATGCTCATTTTTTGAAGTAAATCTTCATCCGGCTGGTATTTCTTTTTGCACCTTGGACAAAGCTGCCTTAAAAGACGCTGGGCGAATGAGCAGTTTAAAACATCGCTGATCAACCCGGTTTCTATCCCAATATCCTTCAACCGGGTAATGACGCCGACGGCATCATTCGTATGAAGGGTGCTGAGAACCAAGTGCCCTGTCAGAGCAGCTCGAACCGAAATTTGTGCCGTTTCCAGATCCCGTATTTCGCCGACATAGATGATGTCGGGGTCCTGACGCAGAATAGATTTGAGGGCACCGGCAAAAGTAACCCCCGCTTTGAGGTTTACCTGGCTTTGGACTATCCCTTCGATTCTATACTCAATGGGATCTTCAATGGTCATGATATTCTTATCTTCTCTGCGTACGGCACTGATCGTCGAACAAATCGTTGTTGTTTTGCCGCTGCCCGTAGGACCGGTAGCCAGGATTATTCCTTTCGTGGCTTTGATCACATTCTTGAAGGTGATCATATCCTCTTCGGAAAAACCGAGCTCTGCCAGTGAAGGGACCCCTCTGGATTTGTCCAATATTCTGAGAACAACATTTTCACCAAACATAGAAGGCATGGTTGAGGTTCGAATATCAATATTCCTGGTTCCGACCATAAGACCCATTCTCCCATCCTGGGAGACCCTCCTTTGAGAAATATCCAAACCGGACAAGATTTTTATCCTGGAGGTAATGGGTGGAATAAGGTCGGCTGAAATCCGATCCCGGATGTAGAGATAGCCGTCAATACGAAAACGGACCACCATGGCATCTTCCTTGGGTTCTAAATGGATATCGCTCGCGCCTTCCATTATGGCCTGGGCTATGTAACTGTTGACAATCTTTACGATCGGTGCCTCCGAGGCTTCTTTCTGGAGATGCAGGGCAATGATTTCTCTGTTTATTTGAGATTTATCTTCCAGGTCTAATTCCTTTTCCTTTAATTCCTCGCCCAGTACTTCGGTTATTTTTTTCCTTAACTCCCCCACCCCGTACCACTGATCAATCGCCTCCCGGATACTTTCGCCAGGGGCTATAAGAGCCTCAACAGATAATTTACCCGCTTTTGAAAGGAGAAGCTCTATTTCATCAACCGCGAAGATGTCCAAAGGGTCATTCATGGCAATCGTCAGAACCTCTTCTATCCGGAACAGGGGAATGATTAAATGTTTTCGGGCGATCTCTTCGGGGATAAGCTCCAACACATTGCGGTCTATGGTATAATTTTTTATATTCACATAAGGAATATTTATTTTATCTCCAATAAATCTGGTCAGTTGTCCCTCGGTTAACGTCTCTAATTTTATCAATGAAATTCCCAGGGATTCATGGTCTTTCTGGGCCTTCATCTCAGCGGCCCGCAACTGGTCTTTGGTCACCAGACCTTCTTGGACCAGGTCCTCCTTGAGACGGGTAAGGACTTTGAGCGTTAAACTTTCGCTTTTTATAGGGGAGCTTTTAATCATGGTGCGTCCTTTTCTATTCGTCTGTTATTGGATCAAACTGCTGATACTGGATACTGGAAACTTTAATTAAGGAATTAAGGAATTGCGAATTGAGGAATTGAGTACCTTTAATTCCTAAATTCCTAAATTTTAAATTCAATTCCTCAATCCCCCTGCTCCTGCGCTTGCACGCCCGCAGGGCAGGCGCAGGTCCCTCAATTCCTAAATTAACTTTCAATCTTCCCCCTGGCGAAATCCACCAGTTCTTCTGTTGAAATCCCGTCTTCCGGATAAGTTGCGGCAGAAGCAACAAGAAATCCGCTGCATTTCCCGGCAGCCTCTCCGGTGCCGATGATATATTGCCTTATCCTTTTTTGTGCTTCTTGAACTCCTGTTTGGTCAGTATTGGGCATAATCAGCATTATTTCATGGTCCGGCAGAGACACGGCTATTTTGTCGGATGTCTTTATTCCTCCCGATATTATCTTTTCTTTAATCCTTTCAAATAAAGAATCATTATCTTTTTCACCAAACGCCTTTTTGAGGCCCGCAAGATCCCTCACTTCGATAAGCAAAATAGATAAAGGCTCGATTTGTTGTTTCGCTTTCAAAAGATCACTTTCAAGAAGGTAATAATATTGTTTTTGGAGATCTATCAAAGGAAGGGTAAAATGAAAGGTACTCCCCTTGTCTTTAATGCTTTCGTACCAGATTTTTCCCTTGTGCCCTTCGATGATGCCTTTGCAAACGGCCAGACCCAGGCCCGTACCGCTTTGATCCTGCTTCTCCAAAGAGTGTGCCGCTTGATAGAATTTTTCAAAAAGACGCTCTTTATGTTCCTCCGGTATTCCAATACCGGTGTCGGCAACCGACATCTCCACATATCTCATCACATTTTCCGCCCTATTGGATGCCGCTTCCCTTTGATGAACATCAATGGTTACCGTTCCTTGTTCTGGTGTAAATTTGATGGCGTTCCCGACAAGATTTATCAGTACTTCCTCTATCCTGTCGACATCTCCAAAGATTATAGGCAAATCGGGAGGAATATCCATACACAAGGCAATGGTTTTTTGGTCGGCCAACGGCTGGAACCTATTACTCGCACGCCTTAATAATTCTCTAAGGTCTATCCATTTATATTGATATCTCATTTTGCCGGACTCGATCTTGGCAATATTCAGCATATCATTAATGAGCGTGCTCAGTCGGTTGATACTCCTTTGGGCCATAGACAGGAACTTTTCCTGTCCATCGGTTATGGCTCCGGCCTTGCCTTTCGCCATAATGTCGACCGCATTCTTGATGGAGGTCAAAGGCGTTCTCAGCTCATGGGAGGCAATGGCGATAAACTCCGATTTCAATTCGTCAAGCTTTTTGTGTTCCTCCGCCGTTTTTATTAATGAGGCTTCATACACTTTGCGCTCGGTTACGTCACTGATCAATGTCAGGTAAGCACTTTCCCCTCCCCATTCTGTTTCAATGGTCTGCAACTCCCCTGCGCCCACCGTGCCGTCCTTGCGAACGATGTCGATCTCCGTTAAACTATCTAATCCTCTCATGGGAATGAAGAACTGTTCACCCACCAGTTCGTCATTCTCGCGGTTAATAAAATATTTTGCGGCGGGATTGGCAAAACCTATGATCCCGTTTTTATACGTAACCACAATACCGGTAGTTTCTCTCTCAACGATGTTGTGAAAACCCTCTTTGCTGGCCTGTAGTTCCTTTAGAAGCAACTCCTTTTCTCTAATGGAAGCCTGAATTTGTTCCTCTGCTTTCTTGTGGTCGGTCATATCATGAACATTCATGATAAAACCGGCAACAGACGGATTAGTAAAGAGATTTTTTCCCAGCCCCTCCAAATACCGTTCTGAGCCGTCTTTATGCACTATGCGGAAGGCATTGGGTATGGTTGAATCTACGATCCGAATAGCCCTGCCAAAATCAACGACAGCCCGATTAACATCATCCGGATGAATAAGCGTTAGCGCACTGCTACCGATTAATTCCTCAGGCTTGTATCCGGTATAGCGCTCGATGGAACGGCTGCAATATTTTATGTTTCCATTTCTTTCGGTAATGATAATGATGTCTGAAGAATTTTCCGTAACCTCTTTAAAGTATTCTTCACTCTTTTGCAGCGCTTCCTCCATTCGCTTGCGCTCGGTGATGTCTCGAACAATACCCCGGAAACCGGTCGGTTGCCCCAGGGAATCCCTCATTAGGGCAACGGATGTTTCCACAAATACCCTGCTCCCGTCCTTCTTTATTTGTTCATAATCCACTTTAGACAAAAGGCCGGTCCGATAGACCTCATTAAAATGGAGAAATATCTTTTTGGCGTTTTCTTCGTCCACGTATACTCGGTAGTTCATGCCCATCATTTCTTCTGCGGGATAGCCGATTATTTTAGACATGGAAGAATTAAAGAAAGTATAATTACCGGCCAAATCAACCTCATAATAGCCTTCCTGGATATTTTCAAGGATGCTCCAGGCCCTTTTTTCACTCTCCTTTAAAGCCTGTTCCGCCTTTCCAAGCTCTGATTTCGATAGCGCCTGTTTTGTCTTGTATTGATCTTTCATGGGGTCTTTCTGGACTTTGATTTTAGAGTCCGTTATTGGATTAAAATACAGATACTGAATTAAACTGCCGATACTGAACACTAAATTCTGGAATTGAGGAATTGAGGAATTAAGGAATTAATAAATAGGAGAATTAAGTAGCTTCAATCCCTCAATCCCCCTGCTCCTGCGGGCGTGCAGGCGCAGGTTCCTTAATCCCTTAATCCCTAAATTTCATAATTTATCATCCCGCCTCAAATTGAGGCTAATCCAGATATTGCTTCACCAGGGTTATCAACTTATCCATATCGAAGGGCTTGGTCACGTATTCATTAGCCCCGGTTTCCTGACCGAGCTTGACATCACTTTCCTGGGCCTTGGCCGTAAGCATAATGATGGGTATGTGTTTATAATCCTCGTCAAACTTGAGCAGCCTGGAGACTTTATATCCATGCATCTTGGGCAGCATGATATCCAGAAGAATGAGGTCGGGATTCTCCTTTCGGGCCTTGGCCAGGGCTTCTTCGCCGTCATGGGCTTCCAGACATTCGAAGCCTTCCAGCTCCAGACTAAACTTTATGGTCTCGACAATATCAACTTCATCATCCACAATGAGCACTTTCTTTTTATCCACGCTTCACCCTCCTTTTTATTTTGAAGTTGCGTCGGCACCATCTGCCGGGTATTCGGTTGGGATTTCATAATCAACCTTCGGCTTCTTCACTGCCGACAATAGTTCTTCCAGGGTCACTCCATCCTCCGGGAAGGCTACCGGTTCCGATACGGTGGGAACGGATATTGATCGGCCCTCAAAGAAAAAGGGATGCCTGGAAAAAGCCCCTTCAATCTTTTTGCGGACAATCACAGCCTTTTCTTTGGTCGTTTTGTCCAGTAGGATTACCAGTCCGCCAGAAATCGGCTTAACGATAATACGATCGCCGTCCCGGTGGACCACTTTACGGATAACGCCAACTATTCGCTCATGCAGTTGTTCAACATCGTCGCGGGCTTGACAATTCAGACTTTTCATCACTTCCTGAACAAAATTTACTTCCAGCAATGAAAAGACTGGAGAATTGGGGTGAATGAGCGCCATCTTTTCCAGCGCGGTAACTTCAACGGAATGTGGAGAATAAGCCGGAAGCATGAAGGAAAAACGGCTTCCCTGGCCCCTTTTACTCTTTACCGAAATCTTTCCGCCCAGGGCCTCTATTAGTTCTTTGGTGATGGCCAGACCTAATCCTGTTCCTTTGGCGGCCATCATCAGGTTGTCTTCCACCTGATAAAAAGGTTCGAATATGTGCTTTTGATCCTCCGGCAATATTCCTATTCCTGTATCGGTTACACTGAGTTCGAGCCATTGCGACAGGGCGCTTCCGCTTCCTTTGGTTTGTGCAAGATAGTCGTGCACACCTTCCAAAGCTGCGCCTGCAATCCTCGCGCTCACCGTCACCCTCCCCCCCTCCGGGGTAAATTTCAGGGCATTCCCTACAAGGTTATAAAAAATCTGTTCCACCCGCTGTTGATCCCCATAGACCGTTGGCAGGTCCTTGGGATATTCCAATTCCAGCGCCACGGATTTACCAGCAGCTTGAGGGTTGAATGTCTCCAACAACTGTTGAAGAATGATGACCACATTCACCTCCGACAAATGAAGTTCCGTTCTCTTGGACTCTAATTTGGTTAAATCAAGCAAATCGTTAATCATGGCGGTCACGCGGTTGATATTCCGGGACGCCATGCCCAGAAAGCGCTCCTGGTTGGCCGTCAGCTCTCCGGCTTTTTTCGAAATTATGATGTCAACCGCATTTTTAATGGACGTCAGGGGGGTCCGAAGTTCATGGGAAGCCACAGAAATGAATTGCGTTTTCATGGTATTAAGTCTCAATAGCTCTTCGTTTGCTCTCTTCGAGGCTTCACTTCCCGCCTTTATAGCCGTGATATCAAAAAGTGATGCCAGATAAGACGGCTTCCCCTTCCAATCCAATTTCGTAATGTGCATTTCAGCCACAGCGGTTCCATAATCGGAGGAACGGACAATATCAATCTCTGCCTTCTCTCCCGCGACAGTGGGAAATCCGAAGGAACTTCCAATTAATTCTTCCTTCTTCCGACCAAACAGGTTTTCTGCGGCTGGATTTACAAAATTGATGATGCCCTCCTCATCTACGATCAACATGGCAGTGGCATTGCTATCGATGATCAGCCGAAATCGGGCTTCGTTGGCATTGAGGAGTTCTTCCGCCTGCTTTTGCTTTGATAGGTCCTGAACTATTTTCACAAAACCGACGATTTGACCTTCCTTGTCCCTGGTCAGTGTAAAGACTGCATGGGCAGGGAATCTCGATCGATCTTTCCTGAGCATCTCACCCTCAAAGGTAAACCGCCCCTTTTCGAGAAGTTCTGAGTTGATATGTTCAATTCCTCCCGACCGCTTAAACTCATCCGGAAAAAAATCCTCGATGAGTTTCTTGCCGATCACCTCACCCGGGTTTAGCCCAAAAATCTGATGCGCCCCTTCATTATAGGCAATGATGTTGCCGTCGAAATCGGCGGCAACGATGGCATACCCAACCAGGTTGTCAAAGATGGTGGATACAAAATCGGTGTTTGCCCTGAGGTAATGTATCCGGTCCTGAATTAGGTTATCATTTGATTTCATGCTGCCTCGTATTTCGTCGGGTCACAGGTTACGGTATTAGATTCTTGATTCTGGATTCTGAAATTGTGGGACCTGCGATCAGCAGGGGAATTTAGGAATTGATGGTACTTAATTCCCCTATTTTTTAATCCCTCAATCCCCCTGCTGATCGCAGGTCCCTCAATCCCTCAATCCATCAATTCCTCAATTCCTCAATTCCTAAATTCCTAAATTTGAACTTCAATCCCTCAATTCCTTAATTTAAATCATTTAAAAAGGTCTTTCACACGATCTACTTCCTCCGATGAGGAAAAAACAGGGTGGCCCGAGAGTATCCCGGTGACATTGCTGAACGACTTGCCGATGTGCATGCCGTTACCGTCAATGTTGAACTCCCGGATATCCTTGTCGTGCATGGAGCCCCGCATCTTAAGCGCCGTGATCCCCCGGCGCATTTCTCCGAACATCTCTACGTACCTAAGCAGGATGATGGTATCGGTAATGGTTGAAATGTGCGCTTCCGTCACCGACGTGCCTCCCATGAGTTCGCCGGTGGTCGAGGTGAAGAGTCCGGCAATCTCCTGATGTTTGATGAAGGAGGTGAGAGCGATGACAAATTCCCGGAATCCTTTTATGGTGGAGACGCGCTCCAGGGCCGAGAGGGAATCCACGATCACCCGGTGGGGTTTGAAGTCCCGGATGATGCTCTTGATAATGATCAGATGGTCCTCCAGTCCTTCCGCTTCCGGGTAGCGGCAGACCACCTTCAGGATACCGTCATTCTCCATCTGTTCAAAGTCGATACCCCAGCCGCTGGCATTGCGAAAAAGCTGCTCCCGGCTTTCCTCGAAGGCCAATAGCAGCGCCTTCTGCTGGTTTTTCGCGGCTTCGGCTGCAAACCCGGCCGAGAGCATGGTTTTCCCGCAGCCCGTGGCGCCGGATACCAGAATAATGGAGTCCCGGAAAAAGCCGCCGCCGCACATCTTGTCCAGCTCGGGATTTCCGGAGCTGATGCGGACGGTGGAAGAACGCTGTTTCAGTTCAATCCCTGACAGTGGTATGGCAACGATGCCGACGTTCTTGATCACGGTAAACGGGTACTCCCCCTTCTGGTGGCTGGTGCCGCGGAATTTGAGGATCTCCATGGTCCGTCGGCGTTTTTCCGCCTCCAGGACATTGCGCAGGATGATCACGTTGTCGGCGACAAACTCCTCGATGCCGAACCGGGCGATATCTCCATACTCCTGGGTACGCTCGGCCGTGATGATGGCCGTGACGCCCATTTGTTTCACGGCGGCGGCAATTTTGAAGAGCTCGCTGCGCACCATACCGGCTTCGCTGAACCTCCCGAAGATCGACCCGAGGGAATCCATACTGATCCGCCTGGCGTCAATCTTGTGAACGGCATGTTCGATACGCGCCAGCAACGCCCCGAGGTCATATTCTCCGGCAATGACATGGTCTTCTCCCACTACGGGAGAGGCATCCACAAAGGCCCATTTCCCTTCCAGCTCCCACTTGGCCACATCCCAGCCCAGGGAGATGACATTCTTTCGGATATCCTTGGGCGGCTCCTCAAAGGTGACAAAAACCCCCGGCTCACCCTTTTTGATGATCCCTTCGGCAAGAAACTGAACGGCAAAGACCGTCTTGGCGCTGCCTGAGGTGCCGGCAATCAGGGTGGTGCGCCCTTTCGGCAGTCCCCCCTCACTGATCAAATCGAATCCTTCAATGCCTGTTTCTGTCTTTTCAATGCCTATATGTTCGCTGAGCTCGTTCATGATTGGTCCTCCTTACGGTCATTGGGGCTCGAACAGGGTGAAAGATCAAGCCCGAGCAGGACCTTCTCCGAGTTAGACAAATCGCCGATAATCCGCTTAAGGGGCGGAGGCAGGTCCTTGATCAGGGTCGGTGTGGCCAGAATCTTCTCGTCTTCTGCAAGTTGGGGATGTTCCAGGACGTCTATGATCTGAAGCTCATAGAGACCTTTCAGCTCCTTTTCGCAAATCTCCTTCAGGTTGGCGATTGCCCGCTCGGATTTTGGTGTTTTCCCGGTGACGTACAACCGTAACTTGAACTTATCCATTTCCTACCCCCTTTGTATTGGTATCTTCGTCTATGCTTTCCATTTTTTGATTTGGAAGGACGCCCGTGCTTAGCGCCCGGTTGCGGTAGAACGACGCCAGATGTCCCATCAGTTCAAGGACCATGAGCCATCCTTCCCCGGTATAGGCCTTTTTCTTCTCGATGGTCGGGGCCTTCCGGGTATTCTCCTTCAGGGCAGCGGTGTGGATATCCACCACATCGCGAGGTCCTGCCTTGTAAAAACCCAGCGTTTCAGCCATAGCACCGAGGCGCCCGGATATATCATGCTTTACTTTGTAGGTCTGCTGCTCCAGGGCCAGATCCATCAGCTCTTCATAGCGGTCCACCAGATTGCGGAAGGTATCGGGAAAACCCTCGATCAGGGTTACCAAACCGTACATCCTGGCGGTCACGCCGGTTTGGGGAAGGGAAGAAAGTGCGGCCAGGGAATGCAATTCCTTCTCCAGCCGTTCTACGCGTTCTGCGTTCTCCCGTGCCTGGAGGGTTATTTCTTCCGCCTGTTTTTGCTCGGTAAGGTCCTGCACGATTTCCACAAAACCGACGATTTGACCGTTTTTGTCCTTGGTCATGGTAAAGAGGATATGGGCAGGGAATCTCGTGCCGTCTTTCCTGACCTTTTCCCCTTCATAGGAAACCCGCCCTATGCCGATCAGTTCAGAAATAATACGCTCCAGGCTTCCTTCTTTGATAAATTCTTCCGGGAAGAATATCTCTATGTTTTTCCGGCCTATGACTTCTTCAGGGGCATATCCGTAGATGTAATGCGCCCCTTGGTTATAGGCAATGATATTGCCGTCGAAATCAGCCGCGATGATGGCATACCCGACCAGGCTGTCAAAGACGGCGGATATAAAATCAGTATGTTCCCGGAGGTATTGTATCCGGTCCTGAATTAAGGTATCTGTTGATTCCATGCTTCCTCGTATTTCGTCGGGTCAAAGGTTACGATAATTTAGGAATTTAGGGATTTAGGGATTTAGGAATTGACGGCAGACAATTCCTCAATTCGCAATTCCTCAATCCCTCAATTCCTCAATCTAGTATTAATTTTATATCTCCCTATCCCTTCCCCCGAGGGTGCTGACCATCACCCGGCCCGAATCCAGATGAAAGTCGACATTTCTTCCGTGGTCGGCCCCGGTATCTTCACCGACGATGGGAATCTGTTCATTTTTTAAGATTTGTTTTATGCTCTTTACATTCCGGCCACCGATGGACTTTTCATAATGTTCACCATCGGCAAACATTTTTGCCCCGCCGGCGATCTTGGCCACCATATCCGGGAGACAGGCCCCCTTTTTTATCATTTCCTTTAAAAGGGCCACAACAGCGGTATCCGCATAGTGGTAAACGTCTTTCAGAGAGGTATGATCTCCTGCCGTTGCCGGGCCATTAAGACCGCTGCCCCCCCTGCTCGACAGGAACGTAGAGGTAACTTCAGGCAGGGAGGTTTCGAATCTTTGGCTTTTTATTCGTTTCTCTTCACTCGTCTCTCGTCCCCTTTCATCACCAAGTGGGTTAGTCGTCCTTCGGCGGTTACCGGGTAACATGATATGTGCCAATCCTCCGATGCCTCGTTTAGTATCATAAAGGGTGACCACGACGCAGGAACCAAGCCCGACCGATGAAAATACGGCCGGAGACCTGCTCACCACTCCTTCTCCGACAATGATCATGGTCTTTTTATCTGCCAAGAGACCTCTTTGCCTCCCTGATCGAATCCATAAGAACCTGATCGGAACCTTTAGAGGGAATCATAATCAGGAACGTATCAATGGCTTTTTCGTTCTGCAGGGTTGAAGAAAATTTATTGACAATGATAATGAGTATTCTGGCGGTGACTCCTAAACGGGCGATGGTTTCATCCATGAGGGACTGGACCATGTCTACCGCTAATAGCGGGACGGTATGATAGATATTTAAATGGCAGAAATCGTGAATAGCGGTAAGGTACACACCGGCCAGGATATTGCCGATCTCCACTATAATGGAGAGGTCCGGGTCGGAGCCTTTCTTTTGTTCCAGGCCTATTGAGGATTGTGCTAATTCCAGAACATAATCTAACTGGTTGCGAGGAATCATAAAAAACAGTTCACCCTTGACATCGCCTATCATATTCATCTTTACGCCTACCACAGGCTTGGAAGGTTCACCAATGGCCGAAAAGGCTTTATGGGGCGGCAGAATGTGGACCAAGGGGAGAACCATATCAAACCTGTATTTCAGGATTTCCTCCAGGGCCCCGGCCGCGTTCCCCGCGCCGATATTCACCATTTCCTCTAAATAATCTTTAATCTCTTCAGAAATTTTTTCTTCTTTCATGCCGCTGTCTCCTTGAATGATTTAATGATTCACAGTTCCAGATTCTGGATTCTTAATTCTCAATTTAGGAATTGAGGAATTTAGGAATTGATGGTATTTAATTTCCCTATTTTTTAATCCCTAAATTCCTCAATTCCTCAATTTTTAATTTAATTTAAGTTCCTCCCCTCACACCACATACCCCTTTTCTTTAAAGGTCTCAAAGCCGAAAAGACCCGGGACATCCAGCAGGAGGGCAACGTTGCCATCCGGTAAAATAATGCCCCCCGAAAAACCCTTTAACTTCTGAGTTACCGTATCCAATGGTTTGATGATGTTTTCTATCTGGTCAATGACTGCATCCACACCCAGGGCAATAAAGTTATTGCCCCGGTAGATAATGACGGCCACGAGGGTTTTATCCTTTTCATCAATGTTGATATTCAACAGATCTTTCAGTTTTATGAAGGGAATAACCTCATTGCGGAGGATGAACACGTCCCGGTCACCGACCTGTTTGATATATTCCGGCTTGACTTCCGTTGTTTCCAGCACCATATCCGCGGGTATGACAAAGATGTGTCGGCCAACCCCTACCATGAGGGTCTGCATGATGGCCGGGGCAATAGGAAGGCTTAAGGAAAATCGGGTACCCGCACCCTTCCGGCCGGCTATTTCCACGGTTCCGCCGAGCTTTTCCGTGGCGGTTTTGACCACATCCAGTCCTACCCCTCTCCCGGAAAGCCCTGTGACTTCCGATGTGCTGCTGAACCCCGGTTTAAACAGCATGGCCAGGGCATCCTTTTCCTGCATTGTTTTGGCTTCTTCGCTGCTTAGATAGCCTTTCCTTTGCGCTATCTCCCTTATGGCTTCTACATCAATCCCTGCTCCGTCATCCTCCACCTCAATAAGGATCTGGTTTTCGGTCCTTTGGGCAATGAGTTTAATGGTGCCGATTCTTCCTTTTCCCTTAGACTCGCGGATCCCGGGCGGTTCTATTCCGTGACCAACCGCGTTACGGAGCAAATGAATCAATGGCTCCCCGATTTCATCCAGCACGGTTTTATCCAGTTCCGTCTCACTACCCTCGGTAATCAGTTCTACCTCCTTATGCATAGCCAGGGCGATATCCCGGACCATTCTGGGAAATTTTTGAAAGATTTCCTCCACGGGCACCATCCGTGCCGAAGAAACCTTCTCCTGAAGTTCAGTGATGATATGGTTCATGGAAATCATTACCTTCTTCAGTTCCTTGGTAAATACTTCCGAAAAAATATTATTAAGTCGGTTCCGGGTTATAATCAGTTCGCCGACCAGATTAAAAAGGGCATCGATGAGGTCGACGTGTATCTTGACGGTTTGTATCTTTTCGATGGCCTTGGTGGCCTGACTCTTTATCTCGTAAATGGACATATCTTTTACAATCTCGACTAATAAGTGCTTCTCTCCTACCCAAATATCAGTTATTGCCAATTCCATGGGAAAGGACGTTCCGTCCCGGCGAAGACCGTGTAAAAGATCACCTGCACCTATCGCTCCGGCCTTTCCTGTTTTGAGGTATTGACTGACAATGACCTCATGATGTTCCTGAGAAGGCTCAGGCATGAGCAAGTTCACGTTCTGTCCCATGATCTCGGCGGCGGGGTATTGGAATAATCGTTCAGCATCAGGGTTAAAGGCTTCAATCGTACCATTTTCATCAATAACGATAACACCCTGTCGTGAAAGCATTTCCTTTGATTCAAAGTGCTCCATCTTTTGTTTGACGGCTTCCACTCGATCGATGATAACCCCGGATAACTCATTGTCCGCGCCTTTCCCTGTCCTTTCCTTGACCATGGCCTCTAACGTATCAGTGATTTCAAAGAGAAAATCCACCGTATCCTTATTGATGGGGATCTCCCTTTTGCGCAATCGATCCATGAAATCTTCACATTGGTGTGAAAATCCACTGACATCCAAAAAATTCAACATATTTGAAGAGCTTTTTAAGGTATGAAACGTCCTTAACACGTTATCCAGATGTTCTGTCCGGGTATAGTCCTTCTCCAGTGCAAGAAGGGCGTTGTTTGCTTCCTGAAAACCTTCCTTGGCGTCCGAAAGGTATTCTTCGGTGAACATGGACAAATCTAATTTTTCTATGTCAGACATAATCCCTCTTGTTGATTGCGGATTGCGGAATGAAAACCCGGAAATACTACGTATTGCATTTTTCCGAATTCCGAAATCCCCAATTGAAATGTTTTTGACTTTGAATTCCGAAATCGGAAATCCGAAATCCGCAATTGCTTCTTCACATCATCCTCATAATCGTTTTCGCTATGTCCGGTAAGGGCACCACGGTGTCCACACATCCAAGGTCTATGGCCGCTTTCGGCATTCCGAATACCACACAGGAGGATTCGTCCTCCACAATCGTACTTCCGCCGGCATCTTTGATGGCCTTTAACCCTCTTGCTCCATCGCTCCCCATACCGGTTAGGAGAACACCGATAATGTCCCCGCCATACACCCTTACCGCCGATTTCATGGTGTAATCGATCGATTGCAATTTTTCTGCCCCGTTACTCAGTCTTATCCTTTTAACCATACCATCCTTTTCAATACCCGTTTGGAACCCCCCGGGGGCAACCAATACCCTTCCGGGTTCTATCAAGTCGTTGTCTTCGGCCTCAGAAATATTTAGAGGGCATTCCAACTTGAGCTGTTCTGAAAAATACGGAGTGAACTCTTTACTCATATGTTGAATAATGACAATACCGGCTGAAATCGTTTGCGGAATACCGGAAATGACGGTAGCGGTCGCCTTCGGCCCCCCCGTGGAGGCGCCGATAAGGACAATCCTTTTTCGGGCCGCCCCTGGGGTTTTTCCAGTCACATACGACTCTTCGGGAAGACAGAGATCAATCATACTGACATTGGCTATTGAAGCCAAATGCACTTTGGTTATAATATCGTCCCTTATTTCATCGATATCATAGGAAATGGAACCGGCCGGTTTGTGTATGTAATCCACCGCCCCCAGACGGAGGGATTTAAGCACAACCGAGACATCTTTTTTGTCAACTCCGCTCAATATCAACACCGGGGTGGGACATTCAGCCATAATGCGGGTCAGGGCCGTCAGTCCGTCCATCATGGGCATGGCAATATCCAAAAGCACCACGTCGGGATGAAGCTCCTTTACTTTCTGCAAGGCTTCGGCCCCGTTATCGGCAGTGTCCACGACCTCTATGGTCGGATCGGTCTTCAGCATATAAGATAGAGACTTTCTCATGAAGCTCGAATCATCAACAACCAACACTTTAATCATTTAGACCTCGTTAAAAATGCCGATACGGGAAACTGGATTCTGGAATTTAGGAATTGAGGGATTGAGGAATTGAGGGTACTTAATTCCTCAATCCCTCAATTCCTAAATTATATTTTAATTCCTAAATCCCTAAATTTAAGTTCCCAGCACCCTATCAATCTCTTCAGTTACATCTTCCGGTTTAAATGGTTTTCTTATATAACCGGATGCCCCTAATTTCCTGGCCTCTTCCTGTTTTGATTCCTGTCCAATCGCAGTGACCATGAGGACTTTGGCCTGAGGGTCCTGTTTTATCAGTGCTTTTAATGTGGTCAGGCCATCCATTCCCTTCATGAGAATATCAAGGGTGACCAGATCGGGGGTCAGTTCCGGATAGAGAGCGATGGCCTCCTTCCCGTCGGCCGCAGCCCCGACCACCGTATGCCCATGCTTTTCAATAATATACTTCAAGGAACTCCTCATAAAAGATGCATCATCCACAATCATAATCTTTGCCATTTCTTATCCTCCTGATTACTCTTTAGTCGGCTCTATTTTTTTAACCTCGTCTATGACCTGCTTTAACGCTTCGGGTTCGATCGCCTCTATTTTTTCGAGAACCTTCTCCACGTTCAGCATGATAATCATTCTTTTGTCCAGCATGCCTATGCCTTTTATATATTCCCCTTGAGTCATGGCGCTGGTTGATTCGGGCAGTTCCTGCACTAAATCATCCCCTATCTTTATAACCTCTTCAACCGAATCCACAATGATGCCTTTAGGAAACCCGAGGTGTTCTATAATGACAAAGCGGGTGTCTTCGTCTTGTTCTTTTTCATCAAAGGCAAATTTCTTGCGAAAATTGATAATAGTAGCCAACTTGCCGCGAAGATTGGTTACCCCTTCAATATAGGGAAGTGAACTGGGAACCAGCGTTATTTCCAATGGTCTTGAGATTTCCTGAACCCACATGGCCTGAATACCAAATTCCTGGTTTTGTATTTTAAAAACAATATACTGGTCCTGTTCGACCTCTTCGGCTTCCATCTCATCTCTCAATATCTGACCGGGCATAATTTACCCCCTTTCTTGTTCGTTAGGCTGATTCGGGTTGCGGGTTACGGGTTAAAAACCAACCCGCATATTTTTATTCTTTTTATTCCGCAATCCGAAATGGAATCAACCCGCAACCCGTAACCGTCTTATGCTCTCGCTTTCTGCTACGATCTTTCACCTGCCGTATGCCTTTTCATCCCCGGTTGAGTTTTTTTCAGATCTCCTTCTTCCTCAACGGTAAACCGTTCCACGGTCTTCTGAAACTTGTCCGACATATCGGCCAGGTTGGTGGCAATAGCGGTCAGTTCCTGCATTTTTCCCAGCAGTCTTTTTGAGCCTTCAGCCGACTGTGTAGCGGAGGTGGAGGTATCGGCAGCAATACCGCTTATCTTGTCAAGGCTCTGGGAAACCGCATCGATGCTCCTCTTCTGATCGGCGGCTGCCACCGAGATTTCTTTGGCCGTTCCGGAGGTCACTTCGATCGAGAGGTTGGTATCTTTAAAGGCCCGGGAGGTTGATTCGATAGAACCCTTCACCAGACCGACATTTCCGGCCATGGTCTTGATCGTTAAGGCCGTATCCTGTGTTTCTCTAAGTACAGACTGAACCAGGGTGGATATCTTTTTTGCCTGAACTTTACTGTCAGCAGACAGGGTTTTTACCTCTTCGGCAACCACAGCAAAACCTTTTCCCTGCTTGCCCGCCCGAACCGCCTCGATAGCGGCATTAATAGCCAGGATATTGGTTTGGGTGGCAATATCCCGGATCACATCGACAATTTCCTGTATTTGTTCCCTGCTTTTGCTAAGAGACTCAATTCTGCCGACCGACTCATTCGAGCCTTCCAGCATCAGGTCTGTGTTTTTAATAGTCTCTTCCATGGCCTTACTGCCTTCACCCGTAGCCTTGTTGGCTACTTCCGTGTACTGGTTCATGCTCTCCGCCTGGGTCAGCGTATTGGAAGCGGTCTTTCCAACCCCCTCGCTTTCCCTTGAGGCCTCGACAATCTGTTGAGCCTGAGCCTTGGCGCCATCGGCTATCTGTTCGATAGAACTGGAAAGCTGGGATAACAGGGCATTCATTTCCTGCCCTGCGCTTAGGGTCTTCTGGGAAACAGACCCTATGTTTATTCCGGCTTCCCGGAGTTCCGAAACGATGCCTTTCAGGCTTTCAATGGTGCTGTTAATGCCGTCAACCATGGAAGCAAATTCGCCTGAGGAGTCAACCTCGATCATCCGCGAAAGCACCCCCTCGCCTACCATGGACATAACGGCATTGATATCCCCGATGATATTGTTCAAATTGTCAACCATGCCGTTGATGGTGTTCTTTAATTCAAGGATTTCGCCGCGGGCTTCAACGGTGATCTTTTTGGAAAGGTCCCCGTTGGCAATGGCTATGGTGACCTTCGATATATCCCGCACCTGCGAGGTAAGGCTGGCCGCCATGGCATTGACGTTGTCGGTCAGCTCTTTCCAGGTGCCGGCAACCCCGGGGACCTGGGCCTGTCCGCCGAGTTTCCCTTCGGTCCCGACCTCCCTGGCCACCCGGGTCACTTCGCCGGCAAAGATGTTGAGGTTATCCACCATCCTGTTTATGGTATCTTTTAACTGGAGTATTTCCCCTTGCGCTTCAACGGTGATCTTCTGGGAAAGCTCCCCGTTGGCCACGGCCGTGGTCACCACCGCGATATTTCGGACCTGATTGGTAAGGTTGGCCGCCATCATGTTGACGTTGTCGGTCAGTTCTTTCCAGGTACCGCCCACCCCTCTTACCTGGGCCTGTCCGCCGAGTTTCCCTTCTATGCCGACCTCTTTGGAAACCCGGGTCACTTCCGAAGCAAAAGTGCTCAATTGGTCCACCATCTTGTTTATCGTGTCCTTCAATTCAAGAATTTCGCCTTTGGCTTCAACGGTGATCTTCTGGGAAAGTTCCCCGTTGGCCACGGCCGTGGTCACCTTGGCGATATCCCGCACCTGCGAGGTAAGGCTGGCGGCCATGGCATTGACGTTATCCGTTAAATCCTTCCAGGTCCCGCCTACCCCTTTGACGTCTGCCTGGCCGCCTAACTTTCCTTCGGTCCCGACCTCCTTGGCCACCCGGGTTACCTCGCCGGCGAAGATGTTCAGATTATCGACCATATTGTTCACGGTATTCTTTAATTCCAGTATCTCACCCTTGACATCAACGGTGACTTTCTGGGAAAGTTCCCCGTTGGCCACGGCCGTGGTCACTACCGCGATATTTCGGACCTGACTGGTAAGGTTGGCCGCCATCATGTTCACGTTGTCGGTCAGTTCTTTCCAGGTACCGCCTACCCCCCTCACCTCGGCCTGGCCGCCCAGTTTGCCTTCGGTGCCGACCTCCCGGGATACCCGGGTTACTTCGGAGGCAAAGCTGCTCAACTGGTCCACCATCTTATTGATGGTATCCTTCAACTGGAGAATCTCCCCTCTGGCCTCCACGGTGATCTGCTGGGAGAGGTCCCCGTTAGCCACGGCCGTGGTCACCTTGGCGATATCCCGCACCTGCGAGGTAAGGCTGGCGGCCATGGCATTGACGTTGTCCGTTAAATCCTTCCAGGTGCCCCCTACCCCCTTGACCTCGGCCTGGCCTCCCAGTTTGCCTTCGGTCCCGACTTCCCGGGATACCCGGGTCACCTCGGAAGCGAAAGTGCTCAACTGGTCCACCATCTTGTTTATGGTGTCCTTCAATTCAAGAATTTCACCCTTGGCTTCAACGGTGATCTTCTGGGAAAGCTCCCCGTTGGCCACGGCCGTGGTCACCACCGCGATATTTCGGACCTGACTGGTCAGGTTTTCCGCCATCATGTTCACATTTTCAGTAAGCTCCTTCCAGGTGCCCCCTACCCCCTTGACCTCGGCCTGACCGCCCAGTTTGCCTTCGGTCCCGACCTCTTTGGAAACCCGGGTCACTTCCGAAGCAAAAGTGCTCAACTGGTCCACCATCTTATTGATCGTATCCTTCAATTCAAGGATTTCACCCTTGGCTTCAACAGTGATCTTCTGGGAAAGCTCTCCGTTGGCCACGGCTGTGGTCACTTTGGCAATATCCCTCACCTGGGAAGTAAGGCTGGCCGCCATGGCATTCACGTTGTCAGTCAGTTCTTTCCAGGTGCCTCCTACACCGGGGACCTCGGCCTGTCCGCCGAGTTTGCCTTCGGTCCCGACCTCCTTGGCCACCCGGGTCACCTCGCCGGCGAAGATGTTCAGGTTATCGACCATCTTGTTCACGGTATTCTTCAACTCCAGTATCTCGCCTTTGACATCAACGGTGACTTTCTGGGAAAGTTCCCCGTTGGCCACGGCCGTGGTGACCACCGCGATATTTCGGACCTGACTGGTCAGGTTTGCCGCCATCATGTTCACGTTGTCAGTCAGTTCTTTCCAGGTTCCGCCGACCTCTTTCACCTCGGCCTGTCCGCCCAGTTTCCCTTCGCTCCCGACCTCCCTGGATACCCGGGTCACCTCGGAAGCAAAGCTGCTTAACTGATCAACCATCTTGTTGATGGTTTCTTTCAACTGAAGGATCTCACCCTGGGCTTCAACGGTGATCTTTTGGGTGAGTTCCCCGTTGGCTACCGCGGTGGTGACCACGGCAATATTACGGACCTGGTTGGTGAGGTTGGCTGCCATCATGTTGACATTTTCCGTTAAATCCTTCCAGGCACCGCCGACCCCCTTCACCTCAGCCTGGCCGCCCAGCTTTCCCTCAATGCCGACCTCCCTGGCCACACGAATCACCTCGCCGGCAAAGGTTCTCAACTGGTCAACCATCTTGTTGATGGTTTCTTTCAACTGCAGTATCTCCCCCTTGGCCTCAACGGTGATCTGCTGGTCAAGGTCGCCGTTGGCAACGGCGGTGGTAACCACGGCAATATTGCGAACCTGGTTGGTGAGGTTGGCCGCCATCATGTTGACATTTTCCGTTAAGTCCTTCCAGGTACCGCCGACCCCTCTTACCTCCGCCTGGCCGCCCAGCTTTCCTTCGGTCCCGACCTCCTTGGCCACCCGGGTCACCTCCGAGGCAAAACTGCTCAACTGATCTACCATCTTATTGATGGTATCCTTCAACTGAAGGATTTCACCCTTGGCCTCAACGGTGATCTTCTGGGTCAAGTCCCCTGTGGCAACCGAGGTGGTCACCTTGGCGATATCCCGCACCTGCGAGGTAAGGCTGGCCGCCATGGCATTGACATTGTCCGTTAAATCTTTCCAGGTACCGGCTACACCGGGGACCTCGGCCTGACCGCCGAGCTTCCCTTCGGTGCCGACCTCCTTGGCCACCCGGGTTACCTCGCCGGCAAAGGTACTGAGATTATCGACCATCTTGTTGGCCGTATTCTTTAATTCAAGCATTTCGCCTTTGACATCAACGGTCACCTTTTGAGAGAGGTCCCCGTTGGCCACCGCAGTGGTCACCTTGGCGATATCTCTCACCTGTGAGGTAAGGCTGGCCGCCATGGCATTGACATTGTCCGTTAAATCCTTCCAGGTGCCGCCTACTCCGGGAACCACGGCCTGGCCGCCGAGTTTTCCGTCTGTGCCGACCTCCCTGGCCACACGGGTCACCTCGCCGGCAAAGATGTTTAGATTATCCACCATCTTGTTTACGGTATTTTTTAATTCAAGTATCTCGCCTTTGACATCAACCGTCACCTTCTGAGACAGATCACCGTTGGCCACCGAGGTGGTCACCACAGCGATATTCCTCACTTGATCGGTAAGGTTGGATGCCATCATGTTCACATTATCCGTCAGCTCTTTCCAGGTGCCGCCTACCCCGGGGACTTGTGCCTGGCCGCCGAGTTTGCCTTCTATGCCGACCTCCCTGGACACCCGGGTCACCTCGGAGGCGAAGGTGCTCAGCTGATCAACCATGGTATTGACCCTGTTGCCGATTCTTAAGAATTCACCCTTCAGGGCCCTCCCTTCAAGTTCAATGGACATCTTTTTGGAAAGGTTGCCCTCGGCAACAGCCGCAATAACACGGGCAATCTCCGCAGACGGCTGAGCAAGGTTGTTGATCAGGCTGTTGATCGCCTCAATCCCCGTTTTCCAGGAGCCCGTGGCTGTTCCAACCGTTGCCCGTTCCGTAACATTGCCTTCCTCTCCGATAATTTTACTCACCCGAATGAATTCAGCGGTCATGTTCTCATTCATTTCTACAATATCATTGAAGGTATTGCCGATTTCTTCCATGATTCCGTCTGATTCGACATCGAGCCGAAGGGTGAAATTGCCCTTTTTCATCTCTTTCATTGCGGCAAGGAGCGCCTTCAGCTTTTGGTTGATGCCTGAATCAGAATTCACACCGGTCATAGGGGGCACTAAACCGGTTGTATCCTGGGAAGGTTCATCGCCTTCTTTGTTGAAAAAGACCGAACTGCCTGATTTCCTGACCTTCTTAACCTCATCCATTTTTCATGCCCTCCTTTTTTAGGTGCTTGCACTTTGCAATCTAAAGATTTATGGCTGACTTTTTATTATCTCGGGTCCAATCGCTCCAACGGAGTGATGCTGGATATTCGATACGGGATTCTGAAATTTAGGGATTTAGGAATTAAAAAATAGGGGAATTAAGTACAATCAATTCCTCAATTCGCAATTCCTTAATCCCTCAATTTAAGTATCCAGCATCCCAACACTTCATGAGGAGTGATTTTTAATATGCCGGGTCAATACCTCATAAGCCCTGCCGGCCCTATCCGATGGTGCATAATGCGATATCGGGAGGCCGGCCTTCTGAGACTCATAAATCTTCGCCGATTCAGGAATGGTAAAAACGTCTTTACAGGTTTTCCTCAGCGCTGCTTCAATCTCCTCGGATGGGGTATGCCTCCCCAAGAGGATCTTAAACACATCGTCTTGCTTTACATATTTGTTGAGGACTACGGTAATCCGGTCTATAGGATGCCCGGTCATTTCCAGAATAACATTGAACAAAGTTCTCAGACCGTCGAAGGCTTCAAGCGAGTAGATGCACGGGTCAAGAACAATGACGGCATGGTCGCAGGCGCAGAGCCCGTTAATAGTAAGGAGTCCCGACGTGGGCGGAAGGTCAATAAGGATATAATCATAACTGGAACGCATAACCTCTATCGTTTTGTTAAGAATAGCGGTCTTATCGTTTTCGTCCTGTATAATCACCTCGGCGGCAATGAAGTCCGGCTCTGAAGGGGCCAGGTGAAGATTTTCTATCCCCGTGTCAAGGATCACCTGGGTAAGGGAGACTCTTTGATAGCCGTTGCATTGGCTCAGGACAGCGTCGTAAATGGAATATTTAAGAGAGGTGCCGTCAATCCCCAGGCCCGATGTGGCATTGGCATGGGGATCAAAATCTACCACCAGGACGGTATTCCCGGTTTTCGCCAGAAATCCTGCAACACTGATGCATGAAGTCGTCTTTCCCGTTCCGCCTTTTTGATTGGTAAAGACAATACACTTAGCCCGTTTCGTCATAAGTAAACCCCTTCAATGTAAAAACCCGACATGAAATCAACAAGTCAAATGAACGTAATGACCTTCCACCCTCATCCTCACCCTTTCTTTTACATCCCGAAATCCGCACTCCGAAATTCATAGGCTCCCCAATCCAACATGGTACCAACCCGCAACTCACAACCCGCATTTTTTATTCTTTTCATTCCTCAATCCCTCAATCCCTCAATCCCTTAATCCAGCATCCAGTATCACCCGAAAGAAAACCCCTTCTCCCTGAACAACCCTGAACAGGTTTCCACCACCCGGAAGTCGTACAAAATCCCCTTGTTCTTTTCGATCTCCTCCAGGGCCGCCTCAATCCCTAATGCGGGACGATAGGGGCGGTAGGAAGCCATGGCCTCGACCACGTCGGCCACCATTAGAATCTTAGTCTCCGGGCGGAGTTGATCTCCAGTCAAACCATTAGGATACCCGGACCCATTCATTCTTTCATGATGCTCCAGGACGATCCGGGCTATGGGCCAGGGAAAATCAATATCTTTCAGGATGTCGTATCCAATTTGAGAGTGGTTTTTAATCAGGCTGAACTCAATATTGGATAATTTGGTGGGCTTGCTTAGGATTTCAGCGGGAACGGATATTTTCCCCAGGTCATGGATTGCTCCGGCCATTTGCAGGCCGTTCACCTGGTCTTCTAGGAGGCCCATTTCCTGTGCGATGACCCTGGATAAATTGGCGACCCGCTTTTGATGACCGGCGGTGTAAGGGTCCCTGACTTCCGAAGTCATAGCCACAGCCTCTATAGTACCCCCCAAGGCCCGGCGGATGTTTTCCAGGGCTTGCTCAAGATTCTCCTGGGCTTTTCGTAGTTCCGTGATGTCCCGTTTCGTACTGGTAACGTATTTCTGGCCCTTAAAATCAAAGGTCTCAGCGGACCAGAGCATGATCCTGACCTTCCCTGATTTTATACGTATCTTGGATTCAAAGTTTTTAAGACATCCTTCTTTCCTGATAATCTCCACGGCCCGGTCCCGATCATGAGGATCCACCAATATGCCCAAATCAATTAAAGTTTTTCCTAAAGCTTCTTCCCGAATGAAACCGGACGATTCTACAAAGGCATCATTTACATCAATATATCGTCCTTCTTCAAAAGTGCTTATGGTCATCCAGTCCGGGCTAGCCTGGAAGGCCTTAGAGATTTTTTCCTCGGATAGCCTGAGCGTCTCCTCCGTCTGTTTGCGCTGCGTTTCATTTAGGTCCCTTTCCAGTCTGGCCCTTAAAACCGGGGCTATGAATTCAGCTATCCCCTCCAGCCATTCTTTATTGGCTTCTCCGTATCCTCCCTGCCTGTTTGCCACTTGGAACTCGGCAATGGCCTCCTCCCTAAAAAGAATGGGCACACACAAAATATTCTCGATAGGGATATGTCCCTGGGGGACCTTCCTGGGTTCGTTTTTCCATAGACTGCGTTTTTCGAGGATAGCCCTGCCCCAGATACTGTCACCCCAAGTCTCCCTGGGAAAGACAATCGTCTTATCGGGTAGCTGACACTTGTCCCAGATGCCCCTGGTCATTGATGGAGCGATGAAAGTGCCGTGTTCGTCAAGGTAACCAAAGACGCCGTACTTACTTTCCATCTCACGGAGGATTACCTTTAACACTTCGGCATACATTTTCTCATCCGGAACGTTGAGAAAAATTCTTGCTATTTCGTTCTGGGTGGAATTTTTATGCAGGTTCTCCTGTAGTTCCTCCTGCCCCCGCTTGCGTGAAAGTGCGATGCCGATGCTGGCCCCTAGTCCTTCAAAGAATCGGATCATTTCCGCGTTGAACCGGTCAACACGGCGATCATTAAGCTGCAATAGTCCGATAATTTTGTCACCGAATCGAAGAGGAATGAGGGCCACGGATTCGTAGCCTTCTCTGTTGCAGCGATTGCGTGTAGGTGACTGGCGATCCTTTTCCGTAGTTGAGGCCAGGAGTTTTGTGGTGCTGTTGGTCCAGAAGCTGCCGCCCTTGGTAAAAAACGGCAGTTTGTCATTGGTCCGGCCGCGCAGAATGTTCCCGCACATGCACTCCAGCACCGGGTTCCCCACTTCGTCACTCACGATATTCCCCTCTTCATCATAGAGGCACAGAGACCGTTCAGCGATTAGGAAGTCCTCACTAAAACCATTGGTCTGGTAATACGGGAAATCATCACCTTCACTTAAACGGATCCCAACGGCTTCGAAATTGGTATGGCTCTTGACCATCAATAAAATATCCGAGATCGAGTCCGCCACCTCCTCTTTCCGATTCAGCAGGTCCAGCACCTCCCGTGCAAGTCGTTCCCGTTCTTCAGCTTGCTTGCGCTCGGTGATGTCGGTTACTGCGGTATGGATCACCGTTGCTTCCCCGCTCACCTCCATCCGGATGCTTTCCAAACCGGCCTGAAAGAAAGAACCATCCTGCCGCTTGAGCATAAGGTCGCAAGTCTGCTTCTTTCCCTGCTTTAACACACTCAGGAAATGATTATCCCACAGGTCCTGGTCTTGGGTCGTTACCATTCTCCGAAACCGGGAGTTGATCAGTTTTCTTCGGTCCTCCCCCAGGAGTATTGCGCCGGTGAGGTTCACCTCTTTAATCAGGGCCGCCGGGGTGAGGGTAAAGTACCCCATCGGGGAAAAATCATATAGGTCTGCAAACCTTTGCCTGGATTCCTCCAGAGCAAGCTGCGACTTTCGGAGTTCCTCATTCTGCATCTTCAGCTCGATCTGGTGCACCTGGAGTTCATGGATAACATCCTCAGGTGCCCTTTTTTTCATCTTCGATGACGCACCGGAAAAACTCACCAGTTTCTCCTCTACGGTATTCCTCAGCAGTCGTTCGCTACTCTCTTTTTCTTCCGACTTCTTTGGTTTTTTCATTTCAAACATTTTATTTTTATGGTTCATTTCATCCCCTTTGATCCTTTATGTCCAGATGCAGCTAACAGCCTTTTTATGGTAGGGATCAATTCGGTTTTCATCACCCTCTTCGGGACAAAGGCGCTGGCACCGGCCGACATGGCCTCGGACCTATAGGCTTCGTCCTCATGGATGGTCAATATAACCACCAGGGTATTTGGCACCATGGTTAAAAGACTTTTAGTGGTTCCGATACCATTCAGCCTGGGCAGACCGATGTCCATCAAAATCAAATCGGGTGTAATGTCCCGGCATATTTCTATGGCTTCCTCACCGCTGGCCGCTTCGAAAAAATCACACTGAGGGAAAACCCCTCCCAGCCACTCCCTTAAAGATTTCCGAAGGGCCTTGTGGTCTTCGACAATCAAAATATGCATATTCATTCAATTTTCCCTTTGAATTGAAGAATCGAATTGAAGCTCCCTGCACCAAGGTGCAGGGAATCTTCCAGGCAAGGAAAGGGTTTATTTGTTGTAGTTCGCTCGCTAACCCACGCAGCAAGCTGCGGGGAATGCGCTCGCTATTCCTGTTCAAAATTCTGGAATTAAGGAATTGAGGAATTAAAATTCCTAATTCTTTAATCTAATTAAGTACTTTCAGTTCCAGAATCCCTAAATTCCCTAATCCCTTAATTTTTAGATTCTAGAATTTCAGCCTAACCAGATTACTCCGGTCAAGTCTATCTGTCTGTGGGGAAAGTTTGAAAAATGATGTGGGGAAAGTTTGAAAAATAGTTATAATTGAGGGATTGAGGGATTTAATTCAATTATTGGGGAATTGAGGGATTTAGGGATTGAGGAATTAAATTCTAAAAACCCAGGAATAGGAAATGGGGGATTGGGGGATCAAGATCAATTATTCCGGAATTGGGGGATTGAATTCTAAGATTTATGAATTGCGGAATTAAAAGGTAGGGGAATTAGGTACCATCAATTCCTTAATCCCTTAATTCCTTAATTCCTAAATTTTATTTGGCATTTGAATTGTAATTTCGCAAGTACTTTCTAAAACCCTTGATTTGTTTTCTACATTCAGAGGCGAGATGATAAATTCGATCAAATTGATCCTGGGTAATATATTTCGCATCCTGGGATCGGTACAACTGGGATTGGACTTCACTACATGACCTTTGGGCATAACCTAAGAATTTTATAAATTCTCGAGGCGACCCATCTTCAAAACCTTCAGCAATATTATCCATTATTGATCCCGCGGCTCTCCAAATCTGATCCTTTAAACTGAAATCCCTTTGGAATTTACCTTGATTAATCAATTCAAAAATCTCTTGGCATAATTCTCTTGCTTTTTGCCAGCAAGGAAGATCCTCAAATCTCTTATAATTCATAATCGCTCCATATAATTTTGGAATTTAGGAATTGATGGCACTTAATTTCTCAATTCCTCAATTCCTCAATTATATTTTAATCCAACCCCGTCAATCCATGGGTAATGGCAAATTTGACCAGAGCGGCCGTATCCTTAAGGTCCAGTTTTTGCATCATCCGGCTGCGGTAGGTCTCGACGGTCTTCTGGGATATGAAAAGGATATCGGCGATGGCGGCACTGGTTTTCCCCTCGGCCACCAATTGGAGGATCTCCCGTTCCCGAGGGCTGAGGTTCTCCAGAGGGGTTTTAGGCTGAATTTCATGGCGCCGCAGTAAATAATCTTCAACCAGGACTTCATCCACCTTCTCACTCAGAAACCGGTGACCCCCATAAACAGCTCGAATGGCCTGGATCAATTCTTTGCCGGCAGAATCTTTTATTACAAATCCCCTGGCCCCGGCCAGAAGGGCCTGATAAATATGCTCCGTACTGTAATGCATGGAAAGAATGATCACCTTTACCGATGGGCATTCTTCGATGATTTGCCGGGTGGCTTCGATCCCGTTTAACTCCGGCATGGCTATATCCATGATTAATACATCCGGTTTGATTCTCCTGGCTTCTCGAACAGCTTGACGGCCATCGGCGACTTCCCCGGTCACGATGATGTCTTTTTGCGCGTCCAGGATAAACTTCAACCCTTCTCTCAGAATCTGGTGATCATCGGCCAGTAAAATCCTGATCTTTTCCGCCATGCGTTTTCCTTTGATTACTCTGGATACTGGATTCTTGATTCTGGAATTTAGGGATTTAGGAATTGAGGAATTATAGGATTGAGGGATTACGAATTAAGGAATTGAGTACCTTCAATTCCTAAATCCCTAAATTCCAGAATTCCTAAATTTAAGTCTCCAGAATCCCGCTTTATAATTCCACCGGCAATTGAAGGATGATCCGGGTCCCTTTTCCCGGTTCGGAGTATATCTGGAGATCACCCCCCAGGGCAATAGCCCGCTCCCTCATCATAGCCAGACCCCATCCCCTCTTTTCACCTCCAAAATCAACCCCCTTAAAATTAAAACCCCGGCCGTCATCGGTTATCGTCAGTTGCATCCGGTCCTTAACTTTTTCCAGCCGGAGGTCAACCCTCCCGGCTGAGGCATGTTTAAGCACATTGGTCAGTGCCTCTTGAGCAATCCGGAAGATAATAGTCTCCAAAAGGGGGGGTAACCGGGAAGGTATTTTTTTCCCTTCCACCTTCGTTTGGATGCCGGTCATTCCATTGAATCGCCGCCCATACCAGCGAAGGGCAGCGAGTACACCAAAATCATCCAGTACGGAAGGACGTAATTCAGATATGACATCCCGGATATGCTGGGTTGTCTCTTCCAATAATTTCTGGGAATCTTCCAGTCGGGAGATCCGGAGGGGATTTTGATCTTCCGGCATCATTCCAAAAATGATGGTCAGGTTTAAATTCAAGGCCGTCAGGTTCTGCCCAACCAGATCGTGAAGTGTCCGGGCGATCTCTTTCCGTTCCATTTCCTCAACCTCGGACAATCTAATGGCCAGAGACTGCAACTGTTTTTGATATTTCAGTAATTTCTGTTCGGCCTCTTTGCGCTCGTTGATCACATCGAACACCGCCACAAAATGTTCTTGCGCCGGACTATACGCTGAAACTGAGAACCACTTCTGCAAAGCGTCGACGAACATCTCGAAACGTTTAGGCTGGCTGGTCATGGCAACCCGGCCGTAGATCTCTAAAAGCCGTTGGTTAGCCTCTCGGAAGGTTGGAATAACCTCGGTGACCTTCCTGCCGACAACGTTCTTCAGCCCGGTCAGGGACTCAAAGGCATCATTGACGGCGAGGTAGATGAAGTCCTGCGGTTTTCCGTCTTCAAACAACATGCGACAATAGGCGAATCCGTTCAGCATGTTCTTGAACAAGGAACGATAAAGTTTTTCGCTCTCCTTGAGCTTCTTCTCCGCCAGTCTGCGCTCGGTGACATCATGGGCCATACCGCGCACAAGGGGAACACTTACGCCTTCGGTCCGCAGGGTATTGTTATATTCCCAGAAGCGGGTTTCGCCGGCGGCGGTTTGTAACCGGAGAATGCCGCTGGCCCGGCCTTTCTCTTGTATTTCTTTCAGATAGGCTCTCCACAGGTCACGCAGCTCAGGGGCAAGAAGATCGCTCATTTTCGTGTGCAACAGCGATTCACGCGAGTACCCCAATGCTTTAACCGGCGCCTCATTCAGGGAGAGCAGGTTTCCTTCCAGGTCGTGGGTGCAAATCAGGTCTTGGCTTTTCTCCACCAGATCTCGATAGCGGTCCTCGCTGCTGCGCAGCGCCTCTTCGGCCTGTTTGCGTTCGGTGATATCACGACAGATTCCCCGAAATCCGACAACCCGGCCTTCCCGGTCCCGCAGGCAGGATATAGAGTCTTCCATAATGATCGCCGTTCCATCTTTTCGGATATTAGTAACCGGATACCTTTTGATGATCTCCCCTGTCCGAAAGACCCGGTTAAAGGTTTTATAGACCCCTTCCACCTCCTCCGGGGGTATATAGGTCCGGTAGTTCATCCCGATCAATTCTTCACGGGAATATTGAAGCTGCCGGATCATGGAATTGTTGACAAAGGTGAAATTACCGGCCAAATCCACCTCATAGTAGCCTTCTTCAATCTCTTCGATTACGGCGGTTCGATATCTTGCTTCCGATTGCCGTACAACCTCTTCCATGTGTTTGCGTTCGGTGATGTCGGTTACCGTTGTATGGACCAGAAATGCTCCCCGGCTTACTTCCATCCGGATACTTTCCAAACCGGCATAAAAAGTGGAACCATCCTGCCTCTTGAGCATCAGTTCACAGGTCTGTTTTTTTTCCTCCTGTAACACACTCAGGAAATGCTGATCCCATAGGTTCTGGTCTTTGGCTGTTACTATTCTTCGAAACCGGGCGTTGATCAGTTTTTGACGGGTTACCCCCAGGAGGGCTGAGCCGGCAAGGTTTACCTCTTTGATCAGGGCTTCCGGGGTAATGGTAAAGTAACCCACCGGGGCAAAATGATAGAGGTCCGAATACCTTTGCCTGGATTCTTCCAGGGCGAGCTGGGTATTTCGGAGTTCCTCATTTTGCATCTCCAGCTCAATCTGGTGCACCTGGAGTTCGTGGATAACTTCTTCGGGGGTCTTCCCCGGCATCTCGCCTGGAACAACGGGGAATTGGGCGAGCATTTCTAATGCTTTCTCTCTCAATTGGCCATCGAGATCTTCGTTTTCAATTTGGCTTTTTTTCTTTTTCAAGGGTCTCCTTACTTTCTGGATGCTGGATACCCGAATTTAGGAATTTAGGAATTAAAAAATAGGGGAATTAAGAACCCTCAATTCCTCAATTCCTCAATTCCTCAATTTTAAATTCAATTACTCAATCCCTTTTTCAAAAAAGTTTGGTTAGGCTTCAGGTTATATTTTATTTTCATCATTCTATGAAAAAAAACATTGATTCTTGCCTCTGGCCTTGGCCTGATACATATTCAGATCAACCCGTTTGATAAAGGCTTGGGAATCTTCCAGGCTTTGATACTGGGAGAGGCCGATACTGCAGGTCACTTGGAACCCGGCCTTGGAATCCGGATTAAAGGGCGTCTTCTGAATCTCGTTTCGAATTCGTTCGGCCAGAATCAGGGCTCGTTTGGCCGAGGTTTCCGGCATGATGACAACGAATTCCTCCCCGCCGAAGCGAAAGGCCGAATCAGTCCGGCGGATGCATTCCCGGATGATATTGGCCACCTTTATCAAAACCTTGTCCCCCTCCAAATGCCCATAGGTATCATTGAATTGTTTGAAATCGTCCAGGTCCAGTAACAACATGGCCAATTGGCGTTTATAGCGGTTGGTCCGTTCGATTTCCTGCTGCAATTGTTGATAAAAATGCCTCTGGTTGAACAGTTGGGTGAGGTCATCGGTCATACTCAGTTCGCGAAAACGTTGTTCACTTTCCCGCAAGGCTTCCTGCATCCGTTTGCTGTCGCTGATGTCGCTCATGACTGTGCGGATCAAAGGGATTCCGACCTCCGCTTCCTGCCGGACACTGTCCAGTTGGGCCTGGAAGGTGTAGCCATCCGCTCTTTTGATCGCCAGATCACAACTCTGCCCCTCGCTCTGATTTAATACACTCTGGAAATACTGGTCCCAGCGTTCCTGGTCCTTGGTCTCTACCATTCTTCGAAACCGGGCGTTGATCAGTTTTTGGCGGGGCACCCCTAGTAGCATTGCCCCGGTAAGGTTGACCTCTTTGACCAGGGCTTCCGGGGTAAAGGTAAAGTACCCCACGGGGGCAAAATCATAGAGATCCAGGTACTTGTCCCTGGACTCCTCCAGGGCCAGCTGGATCCTTCGGAGTTCCTCATTTTGCATCTCCAGTTCAATCTGGTGCACCTGGAGTTCATGGAGAAGTTCCTCTGGGTTCTTTCCTTTCATCTCAGGGGATAAACCGGGGGACCGGGCAAAACTCTTTTCAGCAGCATCTCTCAGATGAGGGTCAACGGGGTTTTTGCCTTTTTGTTTGCTATTTTTTTTCATTAATCACCCAATTCGGGTTGCGGGTTGCCGATTTCGGAATGCAAAATCCTTTTCCAGTTACGCTTTCCTATTTCCTGTTGTGGATTCAGAATTTACTGAGTTCCGTTCGTCGCCTGCGATCGGCAGGAGCGTTCGTCGTTCGGCGATATGGATTTCAACAATCCGGTAATCATTCGAGACAAATCACCACAATCAGACCTCAAATCTCTTTTCATTTCAGAGGCAAGATAATGTTGTCGAAACGAAACCTCAACAACAGCCACACATTCTCTAACCGAACGTCTCGCAATTATCAGAAAATGTCTAAATTCTGTTTTAGTACCGCCACTGCCTTCCGCAATATTTAGGGCAATAGACACCGAGGCTCTTCGAAATTGATCTAAAAGACCAAACCTTTCTTCTTTGGGAAACAGTTTGGTGATTATATAAACTTTATCTATGAACTCTAACGCTTTCTGATAAACTCTTAACTTTTCAAATTGAAGCTCCCTGCACCAAGGTGCAGGGAATCTTCCAGGCAAGGAAAGGGTTTATTTGTTGTAGTTCGCTCGCTAACCCACGCAGCAAGCTGCGGGGAATGCGCTCGCTATTCCTGTTCAAATAGTTATTCTACTATTGATTTATTCCTTTTTGCGCCGAACGCCGAACGCTCCTGCCGATCGCAGGCGATAAATGGGACTTTCCTCAACTCGTAACCCGTAACTCGCATTTATTTCCCGGTAATGTCTTCCATGGCCAGGAGGATCAACGAGGCTTGGCCCTCTTTCCCGGGGATCTGCCGGGCGTTCAAAAGTATTCTCCGGTGTCCTAAGTTAACAAAGTCGTGCTCCACTTCCATTCCCTCAAAGCTTGAATCTTTCGGCAAAATATTTTCGAGCAATTCCTTCAGGCGGGGAATATCCCACTGCCGGTTACCCAGGTCAAATAAACGTCGTCCCACGGTATCCTCATTATTGACTTGAAAGGTTTGATAAAAAGAACGGCCGGCGGAGACCACCCTAAAATCGCTGTCCAGAATGATCAAGGGCTCCCGGATCGTCTCCACGATACTTTGAGCGAAGTTTCGGGCCTGCAGGATCTCGGCTTCGATTATTTTGAGTCCGGTGATGTCGTTAAAAGTCAGCACCACACCCTGGATGACATTCTCCACAGTCCGGTAGGGCATAATACGGACCAGGAACCATTCCCCGCCGGTGGTCTTGATCTCCAATTCCCGGGGTACCAGAGAATCGAGTACGGCCCGGGCTTCCTCCTCCAGTTCCTCCCTCTCAAGATTGGATTTGATGTCCCCCAAGGGCCGGCCGATGTCCGTCCCCACCAGACGAAAAACCTGGGCCGCCTCCTGGGTAAACCGTTTTATGGTCAGGTTTTCATCCAGAAAGATGGTCCCGATATGGGTATTGTCGATGAGGTTCTTCATGTCGTTCTGCATCCCGGCCAGTTGTTCTATTTTGGCCTGAAATTCGGCATTGACGGTCAGGATTTCTTCATTGACCGACTGGAGCTCTTCCTTGGAGGTCTCCAGTTCCTCGTTGGTGGACTGCAACTCCTCGTTAGTGGACTGGAGTTCTTCATTGGTGGACTTGAGTTCTTCATTGGCGGCTTGGAATTCCTCGATGGTGGCCTGAAGATTTTCTTTGGTGTACAGAAGTTCCTGTTCCAGTTCCAGGATGCGGCTGGACTCCCCTTTCCTGGCCGGGCGGCCGGCTTTGGCCGGCTTGCCCTGGACCGGGGGTCCTTCCTCCTGGAAGCAGACCAGCAATAATCCCTGGGTGGTCTCCGGGCTGGTCAGGGGCCTTATGGTCAGGGTAATCCCCTGTTTATCTCCATTGGTCTTGACCAGGAGATCTTTGCAGACCACTGATGTATTCTGCTTAACCGCATTGTGGATGCCTGTGCGCAGTTCCATTTGGAGACCTTCGCGGGCCATTTCGATCACATTCAGGCTGGCCTGACCCGGGGCCGGACGCAGGTATTTGCCGGTATCCCCATGAACGAAGAGGATATTTCCTTCCTGGTCGGTAACCACCGAGGGGGGCGCATAGGTCTGGAGCAATACTTGTTTGGTGAGTTCCAACAAATTGAGCTCCCTGGCCTTTTTTATCGGTTCATCCGATTCCTTCCGAACTGGGTCCTCTCTCCAGGTCAACCCCTCTGCGGCTAAACCCTCACGAGGCGCAACCAGGGATTCCCTGGCCTGAAAGAGCTTCCACTTTTTGTTGATGGGTCCAAAGAGGTCGGTAAAACTCCCGATGCTTTCCGAGGAACTGAGGAAAAGGACCCCACCGGGTTTCAAGGCATAATGAAAGGCCGGGAAAAGCCGGCTTTGGAGTTCCGGTTCAAGGTAGATAAGCAGATTCCGGCAGCTAAGGAGATCCAGTCGGGTGAAAGGCGGGTCCTTGATCACATTCTGGGTGGCAAAGATGACCATTTCCCGGATCTCTTTTTTGATGCGAAAGCCGGCCTCTTCCTTGCTGAAAAACCGTCTCAGCCTCTCCGGAGAGACATCGATCCCGATATTGGCCGGGTAGATACCGGAACGGGCGGCCGCGATCGAATCCTCGTCAATATCCGTACTGTATATCTGGACCTTGTACTCCTGTTTGGTTTCATCCATAAACTCCCGGAAGAGGATGGCAATGGAATAGGCCTCCTCACCGGTGGCGCATCCGGCCACCCAGATTCTAAAGCTGTAATTGTCCGGTTTTTGCTTAAACAGTTGAGGCAGGATTTCCTTCTTCAGTACTTCAAAGGCCTCCGTATCCCGGAAAAAGCTGGTGACGTTGACCAGAAGCTCCTTGAACAGGAGATGCACCTCCTGGGTGTTCTCCTTCAGAAAACGGGCATAGGTGTCCGTGTCTTCAATGGTGTTGACGGTCATCCGTCGTTCGATCCTGCGTCGGATGGTGGTCTGCTTGTAGAAGGAAAAATCATGGCCGGTTCTGGACCTTAAGAGCATCATGATCTTGTTAAGCGCACTGGTAGGGGGAGGAACCGGGACGGCCGGTTTTATCTTTTTTTCAAAAAAGGCCTTTTTGTAGAGAACCAATTGTTCCGGTATCTTTTCCACCGGGAGGATATAGGTGGCCAGGCCGGCCTGGATGGCACTGGTGGGCATGCCGTCATATTTAGCGGTAGTCGGATCTTGTACGAAGGTTACTCCCCCGGCCCCGATAATGGCCCGCAGACCCAGGGTCCCGTCGGACCCGCTTCCGGAGAGAATCACCCCGATGGCCCTTTCCCCCTGATCCTCGGCCAGAGAGCGCAGAAAAAAATCTATCGGCATCCGCTGGCCCCGATGCAATTCCGGGACCGTAAGCTGGATGGTCCCGTGAAAGATGGCCAATTCCCGGTTGGGGGGAATCACATAAACCCGGTTGGGCGCAACAATTATCTGGTCCCGGGCTTCCATGACCGTCATGGTGGTGGTCCTTTGCAGGATCTCGGTCAGCATACTTTCATGCCCCGGATCGAGATGGGAAACCAGGATGAAAGCCATACCGCTGTCCGGCTCCAGGTGACGAAAAAAATTCTCATAGGCCTCCAACCCCCCGGCCGAGGCCCCCAGCCCGATGATAGGAAAGTTGAGCTTCGACATTGGCCTCTCCTTTGAATTGAGGGAATTTGCCGACTTCAGGTTTTTAACCTTTTTGGTCTTCACGGTTTTCTCCTTGGCAATATGCCGCACCCGGCTGACAAAGACTTTGCCGGCCTGTTTTGGGATAAACAAAAAGAATAATTTCAGCCATCCTTATTGCCCGAAACGGCTTTGGTCGAAAAGCATCGCACTTTATATATTGGGAACGGAATTGAAATGGTAAACAGACAAACCGATTGATGGTTGAATAGGCAAGAACAGGGCAACCTGGTTTTTCCATAACGGTTAAATCCTTTTGAAGGGTTACCTTATAGAAACCTGGCCTAAATTTCGGATTTCTCGTCTTGTGAAGATTTACATAATATTGTAAGGATTTGAGGGAAAGAGTCAACTGAAAAAATGGAAGGAAAGAGGGACGCTTTATTAAAGTAAAATTATCTCGCCCCTTGTTGAAAAACTTATACCCCTGAATTATGTTGATGGGCCAGTTTATCCCCACTCAAACAAAAGCCGAGGGAACCCCTCCCGAGGCAATCGGGATGGGAGTGACCATAGGGAACAAATCCGGAATTATTTAAAAGAGCAGATAATAGATTGCTTTCACCGCAGAGACCCAAAGGGCGCAGAGAAGAATATTTTTTGCTTTCCGTTGAGAGGACGGAAAGCAAAAAGAGCTTTTTTCCATTTGCCGCCCCTCACTGGCAAATGAAAAATCTTATCTCAGCGTTCTTCGCGTCTCGAACGAGTCTCGCTTTTATCGGGACGAGTGGGCGGTTAAAAAATGTTTCCATGATGTAACCTATTTTATGCTCTCAGTAATAATAGACTCCAAATTATTCCGCTGCCCAAATTACCGAGCAATTTCGTCCTGTCTGCTTGGCCTTATACAAGGCCTGGTCGCTCCGTTCCAAAATCATTTCCAAAGAATCCTCTTCACCTGAACACTCGGCGATTCCAATGCTGACGGTCACCGAAAAAATTTGGTCATTGGCTTGAAATTCTACGGCGGAAACGGCCAGACGTAACCGTTCAGCCAGCAACCGGGCGTCATTCACCCCGGTTTCGGGGAAAAGAAGGCAAAATTCCTCCCCGCCCAACCGGGCCGGCAGATCCATAGAGCGAACATATTGCCGGCAAACCTGGGCAATTTTCTCCAGGACTGTATCCCCGGCAGCGTGGCCATAGGTGTCGTTCACCTTTTTAAAAAAATCAATATCCAACATCAGGAGGGAGAGGGGCCGCCGGAGCCGGATGGCCACACGGACCAGTTGGTGTGCAGCGATGTCAAAACTTCTTCGGTTGTTCAAGCCGGTAAGCGGATCGGTCAAGGCAAGCTGCTCCAATTCATCCTTGAGTCGACTTTCCTCAGCCAGGGCCTTTTCAAGTTCCAGGCTCTTGAGGTACAGATCCCGGCTTTTTTCTTCGGCGATTTCTTCCGCTTGCCGGCGGGCTGCTTTTTCCCGTTCCCAGCGACGACGTAACAGTTCAAGCTCGTTATTCATAGGGCTTTCATTTTGTATCATTTTAGGTTTTTGAAAAACAATGAAATCCTTAAAAAGTTTTTGCCACGGACCCGACAGACAAGGACAGACAAAAGGATATTTCCCCTGTGAGGATTTGCCGGGGAAAAAGTCTGATGTGGTCTGTGTGGGTCTGTGGCAAGAAAATATTAATTAATAAAAAGTTAAACTATTTACTCATGTTAAAGCAGTGATCGCAAATAAAACAGCAGGAGGATTTTCGGCAACCTCCGTTTTTTCGATGGCCAGCGATTCTCCAAAGTATTCCGCACAACCGAGGATCAAGCCTTCGGCCAGGTCCGGGAGATTACGCGTCGATCGGTAAGTCATTTCCAATTGCCCGGGTTTTGGCAAGACACAGGAAAAGGTCGGTAATTCGGCATCCGGATAAAGCTTTTTAACTTCCAGGTGAACAAAGCTTTCCACGCGAGGAAGAAAATCCAGAGTGGACGAGATTCCTTCAAAAAAATGGGGAAATTTGGCAACGAAACGTTTCAATAAATAACGGCCGAACTCCTTAAGAAGATCCGGCACCGAATTCCCGACTAAACCGGACAGATGAGTGACCAGGGTAACCATCTCATGGTAATCATAGGTCCCCACCGAGGTATAAATCCCCTTTGAAGGCAAATCGGCCTGTTCGATCAGTTGTTCAATGGTCTGAGCCGAAAAACGGTTTTCGGCCATTTCCAAGAATTCTGTAAATACGATCCCTTTCATGGTTCCTCCTCTTTTATATTTTACCTGAACTTTAGCCTTTCTTTTTCCTGTTGCCTGTTGACGTTATCCCCTTTTTTCTTCCCATTCCCCAATACAAATTCCGAAATGGAACCAACCCGCAACTCCCTGCCCGCCCGCAGGCCCGTAACCCGCTTTTTTTCATTCTTTTCATTCCGAAATCCCAATCCTTCAATTCCTCAATCCTTCAATTCCTCAATCCCTCAATTCCTTAATTCCTCAATTCCTTAATTCCTCAATCCAGCATCCAGCATCACTCAAAAGAAAACCCCTTCTCCCGGAAAAGCCTCAAACAGACATCCACCACCCGGGAGTCATACAATACCCCCTTGTTCTTCTCAATCTCCTCCAAGGCCGCCTCGATCCCCAGGGCGGGACGATAGGGGCGGTAGGAGGCCATGGCCTCCACCACATCGGCCACCATAAGAATCCGGGCCTCCGGGGAGATATCTTCTCGCTTGAGTCCCCGGGGGTACCCGGATCCATTCATCCGTTCATGGTGCTGGAGGACAATATCGGCGATGGGCCAGGGAAATTCTATCCCCTTAAGAATATCAAATCCTGTTTGAGAATGGGTCTGGATCAGGCGATATTCGAGATCCGTCAAACTGGTGGGTTTACTTAAAATCTCCGCCGGGATGGAAACCTTGCCCAGATCGTGAATAGTCCCGGCCATCCGCAGCCCGTCCCGCTGATCCTCGGCCAGCCCCATTTCCCCGGCAATGGCCCGGGCCAGGTCAGCTACCCGTTTCTGGTGCCCGGAGGTATAAGGGTCCCTGGTCTCCACGGTAGCGGATATGACCTGGATGATCCCGCCCATGGCCTTCCGAAGGTTCTCCAGGGTCTGGTTGAGCCTATCTTCGGTCTGTTTTCGTTCGGTGATATCGCGAGAGATTCCCCGGAACCCGATAACCCGGCCTTCTTTGTCCCGGCGACAGGATATGGAGTCTTCAAAGAAATGCGGCGTTCCATCCTTCCGGATATTGGTGACCGGATACCATTTGATAATCTCTCCGGTCCGGTAGGACCTGTTAAAGATTTTATATACCCCGTCTGTCTCCTCCTGGGGTATATAGGATCGGAAGTTCATCCCGATCAACTCTTCTTTGGAATACTGGAGTTGCCGGGTCATGGAATCGTTGACAAAGGTGAAATTGCCGGTCAGGTCCACCTCGTAGTAACCTTCATCGATCTCTTCGATTACGGTTCGATATCTTTCTTCCGACAGCCGGATCGCCTCTTCCATTTGTTTGCGCTCGGTGATGTCCAGAATACTGACCAACACCATCGGTTGCTTCCCGATGGCCAGTTTGGTAGTAGAAAAAAGAAAGGTGGCTACGACCTCTTTCCCGTTGATGGAAAAGGTGAGGTCCGCTTCGATGTTCTGATGGTTATGACCGGTTTCGAAGGCGTCCTCAACGGTACGACGTATGGTGCAATGCCCGCAAAAAGACCCGAACCCGCACCCTTTGGGATCATCAAGGGCATGAAGACAACGCAGGACTTCTCCGATACGCCGGCCGATCAGCTTTTCGGAGAAGCGACCCAAGGATTCAACAGCAAACCCATTTATTTTACGAACCCTTCTTTCTTTGTCCAGGAGAATCATCATCAAAGGTGAATTCTGGTAAATCGCTTCCAATTCCTCCTGATGCTCCCTGTTTTCACGCTCCGCTTCTTCTTTGGCTGACCGAATCTTTTTTTGTTCCAGGGCTTCTTTGATCGCAAAAGGCAGCTTTTTTAAGTGCCCTTTAATCACATAATCGGTTGCCCCCACTTTCATGCAATCCACGGCGGTCTCTTCATTCATCGATCCGGTCAGGATAATAAAGGGAAGAGCGGGGTCCTTTTTCAATGAGATTTTCAAGGCCTTCATACCGTCGAATCCCGGCATAGAGTAATCCGAGATGATCAGGTCGGGCTGGAATTCTTCCAGGGCTTTCAGAAATTCTTTTTCAGTATCCACCCGGATGGATGAGAAATGAAGGCCTTCTTTTTGAAGGACCCGCTCGGCCAGTTCCGTATCCGAAGGAAGATCTTCAACAAAAAGAATGCGAATCAGGGGTTCAGAATTCATGGAAACTCCTTTATTGAAGGCAATAGTCAATAGGCAATAGGCAACAGGGAAAAACATTACTTCATTTTGGAGATCATTGCTGAAAGCATTTTGTTTATTTGAGCTATTTCATCTATAATTTTTTCAATATCGCCCATCCCAAGATAATTCAATCTTTCGCATAAGATAACCTGAGTTTCAAGTTCACATATTGACCCTATCTTATTGCAAGAAATTGTCTGTAACTTCCAGTCGATTGTCTTCCGTATCCTTCAGCGATATTCGATGGAATAGAAACCACTGCACTTCTCATTTGTGAAATAAGCCCCCATTGCTCGCTCGCTGGAAGCTTCTTCGTTACTATATAGATCAGCTCAACTAATGTCATACCCCTTTGCCATACAATCAGATCCTTATAACTCCTAATTTCCATCCTCCCCCCTCTTCCCTGTTGCCTGTTGCCTATTGCCTATTTTTTACTCGGAATTGAAAACCAAAAAGTCGCCCCTTCTCCCACCTCCCCCTCGGCCCAGACCTGGCCGCCGTGGCGGTGGATGATGCGCTGGACAATGGCCAAGCCGATCCCGGTCCCTTCGAAATCCTCGGCTTTGTGCAGTCGTTGGAAAACGGCGAATAATTTATGGGTGTAGTCGGGATTAAAGCCTATCCCGCTGTCTTTAACGAAGTAGACATTCCTCCTCAGGTCCGTATAACCGCCGACTTCGATTTTGCGTTCTTCCTTTGGTGTCGTATATTTAACGGCATTACTAAGCAAATTGCTCCATACCAGACGCATCAGGGTTGGATCGCCCTCGGCGTCTGGCAGGGGAGAGACCGAAAACGAAAACATTTTCAGCATTTCCGGAGAAACAATCTCGCGGTAGATCGAGTTGGCCATGGTGGTCATATCAATGTGTGACAACTGCATTTCAGTGCGCGTTGTCCGCGACAGCTCCAGCAGATCAATGATGAGCTGGTCCATATATTTTGTATTGATGCGAACAATGTTCAGGAGCCGTCGGCCTTCCTCATCAAGCTGGTCCCCATAATCTTCCAGAAGAATGCGGGAAAAACCGTCCACGGCCCGTAAAGGCGCCCGCAGGTCGTGAGACACGGAATAGGCAAAGGCCTCCAACTCCTTATTGGAGGCTTCCACCTGAACCGTTCGTTCGATGACCCGCTGTTCCAGATCGATGTTGAGTTGACGGATTTCTTCCTCGGCCCGTTTGCGGTCGGTGATGTCGCGGAAAATGCCCAGGAGGCAATGGCGCTGCTGTAAGCGGATCACCGCCGAATTAATGTCAGCGTAAAACACCGTGCCGTCCTTGCGTCGCACGGGAATCCCGGGGGCCAAGGTGATTTCCCCACGGGCTTGCTTCGCGAACTGCTCGAGTACGGCGGGCAGATCGGCGGCCGGATGAATGTCCGCCACCGTCAACCGCTGAATTTCGTCTTCCGAGTAACCCAACAGTCGCTGGATTTGCCGGTTAGCAAGCGTAAAGCTTTGGGTTTCCATGTCCGCCAGCAGCATCCCGTCGGTGGCCTGCTCAAACAGAGTTCGGAACCGCTGTTCGCTCTCCCGCAGATCGGTCTCCACCCGCTTACGCTCAGTGACCACTGCCGCCAGGAGCAGCGAGGGAATTGCCGTGATGGCCAGGAACAATTGGACCACAATCACTTCATCCAGCACGCCGGGAGTAAAAGAGAAACCGGGCACCCGGCCCGACGCGGCAAAGGGGACGGCAACCGCCGCCACGATGACCATCGCTGTGGCTGTGCCGCGAATCCCGAAACGCAACGCCGACCACAACAGGAATGGAAAGATCACGTAGGGCAGAAACAGGGCGAACAATTTGTGCTCTGCCAGTTGGCTGAAGAATACGAAGTTCAGAAGGGCCAGCGTAACGAACAAAGCCAACCCCTCCAGAGTCCGTTTCCTATCCCAAGCCATCGACCCGCTTCTGACCCAAGAGGCCCAACCGAGAATGAAAGGCGTCGCCAGAAGATTGCCGACGCCATCGGAGGATACCCACCAACCCCACGAGCTCCAGAACGAATGGGTTCCGGGAAGATGCACGGATGCCGCCGCCGCCACCAGCGCTACCAGGGCATTGCTGAGCAGGACGGAGAGCACCAGCCAGCCGACCGTATCGCGAACCTTCCCGAAATCGATCGGTTCCCCTACAAAACGAATCAGCAGCCAGGAACTCAGCACCGCGTCGCCCGTCAGCGCCAGCGCATAAATGCCGCTGACCATGAACGGCGTGCCTGCCAACATTTCCGCGATGAAGTCGGTGATGAAGAGTGTTCCGGCCAGCCAGGGCCTCAAGTCACGCCGCGTCAGCAGAATGGCCGCGAGAAAAATACCCGAAGGGGGCCAGATGGCGGCAATCCCCTCCGGCTGGAACAAAAGCAACAGACTGAGCCGGGCCGTGGCAAAATAGATCAGCGCAACCGTTGCGATCCAAAGCGTATTCCGCCACCAAGAGGGACGTACAGAGGAAGGAGAACCGATGTTGCTTTCAGGGCCCATGGGAACCTCTATTCGTTTTCAATTTTATACGCTTGCTGCTGGAACCCTTGAACGTCTATATGCATTGTAATGCTTCAAGGAAAAGAATCAATAATAAAACAAGGCTCTGCTTTATATTTTCATGAACCCCTCCTCGCAACTCACCTTATCAAGAGATCACAACCCGGTTTCTCCCATCGGCCTTGGCCTGATACAAAGCCCGGTCCGAGGCCTTCACTAATTGGTCGGAGGTCTGATCGGGAGTCGGGGTGATAGTGGCCAGGCCCAGGCTGATGGTCACCCATTTAGCGACCGGTGAATTCTTATGGGGAATCTTCTGCCCTTCGACCCTGGTTCTAAGGGCTTCGGCAACCCTGCGGGCCCCTTGCGGTTCAGTGTCCGGCAGGATGATTGCAAATTCCTCACCCCCGTAACGGGCCGCCGTATCCCCGGGACGGTTCAGGGTTTCTTTTAAGGTCCGGGCCACTTCTTTAAGGCAGTCATCTCCGACCTGATGCCCATAAGTATCGTTGAAAATTTTGAAATGATCGATATCGGCCATAATGAGGGACAGGGACGTCCGTTCCCGCAGGCAACGTCGCCATTCCTGGTTAAGAACTTCATCGAAACGTCGGCGATTGGCAATGCCGGTCAATCCATCCAAAAAGGAAATTTGTTCCAGTACCTTTTCAAATTGTTTCCGTTCGGAAATATCCCGGGCAATGGTCAGGATGGCCTCCTGTCCTTGAAAAGGAAAACGACGTTCGGTGATCAATCCATCCACCCAGGTTCCGTCTTTTTTCCGGAACTTCCTCTCCAGACCTTCCTGTTGTTCAGGGTCCTGAAAATCATCGGGTTTCATTTGGATCAGTTCTTCAGCAGCATAGCCAAGCCACTCGGTCATCATGGGATTGGTGGAGAGGATCTGTTTGGTTTTTGAATCCTGAATAAAGATGGCCTCGGGTGAGTTCTCAAAGATTTCCCGGAAACGGCTTTCTGAGAGGGAAATCTTGTATGAGGCCTCCAGCCAGCGTTGACCGCCGACAAAGGCCCCGATGATCAGAACACAAAGGGTTAAGGTCAGGAGGATGCCGAACAGGCGGTAATTCCAGATTTGAGCAATAGGGGTCCAGATCGCCACTGCCCAGCCTTCCCCACCCACCGGAATGAAGCTGATCATATATTCAATGCCTTGAAAAGAAATCAGATCGCCTTGTTTAAATTTTTTGTCCAATACGGCGGGAAAAGGTCTGCCCCCAAACTGTCGGGATTCGATAAGGTTTCTCTGTACTTCGGAGGTAACGGGCCAAAGGCTGTGCATTAACATAGCCGGCTGACCGGATAGGAAGATGATCCCATGCGGATCAATAAAGAAGGCAAAAGGCCGTCTTCTTAATTCCAGTTCAAAATTATCCAAGGTACCCTTAATGACGGCCACCCCGACGATACGGCCCCTGGGATTGCGCACCGGGTATCCGAGATAGACCCCTCTTTCCCCGGAAGTCACTCCCAGGGCAAAATACGGGCTTAACACCCCTCTGGAAGCATTCAAAAAATATGGACGAAAAGCATAGGAGTTACCGACAAAACTTGTCGGGCTTCGGCGGTTGGAAGAGGCTACCGTCCGGCCGCTTTCATCCATGAGATAACAAACCGAGGCCTTCAAATTCTGTTGATACCGATCCAGAACCAGGTTGGCCCGTTCTAGATCTACTTCCTTTTTTGAGGTCAACGCCGGATAAAGCCAGTTGGAACCGGCCATGATCATGACCGATTTTTCCCAGTCCCTGATTCTGTTCAACAATTGACTGGAAAGGGTCAGGAGCCGGTCTCCGGCCTCATGTTTGATATCCTCCTGGGCCCGTCTTCCCAAAAGCTCCGTCCAGAACCACCCCGAACCGAGCAGGATCCCCACGCAAAAAACGGCACCCCAGAATATATATCGGGACCTCCGGACCAGGGATTCAAATTCGGTGGTCTGCCAGAGAGAGAGATGGGAATAGACGGTTACGGCTACCGTCACCCAGACGGCTAATATCCCCCGGAGGAGTTGGACGGGAAACCCGGTCCATTTCAAAAAATTCTCGGTATTCAGGAAAGAAGCCGGGAAAATGGCGATTCCTGGCACCACCAGACCGGCGGCCAGTGCATACAACCCCATCCCAATTCCTACGGACTTGAGCCAAAACCCTCTCCTTCGATCTTGAACTTGAGCAGCCCGAAAAAATACATAAGAGGACCATAACCCGCCCACAAGCCCAAGGCCGTAACGGGTAAACACCCCGAACCCTTTCCAGCCGAATAATAATCCACCTATAAGAGAAATTAGTAATAAAGGTAAAAATATCCATCGGCCGGGTCCTTTTCCAAGAACCCGCCGATAGGCCGCTCGGGCGAACCCAACAAGGATGAGGAAGGAGATCAGCAGAAAAACGGAGGCAAGCAATGTAAAAATCTCATTTTTAATGAAGTTTCTGGCTAAAAGGTCCATCCATTCATTCAATCCGTGAATGATGCCGAACAGGCTCAGGAGTCTCCAGGGAAGGGCCCGGCGCTCTTCCTCCCTCATGGCCAAGCAGGCCCCGGCCATGACCATAAAGGCCAGACCATAGAAGAAAAAGATATAATCTGTTTGAGTTTTAAAGAATTCAGTCATGTTTTTTCAGTTGAAAATGTTTTGGCTTATTTGTTCCGGATTGCGTGTTACGGGTTGCGGGATCAATTGAATCCTTACTTTCGATTGCGGAGAACGGATTTCTGGATCCGAGTTACGGGTCAACGGTTAAACAACAAACCGAGACCCTCTGGGGTTTTGGCTTTCTTCTCTGCTTGTGTGCAAAAACCATAAATTTGAACGTGCCAAATAGATACTATTCTTGTTCTTCTCAATTCATAATCAAAAATCTGCAATCTTCAATCAACGACTCCCCAACTCGCAACCCGCAACCAAAAAGGTTCAGTTGATTCTGTAATCCGAAATCAGCAATCCGCATCACCCTACCGCCTCTCGCCTATCCGAATCCAAATCAAATCTTTGGTAGTTATTGCGTCCCTGTTCCTTGGCCCGGTACATGGCCCGGTCGGCGTTTTTCATCAACAGGTTGGCATTACGCCCGTCTTTCGGATAGAAGGCCATCCCGATACTGGCCGTCACTTGGACCGTCTGAGTTTCCAACGGGAAGGGCCTTTGAACAATTTCCAGGATCTTTCCGGCGATTTTCTCCACATCGGTCTCATGGCCGACCTCAGAAAACAAGATCATAAATTCATCCCCTCCCATCCGGGCCACGGTATCGCTCTTCCTTAGAAATCCGCTCAGACGTTGGCCCACCTCTTTCAATAACAGATCCCCCTGATGGTGGCCGAAGGCGTCGTTGATCTCTTTGAAGTTATCTAAATCGAGCATCATCAATGTCAGATTCTGTTGATTTCGTTCGGCCTGGACCAAAGCAAAGGTTAACCGGTCCAGAAATAATACCCGGTTGGGCAGACCGGTAAGGGAGTCCTGGTAGGCCAATTGCCGGATCATTTCCTCGGATTCTTTTCGGTTGGTGATGTCCATAAAGCTGGCCAGGGTGGCGGGCAGGCCCCGGTAGCGGATGGAGGTAAGGGTTTCCAAAATCCAACGGATACGGCCGTCATGGGTCATGATTCGAAATTCATAGGGTTGGTGGCGTTCTCCCTTTAACATCTGAACGGCATTTTTTTTAACTTCATCCCGGTCTTCCGGGTGAACCAAGCTCAAAGAAGGAACCTCTATTAATTCTTTCTCTCGAAAGCCTGTCACATTGGCAAATTCGGGATTAGCCATCTTGATCTTTCCGAATTGGGCGATGTAGGTCCCTATGGGCGATTGCATAAACAAGGTCCTGAACAGCTTTTCCATCTCCTCACGCTCGGACATTTCCGCTTGTAACGCCTCGTTGGCCCTGAAAAGTTCATCGGTTCGTTTCTGAATCCGGACTTCCAGATCGGCATGGATCTTTAAAAGGGCGTCTTCGGCGCGTCTCCGTACCGTAATTTCATCTCTTAACCGCAGGGTGATTCTTCGGTCTTCACCGATGATAACCACCCCCGTGGCCTCCCCTGATTTGTCCTTCATAATCGAAATGGAAATTTTTACCGGGATCAGTTCTCCGTTTTTGGTTTGGTATTCAACCTCCCGGTCTGGCAGAGAAAACCGGCTGTCGGTTATCCTCAGGATTATTTCCTGGACGACTTCCTCATCCCGGCAAATCATTCCGATCGGCTGCCTCAATAGTTCTTCTTCCTGATATCCGAGCAGTTTTTCGGTTTGGCGGTTTATTTTAATAATCTTCCCTTCCGGGTTGGTCAGGATCAGAATGTCTTTCATGTGGGTGAGGATCTCCTCAATGGCAATGGCCGGGGTGAGGACCCCCAACCGGTACTTGACGACCGCCCGCCAGGTACCGTAAGCCCAGACGAGTATGATGATCTGGGCAATAGCCGGAAAAATCTGCAGATGTAAAACCGGAAAAACAATATTGGTCAAAGACCCCAGCATAAGAGATAGGATTACGGTTTGAATGATTATTTTGGCCTGTTTTTTTTGAAAGGGGAAAGGGGATTTCCTCCCCCATTGGTACATTAAAAAAATAATAACGAATATCCAGGTAAAATAATAAAAGATTGAAACCCACCACCAGAAGGATTCCGGTGTACCAACCTCAACCCACCCTAAAGAGGTTCGGACAAAATCTTTGGGGTCTAACACCCCTGTCCAAACTTTTATCAAGATGACTATCCCCGGCAGATAGAGGATCGGATAAATCCACCATTGTTTAAGCAGTCTGTCTTTTTGAGTCAAAACTAAAACCAGATGTAAAGCAATACCGCCCAACAGACACCATCCGATAGCCGAGAGTTTAAACCAAACCCAGAGTAATTCTTTATCCGGGGCGGAATAAACAAAAGCATACGAGAAGGCCCACCAGGCCAAATTGAGACACAAGACTAAAAAAATCCTGTTTAAGGCCGATCGGGAATCCTGTTTGAAGGTATATAAACCGAGATAAATATAAACGGTAAAGGATACCAGAGATAAAAGAGAAAATAAATTCACGTTTCTATCCTTGATAAGGACATTAAATTAATTATCCGATCCCAAGGGGGGCGTTGGTTTAAGCTCTTAGGGCCTAATTTCTATTCGGGGGTTGGTAAATTCAAAATTCGAATCCCGAAACTGGGAACCCGTCCCGATACATTCGGGATGGGAGTGACCATAGGGAACAAATTCAAAACAAATCCAAATACCAAAATCCAAAATATCAAACATTCAGACGAGCTTTGTTAATGTTTTTGGTTCTTTTGATAATTATTTTTTTGAGATTGTTTCGGATTTCGTGCTTCGTGCTTCGGATTTCAATCTCTCCGAAGGCAAAGCCAAGAAACAATGATTTGATCCTGAGGACCATATTTTCAAGACCCTAACAGATGAATGTCCTCTGGAGTGTCCACTTCGAAAGAATCCTGGGCACTTTCTATAACCTGGACAGGATACCCTGACTCCAAAGCCCTCAATTGCTCCAACTTCTCTGCCGCTTCCAAAAGACCGGTGGGTAACTGGGCAAAGACTTGAAGGAAGGACCTGGTATAGACATAAATTCCCAGGTGTTTGTAATATACCGGATATTCCTCCGGGTCCCGGTAATAAGGGATCGGTGAACGGGAAAAATATAAGGCCTGACCGGAATGATTAAAGGCCGTCTTGACATGTTTGGGATCGGGAATCTCAGCCGGATTGGTGATCCGATAGATGAGCGTACTCATCAGCCATTCCGGGTGAGCCTGATGGCTGGCAATCAAATCAGTCACCGCTTCGACGGGTAGAAAAGGCTGGTCCCCCTGGCAATTGACTACCAAGGTCTCGGGAGTCAAATGCAATTGGACGGCCGCTTCAGCCACTCGATCCGTTCCCGAACGGTGATCCGCCCGGGTCATAACCACCTCGGCCTTGAAAGATATGGCGGTTTCGGCGATTCGAAGGTCATCGGTGGCTACTACAACCTGTGAAATACCGGGTATCTTTCTGGCCCGAAGGATCACCTGGCCGATCATGGGCAGACCGTTGATCAAGGCCAGGGGCTTCCCCGGAAAACGCGTAGATTCATATCGTGCCGGGATGATGACGACGGGTTGCATAACATTTCTCATTCTTTCACCGCAAAGCCGCAAAGAACGCCGAGAAGGACTTTTATTGATTGCCGGTTAGAAACCGGTAATCAATAATCTTGCCAACCATCCGGGGGAAATTTTGTCCGGAGGCCGGTCGTGTTATGTTCAATCTCGCCTCTCACGAGATTGAACATAGAAAATGATTCTCTCGGCGTCCTTTGCGTCTCGGCGGTGAATGCAAATTTTTATACAATTTTGCTTGCTTCCGCAACCAACTGCTCCGCCTTTTTAAAAATATCTTCTTCCATCCGGATATTGATGGGCAGGACCAGCAGGCAGGCCATTCGCTCATCGGTGCGGGACAGGAGGTTCTTGGGATAGTTCAGTTTCCGGATGCCGTCTTCAATCTGAAATGGCCAGCCGTTGCGGCTGGCGGTTTTTTGGAGAAGCAGGTGCTCCCAATTTCGATAATAATGCCACCCGTTTTCAAAAAAATAGACCAATCCCAGCCCCACCTTTTTACCCAAGTCTTTCAAGGTCCAGGTCTTCTCCTGATCGGGCAGAGAAAAGGCCAGGAAGGTGGCGGTGTCCCCATCGGGATCGACCAGTTCTCGAAAACGAATACCTTTGATGCCGGCCAGGATTTTCTTCAGTCGGGTTTTATGGGCCTTTTGATGATCAATCATCTCCTTTAATTTGGACAACTGGGCCAATCCCAAGGCCCCTTGCAGTTCCATCATACGATAATTAAAACCGATAAAGCTCCGGCTTTCCAATCCACGATCGGGGCCGATATGATCGTGGCCGTGATCGTGATATTCCGAAGCCCGGCGGTAAAGATTGGGGTCATCCATGATCACCATCCCCCCCTCGCCGGTGGTCAGGGTCTTTACCGAGTCAAAAGAGAAGGTGCCGACGGCTCCATAGGAACCCAGGGCCTTTCCTTTAATAAATCCGCCGCAGGACTGCGCCGTATCCTCTATCACCGGAATGTTGTGTTGATCGGCCACGCTCATAATCTCCTCGATACGGGCTTGGGCGCCAAGCATGTGAACCGGGATGACGGCTTTAGTCCGAGGGGTGATCTTTTTAGGCAGTTCTTTAGGATCCAGATTCAAGGTATCATCGATTCCGCAAAAAACCGGGACGGCCCCGCAATCCAAAACAGCCTCCCAGGTGGCCACGAATGTGAATCCGCTGGTAATGACCTCATCGCCAAAACCCACCCCCAGGGCCGCTAAGGCCACTTTTAAGGCCGCACTTCCGGAGGAAACCGCCAGGGCATATTTCCGGTTGGTAAATTCGGCAAACTTTCTTTCAAATTCTTCAACCTTGTAGCGCCCTTTCCGCTGGGCGGGAAACCCATACCGAAACAGGACACCTGTTTCCAAAACCTCCAGGATCTCTTTCTTTTCTTCTTCGCCTAAAACTTCGTAACCGGGCATTATTGAAAACTCCTTTCGTTGGTAGTTCAGTATTCGTCGAACGTCGAAAAAAAATCTTGGTTATCCTTCTGTTGCGAGTTACGGGCCTGCGGGCGGGCAAGGAGTTATGAGTTTTTTGAGAAAGGGTTTCGATTTTTGAACCCGCAACCCGTAACGCGTAACCCTTAATACATCTTATGGTATAATCGAACGATATCCTCCACCGTAATCGGTCTGGGATTATTTTCGATCGGCCGGGCAACCTTGATGGCGGCTTCGGCCATGGTCCGAATGGCTTTTTCAGGAATCCTGAGTTCCTTCAAGTTTTTGGGAATGCCGATGGCCCGAGAGAGATTGGTGATTTTTTGGATGCATTTTTTTGCCCCGGCCTCGGCGGAAATCGCTGCTACCGAACCGCTCAATAAAAACTCCATTCGGGCAAAACGTTCCGGACAGGCGACCCGGTTGAATTCCAGGACATAAGGTAAAAGCACCGCATTTGCCAATCCATGGGTGATGTTGAACAAAGCCCCGAGGGGATAGGCCATGGCATGGACCGCTCCTACCCCGGCATTGGCCAGGGCCATCCCGGCCAACAGACTCCCCAGGAGCATCCCTTCCCGGGCCTTTAGGTCTTTTCCGTTTTTGACCGCTTTTTTCAGATATCGGCCGATCAGCGTAATGGCCTTTTCGGCTGCCATATCACTTAAGGGATTGGCCTTGTTGGAGGTGTAGGCTTCCATGGCGTGGGTCAAGGCGTCCATCCCGGTCTGGGCGGTAATCTGCGGCGGCAGACTCAAAGTCAGTTCCGGATCCAGCAAGGCCACCGTAGGATAGAGAAAGCGGCTGTTGATCCCGCCTTTGGTCTTGGCTGCCCTATTGGTAAAAACCGCTGTAAAAGTCACCTCACTGCCGGTCCCGGCCGAAGTCGGGACCAGGATCGTGGGCAATCCGGGATGGGGCACCAGATCCAACCCGACATAGTCGCTGACCTTCCCGCTGTTCAGGGCCAGCATGGCAACGGCCTTGGCCGTATCCAGCGTACTTCCCCCGCCGATGCCGATGACCAGCGAACAGGTTTTTCTTCTGGCCAGTCTGGCTCCGGCCTCGGCTGAGGCCGGTGACGGTTCCGGTTCAATTTGATCAAATAATATAGGAGTTAAGCCCTTTTTTTTCAGATCAGAAAAAAGTTGGATTTTGAGAAAACCCCGGGAAAGAAAAGGGTCCATGACCAGCAAAATCGGACCCGATCCATGTCGGGCGGATAGATCCGGCAACTGATCGATCGCCCCGCGGCCGAAATGAATTTCCCCGGCCCCTTGAAATGAAAAAGTTTTTTGCATTGGGTTAAACCTTTCTTTGGTACAAAAATAGGGTCCTATGGTAGTGTATCTGTAATCACTTTTCAGTCTTGTCATTCCGGACTTGATCTGGAATCCAGTCGTTTCAACCTGGATTCCCGCTTTCGTGGGAATGACGGTATTAGGACATAAGTTTTTCACTTGAATCCTTTTTTTAATTATGCCACCTTAAACCGCCTCGGCTCAATGCCGTAGCGGTCGATTTTATAATTGATGATCCGTTGGGTAATGCCCAGTTCATCTGCAGCCCTGGTCCTGTTCCCATTGGTTTTTTTAAGGGCTTCGATAATCAATTCCTTCTCCACCGCTTCAACCGCCTGGTCAAAGGAAAGTTTGCTCTGAGTATTGGAGCTTTCGGCGGTCTGAAGTGTGGGCGGAAGATGATGGGCCTTGATCGCCTCCCCTTCGCAGATCAGGACGGCCCGTTCCAGGCAGTTTTGAAGCTCGCGAACATTGCCCGGCCAGTGATACTGCATCAGCATATCGATCGCCGGGGTGGAAATTCGCCGGATATTCTTCTGGTGTTCTTTATTGAATTTTTCCAGAAAATGTTCCGACAGCAGAAGAATATCCGTCCGCCGATCTCGTAAGGGAGGCAAATAGATAGGAAAGACATTCAAACGGTAATAAAGGTCTTCTCGAAACCTCTTTTCTTCCACGGTCTTTTCCAGGTCCTGATGGGTGGCGGCGATGATCCGCACATCGGACTGAATCGGCTGGCGGCCTCCCAGCCGGTCAAATTCCTTTTCCTGAATAACCCTGAGCAGCTTGGTCTGGACACTGGGGTTTAAATCGCCTATTTCATCCAGGAACAGGGTTCCGCCCTGAGCCCTTTCGAACCGGCCCGGTTTGAGGGAAGTGGCCCCGGTGAAGGCCCCTTTTTCATAACCGAACAACTCGCTTTCCAGAAGGGTTTCCGGTAAAGCGGCACAGTTGACCTTGATAAAGGGTTTGCGGGAGCGCAGGCTTTGATAATGGATGGCGTTGGCCACTAATTCCTTCCCCGTGCCGCTCTCTCCGCGGAGCAGAACCGTCGCATTGCTTTTCGCCACCTTATGGATCATTTCATAGACTTCCCTCATAAGACGGCTGTTGCCGATGATGTTTTCGACCTGATATTTTTCGGTCAACTCTTTTTTAAGCCGGATATTTTCATCTAAAAGCTGTTCCTTTTCCCGGTTCAGGTACTGCACTTTCTTAACCGTCTCGGCAATCAAAGCCGCAATAATCGTCAGGAACCGCAGGTCCTCCTCCAGGGAGATCTCGTTGGAAAACAACCGGTCCACACTCAAGGCCCCGATCGTACTTTTTCCGATTTTGATCGGCACACAGATAAAGGATATATCCCGTTTCTCCAAATCCTTTCGCGTGCGGGTCCGGTTCAAAAACATCGGTTCTTCACTGATCCTGGGGATAATGGCCGGTTCGCCGGTTTGAACCACCCGTCCGGTAACCCCCTCTCCCAGGCGGTATTTGCCCCGCCGTTTGGCCTCGGGGGAAAGATCGTGGGCCACCTCAATGGATATCTCCGAAGTATCCGGATTCAGAATGGTCAGGGTGGCCCGCCGCATCCCGAGTAACTTGGAAATAATACTCAGAATTTCTTGCAGGGATTTGCTCAGGTCCAGGGAGGCATTCAGGGCCTTGGCAATTTCATAAAGACAATAGACCTCCCGCACATAGGGAGAGTTGTCTATCCCCTTGCTTTTCAAAAATATTTCCTTCAAGCGATTTCTCCTTTTTCGTTCGAAGACACCTTAGCACAGGCCTGATTATTAAACAACATTTTTGTAATAAAAGAGATTTAATTTGTCAAATGGAAGAAGGGGTAAAAAAAGTTGACAAATTATTTTTAATGTTTACAACTTAATGGCATGCAATCTAATTTAAAGAATAATTAATAGAGGACGCCCATTGTATTTTTTCATGCCAACCAAGGACAGTTCGGAGAACCCCGGTTTTCATGCTTAGCGCTGCCCCATATACTCGTCTGTCTGGTGTCTTTTGGGTCCGTCTTCTCTATCCGGAAGGACGGAAAAGACCAAACGACATGGCAGGGACACGACGGTTTAGTGGAGTAGAAAAAAATTTAAAAAAAGTTTCTTTTTAAAGTACTCTTTTTCTAAATGTGTTATCTTACTATTAATCACCGAAGAAAAAAATACTCAGCAAAGGAATTGAAGCCTTGAAATGAAAAAAGTGAAAATTCAAAAAGCCGTCGGCATGGTCCTGGGCCATGATCTGACCCGTATCGTACCCGGCAGTTACAAAGGCGCTGCTTTTAAAAAAGGTCACATCATACAGGAGGAAAACATCCCGGCCTTGCTGGATATGGGCAAGGAAACCCTTTTTGTTCTGGACATTCCTCCCGGCCGGCTCCACGAAAACGATGCAGCCGAACGTCTGGCACAAGCCCTAAAGGGCGATCACCTCTTGCTTCAAGGACCGGTGGAAGGGAAAATAAGCCTGATTACCCAAATTTCCGGTCTGCTGAAAATCCGGATGACCGATCTCACCCGAATCAATTTAATCCCGAATATCATCGTTTCCACCCTGCATAACAATAGTGTCTGTAAGGCCGGCGATATCGTGGCCGCCACCCGGATCATTCCCTTAACGATGCCGGAAAAGGGCATACTCAGGGCGGAAACATTCTGTTCCCGGTCAGGACCAGTAGTTTCGATCAAACCTTTTTCGAAAAAAAAGGTCGGAGTGGTCGTGACCGGATCGGAGTTTTATACGGGTCGGGTGCAAGACGGTTTTGAAGAATGGGTCGGCAATAAATTGGAAGCTTACGGATGTGAAATCATCCGGAAAGAAACTGTTCCGGACAAAGTCTCACGAATTGCCGGAACCATCAAGACCCTGATCGATTCTGGTTGCGACCTGATCATCACCACCGGAGGGATGTCGGTCGATCCGGACGACGTCACCCGGAAAGGAATCCGCCAGGCCGGAGCCAGGATTGTTTTTTACGGCACACCGGTATTGCCCGGGGCCATGTTTCTTTATGCCCGAATGGGACGGACTCCTCTCCTGGGACTGCCGGCCTGTGTCTTTTACCATAAAGTTACCCTTTTTGATTTGATCCTGCCATTGATCCTGGCCGGAGAGGAACCGACCCGCAAAGAAATCGCCCTGATGGGCCACGGCGGTCTCTGCCGCAACTGCCCGGAATGCCACTTTCCCGTTTGCCCGTTTGGGAAATAGGGGGGTATCCTTACTACAACTGGTTGAAAACAGTTTTTGTGGACAAATTTTGACTCCCAATTTTCCTTTATAAAATAAAGTAGTGTATGTTACTATAATAAAAAGGCAAGGAGGTGGAAATCATGTTAGAGATTCATAAAAAAATAGTTCTCGATGAGCATCAGAAACCGTTCGCCGTTCAAATATCCATCGATGAATTTGAGCGATTAGAGGAAGTTATAGAAAATTTTGGATTATCAAAATTGATTGATGAGGTAAAAGACGACGAAAGGCTGTCGGTAGCAGATGCTCAAGACTACTATAGGACATTGAAGGCTGATGTGGAAGGTTAAATATACCCGACGTTTCCTCAAAGAACTATCCAATCTGCCGAAAGAAGCGCGGGCTCAAGCAGAGGATATTGTTTTTCAGAAGTTTATGACCACCAATCCTTTTTCGTTGGGATATCTTGAGCGCATGAGAGGCTATCCTGACAAATTCAAGATTCGTATTGGCGACTATAGAATCGGAATCACGATAGAAAAGGAAAATGACTTGATTTTTTTTCAACGTATTGCTCACCGAAAAGATATCTACAGGATATTCCCATGATCTTTCTATAACTCATACCGGCCATGGGATTGACTAACAAAAAACATTTAAAAACTAAATCTCGATAGTCTCCCCCACCAGATCATAGGCATGGGCTTCGGTAATTTTCACCTTGACGATTTCCCCAACCTGCGGCTCCCCATCGGTGATAAAGACCACCCCATCCACCTCCGGGGCCTGGAAGCGGGTCCGCCCCTGAATCAACAACTCGCTTTCCGGACTGACCCCGGATATCAGGACCGGCTCCACCGAGCCGATCCGGCTTTGATTCTTTTTTAAAGAGATTTCTTTCTGCCTGGCCATCAGGAGTTCCATCCGACGATAACTAATCTCTTCCGGGACCTGATCCGAATAACGGGCCGCCTTGGTCCCTTCTTCCGGGGAATATTTGAAAACGCCCAGGTGATCAAATTCCACCTCCGAAACAAAACGAAACAGTTCTTGAAAATCTTTATCCGTTTCCCCGGGAAACCCTACCATAACCGTGGTACGGAGGGCTGCCTGGGGTAATGTCTTCCGAATTTTTTGAATCAAGTCCCGTATTCCCTTTTGTCCGTAAAGCCGGTCCATAGCCTTTAGAATCCGGTCACTGACATGTTGTATAGGTATATCCAAATAAGGGGAGATTCTGTTTTCCTGAGCCATCAAGGTTAATAGTTCCCGAGTGATCCTTTCAGGCCTCAAATAAAGCAGACGCAGCCATTCAAAAGAATCGATCTTCAGAATTTCTTTGATCAGATCGACAAAAGAAACCGGTCGGCAAAGGTCGGAACCATAGGCCGTGGTATCCTGGGCTACCAAAATAATTTCTTTAATCCTCTGCTCTGCCAGAACTTGGGCTTCCCGGATTAAGACTTTTGGCTCTCGGCTGCGAAAAGGTCCCCGAATAGAAGGGATAGTGCAGTAGGCACAGCAATTCGAACATCCTTCGGCAATTTTTAAGTAAGCCGTTCCCGGGGAAGTGGTCAGGAGACGGTGATAAGGTTCCATCCAAAGTTCGGGATCGGAATTCAGGATCATCTTCGGGGTCTTTCTTCCGGCCAAGAGGGTGGAAATGTGATCGGCCAATCCTAAAAAGGATTCCGTACCCAGGAAAAGGTCCACTTCCGGCAATTGTTTGACTAACCGGCTTTTATATCGTTGAGGAAAACAACCGGTAACCACCAGGGCCTGACAAACTCCTTCTTTTTTTAACCGGGCGGCTTCTAAAATGGTTTCGATGCTCTCCTGGGTGGCAGACTCGATAAAGCTGCAGGTATTGACGACCACCACTTCGGCCTCATCAGGTTCCCGGGTCAAGGTAAAACCTTGACGCTCCAGTTGGTGGAGCATCATTTCACTGTCCACTTGATTCTTGGCACAACCCAGGCTGATGAAATAGATTTTAATAGGGAAAGAAGGGGTCGAGGGGTCGAGGATTCGAGGATTCAAGGGTTCATGAGTTTGCTTTTTGGATCTCCCGAGTTTTTCACTTGAGTCCTTGACTCCTTGAATCTTTGAATCCTTTTTCATTTTTCGTAAATCGCCTTGAGGTAAATGAATTTAACAGCCGAAGGAACGAACCGTATAAAAATCAATAGCCGCAAACATAACCCCATAAAAAAGAAGCCACAAGGGAACCGCCTGCCAGAAAATCTTCTTTTTCCCAACCGGGTGGGACTCCAACAACCTTAAGAAATGGACCATGACAAAACATTCCAGGGCAAACGGGGGAAAACCGAAAAAACCTAAGACCGGCATTTCAAACAGCTTTATCTGTCCGACCCAGGGAACGGTGTAAATCCATTTGGCCGCCGCCCAAAAATTCCAAAATTCCCAAAGCAGGCCGCAGATCATACCGGACAGCAGAAGCTGATACAGGTTTCCAGCTTTCCCCTCTTGCAGGTCCCTTAACAGGGATTGTCTTCCGGTCCGATGATTGAAAGGCTCCAGGAGAAAAACAAAACTCAGCCAGACCAAAGGAAAGCAAAATAAAGGAATAAGCAAGGCCAGGAGCAGGCCTAAGGCCCCGGCAACAATCAAGGGTCGGTACCAGGTGGTTTTAACTGGGATCGGGGTCAGACGGCTTTTCTCAAATAATCCCAAAGCGGATACAAGGTCTTTAGTTTCCAGGATAGCCGGCAGGACCGTCCCGTAGGCCACAAAATATCCCGGCCAGCGGAAGAACATCTCTTTGGGAACCCCGACATAATGCCAATTCTTCAAGACCAGATTAATTCCTTCAAAGACCAGCCAGATCGCCGTTGACCAGGGGATTAACAGCAAAAAACGTCTGGTCTGATTGACCATCAGGGACTGCCCCCGGAGATGGAAGATGATCCCGTCGATCATAACGATATAAGACCACCAGATCAGGGAATAAAAATAGGTGGTCACCGGCTCAAGCCTCATAAATAGGGCGATCTGAAAGATCACCAGAAAACCCAATCCGGCCCAGAAATGATAAGGTTTTTTCATATTAAGCCCTCATGCCTCTGGAGGTAGCCACGAGGCATGAATAAGGATTCAAGGGGTCAAGGGGCCAAAGATTCAAGTGGAAGGCTTTGAGATTTGTCACCCGAATCCTTGAATCCTCGAACCCTTTTAAGTTACGATTTTTCTTCAATCAACTTTTTAATCCTCGGCATAGCCTGCTTTGCAGCCTGAATACCGGCATCCATCAATCTTTTCTTTTGTGTAAAATCGGTCATACCCACATCCCCCACATTGGGCTCAATCAGCACATCATATCCCCTGGATTTATAGGTGACCAATTCCCGCCCCATGATACTAATGGACTGCATGATGACATCAATCAAATTGTTGATCTGAGGGTTTCGAATACTTTTTGAGATACTGACGGCAATGATAATATCCGCTCCTCTGGCCCGAGCCACATCCACCGGCAGGTTGTTGGTCACCCCGCCGTCCACATACATTCGGCCGCCCAGTTCCAGAGGTTGAAAAATACCTGGAATGGAACTACTGGCCCGCACGGCCTTGGCCACCGAACCCTTTTCAAAGACCCAGGTATTTCCTTCATTCAGATCGGTTGCCACGGCATAAAAAGGGATCTTCATCTGTTCCATGGTTTTGGCTTTGACATTGGTTTGAATGAATTTTTCCAGCCGTTCCCCCTGAACCGGCCCCATTTTGGAATAAAACAAGGAATAATCGAAGATATCTTCTTTTTCTATGGTAAAGGACAGCCATTCCAGGTTTAAGCTGTTGGGATCAGCCGCATAAAGGGCCCCGATCAGGCTGCCTACACTGGTTCCGACGATCATATGAATGGGGATTTTTTCTTGTTCCAAAACACGGATCACCCCCACATGGGCAAATCCTCTGGCTGCTCCCCCGCCCAAGACCAGAGCGATCTTGGGCGGCCCCTTGCCTTCTTTGGCCGGGGGAACGGTCCCGCAGCCCCAAATACTGATGAGGACAATTAACAACATTCCAACTAACCACTTTTGTAACTTCATTAAGAAACCCTCCACTTTAATAGACGGTTTAGGGGCTTTTTGACCTTAAGCCTCACACCTTGGACCTTGCACCGTCTGTTTTTATAACGTCACCAACTCCATCCCCCCCCACGCCCCTATCTGATCTCCGACAATGATCAAAATCCCTTCAACGTCCGGAATTTGCTGTGCCCAAACCAGGGCCGGCTGAATATCGTTTTTGGTTAGAACCCGGTTCCCCACAGCCGTAGCCACGGCATCGGAAAGGGTGGCCGATGGGGATAAAATAGTCACTGAATCGGCCCGGCCGAAGCTTATGGAATGACCAACAGTCCCGGAAGACGTGCATAAACCTATCGGTTCATCAGAAGGGGGCAACCGAATCCCCAACCGTCCGCTGAAAGAAGAATCCCCCGCATAGATCCCGACCATCAAGGTTTCATGGCAGACGATAAATAAATCCCCTCCATTTTCAATAATTACGTCTGGTGAAAAAGCCGACAGATCTTTCCCGACCAGTTCGGCGATGGCCCCGGCCACCGCAGCCATAGGACCGACCCCGGCTATTCGGCCTGCCTGAATCATAGCCTGGACCACCGGCGGGGCCATAGAATCAAAATCCAGAGGCTGAAGCGAATCTTTAAATCTGGGGTTCTGATGGATATAGGTTTCCAGGGCATGTCGGTATTGAAAAACCCTTTCATACCCTTCGACAGACAGGTCTTTCCTGGCTCGAATCCACAGGTCGGTTTCCTTGACCTGGATGGTAAAAGAGACCCAATCCGGAGTGCTGATTTGACTGCGGTAAAACCGATCTTGGTAGAGAGTCATAAAAAAACCATGTTACGAGTTTCGTGTTGCGAGTTTTATTGGGATATAAAGCGTCGATTTTCTAACCCGTAACTCGTAACCCGCAACCGGACCACTTTATATGATCTAGCCTGAGAATCTCCAAGAAGAGGACAAAAAACTGAAAAAATCTATTACGAATACACCACTTCCAGAACAGGATTGCAGGAGAGTCCTTTAAGTTCTCTTCTCAGCTTTGATGAGGGACGGATATTTCCGGTTTCCGGAAGACTTAAAAGGACCTGGCTTTTGTCAGGCAGGCAGGCGCAGATCTGGACCGGGCAGGAACCGGTATGATCTTTTAAAAAAGCCTTTAGCTGTAAAATCTGATCCCGGCTAAGGCCGGTAACCGCTATCTTAAGAACAGCATGCTGGGCCATTTTTTCTTCAGCCTCGGCCAACGGGAGTACCTCATTGGCAATCACCTTGATCCCTTTTTCATCCTTGGAAATAATACCGGTCACCCACAAGGGAACTTCTTCTTTCAATATTTGGGAACATTTGCGATAGGGATCCGAAAAAACAATGATTTCACAGGAACCGGTCAAATCTTCAATCGTGGCAAAGGCCATTCGCTCCCCTTTTTTACTATTAATCTCTTTCAAAGCCGCTACCATACCGGCTATCCGTACATTACCTTTATCTTCCAATTCGGACAAGGATTGGATGTCCGTTGTTTTCAGGTCTTGCAGGGTCTCGGCATAGCGGGTCAACGGATGACCGGTAATATAAAAACCCAGAATTTCTTTTTCATAGGAAAGTTTTTGACTTTCTCTCCATTCTTCAACCAAAGGGGGTTCTATTTCGGGTCGGGTTAAACCCGAATCTCCGGCCATGGCAAAAAGGCTGAACTGGTTTTCGGACTGCTCCTTTTGACGTTGTTGTCCTAAATCCAGGGCTTCGGGTAAAAAGGCCATCAGCCTGGCTCTCGCCACTCCCAGGGAATCAAAGGCTCCGCATTTGATCAGGCTCTCCGCCACCCGCCGGTTCACCCGGCGCAGATCCACCCCCCGGCAAAAATCAATCAGGGATTTAAACTCCCCGCCCTTATCCCTGGCTTCCAGGATGGACTCTATGGCTCCGGCCCCGACATTTTTTACTGCGGCCAGCCCGAAACGGATCTTGTCTTCGACCACCTTAAAATCCAGGTGACTCAGGTTCACATCCGGGGGGAGGACCACAATCCCTTTTTCCCGACATTCGGCGATACACTTGGTTACTTCCGCAGAATTACCCATTTTGCTGGTCATCAGGGCAACCATGAAATCCAACGGATAATGGGCCTTCAGATAAGCAGTCTGGTAGGTGATCAAGGCATAAGCGGCACTGTGGGATTTATTGAATCCGTAACCACCGAAGGTTTCCATTTTGTCAAAAATGTCATCGGCCTTCTTTTGATCGATTCGCCTCTTTTTGGTCCCTTCCAGAAAACGGCTTCGCTGCTGGGCCATGACTTCAGGGATTTTCTTGCCCATGGCCTTTCGCAGGGTGTCGGCTTCTCCCATGGAATAATCAGCCATTAGCGCGGCGATCTGCATGACTTGCTCCTGATAGACGATGATCCCCATGGTTTCTTTCAATACCTCTTCCAGAAGCGGATGAGGGTAGGCAACAGGCACTTCCCTATGTTTTCTCCTGACATAATCATCGACCATACCGCTTTTTAAAGGTCCGGGCCTGTAAAGGGCATTAAGGGCGATGAGGTCTTCAAAGTTTTGGGGTTTACTCCTGATCAGCAAGTCTTTCATGCCCGAACTTTCCAATTGAAACACACCGGTGGTGTCCCCCCGGCCCAACAATTCATAAGTGGCCGGATCATCCAGAGGGATCAGAGACAGATCAACGGATTGACCATGGGTCCGTTCTATGGCCCTCAAAGTATACTCAATGATGGTCAGGTTGTTCAGCCCCAGGAGATCAAACTTGATCAACCCCATTTCCTGGACCGATTTCATTTCATATTGGGTCAGGGTTTCTCCCTTGGGGCCTTTATACAAGGGAACGGTTTCGGTAATCGGATGAGGGGAGATAACCACCCCGGCGGCATGGGTGGAGGCATGCCGGGGCAGACCTTCCAGGGCCTCGGCAATAGTCAGCAGTTCTTTGATGTTCGGATCGGATTCCTTGAGTTCCTTTAGGCGGGGCTCCATATCCAGGGCCTCACTTAAGGTAATGTTCAATACGGAGGGTATCAGTTTGGCGATCTTATCCACTTCACCGTAAGGGATATTCAAAGCCCTTCCCACATCCCGAATGACCGCACGGGCTTGCATCTTACCGAAGGTGATGATCTGAGCCACATATTCCTGGCCGTATTTTTCGGTAATGTATTTTAAAACCTCGTCCCGGCGTTCCACACAAAAATCCACGTCTATATCCGGCAGTTCCTTCCGTTCCATATTCAGGAAGCGTTCGAAAATCAACCCATAATCCAACGGATCGATATCGGTGATCTTTACGGAAAAGGCTACCAGGCTCCCGGCCCCGGACCCCCGACCCGGTCCGACCGGGATCCCTTTTCCCTTGGCAAAACGTACGTAATCGGACACCACCAGAAAATATCCGGAAAAACCTGTTGAGGTGATTACCGACAGTTCTTTTTCCAGACGATCCCGGTATTCTTTATAACGGGACGGCGGGAAGGCTGGATTCAGTTGTGCCTTCACCGCCAGCCTTTCTTCCAGACCGGACCGGGCCTCCTTTTTGAGACGACCGTCCATAGTCTCTTCTTGCGGCAGGGGATAGCGGGGGAGATACGAATGGCCGAAAGTCAGTTCCAAATTGCATCGATCGGCAATGTGCAAAGTATTTTCTATGGCCTCCGGCAGATCGGCAAAGAGCATGGTCATCTCTTCAGGGGACTTGAAATAGAGTTGATTGGTGGAAAAACGCAATCGGTTCGGATCGTCTACGGTTTTTCCGGTCTGGATACAAAGTAACACGTCATGGGCCTTGGCCTCCTCCTGGGTCAGATAATGGCAGTCATTGGTGGCCACAATGGGGATGCCCAATTGCTGATGGATTTCCAGTAAGCCTTGGTTGACGATTTCCTGCTCCGGAATATCGTTTTTCTGAAGTTCCAGGTAAAACCGATCCTGATCAAAAATTTCGGACAATTCCCGGGCGGTTTTCAAGGCCCGTTCAAAATTGTTTTTAAGCAGATAGGAAGGAATTTCTCCATGCAGACAGGCCGTCATGGCGATCAGGCCTTTGTGATATTCCCTCAATAGCTCCCGGTCGATCCGTGGTTTGTAATAAAACCCTTCAAAATAGGCCTGGGTGACTAGTTTGACCAAGTTGCGATAGCCCTTTTCATTTTTACAAAGCAGGACCAAGTGAAAGGCGTTTTCCTGATGGGGATGGGATTCTTTTTGCCGCCGGCTTTCCGGGGCCACATAGACTTCACAGCCGATGATGGGTTTAAGCCCATGTTTTTGAGCCTGTTTATAAAATTCCACCATACCGAACAGGTTTCCGTGATCGGTCATGGCAACGGCCGGCAGTTTGAAGGCCTGGGCCTTTTCAAACAGCTCTTTAAGCCGGATCTCTCCATCCAGCAGACTATACTGGGTATGGAGATGAAGATGTACAAAAGAAGCGTGGGGCATAGCAGCCGTTCAAAGTTAAAAGTTCAAGATTCAAAGTTAAAAGTAAAAAAACAGATACTGGATGCTCGATAATGAAATTGACTATCCGTCATCCGTTGGGTTTCCCATCTTTTTTCGTTTTTAATTCCGCAATCCGAAATCCGCACTTAAAGAATTCGCATCCGGCATCATTCATCTTTCATCCAGTATCGAGTATCCAGTATCCAGAATCGGCCATCATTTTATTCCCATTCAATCGTACTTGGGGGTTTGGAAGAAATATCCAGGACAACACGATTGACCCCTTTAACCTCATTGATAATCCGGTTGGATAGTTGGCCCAGGAGGTTGTATGGGATACGGCTCCAATCCGCAGTCATGGCATCCAGACTGTCTACGATACGCAGGGCGATGACATTCTCGTAAGTCCGCTCGTCCCCCATAACGCCCACGGTCTTAATAGGCAGCAAAACGGCAAAAGACTGCCAGACCTTGGTATATAAATCAGCCTTTCGCATTTCTTCCCAGACAATGGTGTCGGCCCGACGAAGGATATCTAAACGGGTTTCGGTCACCTCTCCCAGGATGCGGATAGCCAATCCCGGCCCGGGAAAAGGTTGGCGGCTGACGATCTCTTCGGGCAGGCCGAGACTGCGGCCCACTTCCCGTACTTCATCCTTGAATAATTCCCGCAAGGGTTCGATCAGCTTTAACTTCATCCGGGCTGGAAGGCCCCCCACATTATGGTGGGTTTTGATGGTCGCCGAAGGCCCTTTGAAAGAAACCGATTCGATGACGTCCGGATAAAGGGTCCCCTGGGCCAAAAAACGGACCGGTCCGATCTTCTTGGCTTCGGCCTCAAAGATGCGGATAAATTCATGTCCGATGGCGGTCCGTTTTTTTTCCGGGTCAATTATTCCCTTGAGCTTTTTGAGAAAAGATTGTGATGCATCCACATAAACCAAGGGGATATGAAAATGACCCCGAAACAGCCGGATTACTTTCTCGGCCTCACCGCTGCGCAAAACCCCGTTATTAACAAAGATACAGGTCAACTGTTTTCCAATGGCCCGATGGAGCAGAACGGCCACTACCGAGGAATCCACCCCGCCGGAAAGGGCGCAGATGATCTTGTCCTTCCCAACCTCTTCTTGGACAGAGACGATGGTCTGTTTAATAAAAGAACTGGGGGTCCATAGCGGTTTCAGACGGCAGACCTTAAAAAGAAAATTTTTCAGGATACGGTGTCCGGCCGGGGTATGGACCACTTCCGGATGAAACTGGACTCCGAAGATGGTATGTTGCCGGTTGCACATGGCCGCCACCGGGGCATTATGGCTTTGGGCAATCGCTTTAAACCCTTTCGGAAGGTGTTCGATTCGGTCCCCATGACTCATCCAGACAATCCGGCCTTGGTTTTTTCCTCCTTTGTCGAGTCCGAAAAACAGGTCCTGAAAATCCAGGAAACCGAGTTCCACCCGGCCGTATTCCCTTTTGTTGGAGCGGCCCACCCGGCCTTTCAAATGATGGGTAATCCACTGCATCCCATAACAAATCCCCAGCACCGGCACCCCTAAATTCAAAATTTTGGGATCCGGACCCGGGGCCTTGGGATCATAAACACTGGCCGGACTTCCGGAAAGGATGATCCCCTGGGGGGAAAAAGCCTTGATTTTTTCCAAGGGCCAGTTAAAAGGATGGATCTCGCAATAAACCCTGGCTTCCCGGATCCGGCGGGCGATAAGCTGGGTCGTCTGAGACCCAAAATCCAGGATCAGAACTCTTTGACTGTGAATGTCCATGGGTACCTTTTAAGGCGTTCGTCGTTCGGCGATAAAGATTTAAATAGTCCGGTTATCATTTTTGACATATCGGCACAATCGGATCTAAGTTTTTGTTTGATTTCGGGAGTTACATACTCTTGGCGAAAAGAAACCTCTAAGACAGCCACACATTCTCTTATGGAGCGTCTGGCAATTATTAAAAAATGTTTGAATTCTGTTTTCGTGCCGCCGCTTCCCTCTGCTATATTAAGTGCGATAGAAACGGAAGCCCTTCTAAATTGATCTATCAGGCCAAATCTTTCTTCTTTAGGAAATGTTCTGGTTAATACATAAACCTTATCGACAAATTCCAAAGACTTCTGATAGACCTTCAATTTTTCAAATTCAAAAATTTCTTCTTTCATCAACCCTTATTTCGACGAACGACGAACGCTGAACGACGAACGTTTTTTTCTATTCCAGCCTATAATTCGGTGCTTCTTTGGTGATGATCACATCATGGACATGAGATTCTCTTAGACCGGCCGGGGTAATACGGATAAAACGGGTCTTGGTTTTTAGTTCTTTCAGGGTGCGGCAACCGGCATAACCCATGCCGGCCTTCAATCCTCCCACCAATTGATAAATCGTATCGGCCAGAGGCCCGCGGTATGGAACCCGGCCCACAATCCCCTCGGGAACCAGTTTGGCTTCGGTCTCATAATCATCCTGCCCATAACGATCACTGCTGCCCTGTTTCATGGCCTCGATGGAACCCATGCCCCGATAAACTTTATAAGTTCGTCCTTGATAGAGGATGGTTTCTCCCGGGCTCTCTTCGGTTCCGGCAAAAAGGCCGCCGATCATGACTAAATCGGCCCCGGCAGCCAGAGCCTTGGTTATGTCTCCGGAAAACTTGATTCCTCCGTCGGCAATCAGGGGGATATTATATTTCTTGGCTGCCCGGGCGCAGTCCATGATGGCCGTAATCTGGGGGACCCCCACCCCGGCTACAACCCGGGTGGTGCAGATAGAACCCGGACCGATACCGATTTTTATCCCATCGGCCCCGGCCTTGATCAGGGTTTCCGTCCCTTCGGTCGTGCCAACATTCCCGGCAATGATCTGGAGTTCCGGGTACTGTTTCTTGGTTTCTTGGACCGCCTCGATCACATTCTGGGTATGCCCGTGGGCCACGTCAAAAACAATGACATCCACCTCGGCCTGTCGCAAGGCCTCAACCTGTTCCCGGCGATTTGGTCCCACACCCACAGCGGCCCCGACCCGTAAACGCCCCAATTTGTCTTTGGAGGCCAGGGGAAATTTCTTGATTTTCTCAATATCTTTAATGGTGATCAGACCTGCCAGGTTTCCCCGATGATCCACCACTAATAATTTTTCAATTCGATTTTTATGAAGCAGAGCCTTGGAATCCTCAAGGGTAATGCCGACCTTGGCCGTAACCAGGTTGTCCTTGGTCATGACCTCGGAAACCTTTTTATTCAGGTTGGTTTCAAAACGCAAATCACGATTGGTAACGATTCCGACCAGTTTTTGGCCTTTGACAATCGGTACCCCGGAGATACGATACTTTTCCATGACCGCCAGAACTTCATGGACCTTTTGATCCGGTCCCATGGTCACCGGATCCACAATCATCCCGCTTTCCGACTTTTTGACCTTTTCCACTTCCGTTGCCTGGTTTTTGATTCCCATATTTTTATGAATAATCCCGATTCCCCCTTGCTGGGCCATGCTGATGGCCGTTTGGGATTCGGTGACCGTATCCATGGCCGCGCTGACGATGGGAATATGAAGACGAATGGATTGGGTCAGGTTGGTCTGGACATCAACCTCTCTTGGCAAAACCATGGAATAGGCCGGTTCGAGCAAAAGGTCATCAAAGGTCAACCCGTCCCGGATAGAGCTTGCCGCTGTGGTCATTGGGTGCTCCTTTCACAAAGTAACTTTTAAAAAACCAGGGTTTTCTGGTGAACTATTGTTGGTTGTTGCGAGTTACGAGTTACGGGTTTTTTAAACTCGGCCCAGTAAGTATTCAACCCGCAACCCGCGACCCGAAACGAATCAGGCATCCAGAATCAATCCCTCCAACAGCCCGGCATCACTGACCAAAAGGACTGTCTGGGAAAAATAAATCATAATCTCCAAAACCAGCAAGATCCCGGCCCCGATGATATCGGACCTTTCCGGTTCCAAACCTTTCAATTCGGCCCTTTGATCAAAGGACAGGGATAAGATTTTATTTGATAATTCAACAAGGGTTTCTTTGGTCAGTACCGTCCCGTTGATCTGATCCGGATCATAAACGATAAGGTTTTTGGCTATAGCGGCCAAAGTGGTCACAGTACCTGCTGTTCCGATTATATTATTAATTCTATCATTCTTTGCCAAATTTTTCTTTAAAATATTTTGGCAATGAACTCTAAGTGATTCCAATTCATTGGATCGTGGAGGATTAGAAATTAAAAATTTTTCGGTCAATCCCACTACCCCGAGAGGCAAACTGATCCTCTCATCCATTTTACCATCGTTCATAAAAACAAACTCGGTGCTTCCGCCGCCCAGGTCAAAAATAACGGTTTTTCCGTAAGTCGAAGGAAATATAGAAAGAACTCCTTTAGCCATAATGCGGGCTTCTTCAAGGCCATGGATAATATTGACCAATACCCCGGTTTCCCTGGTTACTTGGTCTATAAAAAACAGGGCGTTTTCTGCTTCTCGCAGCACCCCGGTACCGACAACCCTGAATTGAGCCACCCCTTCATGTTCGGCTCTGACCTTAAACCGTTTCAAGACCATGAGGGCTGCTTTTATAGCTTGGGCGGATAGAAGACGGTCAGGATAAAAGTTACGCCCTAATCGGACGATCTCCCGATCCCGAAAAAGTGCTCGAAACTTTTCCCCTGTTTTTTCGGCCAGCAATAATCGTAAGGTATTGGAACCGATATCGATGGAAGCAATTTTTTCCAATAGTTCTTTACAACCTGCTCAAAGGCTATACGTTGTTGAATCTTTAACAGAACCCCTTCTTTAATTCAAGATCAAAGATGTGCGGAGAATAAGGGAAGGATAATCATTTGTCCAATTAATAATTATTATATTATTTATTAATAAGACAAATAATTGTCGTCATAGGGAAGATCGAGTTCAAATCGGTCTAAGATGATCAAAATACTCTCGTAATGGTTTAAGGACTCCTGGAAGTGTTCTTGGTTGGAATCCAGTTTGCTTCTGTTCATTATTCTGCTTTGCCAAGAATTCCCTTTAAACTTAATAGATTATAAGATACATCGAAAGAGCGGATAAGGAGAAAAAGAAAAGTGGTCTATTTCTTTAATGACACCCAAAATAATTTTTGATATTTTTGAAGCTCCCTGCACCAAGGTGCAGGGAATCTTCCAGGCAAGGAAAGGGTTTATTTGTTGTAGTTCGCTCGCTAACCCACGCAGCAAGCTGCGGGGAATGCGCTCGCTATTCCTGTTCAAAGAAATTAAAAAGGAATTATCTCATGAAATCAGCCGATGACTTAAAAAAGACCTTATTCCGTATTCATGATAAAGGCTATAAGGCCTACCAGGATATTGAAGGTCTTTATCTTTTTTCCCAGTATGAACTCTCTGTCGATCGCGTTCAACCCGACCCTTTTGCCCCGCCGTCCCGGGTCCGTGCCGTTATCTCCTTAAAGAAATGGAAAATTTTTTCCGATCTCTGGGAAAACAAGACCCGCCGCATTGCCTTTTGCGATTTTATAGGTCGGCAGGTCCACCAAGCCATTTTGAACCTGACTTCCAAACCACGGGGAACCGGTAAAAGCGGAATGATCGGCATCGAAGCCGGAGGACCGGAAATCTTGGAACGAACGGCCGTTGTCATAAACGGGGAAACCATGGAACTGCGTTTAACTGTCGGCCTGCCGGCTGCCGGGCGAACCGTCCAGGGAATGGAGGCTGTTTCCATTTTTTTCGAAGACCTGCCCAAGGTCATTCAGCAGGGGGTCTTTCAGTTCCCTAACCTGGGTTTGGAAGTGAAGCATTTTGTGGATGCCTTTGAAGACCAGGAGTGGCTGCGAACCGCTCTGGATGAAAAAGATTTGGTGGCCTTTGTCCCCGAAGGGGCCATCCTGCCCAGAGAAAGCGGCATCAGTTCCAGACCCTTGGCCATGGGGCCGGTTCCGTTTTATCCTCCCCAGGAATTATCAATGTCTCTTCAACTCCCCCATAAAGGAAGGATGAACGGCCTCGGACTGCCCAAAGGGGTTACCCTGATCGTCGGCGGAGGCTTTCACGGCAAATCAACCCTTCTGCGGGCCTTGGAATTGGGGATTTACAGCCATATCCCGGGAGACGGTCGGGAATACGTGGTCTCCGATGCGTCGGCGGTCAAGATCAGGGCCGAAGATGGAAGGTTTGTGGAAAAAGTCAATATCAGCCCTTTTATCAAATCCCTTCCCTTGCTGCGGGATACGCTCCGTTTCAGTACCGACAATGCCAGCGGCAGCACCTCCCAGGCCGCCAATATCATGGAAGCCCTGGAATTGGGGGCCAAGGTTTTGTTGATCGATGAGGACACTTCGGCCACCAACTTCATGATCCGGGACCGGCGCATGCAGGAACTGGTGCAAAAGTCCCATGAGCCGATTACCCCGTTTGTCGACAAGGTCCGTCAGCTCTATCAGGACCTGGGGATTTCCACGATTTTGGTCATGGGAGGATCAGGCGATTATTTCGAAGCCGCCGATACGGTGATCTGGATGAATAATTACCGTCCTTTTTGTGTGACCGACCGAACCCGGGAGATCGCCCAACAATTTCCGGGCCATCGTCTTGCCGAAGGCGGAGAGGGCTTTGGAGAGATCACCGCTCGTCTGCCCAAGCCGGAAAGCTTTGACCCCAGCCGGGGAAACAGGGAGGTCCGAATTGAAGCTAAGGGCCGGGAGACCCTCGTTTACGGGGAAAAGGACATTGACCTGTCGTTTCTGGAACAATTGGTTGAAACCGGACAGACCCGGGCCATCGGCCGGTTTATTCACCTTTATGCAACCAAGTATTTGGAAAACAGTGCCCATCTCAAGGAAGGTCTGCTGAAGGCCCTGGTGGAGATCGAAGAAAAGGGATTGGATTTTCTGATGCCTTATAAAATCGGAAACCTGACCAAACCCCGGCTCTTCGAAATCGCCGGGGCCGTCAATCGCCTGCGCAGTCTGCAGATTAAACCAAAATAGCTGAACTTCACCTTAGAGATCCTATGAGCCGGGATTACCCAGATCTTCTTTTTCTTTTTGGAACATTTTAAATAACTCACTGGCGATAATCATCTTTTGAACATTCGAGGTTCCCTCCAGGTATTCCATGCCGCGGGCGTCAGCACCAAGCTGATTGATCAAATCATTTCTGAGGTAACCTCTTCCACCCATCAATACCTGAGCCCGGGAGGCTACGTCCATAACCATCTGGGAGGCGAATAGTTTGGCCTGTGAGGAATACACCCGGTAATAAGGACTGCCGACTTGTTCTATGGCCTGTAGACAAAGCCCTCTGGCCGCATTTATTTTGGAAAACATGGCGGCAATCTGGAAACTGATGTCCTGGCTGCTGGTCAAGGGATGATCGAATTGCCTTCTTTGTTGTGCATATTGATAAAGTTCCCGGAAAATCCGGTAAGCCAACCCACAGCAAATACCGGCGATGTGAATCCTTCCCTGATCTATGACCCCAAGGGTCAGGAGGAGTCCCGCACCTTCCTCTCCAACCATGTTCGTCAAAGGTACGGGCGTGTCTTTAAAAATGAGACGCCCGGTAGGTAAAACCTTTAAGCCGTCTTTTTCAGGAAGTCCCTCTATTGAGAAACCCGGAGTTTTATTTTCTACAATAAATACGCTTAAAGAACGCGGGCCTTTGGTGCCTTTCGTGTTGACCAGAACGCTGTATATCTCGGCCAATCCGCTGTTGGAAATAAATATTTTCTGACCGTTCAGCAGAAAGTGATGATCCGCCTGCCTGGCCATCAGCCCGATAGCACTGGCATCGGACCCGGCCTTTTCCTCGGTCATAGCGATGGCTCCTAGATGCCCGTCGATAAGCCGGGGAAGGTAATCCTTTTTTTGGGTTTCGTTGCCCCGACAGACGATATCAATCGCCCGCCCGTGGGAGACGAAGATAATACCTATACCCGGGGAGGCGTAGCCTAACAGTTCCATAAGGCAATAGATTTCCAACTCGGAGGTTTTTTGGCCTCCAAACTCAACGGGTACAAATTGCTCAAAAATATGCGCCCTTTTAAAGGCGGAAAATAAGGGATCCCACTCTTTTGTGAAAACGGCCTTGTGGTTTTCTATTTTTGATTCAAGATAGGGATAGCCTGGAATGACGATCTCTTTGAGAATAGCGATGAAGTCTTTTGCGTATTTCTTTTCTTTCCAACCGCTTTGAAATGAATCAAGAATGTTCACGAGGGCATCCATAATGTCAATCTCCCTTACTGAGTCGGTATCAGGTAGTGTTCGGTGTTAATAACCACTACCTTGCTGAAAGAAATCGTTTAAAAATACTTTTTGTTTTTGAAAGAATATAGAATAAGGGAACTTTGGGGTCAAGGAGAAAAATGGACTCTTTACCTTTATTGGGACACCCGGCATGGTGCTACCGGTTGAAAGTATTCGGCTTTTAGGTCGTTATTGACTCTCTGGTCCAATTTCGCTATGATTCACCAACGATAAATTAATAATCCGCCGGCACGGATTCTTCGGCGGAAGAGCCTTTAGCCCAAAGTCCTAGGCGACTCAGGCCGGTGGCCCATCGAAGGGAGCTTTTATGGAGAAGAAAATCCTCATTGTGGATGATGAGGAGAGCGTTGTAAAATCCATTACCGGGGTTCTGGAAGATGAGAGGTTTGACGTCACCGCGGCGAAAAACGGGGAGGAGGCCCTGGATATCTTCCGGCAGGAATTACCCCTGGTAACGCTTCTTGACATCTGGATGCCGGGGATGGATGGCATCGAAGTATTGAAACGGATGAAAGGTATTGCTCCGGATTGCCCGGTGATCATGCTCTCGGGGCATGCTACGATTTCGACGGCCATGGCCGCCGTTAAACTTGGTGCCTTTGACTTTATTGAAAAACCTCTGTCCCTGGATGGTCTTCTCCTGACGATCCGTCGGGCCATCACCTACCAGGAAGAAATTATTTCGATTAAAAAAACAGTCGAAATCGTCACAGAGGAAACCCCGCTCATCAAGATGATGAAACCTTTCGAAGAGTCGGCCGAAGACTTCGCCGAACTTCCGCTCTCTTCCATTCAGGATTCTCCCTCATTGTTTGAAAACCAGCCGAAGCCAAAAGAAGCCTCCCATTCCCGTCAACGCACCCTTAAAAAAAGTATGGTCCTTTACGGCACAGGACTCCATTCGGGGATGAAAACCGGTCTGCTGTTGCAACCCCTTCCTCCAAACCGCGGCATCCTCTTTGGAAACGTTTCCTCCGATGAAGTAGTTCCATTGCATGTCGACTATGTCCAGACAACGGAAATGGCCACTTCCTTGAGAAAAGGATTGGCGGTCGCCAAGACCATCGAACATCTCACGGCCGTGTTTCATGCCTACCGGATCACCAATCTGATGGTTAAAATGATCGAAGAGATTCCAATCATGGACGGCTCGGCCCTGGAATTCTGCAAGTTGATTGAGGAAGCCGGAGTGGAAGAACAGGAGGAAAAGGCAGAAGAACTGATTATCAACCGGCGATTTGAGATCCATCAGGAGAACAAATCACTGGTCATAGAACCGGCAGAGGTTTTTTCCGTTCACTATTTCCTGGATTATCCTCTTCCTATTGGGCAACAAACATACCAATTTACCCTGGAAAGTGAGGACGGTTTCAAAAAAGAAATCGCACCGGCGCGCACGTTCGGTTTTCTAAAAGAATGGGAGATGCTCGATCGCCTGGGCTTGGGAGAAGGAGGAAGGCTTAATAATTTCATCCTGGTCGATGATGAGAAAATCGTTAATACCGATCTCCGTTTCCCTGATGAATTTGCCCGGCACAAAATTTTGGATTTGATCGGAGATTTTTATCTGCTCAACCGACCCATTCGAGGCAAAGTCACGGCTTATCGAACCGGCCATACCGACAACATTTACATGATGAAAAAGCTTTTGGAGGAGGCGGAAAATTAACGTGGACGCCTACGAAGAAGTTACTGGAATAAGGAGTACGATAGACCGGTTTCCTTGAACCTTGAACCCAGAATCTCCCTGTCAAGCCTTCAGCTTCTTTTTTCAATTTCTTTTATGAGATTCCTGAAAATAAAATAATGAAAGGGCAAGAAAATATACCAGTAAAGTTTTCCTAATAGGGTATGCGTATCGAAGTAGGTGACCACCGACAATTTCCTCCGTCCCTCTTCCTCGCGAATATGAAATTCAAGCCAGGCCTTCCCCGGTAATTTCATTTCTGCCCGTAAAAGAAGCCGTTCCGCCGGTTTGAGATCCTCAACCCTCCAAAAATCAACCACATCATTGATTGCCAGATAGGTATGGCTTTTTCTCCCTCGAATCGACCCCACCCCGAGAAGGATGCGATCCAGCATGCCCCTGGTTCTCCACATCCAATTACTGTGAAACCAGCCTTCCTTACCCCCTATTCTGCAGATCGATTGAAAAAGGACGGAAGATCCTTTTTCGGTGAGCAGAGAGTATCGGGCACCAAAAGCCACCTGGCCGTGAAGCTCATGAAGTTTTAGGGCCAGGACATGGGCCGGAGGATAGGCGTCGGACCAGCGTGTGTGCACCCGATCCTGCTCTTCACGCGACATGGCCCGTATAATGGCCTCTCTATATGAAATGGGTTCAAAAGGGATCAGTTTTTTGATCGAATCATCCAGAACGATGACCTCATTCTTTAATCCTTCCATCAGACATTGGGTTATCATATTGGGTACAGGAGTCAACAGACTGACCAGATAAGTATAAAATCGCAAATAGGAGAAAAAGAAAGGAATGAACAGAGTTTTGGAATCGAGAATCCTGGAAAGAACTTTAAGCATTTGCTCATAGGTTAAAATATCCTGCCCGCCGATATCAAAATCTCTCCCGGAAGTTTCAGGCACCTCCAAACAGCCGACCAGATATTTGATGACATCGCGGATCCCGATGGGCTGGCAGCGATTCTTTGCCCAAGGAGGGACAAAAATAATCGGTAGTTTCTTAATGAGATGTTGAATAATTTCGTAAGAAGCACTTCCCGAGCCGATGATAATGGCCGCCCTCAATACCGTTAAGAAAGTCCGTCCTTTTTTAAGCTCATCCGATACGGCGATTCGATTACGGAGATGAGGAGAAAGAGGATTCCGGATATCTCCCAGGCCTCCCAGGTAGATTATTCTTTTTATCTCTTTTTCTTCGGCCGCCGTTCTAAAGACAGCCGCTGCCTGGATATCGGCCATTTGAAATTCCTTCGGTCCCAGGCGCAAGGAGTGAATCAAATAGTAGGCCGTATCAATGCCTTCGAAGGCCTGTCGGAGCTGATCAAGATTCGTTGCATCGGCTACGGCCAATTCGGCATCCGGCCAGAGACTTCGATTGACGGCCGAGGCTCCCCTGACCATGACTCTGACCTGATATCCCCTGGCCAATAACTCAGAAACCAACCGGCCTCCGATGTAGCCAGAGGCGCCGGTCACCAGGATCTTACCCGTTCCCGGCAGAGGTTTGGTGGGCAAATCAAAACAAAAAAAATCTTGACTATCCAGGATTGGTGTTTCTAAATAAGGGATCATAGAAGATTTTTAGTTCGAAAATAAAAATGAAGAATCCAGAACCCAGGAGTCAGAATTCAGAATAAATACTCTTAACTGCTTGATTCCAAGTTTTATTTTCATGATTCGTGGCGCCTCACGGGGTTATGAGGGTTTAATACAGCCATTAGGATTCGAGAGAAAAACAGGCAATGGGCACGAGACAATAGGCAATGAAGCATTGGAGAAATCTTATAACCGAGAGCCTATTGCCCATCACTTATCGCCACCTCAGCATCCTTTGATTAAATGCCCTGCTTCGTACCGCCCCAAAGGGCTTGAATAGGTAACAAGATAATATAGGGAGGAAACTTTTTATGGTCGCTTACGAGATCATGCGCGAAAAATGTCCAAACATCAAAGAAAATATGAAACAGTGCAATTGCAGTTATGAACCGTGTGAACGAAAAGGACTATGCTGCCAATGTCTCCATTACCATCGACGTAACGGTGAACTGCCGGCCTGTTATTTCTCGGATGCCCTGGAGAAGACCTATGATCGATCCATCAGCCGGTTTATCCAAAGCCGGAATACCGTTCGGCGTTAAGCGTTCGGCGTTCGGCGCTCCACCTTTTCTTGCCTTGTATTGATCTCAAGGACCATAAGGGATTAGCAATTTGTTTTGAGTTCGAAGAGCTCTGGGAAAACCTTAAAGATGGTTATTCCGCCGAACACCGAACGCCGAACGTTTTTTTCCTCACCCGGTCAGTATCCGCAGGGCCTCTTCATACTTGGCCTTTGTTTTTTCAATGATTTCAGCCGGTAATTCCGGGGCCGGGGGCCTTTTATCCCACTGGATGGATTCAAGATAATCTCGTAAAAATTGTTTATCGAAGCTTTGTTGAACCCCACCTGGTTTATATTGATCTTTGGGCCAGAACCGGGAAGAATCCGGGGTCAGGACCTCATCGATCAAGATCACTTGGTCATTGAAAAAGCCGAATTCAAACTTGGTATCGGCTATGATAATCCCCTTCTCTTCTCCTAAGCGACGGGCGCGTTCATAAAGGGCCAGGCTGGTTTCCATCAGATAAGCGGCCAAGGCTTCGCCCAAGAGTTTTTTTACTGTTTCTATGGTGACATTTTCATCATGGGTCCCAATCTCCGCTTTGGTGGAAGGGGTAAAGATGGGGAGGTCGAGGCGGTCTGATTCCTTTAGCCCTTTCGGTAAAGGGATCCCGCAGATCTGTCCCGTGCTTTGATAATCCTTCCAGCCTGACCCGGACAGATACCCCCGGACAATACATTCCACGGGCAAAGGTTTGGTTTTTTTAACCAGCATACTCCGATCTTTTAAATCCGCTTCGTAAGGCCGGCAGACTTGGGGGAAATCTTTCACTTCGCTGGAAATCAGATGATGGGGGGTAATGGATTCCAACATCCCGAACCAGAATTTGGATATCCGGGTAAGAATAATCCCCTTTCCCGGAATGGGATTGGGCATAACCACATCAAAGGCCGAAATCCGATCCGTGGCCACAATCAAGAGGTGTTCTCCAAGGTCATAGATATCGCGAACCTTCCCCCGGTTTAGAAGTTTCAAACCATCAAATTGGGTTTCCATTAATCCGTTTTTCGGCATCTTTCCTCCTGTGGTGCTTTTTTCATTGATCTATAAGACCTCTTCCTGATAAAAATTCCAGATTGTTTTTCCTTGGGCCTCTTCCAGTTCTCTAATCCAGGCCTGGACCTTTTCCCGACCGTAAGCCTTTTCCCAACCGGCCACGATTATATCCACCGGAATATCGGCATAGGTTCCTAGAAATTCCGTATACTCCATATAAAGATGGTTGTCTAAATTATAAGGTTGAAAAACCGAATCTTCCAGACCGTTGAATTCCAAAGGGGCGACTTTATGACGTTCACACAATTCCTTGTTAAAGGCCGGAGTGGCCTTGACCCATTTTCCATTTAAGAAAAAGTCCGTATATCCATGGTAAACGAACAGGTCGGATCCTTGGCGTTCCAACAACTGCCTGGTGGCCAGATGGTTGCGAACCGTGGCAAACCCTACCCTGGAGGGAATTCCCAGACTCCTGCCCAGGGCACATAACAAAGCGGCTTTGCAGACACAATATCCCCGTCCGATTTTCAGGACATTACTGGCCCGATAGTGTTCCGGACGATAAAAGGGACAATAGGGATCATAACGAATCCCATCCCTGACGGCCAGATAGATTTTTACGGCCTGATCAAGAATATCCCGGCTGCCGTCAATGGCCTTCTGTGCGAAGGCGATGATGGCCGGATGATCGCTGTCAATGATGGATGTGGGATTAAGATAAGCCTGATCAATAGGTTCGGTCATATTTCCTCTCTAAAAACAAATAAAGATAGTTGAAATTTGGGTTCAAATTCGAAAAACTAAATTCAAAATTCGAAACAAATTCAAATGACCCAATTTCAAAATTGAAGCTCCCTGCACCAAGGTGCAGGGAATCTTCCAGGCAAGGAAAGGGTTTATTTGTTGTAGTTCGCTCGCTAACCCACGCAGCAAGCTGCGGGGAATGCGCTCGCTATTCCTGTTCAATACTTTTTTTCATTTTATTTTGGACTTTTGTGCTTGTTTCGGATTTGTTCCCTATGGTCACTCCCATCCCGATTTCATCGAGAGGGGTTCCCGGTTTCGTGCTTCGAATTTCGGATTAAAAGATCAGTTAGTTTAAATGGTTGGGATAAATTCTCAGATTTAAACCGTAAGAATCCGCCCGATTAACAACGCCCAAAATCATCTTCAATCCGTTCAATATCATCTTCCCCGAAATACTCACCGGATTGCACCTCGATGAAGGTCACATTCTCCGACCCGATATTTTCAATCCGGTGAACAGCCCCCCGGGAAATATCAACGGCCCCCCCCTTTTTTAAAGGAATTTTGTCCTGGTCCCTGGTTACCAGGGCCTCTCCGGAAATGATATACCAGTGCTCTTTTCTATGGCGATGTCTTTGAAGACTCAGCCTTTTCCCCGGATAAACCACGATTCTTTTGACCTTATGGTCAGGTTCATCGGCCAAAACTTGATAGTATCCCCAGGGACGATGATCTTCTTCCATGATTTTATAGGCTCCTGTAGATTCTTACACCTTAAATCTGAGAATTTATCTCTAAATTTTGGCACCAAGGTCAAAGGGGGTCTTATTTTTGGGGTTGTCCACCCTGAAGCTGGAAGCTTCTTTGCCGGGCCAAATATTTAATCCCGCCGTTGGCGGGACAAGCCTTCACCTATGCCCGCAATCCCGCCTGCGGCGGGACTGGACAGGCCGGGATTCTTCGCATTAAAGGCCATGCTCAGACCCACCCCTTCGGAGTGGGTCCCGGTTTGGGCGATAAGTTACCCTTTGGACAATCTCCAAAAATAAGACCCCCTTTAACCTTTTTTAAGATTTCAAATATTTTGGTTATTTTTTCTTTATATATCAAAAACAGCTCCCCTTCGAAAGTTTTTTCTTCTCGGAGGTTTGCCGAAAAGCCGAATGGGCCTCCTCAAATACCCTTTCAAAATCAGCGCTATATTTAGGGGAAACATGAAAAGGGATCATTCGCTTCACTCCGGCCTCTCCGGCCATAATCCCGGCCTGTCGGGCGGTAAGATGGCTTTTCTCCCAAGCCCGTCGGCCCTCTTTTTCCAGAAAAGCGGCTTCGATAAAAAGTTGGTCGGCGCCGATGACCAGGTTTTTTATGGCCTCTTGGGTTTGTCTATTATAAATAGTATCCGCCACGTAACCGATTTTCTGGCCGGGCGTAATTTTAATTAGGCGGTTTCGTAAGGGTCCCAGGGATATGGATTCCTCTTTCAACTTCCCGCCCCTGTATCCGGGAACCCGAAGAAGAAAGTCGTCATTTTCCCCCTTCCATATAGCTTCCTTCAATCTCTGCAGCCAGGGACCTTTGGATAAACCCATTCTTTCAAGTTCTGTTTTGATGAGATTGAGATGGGCTTTTTCTTCCAAAGCAAAGGCCAAACAGGGAATCTTATGGTCTAAAAAAACAGCCCGGACCAAAAATGACCATTCTTCATGGAGAATGCCGTCAAAGGGTTTTGTTTTCAGGTCCAATTCAATTTTGAAAGCGTTGGATGATTTTAATTGAGCCGTTTTTAAATAGTCGGGATGAACCTCAACAACAACAAGGTCCAAGGGACAGGAATAGCTTTCAATCAAATTCCAGGAATAAGCCGCCAGTTTATTCTCTAACTGGTTTAAAAAATTGGGTGGGCCGAAAAAATGGACTTTTTTGTTCCTGCCTAAAAAGATTCTGAGGAGGTGATCAAAACCGATAAAATGATCCATATGGGTATGAGAGATAAATACATGGGAAATCTTCAATAATTGGCGTGGGGATAACGATTGAATTTCTCCGAGATCAAACAAAATAGCCCGCCTGGCAAATTTCATATCGATATAAAGGGCCGGATCCCCCAGAGGACCGTTGACCAGTCGGGGATGGAATAAGGGATTCATGAAAATCATTATAGGCTATCCACCTTAATTTTTCCACAATGAGTTCGGCTGACTTTAAGGACCCATATTCCCGGTTGCATTGGAGGGCTTGCCTAGGTTATAATGATTAAAAATGAGTTATTCGGCAACGTTGAAAAAATGAAGGCCGGGGCTACCCATGTCTGTTCTACGTCAAATTCTGATTATTGCCGCTGTGCTTCTACTGGCCTGGTGGTTGGGCCGCGGTTGCGGACCAAAAAAATGACCCCTCTCCGGGAATCCGGCCAGGTCCTGGTCAACCGTCAGTTGTCAAACAGCCTCCTTATCGACCCCTTCGCCGAAGTGGATAAGATCAGGCATCAGGTCTGACCAACCGTACAAAATAGAAGGGATAATATGAGTCAACCCGACTTTAAAAGGAAAGAGGGGTCCCCAAACTCCCTATCCAAGTACGTTTTTATTGCCTTCCTGATAGCCGTTCTTTATCTGTTCTACCTGATTGTTCGCCCCTTTCTGACCGACATCTTTCTGGCCATTGTAACGGCCATGGTTTTGTATCCTTCTTATAAATTGATCCAAAGACTTTTTAAAGGATGGAAAATCGTACCGGCCTTACTCACCCTTTTTCTGGCCATCCTGATCTTCCTGGTCCCCATCTCGTTTTTATCCGGGCTGATTACCAGCCAATCTTTGGATTTTTATCAAAAGATATCCGGCGGGCTCACCGACGGATCATTTAAAAAATTCCTTGATTTAAAATTTGTTTATTTCAATCTTTTTTTTGAACGCTGGCATATCGATATTCAATCTCTGAGGGTGGAAGAATATATAGGGAAATTTTTGGCCGCCTCCTCAGAATTCATCTATAAAGAAATGACCCATCTGGCCAAAGGGGTGGCTGGTTCCCTGTTTGATCTCATCATAATTTTGTTTATCAGTTTTTTCCTGTTGATCGATGGAGAAAAATTTCTGCGGGAACTAAAAATTCTTAGTCCCCTGGAGGTCACCCATCATGACCGGATCATCCTTCAATTGGAACGGACCACCAAAGCCACGTTAAGGGGTTCTATTATCGTTGCCTTGACCCAGGGATTATTGGGGGGGATAGGGTTTTGGATCTTCAGTATCCCTTCAGCCGCCTTCTGGGGAGTTTGTATGGTCTTCAGCTCGGTCATACCGCTGGTCGGAACCAGTATCATCTGGATTCCGGCAGCCCTTTATCTGGCCTTCACTTCTTCTCTTTGGATGGCCATCGGTTTGGCTTTATGGGGAATCCTGATTATTTCCGGGGCCGATAATATCCTTCGCCCCCTGCTGCTGAAAGGAAACGCCAATCTGCACCCTTTACTCACTTTTCTCAGCGTTCTGGGCGGGCTTATTTATTTCGGCTTTCTGGGATTTATCCTGGGACCGATTGTCCTTTCTTTTTTGATGACCATGTTCGAAATCTATAAAAAAGAATTCTTGGAGGTTTAACCAATGAAACTAAAAATTTCTCTGGGTTTTATCGGCGGCGGTAATATGGCCGAGGCCTTGATCCGAGGCCTTCTGAGCAGTAAAACCATGACCCCGGTCGATTGCCGGGTCTGCGATATTCTTGAGGATCGACTGTCCTACTTGAAAAGGACGTATGGGGTCCAAACCGTCAAAGACACCCCCCAGGTCATCCGTTCTTCCCGGGCGATCATCCTGGCTGTGAAACCTCAAAACATCGACAAAGCCCTTTCAACCCTTTCTTCTATCTGGTCCAAGGAAAAAATACTTATTTCGATTGCGGCTGGGGTTCCCATGGCTTACCTGGCTGGTTTTTTTCCCAAGATTCCGAGAATCGTCCGGGTCATGCCCAATACCCCGGCCCTGGTCTTATCGGGCATCAGCGCCCTGTCAAAAAACGACGTGGCCAATGAAAAAGATCTGGACCTGGCCGAATCCATCTTTAAGGCCATAGGAGAAACGGTGCGAGTGGAAGAGTCTCAACTTGATGCCGTAACCGGTCTTTCGGGAAGCGGGCCGGCCTACGTCTTTACTATCCTGGAAGGGTTGACCGAGGCCGGTGTCAAAATGGGTCTGGCCCGATCAGTCGCTTTAAAATTAGCCGTCCAGACGGTTTGGGGATCCAGTCAAATGGCCCGGCTGATGAACTGGCCCCTTTCGCAATTAAAGGAAATGGTCACCTCTCCCGGAGGAACCACTATTCACGGTCTGCATGTCCTGGAAAAGGCCGGTCTGCACGGGATTTTGATGGATGCCGTGGAAGCTGCTACGAATAGATCTAAGGAACTCGGAGAAACCATCGCCAAAAAAGCTTAAAACGTATAACACGTTAGGTGATTGAAAAGAAAGTTTTGTTCAACGCAAAGACGCGAAGAACGAAGAGACAAGCCTTTTCATTTGCCTGTGAGGGGCAACCAAATGAACAGAGCTGTTTTTGCTTTCCGCTCCCTCAGTGGAAAGCAAAAAATATTCCTCTCTGCGGTAAAAACAGGTATTTCAAAAAGCTAAACAGAGACCTTAAAACTATTTTGCCACCGACAAAGGCAGGATAGAGAAAGACGACCTTATCTTCCCCCTACCGGGCAAGTCCATCTTGCCGAGTCTATCCTGTCAAAGACTATCTCGCCTTAACATTTTTTTGTCCTGTCTGGACAATTTTTGTCAAAAAACAGCTTCAACCAAAACCCCCTCTTCCCCCCCTATTTTTCAACCAATTAATATTTCAGATAAATTTCTCTCAAAAACTTTCCCTTTATTTTGGTATTGATCTTGCATATTTAAAAGACAACAAAGCAATCATCATTGGAAGACAAAACGATAAGACCAATTAACAAGGAGGTGAAAAATCGGGAAATAAATGGGTAATGAAAATTAAAAAAAAACCGAATCTTTATTAAAAATTTTTAAACATTAAAAAAGGAGAAATAATCATGATTCAAAAATTTACCAAAAAAAGAAATCAAAAAGGTTTTACCCTGGTCGAATTGTTAATCGTCATCGCCATCATCGGCATCCTGGCAGCCATTGCCATCCCGCAGTTTAGCTCCTATCGATTAAGGGCATACAATTCCGCTGCTAAATCGGATGCTAAAAATGCCTATACCTCTGCCCAAGCTTATTTTTCAGATCATCCGGGTTCAACCCCAGGTCTCACCGATCTAACCGCTTATGGTTATAACCAAAGCTCAGGGGTAACCTTAGGCGGAACCCTTGGACCGGAAGCTTCTTTAGCCATGACATCCGTACATTCCGCCACCAATGCACAAAGTTATGCCGTTTCTTCAGCGGGCGTTATCACCCCGTAATAAATCGTTATTACCCTGTTTAATTAATCACCCATGAAATGAAACCGATCGTTTTCATTTCATGGGTGACTGCCTCTAAAGGCAAAAAGCAGAGGAGGTTTCCCGGAAGTAAGGCAACCTCGACCAAACGATTCATAAGGCGTAACTTACCGGTTAATTTAATTCAAAACGAAAATTTCGTGACGAAAAAAATGAAATCCCTTAGAAATCAAAAAGGTTTTACACTGGTGGAGTTATTGATCGTCATCGCCATCATCGGCATCCTGGCAGCCATCGCCATTCCTCAGTTTAATACCTACCGCCTGAAGGGGTCTAATGCCGCCTCCAGATCGGACATCAAAAATGCCTACACGGCCGCTCAGGCTTATTTTTCCGACAATCCCGGTGGGGTCCCTGGCCTGGCCAATCTTGTTTCCTACGGTTACACACAAACAGGCAATGTGATCCTCGCCGGAACCTTGGGCCCAGAGGCTTCATTATCCATGACCACCGTTCATTCAGCCTCTGGGGCAACCACTTATTCCATTTCCTCTACGGGAGTAATCAGTCCTTAATCAAACTCAATTCCTCATCCAAACAACCACCCGTGGAAGGGAACGAAGGATTTCATTCCAGGGGGGAACCCTCAGCCTCGTAAAAACCTCCTGGAATGAATGACTCTCATCCTGGCCAGTCGGAAGGTCAAGGCCGTCCATAAACAGCCGAACCCATACTTGAGGCTCCTTAAGAAATTGATTGAAGAAGATTCAGCGTAATACCTTGTCGGACAGCTCACCTCGGCAATGGTATAGCCATTCCAGACAATTTGAGCCAGCATCTGATTATCAAAAACAAAATCAAATGAATTAATTTCAAAAGGTATTTTTTCCAGCAAGCTTCGGGAAAAGGCCCGGTATCCGGTATGGTACTCGGATAGTTTTGCCCCCAGCAAGATGTTTTCTGCAAGCGTTAAAAATCTATTGGAAAGGTATCGCCAAAAAGGCATCCCACCCTTGAGGGCATACCCGCCCAAGATCCTGGACCCCAGTACGCAGTGATAAAGATTATTCCCGATTAGAGAGGCCATGGCCGGAATCAGTTTGGGAGTATATTGGTAATCCGGGTGGACCATGATAATGATATCACCGGCTTCCTCCAGGGCCAGCCGATAGCAGGATTTTTGATTGGCTCCATACCCGAGATTTTTTTTGTGAAGATAAACCTTGGTATGAGGCAGGGAGTCGGCGATAGTGCTGGTTTCATCTTGACTGCCGTCATCGACGACAATGATTAGATCCACAACGCCTTGATCCATAACTTCTTCATAAGTTTTTTGCAAAGTCTGGGCGGCATTATAGGCTGGCATAACCACAACAACCTTTTTGTCCTTATACATAGGCTATGGAGTGGCTCCTCTCTTTTGAAGCAGAATCCGAAGGCTCACCTGAGCTTCTTTTAAATTGGGATTGATGGCTAAAGCTCTTTGAAAAGAGAGGATCGCTTCTGGGATCCTTCCTTTTTGTGCTTGAGCCCATCCCAGATTATTTAAAGCCTTATAGTAATTTGGTTGAAGACGCAAGGTCTCCTCAAAATGTTCGATGGCTTCATCCATCCTTTTTGTAGCGAGTAAAGCGGTTCCCATATTATAATGGGCCAAGGGATAGAAAGGCATTACCTTTAAAGCTTTTGAATACTGGGAGATGGCCTCCTTAATCTTTCCTTGCTGTTGAAAGGCCACCCCAATACCATTATAGGCTTCGGCATAATTTTTATTCGTCTTCAAGGCCACCTCAAAATGGAGAACCGCCTCCTGGAGTTTCCCCTGGTGGAGCATGATCATCCCCAGATTGTAATGGACATCCGGCGCCCAGGGTTGAACCTTTAAGGCCTCCAAGTACTGGGCCACGGCCTCGTCGGTTTTTCCGTTTTTTTCCAAGGCCACCCCGAGATTATTATAAACAGGACCGTAACCAGGTCTGATTCTTTTGGCTTCTTGAAAATGGAAAAGGGCTTTATCAAATTTCCCCTGCTCCGTTAAAGCAACGCCCAGCAAATCATGGGCCTTGAAATTCTGGTTGTTGATCTTAATAGCGTGTTGAAAGAGAGTAATGCTGTTCTTCCAATAACCGACTTGCAGCCACGATAGTCCGATTAAAACCGGCAAGAATACACCGGCCATGACACCAAGAACGATATTTCGGTATGGTAATCTAACCAATAAATCCGGTATCCCCCAGGTGATCATAATAAAGATCCCGATTAAAGGAAGGTAGGTATACCGATCGGCCATGGCTTGACCACCCACCTGTACCAGACCGATCACCGGCACCAAAGTTCCAATATACCATAACCATCCCACAATCAAATAGGGATATCTTCTCCAATTCCAAACCACCCCGAGGGAAATGAGTCCCAGTATCAGCCCGGCTCCGATAATCTGCCAAATCGGTAAGGAAGTGGAATAGACATAAAAAAAGGATAAGTTCTGCGGCCAGAACATTTTATATAGATAGCAGATATAAGAATTTATAGCATTTGAAATTCGAGGACTCAAGGATAAGACCTGATTTACTGCGCCGGTACTTTGCTGTACATAAAAGGTCACCAACGACGATCCGGCTGAAAGCAAAAGCAAAGGAACCTTTTCCAGAACAAGGGAAAACTTCTTCGATCTCTTTTGAACGAGTGGGACGAGTTTGTCCTGCCCTTTTATTCCCTCACCGAAAGAGAATCGACCTAAGGGCCAGAAGTCCAGCAAGAGCAGAATAAAGGGAAGAGTAACCAACATGGGTTTAGCCATGAGACCAAGGGAAAATAACAAAATTACCCATAGATATCTTAAGATGCCGGGACATTTCACATAATAGAAGTAAGCCCCCAAGGTCACGATACAAAAAAAGGTGCTTAAGACGTCTTTCCGCTCAGCAATTTGTGCCACTGATTCCACATGGAGGGGATGAATGGCAAAAAGGGCTGCGACTGTTCCACTCTGCCAAAGTCCGCCCGTCATTTTTCTCAAAACAAGAAATAACAAAACGGTGTTGGCCAGATGAAAAAACAAACTGGTCAGGTGATGTCCCCCGGCATTCAAACCGAAAATTTGAAAATCCAGCATATGGGATAACCAGGTCAGCGGATGCCAATTAGCGGCTTGAAAGGTGGTAAAGGCCCAAAGGAAGCTTTGGAGAGTCACTGGGGCTTGAACATTGGGATTATTGAAGACATATAGTCCATCATCGAAATTGATAAACTGGTATCGCGCCACTTTTAAATAGACCACCAAGGTCATTCCAATCAAGACCATAGTGATCCATACCTTGTTATTCAGATTCTGAAAGGATTCTTTTCCCATTTTATCGAAGCCGGAAGAGATAATATGGACCCTTATTTTTTTGCAACGTCAAGTATTTTTTCTGAAAGTCGAAAAATTTTTCTTTCTCTTCGGGTGAAAAGGTGCTCAGATTCCCGGAAATATAATTCAGATCATAAAGCACATGGGTGAATCCTTTGTCCCTCAAAACCGCATAAACATCCTCTGTTGAGAGGGATCTCGTGAGGATCTTCTGGATGGTATAGGATTCAAACATGGAATCGGAATAATAATCCCGGTCCAATAAAAAGCCCCGGTTCTTCATATAGATCAAAAATAGCCTGGAACGTTCCGGTACATTGTTATTGATATAGTTGATTATATCATAGGAGGGGAGTCTTCGCCTCAAGAAAGAATCACGGTCCTCTGTTCCGATAACGACCCCTATGGGTTTGATTTCCAGAAAATCCCGTATCATATAAAATCCGTTGAAAGCCATACTTCCCAGGATCAGGCAGTAAAGGATAGGTAAAAATACCTTCTTTTGCTCATAACGGGTTAAAATATAACCAACCAGTATAGACAAGAGAGGAAAAACAGGGATCAGGTACCTAATTTGTTGGGCCGAAGAGGCCCAAAACAAAAAGGTGAAAATACAATATCCTGAAATAATCTTGGTTGGAATCTGAATTCGGCGGATTCCGATCAAGAAAGGCAATGTGAGCAGAAAGATTGGTCCTAATAGCCCATCAAATTCAGGACTGCCTATCTTTGCTCTCAAACTTATATTCCAGGGTAGTAACAGATAATCCCAAAACCCTCTCCCCCTGCCCAAAATCGAAACAAAGTAATCATATAATCTGGCCTGGTCGGTATCCCATCCCCTGCCCCCGAAAATCTCGTAAAAAAAAGGATAAAAGGGATTTCCGGTCATGATCCAGTTTTTGAGATAAAAGGGGGAGCCTAAGAGAACGGTGAAAGCAAGATACAAGAAAAGGCTCCTCATCACCGGCCTCCAGGAAACTCGATCTCGGTAAAAAGACCAAAAAATCCCAAAACACCCCAAGAGAGGCAGCAGAAGAGCAGTATACTTACTGCTAAGGGCTAACCCGGAAAAAATACCACTCAATGCCAACCATCCCGGTGACCTCTCCTCATGCCAGCGTAAAAAAGCCAGAACTGCGGCCAGGGAATAATAGGTAATGAAAAGGTCAACGTAGGCCATATGGGAAACGATAAAAACAGAGGGAATCGACAAAAAAATCAACATACTGAGAAAAGGAAAGTCATTTTGAGAGATCCTCGATTTGGAAAATTGCCAAATCCCCAAAAGGATCCCGAGAAGAGCAACCCAATGTATTGTTTTGGCCAGTATTGTGTTTCTTAGAAACAAACCAATCAGAAACAACATCTCATTCAATAACGGGTAATTGGAAAAAATATTTCCGGATATAAAATAGAATCCCCTGTGTTTTAAAAAAAGTTTGGGTGCGGCCAGGTGATAGATCAGGGCATCCTTTCCGGGATCCGGCGTTAGCGATAAAATAAAGCTTCCTAAAAGAACCAACCCAAGAAACAAGACGGCGAGTTGTTCTATTCTTGAATTCGGTATTCGGAAAACCATTGGCCTGCCTGGTACAGATTGAGGATTGAACCATCCGAAAAAAGATAAGAGGGTAATAAAGGATAGGAGTACGTATAAGACGACAGGATGCAGAAACTGAAATATCCCTAAAACGAATATAGAATATCCGAGAATCGCAAAGCCTAAACCAATGGAAAAGAAAATCAACTCACCCAAATCGGCCGAGGGTGCATTTACCTTCTTTAATACCAGCATTCCCAGACCGATGGTAACAAAGACAAAACCGGCCAAAAGGAGAAGGTTCATACTTTGTTGAAAAAGGCTATTTAGCATCGTTATCAGAAAATAATGAAAAGGTTAATGTTCCAAAAATTACCTCGATGTTGCATAACCCGAGGATGCTACAGATCTGAGGTAGCAAGGGTGAAGTTCCGCCATCGGAGGGATATTGCGAACCCTTGACAATCCCACCTATGAGGGGACAACATCACACTGCTTTCCCGACCGGTTTCCCGGCGAACCAAATTCGAGGCAAACCTACACCGCAAAGTAAGAGACGTAAGAAGCAACTGCCCAGCAGGCAAGTAGACCATACGCAACCGCCCTGACGAACCTCTGCCGAGTCAAGAGATCGAATCCTTCAGTACCGATGAGCGTAAAACAGGGAATTAATCCCAAGGCATAGCTCGCTTTCGCGTTACTCCAAATGGGAACAGTCAGAAAAAGGTAAAACGTCGCCACCAGATAAAAGGTGATGCAGGCCGTGCAAAAACGAAGCAGCACAACAGGGCCGTGATTCTTTCTAAATGAAGAAAAAAAACCGATTAGGATGGCCGCCGAGGGGAATAGCGACAGCCAGAGACCGCTCAGCATAAATCGGTAGTTCCAAGGGGGACGGCTGAATGTGTACGCGCTTAGATAGGCATCGGACCAGAAAGAGGAATAAATGCCGTCCCAGAACCCAAAAATCGATGAAAAAACCGGATAAAATAGGGATACCCCGAAAGTATAAAATTGCCGAGGTGTTCTGTATCCAGGATCCTGCCACCAGACAATTTCTCGGGAGGAATCCCAACCTCCTATAAAGAGGCCTCCCATTTCTAAATAATTACGCAGGTAATACCATCCAGAAACGGTCAGGGCTATGCCAAGGAAAATTGCTATAAAACGAACAGTCAGCCTGACCCCCTCGCCCGGGGTAGCGCTTCCTTTCAGAATTTCAGAAGAAATGAAAAATAAGAGGGGCAAAATAATTAAAATCGGTGTCGCCTTGGTCAACAACGCGAGTCCCAGCACAAATCCCATCAGAATTGCGCTCTCCCTGTTCGCTATTGAGACGCGAGAGATAATGCGCAAAGCAAGCAGAATAAGCATGGCGGTCAGACAACCGGCGAGGGGTTCGTTTCCCAAAGATTGCGACATGTAAAGGTTCATCGGGATCAGTCCGCCCAGCAGGGTCCCGACCACCTGCATACCCTCCCGATCCGGATAGGCAACCCTAACCGTACGGTAGCTGAGTTCAACCTGAATCAAGCCACAAAAAAAAGGGAAGAGTTTCAGAATGCGGATCACGGTCTCCGCGCTGAAAAGTGGTTCAATGAATTGATAAATAGAAGACGTCACAAGGTAGTAGAGGGGCGGTTGAAACATTTGCCATCCCGCCGTTGCGAGCGGTATACGCCCATGTTCAGCAACATGGAGGATATACTGCATATGCCCCTTGAAATCCATTCCCATTTCCAACGGAATCTTCCAGAAATTATTAAAGGCAAGCAGCAGCCACCCCCCCAGAACTATCCAGCGGACCGAGCCAGCGGAAAGTGATGCCTTTTTCATCCACGATGGCGGTAGGTGGTCGTTCAACCGGAGACTCCAAAAAAAGAAAAAGACAAAAATGGAGAGCAAAAGAGGGGAGAGAGAACCGATGGCCCGGTCGGCGCGGAGAAAGGTGAGGGAGATGCTGAAAGGGGAGATACGGTCGACTGAAAGTGCCGGGTACCACTCTCTGCGGTCTTTGCTCGCCGCCCAGCGGCTACCGCTGAAAATGCTCAACTGCTCGGAATAGGCAATCAGGGCTGGATGACCATTGAAATTCGACACCTCAAATATCAGTTCGTGTTCACCAAGGCTAAGCCAACGGGAAATATCGAAACGGTGTGGTTCCTTCCATTTCCCCTCCGTCGTGCGAAGGAGAACCGATCCATCCAGGTAGATAACAGCATTTTTCATCACACGAAAGTTCAAAACGGCCTTTTCCGGGACCATTTGGACATCGAAGCGATAGCGAAAATAGGTAGACAGTTGCTCCGACCAGCGGACCGGTAACCGGAACGGCTCTGGAAACCGTATCCATTCCGCACCCCCTTCATTGATTAGAAGATGTATTCGGGGGTCCTCCAGAATTCGGTTGAACCCCACCACAATGACCAACAGTATAATGAAGGCACCTATGGAGAAGATGGGTAAAAAGACTTTTTTTCTCCTATTATTTATCATCCTTTTCCAAACCTTCTGATACCACTTTATCACCCCCGAGAAGGATCATTTTACATTTCGGTCAGTAATGGGCATTGCAGTGCGGTTCCCCCATAAATTCTCCCGGTCTCTCGCAGGACTCGGAATACAGGTCATTTACACAACAAAAACCCCACCGCCTCTCTTTTAAAAATGGGGTTTATTATTCTTCCATCAACGCTCCCTTATTATAATGTTGTCAACAATAAAACCAAGTTAACTTAATAAGGATTTCCTTTCCTTTTTTTAAAGTGAACAAACTTCAATGTCCTTTTCATTAATTTCAGTTTAAACTCTTCTCTTTTATTCAAAATGAGGGTTTGAAGATTTCATGAAAAATTCGTTAGTCCTTCCGATCCTGTTAATTGAATTAACTCGAGGTATTTACCTTTCCCTTTGTTGAAATAAGAATGGCGAGTTCATATTGGCTACTAATTCTATAAAAAAATAATGAGGCAATTCGTGCAATGTTAAACTGCCAACCTAACAATATTGCGATAGGTTGCCCGGAGGGAGAGGACAATAAATAATGCCAATCCCCTACTTTCTGTCGGTCACCCGGTGAACCAACTAGGATTACTGTTTCTCTGCATACACACATAAGGTTGCCCCTTTGCCCAATATTCCGGAGACCAGGTATTCCAGAAGGGCAAAAGGGAGGATCAAGGCAGCACCCCCCGCCCAAACCAAGAGGCTAAAGAGCGAAGAGGAGCCGTCAATTTTTTTCAACAAGGCATAAAATCGGTTAGGCCGGGTAAAAGGCAATTTATTGAAGAAGCTTTGTATAAACCCGAATGGGTTTTGTTCGATGGAAAAGGTGTTTTTCCCGATTAATTTAAATCCACTCCGGTTCAGGCATTGGGAAAGGGTGTTCGGATCAAAATGATAAGTATGCCTGGGAAGATCCAGGTGAAACCAGGCGGATTGAAATAACTTGGCCTGAAAACTTCCAAAGTTGGGCACAGCCATAGCCACTATTCCCCCGGGTCTGATAATCCGGGCTGTTTCCTTTAGGATAGCCATTGGATTATCGGTGTGTTCCAATACATGCCAGAGTATTACCTCATCAAAAGAACTTTCCTCAAATAACTGTTCGTTTAAATTTCCCTTTAAAAAATGGATGCCTTTAGAAGGGCCGATATCCGGGAATTCCACCCTTTCTAAGCCGTAACATTCACAGCCCTTATCTTTAAGAATCCTTAATAGGTTCCCACGACCACACCCTATATCCAGAATTCTGGGAGAGGTGCCCACCGAAAACCCCTGTTTACTTTCCAAATGGGACAAGACTGAGCCGGCACGCCGGTAATTCAACCAATAGGTTATGGTTTCCGCCAGGCCCTTAAATTTTTCTTTTCCAGTACCGTAATACGGTAAGGAATAATATTTTTGGACTTGGTCCTGGCTTAAAATGGGTTCGGTTCTAACCAGATGACATTGGACACATTTCTTTAAATGAAAAACTTCTTTCCCCTTATCAAAGTCAAAGGCGGAAAAAAGAAGATTAAAAAAACGCCCTCTGCAAAAACAACAAGAAACCTTATCGCGATCTTCAACATCACTTCTCATCTTTTTCTCATCCCGGTAATTCTATTTTTAAAAAAATAATTTTATTCCTTATGGACTCTTTGTTTTAATAAAGATTGTTTCTCTTCTAAGGCGATCTTGAAATTTCCTTTTGCGCTTACATACTCCGGATCAATGACCAATGCTTTTTGGAAATATTCAATGGCAATATCCAATCTCCCCTTTTTAGCCATTAACACGCCCATATTATTGTAAACTTTAGCTTGTCTGGGTTTGATCCCTAATGACCTTTGATATTGGTCCAGCGCCTCCTCATATTTCCCCAAACCCATAAGAATATTTCCATAGTTATTCCTGACATCGGGATGGTCCGGATTGTAACGTAACGCTTCCTGATAATGGAAAATGGCTCCCTGGATATTCCCTTTTGAGAATAGATCATTACCGATCCCAAAATGGGCTTGGTAGTTTTTTCTCGTTACCTTTAAGGCATGCTGGAAAACAGTCATACTGTTTTTCCAGTTCTGCAACTGCTGCCTTGAAACGACCACGAAAAAAGCGACCACCATCAATACGGTTATGGTAACCAGTATCCTCTTGACTTGAAATTTAGAAAAAAGATCGGACAAGCCCCAGGTCAACATGATAAAAATCCCTATTAAGGGCACATAGGCATAACGGTCAGCCATAGAATGAAAACCCACCTGTATCAATCCAATAACCGGGACCATAGTCCCCAAATACCAAAACCAACCGACAAAAAGATAGCGCCATCGGCGACAGGTAAAAAGCACGAAAATTGAAATACCGAAAATCAGCGAAAAAGCAGCAGCCACTTCAAAATAATTAAATTTCCCTTCATAAGGATAAAATATCGCTAAATTATAGGGCCAAATCATTTTATTCAGGTACATTATATAGGATATCAGCGCATTCAAAAAACGAATATCCAAGGGATACTTCTGAAGTGTTTTGATGGCTCCACCTTCTTGGGCGGCATATACCGTAATAAAACAGGATAAACCGGCAAGAATGATCAACGGCAGCTTCTCAATGATTAAACCATAATCCCTCCAGCGGTGCCTGCCGGCAGGTTTCTTGGAAAATTCCAAAGAAATCCTCCGTATAGGCCAGTAATCTAAAAGAATCAAGATAAAGGGCAAGGTTACCAGAAAGGGCTTTGTCATAAGCCCTAAAGCAAAAGTCAGAACAACCCAAATATACCTTTTTAAAGAAGGGGCTTCCCGATAAAAAACATAAACCATCATCGTAAGCAACCAAAAGAAGGTACTCAGGACGTTTTTTCTCTCGGCGATCCAGGCAACCGATTCTATGTTTAACGGGTGAATTGAAAAAAGAATGGCAACCAGGGTACTTTTCCAGACTTCTTTGGTTGTTCTTTGAAGAAAAACAAATAAAAGAAGAGCGTTGGCAATATGAATCAGAAGATTGGTCCAATGGTAGCCGGCAGGGTTCATTTTGTATAGATCGAAGTCCACCATCAAAGAGAGCCAAGTAATGGGATGCCAGTTGGTTGTATAGGTTGTCTTAAACGACCAGAGGATACTCCGACCGGTAAGCCCTGATTGGACATGTAGGTTTTCAAGTATGTACATATTATCGTCAAAGTCAATAAAGTCATAATACTGGACCTGCCAGTACACAACAAGAGTGAGGGCGGTCAAAAAAGCACAGACCAGTAAGGTATGATATTTATTGAAGTCTAATTTCAATTTAAGGTATTCCATGATTTAGAATAATAAATCTAATAAGTTCTATCCCTAATCCCATTCCTTCTTCAAATACACAACACTCCCCTGGTCCGAATAGACCTTTTTCCAGGCCGGCTCCGTTCGCATGATGAAATCGGCGGCGCTATTCGGTTTGATCAGCACCATATCATGGGGATATTTCTTAAGGAAATCCCGTCCTCGCTCTTTACCGGATAAAAAAAGAAAATACTCTCTGGATACTTGGTCCTGATAGACCGTCTCGTAGCGGCCGTCCATAGCCACACGGCATAAAGGAGAAAAATACCAGATCAGGAACTCCCCCCATTCAAAATGGGGCAAAATATTTCCCTGAAAGCGGTTCGCCTTTATCCATTGATAGGCCCCTGCCGGGAATTGAGGTGAGGGGGTCGCCAGGGCAAAACTGGGGGACACCTGGAAAGACAGCGAAGGATTGCTGAACAGATAAACAGACAGCAGAATAATCACCAGGCCCCCTTGAGGAAACCACGACCACGAACCGCCGATCAATCGCCTCTCCTTTAAGGCCGCCCAGTATTCAGTCAATACGAGGGGCAGATACGATCCGAAGACCAGACCGAAAAAGACGTTGTGCCGAATATGTGTCCATCCCCAGTAGAGGGTCATAGCCACGACCAAAATATCGGTATAGTCCCTCCGGCGTCGAAAAACATAGAAAAAGGAACCAATAAAAGTCATCACGATGAAAATAGTTGCCGGCACGCCGTAAATCCCTTTTTTAAAAGCCCCGAGAATCGAAACCCATTCATTGATCTCCGGGCGGGGCATGAAAACGGCCTGGATGGTATACTGCCAATACCGGATCCCATAAGGATTGAGCAAGGTCACCAGAGCGGCCATAACCCCAATTATAATAAAGGGAATAGCCTTTCTCCTGGAAAGCCCTTCACCCAGACCGTAAAGAACGATCAATCCCAGTCCGGCCAAAAAACCGCCGTGAAGGTTGCACCACAAGACCTGAATCGGCAACAGCCACCAGAGAAGAGACCACTTGAGGTCTTTTTTAGCACTTTCTAAGATATACAGGGTCAAGATAAAAAAAAGATAAGAAAAAATTTGTGCTCTGACGGGGACATAGCCAAAAGAGATGAGTAAAACGGCAGGAATGAGGGCGATGAGTCCCCAGATAGGGTTTCCCCCTCTCCTGATAGCCGTCAGATACGTCAGATAGATGGTGATCAATACGAGGATATAACGGAACAACTGGAGCCCCACCGGTCCGGAATATTTATAGATGAAATAAAAGATCACTCCAGTCAGCCATTCATGGTAAACCCAAATCACCTTTGTCGGAGTATAGGAAAACACATCTTGAAAAGGGAAATAACCTTCTTCCCAGAAAATGCGCCCAAAAGCCAGATAACCCCACAAATCATAATCGGCAATAGGATTTGAAAATAAGGCAACAAATAAAAGATATAACCCGGCACCCAGGAATGGAACCTTTATGAATGCATACCGGTCAATCGTCAAAGGGAATATCCTCCGTTCTAATGGGTTAACGTCGGAACTTCAAATCTGTTAATGGAGGTTGGACTTCTTTAGCTTTAGTATTTGTTCCCGGACTTTTATATTACCAGGGTTCAACAAAAGGGCCTTTTCAAAAAAAGGGAGGGCCTTGGACCTATTGCCTTTCAGCTCATAGAGAAACCCAAGATTCATATATCCCTGATCGACGGTCGGGGATAATTCGACAACTTTTAAAAAATTTTTTTCTGCCGTTTCCAGATTATTTAAAAGGGCATAGGATTTCCCCATTTGGTTATAAGCCGGTGAAAAGAACGGTGCCAGGGCAACGGCTTTTTGATATTCCTCGATAGCTTTATCATAGACTCCCTTTCTAAAAAGAAAATTTCCTCTTAAATTATAATGTACCCGAGTAGCCTGTTGCCAGCGATCCAAGACGGCAACTTCTTCTTTGAAAGGCAATACGGTCACCAGCAAAAGAACAACCGCGGTTCCGAATAAAAGGAGCCCTTTTTTAACTTGCTGGTTCTTAACATAACCGATTATAACAACAATGGGATGAGCGGCAAAGAGGGAAAGAAAGGGGACCGCCGGCAAACGGTACCGGGAGGCATTGAAAAAAATGAGAATGGTCAGCCAGTAGGCAAAAACCATTATAAAAGGCCAATAGGCTTGTTTAAATTGTTTGCGGGTGGCAATCATCCCCAACATAGCCAAGGATGAAATCAATCCGAAAGGAATCAAAGGCCAAGTCCTGATGATTTGATAATAGGCAAAGTTGGAATCAAGATCGTGAACTTCATAGTTCAACCAAAAAAAAACGATCTTTTTCATAAACAACCAAAGGGCGGAATTTAAATGGGCTTTCATATAACCCAGGGTTTGTACTATCCAAAATCTGGAACACTCCGACGGCGTCAAATTGCGACCGGTAATTTTTCTGGCCGTATTTCGAAATAGTACATGGGCATAATCCGGTTCTCCCCTGCTTTCTTCGATAAACCCCTGTTCAGGCAAATCGGCCCTTTGCAATCCTGTGGCCCCCGGTCCGTTTCCATGGAAAAAAACCTTGCCCATGTCGGCGGTTACCAAAACAGGGTCATGGAATCGGATATAATTTCTCAAAGTAACGGGCAGGACCATCAAGGAAACCCCCAAAACCAAAAGGAAGGCATATTGAATTTTTTCCTTTTTTCCGGCTACGGTCCAAAAAATCCAAACTATGGCCGCCAGCAGAAAAAGCAGGGCATTGGCCTTGGTGATGATCGAAAGGCCGAGAATCACCCCGGCTAAAAGCCAAAGCCAGGGAAATGGCTTAAGAAGGCTTCTTTCTTTTATCCACAGCAAGGTAAGCACAAAAAGGGAATTAAAAAACAGGACAAAAGACTCCGGTTCCAGGGTCATCTCGAAAAGGACAAGATTCCCATAAAGGAGTAAAATAATGGCGGCGATAAATCCCACAGCCCGGTTAAAAACCTTCTCCCCGATCAGAAAAATAAAGACGACGGTTATACATCCGGTAAGGAGTTGAAAAACGATCATGGCCTCCCAGTTCGGACCATAGATTTTCTGGAGCAGAACCATCCCATAGAGATAGAGGGGACTCAAATCCAGGATTCGTTCCCCGATATCTATCCCTTGATTAATTTGATCGGCAAAAAAAGGATATTTATAAAAGACCAGCGGTTCGGAGAGAGAAAAAAAGAGAAAAAGCTTTATGGAAAAAGCAGAAGCAAATAAAAGGAGGCAGAGGAGGTATCGGTTACGCAGCCAGACAGGCTTTTCTTCAAAACCCGATCCTTCTGCCGCTTTTCTATTCATGGGTTATGGATTCTCCTTGAAAAAGGCAAGGATATTGGGGACTGCCGCAGACAGATCGTCACAGACCCAATCCGGCCTGGTCCTGGTTTTCCCGGTCAGGATTTTTTTTAGAGACTCCTTGCCCTGGCCGGTTTGAACCAGGACGGTTCGACACCCGGCCCGGTTTCCTGCCTGAATATCCTTAAGATTGTCTCCGACAAAAAAACACTTTTTTAAATCCAATCCCAGTTCCCGGGCGGCCTTTTTGAGCATCCCTATCCGGGGCTTCCGGCACCGGCAGTGCGCATCCGGATGATGAGGACAAAAAAATACTTTAGTAATACGGCTGCTTGATTTTTGTACTTCCTTAAGCAGGCGGCTGTGAATGACCGACAAGTCAGCTTCGGTGATGATTCCTCGCCCGACAACCGATTGATTGGAAATCACCACAACCGGGATACCGGCTTGATGAATCTGTTTTAAGGCCCGACGGACTCCTTTGATAAATCGGAATTCCTCCCAAGATTTTACATAATCCACCCGATCTTCGTTAATAACCCCGTCTCGGTCTAAAAAAATAGCCCGATCCAATGATTCCTCCATTATTTGAGCAATAAACTTGACAATACTGTAACTGTTTAAAAGAAAGCTATTATTCACCGCAGAGACGCAAAGGGCGCAGAGGAAATATTTCTTATTGCTTTCCGTTGAGAGGACGGAACGCAATAACAAGCCTCTGAAAAGCAGGCTACTCATCTAATTTGTTGACTACTCTTGTTATTCCATCCCTCATTAAAGGCACATTAAAGTTTAGAATCAACCCCAGTTTCAGGTTTGATAATTTGAAATAAGTCAAGAGCTGTGCCCTATGAATGGGCTCAAGTTTATCACATACTTTCAATTCCAGTATAATCGCATTTTCAACAAGGATGTCCACCCGGTAACCACACTCCAATGTATTACCTTTGTAAGTGATTGGTAGTGGTTTCTACCTCTCGAAACCGATTTCTCTAAGTCGAAATTCATAGCACATACATTCTTCATAGGTTGACTCAGCAGTCCAGGCCCCAATTCTTTATGTACCCCAATGGCGACGCTTATAATTTTACTGCTTAATTGGTTAAGACCCATCTCTTTTCAATCTCTTGAAGACAATAGTTTTTTCTGTCTTATTATATACAAAGGGAAATTTCATTCCAAGTTATCTTCTCCATGACTTTGCAAAAAATTACCCCGAGGGAAGCGAAGGTTATTATTTGCCGGCCCCTCACCGGCAAATAATAAAATATCTTCTCTGCGTTCTCTGCGCCTCTGCGGTGAAAATCCTTTTACCGGACCCCTTTTACTTCGGCCTCAAGCCTTTTAAAGAACCGAATCATGAATCGGTGCCGGCCTTCGGCCAGGGATTTTCCCGAAGAGGTCAACATCCGATCTTTGATTTTGATTAATTTTATCTGAAACTCTCGATAAGCGGTATCTTCCCGACTGTAGGAAATAGTCTGGGAAAGGTCCCGATGGGAATTGTGAAGCCTGGCCCCGACCTCACCGGCAAAAAGAAAGGCCCGGCCAACCCCCACGGCCCCTATGGAGTCCAGTTTATCGGCATCAAAAAGGATCTTCGCTTCCAATGAGTTAGGGACCTGTTTTCCCCGAAATCGATGACTGCGAATGCAGTCCAGGACCTCTTTTTTTGCCCGGTCGGGAACCCCCATCCCGGATAAAATCCTCTCAGCCTTTACAGCCCCGACCTGAGCATGACAAATTTTTCCTTTGGAAGTTTGCTCTTCTTTTCGACCGATATCATGCAGTAAAGCGGCTAGGCCTAAAATGGTTAAGTCGGCCTTTTCCTTCTTCCCGATTTTGATGCACAGCCCGGAGACCCGCTTGACATGATCCCAACCATGGCTGTTGGGAAATGACATCATTTCTTTTTGTACCAGCTTCCGGATGGATTCCCATTGTTCGGACGAAAAAAAGAATGCCGGACTGTCCATAAAACTTACCCTTTCAGAAAAACATGAACACGGATGACCGGGAAGAGTGAATATGGGGTTGGCAGAAGGAAATAATGAATGACCTGGCTTCCTGATCGCCTGTCCACAGAAAAACGGCACATCAGTAAATGATGAGTCTATCTAAAAACCGTTTCCCATAGGCGTTCAAGGTTTCCGGGTCTTTGACCTCCAACCATTGATTATCCGACATTAAACCTCGTAATTGAATCTGAAGAGAAATTCGTGTGGTCAGGGGATCAAGACATCTTATTTCCAACTGAGACTTCTCTTCCATCTTTATAAAAGGGTCTAAGGGCAAAGGGGTGGTGTTCAAGGGCCCGATGGATAGGAGCCCTCGATCTTTGTCAGCCCAAACAAAAGGGAGTTGTTGGTTTTTACATTCCCTGAGAAGCCTGTCTTTAACTTCTTCACAGGGAACATCATGAACCATAACATTAACCCCGGACGGATTGGATCTTTTTGGGATCTCCTTGGAGGCCGTTCCAAAGGCAATTAAAAAAAAGAACAGAAAGAAAAGAAACAGCGATCTCATCAATAATCCACCCTGACAAAAACTTGGTTGCCGTTCGTCTGGTATCGAACGCCTATCATCTTTGCTTTCAAAGAAGGAACAGGAGTGATAGTATAGCCGTAAGGATTTGAATAAAGGAGGTTCATAAAGTTCTGAACTGGCGAGGTGATATTGGAATTACCCCCGTCAGGATCCATAAGCCCGCCATCGGCGGTATGACCGAAAAATCCAAGGGCATGGCCCATTTCATGGGTTACCGTATTATCAAGACCTCCCCGACAAAAAATCTGGTTGGTTTCAATCTGCACCACGGCCTGCGTAATCCTTCCGGAATTTAAATAATAAGTATTCGTTACACCGCAGTAACTACCCGAACTGGTAAAACTAAAGGAAACCCCATCCGAGGGAGGAGAACTCACAAAGTTAAAATTGACCGGACCAGCCCAACGATTGATAGCCGATTCAGCTCCGGATATACCGCCGGTATATACCTTGATCGTATTAGATTCCCAACGGATAGTATGTCCATCCAACTCTTTAGCATTGTGTTCAAAAAGGAATTGATAATCTGCGGAAGAACTGCCGCCTCCGGAAGATGATCCGCCGCCGCTACAGGAAAGAACTATTACCGGTAATACCAAAAGAAGCAGAAAGAATTTTTTCATTAAGTGCTTTTAATTTTGTATTGCCGATAACAAGAGGTTGAGATTGAATAGATCTTCCTTGATATTTAGTCCGTTGAGGTCAACCGACCTTTTTTCTATTGGGGTGAGTGAAGGGACTCGAACCCTCGACCCCCAGGGCCACAACCTGGTGCTCTAACCGACTGAGCTACACTCACCATGACTGTTTTATTATAGGTAGAAGTAATAAATCTTGCAAGGAAATTTTATAATTGAAAGATGGTTTTCATTTATCCTTGACTTGGTTGTTGTTTTTTAGATATAAATATAACTCCGGCATTGAGAAATTGGAAAGGGTCTCCTAATGAAAGAAGAAGATATCGTCGAAACATTTAAACGCCGAACGCGCAATCCCTTCCGCCCGAGATCTTCACACCTCATTCAAACCCTCTTTACCCATTTTAAGCCGTTTTCACCGACCGGGGAATCCTTGATCTGCGGAGAGGCCAAATATCTCGAAAAGCGGGTCTTGGTTATCGGACAGGAAAAACCGACCCTGGAAAAATTACGGAATCCCGAAAATGCCAAGAAGCTTAATCTGGGGATGTTGTCAGCGGATGAACATTCCCAAATCCTGGGAATCCTGAAACAGGCCCGGACCATGGATCCCAATGAACTGGCTATCCTTTGTTTAATTGACACCTACGGGGCCGATATTTCCATGACCTCGGCCCGACGGTTTCAGGCCTATTTCATCAGTCATCTTATCTATGAATTTTTGACCATTCCGATTCGGACGATCTCCATAGTCATCGGAGAAGGGGGAAGCGGAGGGGCCCTGGCCCTTCAGGTAACCGACCGCCGGGCCCAGTTTGAAGACGCTTTGTATGCCACGGCCCCTCCCGAATCCATGGCCTCGATTATTTTTCGGGACGATTCGCGAATCCGGGAGGCCCTGTTGATCTCCAAACCAACGGCCCATGATCTAAGAAAATTAGGAGTGATTGATCAGATCCTCCCCGTACCCGAAGATATTAAAGATGTGAAAGGATTTGCCGCCCCGATTGAACATTATCTGCAACGATCCTTTAGAGACCTTTTTCATACCAAGATTAAAAAACTCCTGGAGCACCGGGAAAAGAGGGCCTTGGCCTATGGAATGCCCCGCCACCATGGAAAACTCCATGAACTGAAAAAAATTTTAGAAAAACCCATCAAGGATTTTTTTTACAAGGTTCCGCCGGACATCCAGGTGGTCACCTATAACAGCCAGACCCAAATCCCGGACGACTATGCCGGCAGCGAACCCTTGGAATTGAATCAGGAATATATACGCTGCGGCCAGGAAAGAAGCCCAAAACCTTCCGGTGGCTGCGGCCGTTTAATCAAACTAGAGGAATACTTGAAGAATTTTCAGGTGTGCCCTTATTGTAATCGACAGAACATCCTGGATGCCGGGGGCTGGATCGAATGTCTCACCGATCCCGAAACCTTTTTCGAAATAAACCGAAATTTAACGGTTGACAGTCTTTTGGACGATCAATCGATTACCGGTTATTACCGGGAATCTCTGGAGAGGCAACGTTCTCACTTCAACGAATCTCTGGTTACCGGCGAAGCGCTTATTTTTGGGCAACCGGTCATACTGGCCATTTCAGAGTTTTATTTCAGCGGCGGTTCCATGGGGGTGGCCTTTGGGGAAAAGTTTAATCGAGCGATTGAACTGGCCATTGAAAAAAAATACCCCTTTATCAGTCTTTGTTGTTCCGGAGGGGCCAGATTGTACGAGGGGATCCTGGCCTTGATGCAAATGGTCAAGACCATCGCCGGGGTTCACCGCTTAAAGCGCCAAGGTCTGCCCTTTATCTCCATTCTTGGCGACCCATCAACCGGCGGAGCCATAGCCAGCTATGCCTCTTTGGGAGACGTCATCCTGGCCGAACCCAATGCCCTGGTGATTTTTACCGGCCCCCGGGTCATGGAGTCCCGTGGGTTTGAAGTGGATGAAAGCCTGATCCGGTCCAATTCTCTCCAACAATTATCGGGGCTGATTTATTATTACCAGGACTATTTTTTTGATATCCGTGGAATTCATCAGGTAACGGAACGAAAAGATTTCAAACGGGAACTCGTTAAATATCTCGAGTTTTTTCAGAAAACCCTGCCCAAGTAAAAACCCATGCCCCCTGTAGATCCCAATACCATTTCTTTATTCAGGGAAAGCCGGCACATCCCCGAACACTATTGGCAGGAACTGCAGGCACTGGACCCTCAAGAAGTCTGTCAAAGGGCTTTGGTCTCATTTCATCCCGAACAGGGATACCGAATTCCTTTTTTAAATCGGATTTATTTTTGCCACCCCGGAGAAAACCGAATCCGGAGAGAGGACGACCCCGAAAAAAACCTGAGTTTTCAGGAATACCTGATCCTCTTGGTATATTTAATCCAAGCGCAGAATATACCGATTGTTGAAAAGAAGATCCATGAAAGGGAGATTCCCGGCGGGGAACTGTTTTTTCGCGGGCCCCATGCCCTTCTTAAAGAACCTTTGGAAAAAAAATTCGGGAAAGACCCCAAAGGCTTTCTTCAAACCGCCCTCAGCCTAGGCGGACGAGAAACCGGATTAGGAGATGCCTCTTTTGAACTCTTGGTCCTTCCCCGAATCCCGGTCGAATATATCCTTTACGTTGAAGATGAGGAGTTTCCTTCTCAAATAACCATCAATTTCGACAGCAGTATTCACCGGCATCTGCCTCTGGATGTTATCTGGGCCATGATTAACCTGACCGGTTGGCGTTTGCTTTTGAATGTTAAGGAGTGATGGTCTCGTAAAAAGTGGGGGCCGGGAGGTTCTTTTTCCCGGGTTGTCCACTTTTAGGCCAGGACCTTCTTTGCCGGGCCAAGACTTGGGTGGTGTTATTGGCGCAGGTCTACACCCAAACTGGAAATTGGCTTAGCAATAATCTCTGTTTCCGATCAACTGGGCTTTTGGACCGGGGTTGGGCGAGGGATTACCTTTTGGACAACTCGGGAAAGAGGATCCCTCAGCCCCTGTACACGGGATATAACTTTTCACATGACGGCAAAATTGATATCATCTTCTCCTTTTTCCCTTGAACTCCCCCAGAAGATCCCGGGGTGGGAACAATTTATCCAGGCTTGGGTTATTCAAGGCAACCCGACCATCGTTGTGGATGTCGGCCCAAGGGCTTCGGTCGATTCGTTAATAAACCAACTTAATGAAAAGGAAATTAATAAAGTCGACTATGTTTGGCTGACCCATATCCATATAGACCATGCCGGAGGCTTGGCCCCTTTTTTAGTAGAATTCCCGACTGCCAAGGTCGTGGCTCCTGCCCGAGCAATCCCACACTTAATTGATCCCACCAGGCTCTGGGAAGGAAGTCTGGCCACATTGGGCGAGAAGGCCATCGCCTACGGCCCCATAGACCCGGTGGCAAAAGACTGTTTTATATCCCAGGAGGATATGGCCCTGGAAGGGCTATCCATCCTGGAGACCCCGGGTCATGCCCCGTTTCATTTGAGTTTTTGTTATCAGGATTTTTTATTTTGCGGAGAATCGGCCGGAGTTTTTCTTTCTTTCGGGGGGAAAAAATATCTTCGTCCCCCCACCCCGCCTCGGTTTTTCTTTGAACAAACCGTAGGCAGTGTAGACAAGATGCTGGCCTTAGAAGATCGGGCCATCTATTTCAGCCATACCGGAATTTATCCCAGCAGTCAGGAAATCCTCAAATTATATCGTGAGCAGCTCTTTCGCTGGAAAGAACTGATTACCGAAATCCTTCGGTCCGGTTCAAACAAGGTGGTGGAACGGGCAATTGAGATTCTTTTAGAAAAAGACCCCTTATTGGCCTGTTTTCAACAGATGGATATCCTGTCTCAACAAAGGGAACGGTTCTTCATGGCCAACAGTATCGCCGGTTTTGTGGGTTATCTGAAAAGTTTGTCTTGATTTCTGGAATTCAGGAGCCAGGAGTCAGAATTCAGAATAAGGAGAGACGATAAAAAGATTAAGAAGTCATTCTGGATTCTGGATTCTGAATTCTGAGTTCTGAATTCTAATTTCTTGTTGAGTTCTCTCCCCAAATTGATTATATTTGAATCATGCCCCCGTAGCTCAGGTGGATAGAGCGGCAGATTCCTAATCTGTAGGCCGTGAGTTCAAGTCTCGCCGGGGGCACCAGTAATTTTTAGGAAAATCGAGACCTCGGTTGACAAGTTGTATGGAGAAAAAGAGAATCCTAATCGTTGATGACGATCCGGATCTGGTGGAAACCGTCAGTATGATGCTTGAGGCCAAGGGCTTTGTTCCCATCCTTGCTTATGGTGGAATCGAAGGTTTGGAAAAAGCCCGGAAGGAAAGACCGGATCTGATCGTTCTGGACGTCATGATGCCTGACAAGGATGGATATGCCGTTTGTAATGAGCTCAAAAAGGACGCCTTCTTCAAAGAGATCCCGATCATCCTGTTGACCGCAATAGGGGATCATATCACAACGACCACCTATACCCTCAGGGGAGGGATGGAAACTCTTGCCGATGACTTCTTTCAGAAACCAGTGAACACCCAATCGTTGGTCAATCGAATCGATCAATTACTGAAGGGATAATTGTTTCACCGAATCGGTCGAAAGAAAGGGGTCGAGGATTCAATAAGGATTCCAGGGAAAGAGATTGTATCTTTCTAAAAAAAAACACCCAAACGAACCCTCGAATCTTGGAATCCCAAGGCCCTGTTTTCATATTTACACCCCAAATTTGAACCTGTTTTCCTTCCTTCCTAAAAATATTCCCAAACCCGAACAATTTTCTTAATTTTTTCCGAAAAAATCCCGATAACTAATATCATAACCGTAATTTTTTTCGTGGAAAGCACCGGGGGCAATCTCGGTTCTCTGAGTAGCCCTTGAACCGGGAAGGTGGTATTGGCAGAAACGATATTCAACCGATTGGGACCAATGACCATGAAAAAAGAGAGCGAACGATTCCCAAGACCTGTAACCGTAAAAACCTGTGGAATATCAGAAACTTTAATCGAAAACGGGGAAATCGAATTCAGGGATCGGGCCAGGCAGGATAAAATTCAAAGATACGCTTTGTCCCGAATCAAAAAGCGTCTATTTTGGCATCCCAAAAACCCGTTAGAGGAAGAAATCATCCAATTGGCCTTTCTGCAGGCTGTTCAACGTTCCTTGCCATAAGGTCTTTATTGGCCTCCCGGCAAGGATGTTTTTCGATATACCTTTTGTCATCCTGACCCGACCAGGTGAGGATGACAAAAGGAAATAGTTTTTTCGGAAGGAAATCGTTACCATGATACTGGTCGATGGGATAATCGAAAATATTAAAGAATTTTCAACGTTACCTGCGGTCTACTCTTCTTTGGTGGATATCTTGGCCGACCCTATGTCAACGACTGAGGATGTCTCCAATATCATTGCCTGCGATCAAGTCTCCACGGTTAAAGTCCTAAAGATCGTCAATTCGCCCTTTTATGGTTTTTCAGGACAGATCGATACCGTCTCACGGGCCATTGTCATTTTGGGGTTTAATGAAATTTATAATTTAATTTTGGCCTCCCACGTAATGGATTTTTTTACAAAAAGAGAGGCCGTGTTGGATTTCCGCCCTGTGGATTTTTGGGGACATTCGATTGCGGTCGGCATTGCTGCCAAGCTGATCGGGCAATCCCTGGGTCTTCCCAACCAGGAAAATTTTTTTGTAACCGGGATTTTACATGATATTGGTAAATTGGTTTTTTTTGAATTTTCGGAAGATCAGTTTGCAGCAGCCTTGGCCCTTTCTAAGAGATGCCGACAATCTCTTCAGGTTTCCGAGGCAACGGTTTTTGGAATGGATCACACTGAGACGGGGGCGCTTATTACTGAAAGATGGCAGTTTCCCTCGTCTATAATTCAGGCTATTCGCTATCACCAGGTAGGAGTGATTCCGGGGGAAAACGATGAACTGACGGCCGCTGTCCACCTGGGAAATATTCTGTGCCGGGCGCTGGAACTGGGCTATCCGGGAGATGATTTTATCCCTCAACCAAATCCCAAAGCTCTGGAAATCATTAATGCCCGACCGGGCCTGTTGAAAAAAATAATGCCCTCTCTTTTGAAAAATTTTGAAGAAACGACTCAATTCTTACAATAAACAGAAAAAGACCCGGGATTCGAATTTCTGAAAAGCAGATAGCTTCAATTCGATGAACGACCTGCCCCTTGCCGGCGCTTAACAACGAACGGGCTTTACCGGTTAACTCCCGGTCGGCCCGGCACTCCTTACCTTGGATGAAACCTTGGGGGCAAATTGTTTGAAGTTCTCTCTGAACCTCTCAGCCAGATCACGGGCCTTGATATCATATTCCCTGGGCTTGCCCCACGTAGATCTGGGATTCAAAATCTCCCCAGGAACCCCTTCACAGGATTGAGGAACCCGAAGGCTGAAGATGGGATCGCTCTGAGTGGGTACCTCTTCCAATTTCCCCTGTAAGGCCTGACGGATCATGGCCCGGGTATAGGCAATCTTGATTCGCTCCCCGACTCCGAATACACCCCCGGACATCCCAGTATTGACCAACCAGCATTTTACCTGATGTTTTTTAATCCGTTCCCCCAAAAGTCCGGCGTAGACCGTCGGAGGAAGGGCCATAAAGGGAGCACCAAAACAGGTACTGAAGGTGGCCTGGGGCTCTTTTCCGAGTCCTTTTTCTGTCCCGGCCACCTTGGCCGTATATCCGGAAAGGAATTGATACATGGCCTGTTCCGGAGTCAACTTGGCAATCGGAGGCAAGACGCCAAAGGCATCGTAAGTGAGCATAATGATATTTTCAGGATGACCGCCCACACCGGAACGAATAGCCCGGTTGATATGACTGATGGGATAGGCGGCCCGGGTGTTTTCCGTCAAGGAGCCGTCGTTCAGATCGATCCGGCGGGTTTCGTTATCAATGCCCACATTTTCCAGGATGGTACCGAACCTCCGGGTGCATTCATATATTTCAGGTTCGGCTTCCTGGGAAAGTCGAATGACCTTGGCATAACATCCGCCTTCAAAGTTAAAAATGCCTTTGTCGCTCCAGCCGTGTTCGTCGTCGCCGATCAATAGACGCTCCGGATCGGCGGACAGGGTGGTCTTTCCCGTTCCGGACAGGCCGAAAAAGATGGCCGCATCGCCTCTCTCCCCCACATTGGCCGAACAGTGCATGGAGAGGACTTTTTCCTGGGGATAGAGATAATTCAAAACGGTGAAGACGGACTTCTTGATCTCCCCGGCGTAAATGGTGCCGCCGATCAAAATCAATCTCTTTCCGAAATTTACAATGATAAAGGCCTCGGAATTGGTCCCGTCCAATTCAGGCATGGCATGGAATTTGGGGACATTGATGATGGTAAATTTGGGAACATGATAAACCAGCTTCGAACGGTCTTTCACCTGAACGAACATATTCCGGGAAAAAAGGTTGTGCCAGGCACTTTCGGTAATGATCCGAATCGGCACCTGGTATTTGGGATCAGCCCCGGCATAACAGTCCTGGACAAAAATATCCTTGCCCTGGAGATAAGCCAACATCCGGAAATAGAGGACTTCAAACTTTTCCGGCTTCATGGGCACGTTGACCGGGCTCCACCAGATCTTGTCTTCACTGGATTTTTCCCGGACGATCCGTTTATCATTGGGCGACCGTCCGGTGTGATGCCCGGTTCGTACGACGATAGGCCCCAGGTGGGCTATCATCCCTTCTCTCCTTCGAACGATCTCTTCGTAGAGAACGGGGGTGGGCGGATTCCAGTATATGTTCCCCACGTTTTTGATTCCATGATGTTCCAGACCGTAATGGGCCTGCCTGTTTCCCGGGTTCATAACTCCCTCTCTTTTATCCTTTTGAATTGGATCTCGTGATTATTTAAATTCTATCATCCTTTAGGCTTGATTTCAATACTATCTCACCCCGTAATTTTACCATCGACTCTGCACCTCTTGCACCTCCTGAGATCTGACCCTTATCCTTAGTATTGACAATTTCAGACGAATATGGAATTATTCTTTTCGGGCCGGCGTAGCTCAGGGGTAGAGCAGCTGATTCGTAATCAGCAGGCCGCGGGTTCAAATCCCATCGCCGGCTCCAAATATATCAACTGATTGCGAATTAGTTGACCTACCATTGAGACCTCCTTTTAACCCTCTGCTACCATTTTGCTACCATCGGTATTTTCGACTTCCTTCTCCTTGAAGGCGATCTCTCTCAATTTGATGGCTGCATCTTGATTAGTTGATCTGAGCAGGTGACCGTAAATGTCCATGGTAACCTGGATACTGCTATGACCTAACTGCTCCTGGATATACTTAGGATTCTGACCTGCTTCGATTCTCAAGCTGGCGTTTGTATGCCGAAGATCATGGAATCGGATCTTGGCTACCTTAGCCCTGCTTAGTGCTGGATAAAATATCCTGCGAAGCATATGCGTGGCATCCATGGGATTTCCCACAGAATTGGGAAACACCATCTCGTATTCGCCTTTCGGACACCGTAGTTTCCATTTTTTCAGTTCTGTCAAAAGGCCCGGGTCGATGTCTATCTTCCTCCTGGAGGTCTTGGTCTTGGGATTATAAAAACCTCCCTCCTGAAGCGTCCTGTTAATATATATTTGTCCTTGGTTCCAATCGATATCTCCCCATTGAAGGCCCAGTATCTCCTCCTCCCGCATACCTGTGAGAACAGCAGTAAGGATTATAGGCCCCCATTTTGGATCTTCCTGCTTCAAAAGCAGTTGAATCTCCTCGGGGGTGAGAAATCGTTTCTCCTCTTTAAAATTACCCGCCTCTTTTCGGAACTTTTCAACATTCGGTACCGGGTTTGATTTGATGAACCTTCTCCTGGCAGCATATTTAAGGATGGTTCCCAATGCAGTTACCGTCTTGTTAATGGATTCTTTGTCAATGACCCGCTTAAGGGAGATTTTAGTTTCTTTTTTTTCAAGTTCCTCCTTTTTCCGTAGATACTCCTCATAATCCCCAAACTTCTTTGACATATACTTTTCAATTAGACTGAAGTCGATCCTGTTGACTTTAACCTTCCCGAAGTAGGGAACCAGATGGTTATCTTTAATGTTTCGGTAATACCTGGCTGTTTTAGGCCTTTTTTTCGGGATCACTTGAGTTTCAAACCAATCCTTGGCTACTTCTTCAAAAGTTTTAGAATTACCACTAACCAGGAAGGTTCCTTCCTCAACCTCCATAATCCTTTCGGCCAATTTTTTATTAGCCTTCCTTTCGCTGGTGCCTACAGTCTCCCAGTGCCTTTTTCTAAACTGATCATAAAAATCAATTACCCATTTTCCTCTTCGCTTTCTTACGCATGACATTTTTCTCACCTCCTTTCTTTTGATTTATTGCTTCGAGGGCCAGATGAAGAAATGAAGGAATCTTTCGCATTTCTGCCTCCCAGCGAAAAACGCTGTTCTTGGCAACCCCAAGGATTTCTCCTAATTCCTCTTGTGTTAGGTTCCGTTTTAAGCGCCAGGATTTCAATTCTTCTCCAGTCATGGGGTTAGTCTACCATTGGTAGTCTAAAAAGTCAAGTAAAATATCATCTTATTATGGTAGCAATTTGGTAGCAGGCTCTGTAACTATTTGTCATAATTTAAAAATAATAGCAGCAGATGATAGGATATCAGCAGGTCATTCCTGACCCTTTAAAAATTCGATCACCTCCGGAAGGTTAAAGCGTACATATTTTCCGATTTTGATACATGGAAACCCGGAGGTCTTATCCCGTGTTCGATCATAAAGCCAGCCCTTCGGCACGTTGAGGTAGGTGGCCAATTGCTCAACATCCATGAGGGAAGACCGAATTTTTTCATCCAGCCTGTCAACCAGCCTGTCAACGATCCGATCAATGAGATCCTCTGGTAGTGTCAACTTGGCATCCATCGAATAACCTATTGCCTGCTTTCCTTTGCTATACGTCCGGCCCCATAGCCCTCATGACCACCCTCTTTGTCGCGGCAATGAAGGTATAATCTTTCTTTTCTTTCGCCACCTCAGCCGTGATAGGTCCATGTCAAGGCAGTTCTCAATAGCATCCCGAAGCTTCCCCTGAAGCAGGTCAACTGGAGCCGCGTCCAGTTCGGCAACGTGGACCCCGTGACGTGCAACAAACTTCTTATAGTTCGGTGATGATTCCTTCGCTTCCAAGTCGGATGGCAAGCCGTGATCTCGAACATCGTCCCCGGAAAGGGCCACCTTGTGAGCCACGATCTTTGATAAACCGAAGTCGTCACGTAGTGATCGGGGGAAGCTGGCCGCTATCTCTTCACCATCAGGATCGAGGTCACTCAGGATGAGAAGGATCAACTGATCCTTGCCGGATCGCTTAAACCGCTGCACCATTTTCCACCTGGGCGTCAGGCTGGAATAACCCCGCCCCGTGGTACATGGAATTGTGTATTCATCGGCCACCAGTTCAACGTGCTTTCGGATAGCGTTTTTCTCCACAAGGATCTCAATATGGTGAGCCTGCCCCCGGAGAAGATCCCGTGCGTAGTGCCGGAGGAAGTCTTCCGTCTCCTCCCTGATGTAATCAGCCGGGTTCTGGTGGGTCGCCACAACCCTTATGGGCCTTGTCTCATCTTCAATGGCTGCGTGGGGGATGTCGCCGGTAAGCCGTGCCCGTATCAGTAGGTTCGTTAATGCCTTGTAGCTGCCCAGGTCGTTTTGATAAGTCGAGCCCGGTTTCTTATCATGGCGCAATGGCGGATCATTCAACAGCAGGTAGTGGACCCGCCGCACGGTCAACGGCCAATATTCCGATTCCGATTCAATGGCTTTTTGTGCTGCCCGAAGAAATGCCTTGGTGGTGATTCTTGCCCGCTTCTTGATAACACCCAGGGTAATGTTATCCTCAATATCAACCTGCCGTCGGTTGTTTCGATCCTGCAGAAGGCGTTCATAAGCTTCATCCGGGTCAATCTCCAGCATGGCCTCCCGAAGACGCTCAGCGTGGCTCTTATCCCTCTGCTTATTGTATATGGCAAGTACGCTCAAACGTTCATCTGCTGTTAGATCATCAAATACAACATCATCGGCAATGATACATGGAACCGTCTCCAGGCCAAGCCGGTCAGCGGCGGCAAGGCGACGGTGTCCAGAAAGAAGCACGCCATCCGCTGAAATGTGAAGCGGTTCCCTGATCCCTTCCTCCTTGATTGAATAATAGAGTTTATCATCGTCTTCGTCGGCGTTAGGAGCAAAATTATCGTATAGTAAGCCGTTCTCATGTGCCGTTATGATCTCGCTCGTTGGAAAATAGGATATGTCCTGTTTTTTTATTTTGCCCATTTTACGTTCGGCCTCGTCAGTTTTAACCATTCACTGGCTTTACAGAAGGCCCTAGTTTAAACGATATTCCCCCCAGGGTATAAACACCTATGGGTTAAGGTGACTTTGCTCTGAAATCGGCCTGTCTATTGGCGAATTCCTGGAAAAACGGGGCATTCTACGGCCTATCAGATCCGGTCTTTTGATATTCGGATTTTTGCCCATCCGGAAAGGATAAAGCGAACATCCCATTTGAGGACATCGATTAATTTCTCCCATGTTCTGACCTGAACAATCCAGACACTTGGCCCGGATAGGTTTGAGCTTTGATCCGGGTCCCCGGCCACGCCTTAGAAGATATAAAGCGCAATCCTCAGAAGGACAGAGTTTTACTTCATTGGCCTGGCCATTCATGCACCAGACACAAAAATCTCTAATTGCTCTTTTCGGTGTTGTCATAATACTCCACTTAAGATCATTGCCTTAAAGATAGGTGCTAATTTTATAACTGTGAGTGGTGCTATTTTTATACCCGTCAAAACTGGTTTTTAAATTCATGTGGTGCTAATTTTATACCTTGTTTGCCACTTTTAAGACCTTTTTAGTGGGGCTATTATTATACCCCCTTATAGAATTTGCCATATCCTCTGTCTTTGGTTCTATGCCTTTCCATCCCTCTATGAATTTATAGATATTAGTTCTTCTAAACATACCACCGACAAAAGACTTCTCAATAAAACCAAGCTCGGCAAGTTGATTAATTGAGTCCCGGAAGGTATGCCGGTGCATATACTTCTCAGCATCCGAAAAAGGAAACTTTACCTCATCTTGGTCAAAGTGCTTGCATTGAAATTTTAATAAGAGATAGGCCGTCCGTGAGGCATTGGTCAGTTGAAGATATGCAGGGCTTTTTATCATATCTTTCAGGATAGGGACAAAGGGTGGCAGTTTTTTAGAACGTCCCCGGTCACGATATCTCATGGTGCGCCTTCCGACAAACCTGGCTTGCTTCACGAAAAAGCCAGATACTGGCATTTAATAACCGCATGGCAGAGAGAGACTTTACTCCTGTTCGTGCAGGGTTGGTGATCCCTTTTCTGATCCGGTAAAACTCCTTTTTAAACTTATTCCCGTAAACAGGAGAAACGCCTTTCTCGTTCTTAGATTTCCACCAGAACTCAGCAGTAGGCGATTTGCCGGTAGGATTGAAAATGCGAAGCAGGTTTTCATTTGACAAAAAGGTAGGATTGCTGGTATAATTTTTCATAAATATTTTTCCCAATCATTTTCTTTCGGCCCCTTAGCCCGCCCCGGCTGAGGGGTTTTTTTTGCTCTTATGCGTTTTGATTTTTCTTTGCTTCACGCACGGGAATGAAATTTTCTATAATCAGTTGTTGAAGGTCACTTTTTCTGAATCGGATCGTTCCCTGGATCTTCACGACTGGAAGGAAGCCTCTGTTCCGCCAATAGCGGATAGTCCCGGATTTTACGTTTAAGAATTCAGCGGTTTCGTTGACGTTAAGCAGGTTTTCTTTTTCCATGTCCAATGTCCTCCTTTGGGCAAAAAAAAAGGCGAAAACTGAGTTGCAAGCCCCAGTTTTCGCCTTTTGGTTTTATCGACCTCCGCTCTTAAATGTCCGGCCAGACATTCGGTGCGGATCTAATTTTTACTTAGAAGTAATTTCTCCCTTTATTAATATTAAACACAATTAAATACTCATTGATTAAGTTTGTCAAGTAAAAAAAATAATGTCTGCAATTCACCTTCTCTAAGATATTTATTTAATTAGATATTCCCTGGGTGGGTCAATGTGTGCTTTATGTCTTTCCTCAAAGTCCCCTCCGTCCCCTAACCTCCCTTGAGCCCGAGCAAAGGTTCTTTTCTGCCCTTACATGAAATAACCTTTCCAATTCCATCAGCGTGGCCCGATCAGGTTGAAAAGTTTATCGGCCATTGCCGGATTAAGACGTCGCAATTCCTGGACGGCATCCAGGGCGGCTGAACGGTTGCCGGAATTGGCGTAAGCGACTCCGAGGTTGTACCAGGTATCGGCAGATTTCGGATCGATACGCAGGGCCTGCCGATAGGCATCGATGGCGTCGTTGTAGCGCTCAAGTTTGTTGTAAGCGAGACCGAGACCGTACCAGGCATTGATATCCTTCGGATTGATGTTTAGGGCCTGACGACAGGTTTCGATGACATCATGGGGACGATCGAGATTGTAAGATTTAAAGGGATCTACAAAATCCAATACAATTTCTGGCTGTACTGATTTCAAGCCGGTTTCTTTCCCAAACAACCTCATTCCCAGACCGCCAAGAGTCCCAAAGACGGTTAATAGAATAAAGATGATAGAAATGATACTTGAAGTAATTATTAGCAGCTTACTACTCTTTTTCATATTATGAAGAACAACAAAGATAAATGGAATTATTATAATACCAATAAACTCTCCCATCCTGTAGAATGGTGAGAGCGATTTAGGTTCGGGAAAGGCTATTAAATACAGAGGAACGCCTATTAATAGATACAGAATGAATAATACATTGGGCAAGGTTATAAGTGGCTTGAGGCGTACATCAATATTAGCACCTTTTGTGGCCATTAGTAATAACCCTCCCTGTTGCTTTACCACAAGGGTACTGGCCATCATGTCATGCAGTCCTTGTTTCCTCCGTGTCCAGCCAACCATCATTAACCCAATGCCCAGCAGCAGTGCAGATACAGATGTCGAGAAATAGCGCCCCGTAGCCCGTCCGAAGGAAATTCTTTGACCGCTCAGGTCTGTGACCTTGAGGCCCAGCACTTTCTTTCCAACGGTTCCCTGCCAAACCGACGACACAAGGACTGCGGAATATAGCCACCAGATTACTCCGTTATAAAAAAAATTCATGAGGTTGATCTCTGATGCGGGCGTTGAGGTACGTAAAAGAATTAAAACCAGACAGCCGGGAATGAACATCACAACCATGTCAATCAAAAAGGCACTGACACGTATCCAGAAACCCGCATAGTTGAGAGGTTCTTTCTCTTTTGCTGTATTTATTTTTTTCGACAGCCTTTCCTTCTTCCATTCTTCTCCAATACCTTTGGCTTTCATCTGATCCAGATTTTTCTGGGCAGCCGAATTCCCCTGACCTGCCGCCTTGCGATACCACTTCATGGCTTCAGTATAATCGACTGGAACTCCTTTACCACTTTGATACATCGTTCCAAGGTTGTTCTGGGCAGCCGTGTTCCCTTGCTCAGCCGCCTTGCGATACCACTTCATGGCTTCAGTATAGTCGATTGGAACACCTTCACCACTTTGATACATCCAACCCAGCCAGCATTGGGCAGCCGCATCTCCTGTCTCGGCCAAGTTCTTGTAACGCATGATATCTTCGTGAGTGCTCATCGGATTTTCCTTTTCCTCAAGCTTTTTTCGATATTTTATTATTGCCTCTTTTTCTTCTTACTGAGAGGTAGGTCTTGTACATATTCTTCAAGGGATTTACCAGCCTGACCCGCCTTTTCCAATAGCCGATTGAAATCCTCACGGTTTTCTTTGGAATTGAGATCAGCTTCATCAATCATAAAGGCACTCCCGGACTTTCCTGAACTTCTATCAACCGATGGATTTCCTCTGGCAATTCATACTATTTTCAATCACAAAAAAACCCCACCTCTCTATGAGAAATGGGGTCAATAGTTTTCCATCATTGAATCCTCTATTTTGAGGTTAATAACGAAAGACCTAATAAAAAGATAATCAAAGAATCCATAACTTTTATGGTTTTTAAATGAATTAATGCCAATACAATAATTTTGTCAAGTTTTTTCTATGTATTAGATGGTTATTTGCTCTCCAATTTTCTGGCAACATATAAACCAGAAATAAGGAGGGTTAAAAGTGGACACCAAAAAGATGATAGGCATCCGGATTTCGGAGATAAGGAAGAAGAAGGGATTTACTCAAGATCAATTGGCTGAAAAAATGGAGATCAGTCCAAAATACCTAAGCAGCATAGAGAGGGGACGAGAAAACCCAACCTTAAACACTCTGATAAACTTGGCCCAATGCCTTGAAGTAGACTTGGGTGTAATTTTCAGCTTTCCTCAGATAGAAGATCCCGCCAAAAGGAAGTCCTTAATATCTTCCCTCTTGAACAAGGCAGATGATGACCAATTGAAGCTGGCGTTAAAGGTTTTGGCCACAATAATTAATTAGTTTTTCGTTTTTGGTTCGGTTTCAACTGTCCCATTTTCGGGACACTCATCAGGGTAATACCATCTTTTTAATGTCCCTTGAGGAATCCCTATCTCCTTGGATATTTCCCGGATAGCTGACCTTATTCCTAATTTTTAACATCCGGAAGGATCGGTCAGACCCATTTACCACGGGAGTTTGTCCAATAAAGTCAAGTTTGAAGAAAAAAATAGCTGACAGGGCGATTTTGGGATATCATGGGCCAGAGGGATGGGGATTGGCCTATATCTTCATTTAATATCCCGTCTATTTGGTATTAAATCGAATGGTTAAACAAGGTATGGCTGGTTTTTGAGGTGGGGTAGATAGATTAGGTGGGAGATCCTTTCGAAGAGTACTTCCTGAAGTCCACAAGTTGCCTCTTTTGAAAAAAGGCAAGAGTTCAATCGTTAATCATTTTCAGGTCACCTGGACATCTAAACTATCGGCAACCCAATCAGAGATCCCCAACCAAACCCAAATCCCTCGAACTTCAGATAGACTACTCGGAATCTCAGCTTCCATCCCCCGCCTTTCGACCTATTTCACTTCTTGACCCGGTCTTTTTCTTATTTTATACTCTGACTATTCAAACGCAAAGTTCTATCAAAGAAAGTTTCAAATGCTTTATGATAAACAATTCTTAGAAAGTATTCCCCAACCAAAGAGTACGGAACAGCGGTCATTAGTCAATCTCAAAGCTAACTTCCCTTGGCTTCTACTTAAAATGAACGATTGGTAACGGTATTCAATAAAAGCGGTTGGGCAAAAAACTCAGATATTACGAAGTTCGTATTTTCTGTTAATAAGGAGTAAATATATATGGTAAAAAATTATGTTCCTTGGTATATTAACTACCTATATTGCAATAAAAATTAATTTGGACCATCTTTAATTATAAATATCCAGGAAAGGCGAACTTCGTATAATAATTGTTCCGGCGCGCTGCGCACGCCGGAACGGCGAGTTGCACTTTGCGCCTCGCCCGATTTATTCCGATGTGCGCTGATTCGCGTCCCGGAACAAAATCGTTCGAGTGCATTCGTCCTCGGACTTGGCGAGCAAGCTCGCCAGCCCGATTACGAACCGCTCAACTCGCCGTTAGGCGGATCAAAACAGGACCTTAGGAGGCGACTCAGTGTCCAGTATCTTCCTTTCCCACAGCACAAAGGACAAGGCCTTTGCTAGGCGCCTTGCGCGAGATCTTAAAGCACATGCGCTTCGTGTGTGGGTTGACGACGCGGAGATGGTCGTCGGCGATTCTCTCATCAGAAAGCTCGACGAAGCCATTCGTGAGATGGAATACCTTGGCGTGTTGCTCTCGCCAGATTCGATTCGCTCTGAATGGGTCCAGCGCGAAGTCGAGATCGCTCTGAACCAAGAGATCAAGGGCAAGAAGATTAAAGTACTTCCCATTCTCTACAGGGACTGCGACATTCCAGGCTTCTTGACAGGCAGGGTGTGGGCGGATTTTAGAGAAGAGAGCTCATATGAGCCGGCTTTGACGGCCCTCCTTCGAAGACTCCTTGTTGCCGATGATGACGTCGCACCCATCGGTGTTCCCACGGACCCTGCGGATGGATTCCGTGTTCTAAACTGGAATATCGGCGGAGATAAGTTTCTCGAACTCGCCGGGGACACGCGCCTGAAGTTCAAGCGTGAACTAAACAGCGAACTGACTGAATTGCTGCAGCGATACCATCCTGACGTTGTCACCCTTCAGGAAGTGACGCGCTGTAGGACCGACACTGCAGAGATTGAAGATCTCATCGAACCAATTCACGGCTACAGCTACTACCCCGTACCACTAATCGACAGCACGTTGATCCCCGCGAGGTCGAAGTGGGCAAAGGTCCGTCAAGCGGGTCATTGGCCTGCTGGGACATATTTCACCAAGGGGAACGCCCTGCTCGTTAGAACGGACGCGCCCCTCTTCGGCGTATGGGATCTCCCTGCGATTGGTTCCACACCTGTATCGCTGGCGGAGCGGAGTGTAGCGATCGAACACGTCCATCTCGAATCGGGCCTCTACTTTGGTGATCGCAACACTGAGCCACGAGCCGCCCATGTCGCGCACTTCGTCTTCGCGTCTGCGAAGCCAAGAGACATTGGAACTAGTGGAAGTCGACCCCTGGACGTCTTTGTAGTGAACGTGCAACTTGGAACTGTGGTTGGCGAACGCCAAGGATTGCCAAACCTTGATGTCGAAGCAGCCTCGCGCAGGAAAGCGCAACTGGAGATCATCGTTCATGGCATTGTTTCAAGGTACAACAACTGGCGCCACGCGGGCTATCCATTCCGAGGCCAACGGCGCAGCCCTGAGGAACACGAGAGCTTCGATCGTTGCACGCCTATATGGGTACTGGCGGGCGCCTTTAACTTCACCGAGACTTCTGAAGAGTACGAGTTTGTGAAACGTATGAATTTTGTCGACACAGTACTCGACAAGGGGGCCGGCACCAAGGCCAGTGATGCTGGGCGAATCGTGCTCGACTACGTATTTGCCGGCCCAATGTTCGTAGCCATGGACCCCCGGATAATTCACGCGCAGGCACTCAGGATGAACATCGTTGATCACAGCACGAAGGTATCTGATCACTTCCCGATAATAGCGACAATTCCAATGGGTAGCTGGTCTTGACACGTCACAGTTCAATCGCGGGCCGCCTAACAGCAGCATGCAGCTGACGGGGCTGCGCGCCGCAACTGATGCTGAGCGTTCTCGCCGCCGTTTTGCTCAATTTCAATCGGTAATAGTTAATTTTAGAGGCTGCCCTTTTAGTGGATTTGTAGGTGCTATACGTAACATAATCTGCTTTTTCTATTATTATTAGTTAGTTAAATTATATTTTTCTTTTACTTATTTTTCTAATTACCTTCCTAATCATACTCAAGTGACTGAGAGCGTTCCATCACGACCTGCATAGCCTGGTAGTAATCCCGCTGTACCTTGAGATTGGATACCCGGCAGTATCGCTGGGTAGTTGTAATCTGGCTATGCCCCAGAAGGTCCTGGATGGTGGCCAGACCGGCGTCGGCATTGAGGAGCGAGTGGCCATGGTGTGCCTAAGTTGGTGGCAGGAAACATCCAGTTGGCTCTTTCGGCTATAATATTCAATCCTCTTCTGGATACCCCGGACCGATATCGCTTTCCCGCACATCGGACCCTTCTGCACCAGGAATAATCCTTTGGCTTTCGATGACCGCCCCTTCAGATACACCTCCAAGGCGGAACGCACATCATCACTCAGGTAGACGACCCGGTCCTTTCCCCCTTTCCCATTTATGACCAAAAGCCTTTTTCTTTGGTATTCTATCGCATCTACGGTAAGTCTTGCAACCTCTTCCACCCGGAGGCCGCAGCGCAACATAAGCAGGAACATAGCCCGATCCCTTAGATCAGTTATTATGGTAAAAAGCCGACCCACCTGGTCATCTTTCAGGTGCCGAGGAAGGGGCTTGGGTAGACGGATGGATACCCGGGTAACCGGATTGATCAGGTTCATCCCTTCCTCGTCGATCAGATAGTCGAAGAACAGACGTATGGTTTGGAGGTGACAGGTGATCGTCTTGGGTTTTAGCCTCTTTCGAAGCAAGTGATCCACATAGGACCCTATCTCCCGGCGGGTCACCTCGGCCAGGGGAACGGAGACCCAAAGGGTGAAGTGCTGTAAGATGTTCAAGTAGTTTTTCACCGTATGGATGGAGCAGTTCTTACGCCTCAAGGATCTCCGGTACTTGATCAGTTCAGTAGATTCCATTGATCCCTCCCCGCTCAATAAGAGCCATGGCCTGGAAGTACTCCTCTTCTCGGGTTCGGTCGGTGAGCCGGGCGTAGCGACGGGTTACCTCAATGTCCTGATGACCCATTAGCTGCTGCAGACATTCCAGACGCATTCCAGCGTTTAAAAGCTCGCTGGCAAAGGTATGACGAAGACAGTGGACCGTGTAACCTTTTTCTTCGAGCCCTGCTCTATTAAGATAGCGGCTAAAACGGCTCCGGGCAGTACTGTAGGACATACGGGTATAGCTTCGGGTATAAAAAATAAATTCCTTCCGCTGGTCTCTTTGACGGAGCCATCTTTTTAGGGCAAACAGCGCATCATCACTCAGGTAGACCACTCTTCCCATACTGTTTTTCTCTCCTTCAAAAAGATGGATTTTCCTGTCTCTAATGTCCAAATCGTTTAGGGTGAGACCCAGGGCCTCTCCGATGCGTATGCCGGTCCTCAAAAGAATCAGGATCAAAGCTCGTTCCTGAGTGTCCGCGATAACCGATAAAAGCCTTTTCACATCCGTGGGGATAATGGCCCGAGGCAGGGCCTCCGGGAGTTTCAGTTTGATACGCTTCCTAAGGATGGTTCCGGGAAGGATTTCCTCTTCGATCAGAAAATGCAGAAAGGCTATCAGGCAGACCAGCCGGGTCCTCACTGTGGTGATGTTAAGGCCCCGGTCCTGCTCGTGCTCAATAAAGGCCTCCAGATCATCTTTCGTGGTCTCTTCGAGCCGGATCTTCCCTAAGCCCTTAAAGAAGGCCAGGAAGAGAGTAACAGAATGGAAAGAACTAAAAAGTGTGCGAGGTTTATGATTCAGACGCCACTTGTGGCGCATATAACATTCAAGATGGTCCTTAGCCGGAAGGTCTATTCGGGTAAGCTTCTGGAGAATACGATCAATTGTGGTTGATGAAGAATGCTGTTCAAAACCTTTCTTGCCCCTCGTCAGGTCCGTTTTAAAAATAACATTGGCCTTGGTCATTTCTCATCTCCTTCTCTTTAGAAAAAGCAGATTAAATAATGACCCTTAGCCTTTCTTTCGGTCAATTCATTTTGTTACGTATAGGTAGGTGAAGTCGAAAAAAAAGGATGAAGAGGCAATTTTCGTGGGAACTTGAGGACTTTTTCCTGAAAGCCTCAAACCTTCATTTTGGAGAGGGCTACCCTGCTCACGGGATGTAGCCAAGCATGAGGTGGGAATGTAAAAAGGCGGTAGAGGCTTTAAAGTAGAAAGGAACTGGCAATGACAGATTCAGACAATACAGGTCACATTGATTATCCACGAGAAGGATTTACCATTTTCTGGGACGCACACGGCTTGCGCATTGATGTGATTGATTATAATGCCGAGCCCCTGTATCTTTCTTGGGATACAATACTTGATCTTGCAAAACGTGCAGGGTCAGGAGATTCTTTCACGGATGAGATGGGGCTGGTAAGAAAGTAAATTGACAAAAACGGTTTCTGTGGGATTCCGGATTTATGGACTTGGTACTCAGTCAGGCGAAAGAAGGCTACGAGCGCCGACTATCAAGGAAATGAAGATACCAGTTGCAAAATAACCATGGACCCTCACCTAAAACCAAAGCCTGTGAACTTCAGATAGACTCATCGGATTCTCAGTTTCCTTTCCATGAGGAAGCCTTTGACAACAATTTCGGGGCTTTCGCAGATCACTTCACCGTTTAAGCAAAATTCGGGATGCAAAGGGAGTAGTTTGTCCAATTTTTGGAATTCTGACCCTTTATAATTCATGGGTTTATTTTGACAGTTAAAAAATCGCCCGGATCATTTATCGATCCAAGAATAACCGGCAAATAAAACATTCGCTCCCTTAGATTTGCGGCGGCCATGACCTCCCATATCCCCGATTACAGAGAAAACTATTTTACAGCGGTCTTCAGGCCCTTGCCTGGAGTGAACTTGGGGACCTTTCTGGCGGCGATCTTCATCTCCTTACCAGTTTGTGGGTTACGTCCTTTCCGGGCGGCTCTCTTGGTCACGCTGAAGGTGCCAAAACCAATCAGGGTTACTTTGTTGCCCTTCTTCAAGGCCTTTGTAATAGCCCCAAAGATGGTATTAACCGCAGCCTCCGCTTCTTTTTTGGTACATACGACTTTCGCCAATTCTTGGATCAGATCACCTTTATTCATAAGCTTCCCCTCCTATAAGGTTTAGTCCTTTCTATGGGACCTATTAGCGCTATTATTACAAATTTATTGAAATATCAAGTAAATTAATCGATGAGAGCTCCTTCCTAAAGTCCTCAAACTTGTCATTTTGAAAAAAACACAAGAGTTCAAACGGTCCAATAAAAGGGACTTGATATTTTAGGAAATTAAGCAGAGAATAAAGTTAACTTACTTAGGAATAGGAAGTTAACCTGTTTTTGTTGCCAACCCACAATAAAGGTGAGCAAAGCCGGGCAAGGAGGAAAATTAACCCCATTTCTTGATCAAAAGAGATGGGGTTTTTTATTGTAAATTCTAATTTGAGAATTACAAGATGAATGATACCCATAGAACCAAAGCGGAACTGATCAAGGAATTAGAAGCACTGCGTCAGCAGGTAGCCCGTTGGGAAGAAACAGAGTCTAATTCCCGATATGCCGAGGAGGCCCCTAAGGAGGGTCAAAAACGATATGGGGCATTAATTGAAAACAGTCCTTTCGGCGTATGGGAAATTAATCCGGATGGGACCACGATTTATATAAATCAAGCTATGTGCGCCATGCTTGAAATTGAAAGTCCCGAGGATCTTAACGGAAAGACCTATCATTCTTTTTTCACCCCCCAAAGTCTGGAAACCATTGCCAAGGAACATGCCAAACGCTATCAGGGGGT
>Ga0154639_126_pt1 | contig 187871 bp, 161 predicted proteins | sample Rifle2008BG13ft_FD_116068 | JGI IMG/M metagenome (GOLD analysis project Ga0154639, IMG submission 116068) | Deltaproteobacteria bacterium RBG_13_43_22 | reverse complement strand
CTTCCTAATAATACAAATTCTTAGAGGTGTCCATTATTTCGGGGGAAGGTCATCCTGTAATCCTCAAATTTCGATTTTTAAAAAAAGACAAGAGTTCAAACGGTAATCGGTATCAAGTCGGCAGGAAGTTTAAATAGTTGGCAAACAAACCAGAGATCCCGACCCGAACCATCCCTTGAACTCCGGATTGACTACTCGGACTCCCAGCTTCCTTTTTATAGGGTGCAGTATGCCCAAATTTTGGAAATCTGCCTCTTCTTTTCTCCTCATCACCCAGTTAAATGACCCTAGGTAAAGCCGGAGATTTACCTGTTGGATTGTTAAATTTCTTGATTTTTCAACTTCTCAAGTATGGTCTTTTTGCAATAAATTTGAGTCCATTTTTCCAATAGACCAGTGCAGAATTTTTTTCTTAATATCGGCTATGAGAAAAGCTTCAGAATCGAGGATACCCTCCATTTTAGATAGTTCTGTTTTTATGAATTTACTAAGCATTTTTGGAGAAGAGAAGTGGATATAAAATATGATATCAAAGCGCCCGAATGATGAGCCTACATAGCTTACGTTTGGGATATTGGCCAGTTTTTCGCAAACACTATCAATTTTCCCAAGGTCAACGTCTAAACCAATGATGGCATGCGCCACCAAACCTAGCTTGTCGTAGTCTACGATGCCTGAGATTTCGATTATTTCGTCATCAACCAACCTCTTCACCCTTCTATAAACTGTCGAAAGACTAATTTTGGCCGCGTTTGCCATTGTAGTGTAGCTACAACGCCCATCTTTTTGCAGTTCTAGAATGAGCACTTCATCAATTTTATCAATCGTCATTTTATTTAAACCTCCAAATCAATATTCTAACGAGGCGCAAACCTTAAAAAATTTGGATTATAATATTTCTACCCTTCACAATATTGACATCATATTTATATATTTATGTCAATTTTTATCAATCCAGCTAAAAGAATTCAATAGGGATACTATTTCAAACAACCCGAATAGTTTTATTTTTTTATATATTCATATAGATTAAGACATTATCATTCTTTGTATTTAAATGAGAAAAACATGTCATTGATTTAAGAATAATGAACAAATTTAATGTATTTATTAATTATAATGAAAAAATTACTTGACATCAACCTAATTTTTTAAATAATATTGTCTTTAAAATGTTTTCAGGAACGGATAACAGAGAGCAAAAATTAGGATTATGTTTATTTCAAACAATTACAACTAATTGAAGGGAGAGTTATTAATCACTAATTTTAAAAAAATAAGGAGGGTGTGAAATGAACAGAAGATTAACGGTCATAGGTGTTCTACTTATTGCATTTTTAGTCGTTCCTTTATCCAGTCAATCGGCATCAATAAAACCTACCGGTAAATTGACAATTTTGTATAGCAATCTTGGAAATGAGTCCCTGGATTGCGTTAAATGGAATACCGGTCAGAGTGAGGCCATCGTCATGTCTTTAGGCGAACCTCTGGTTAATTTCTATTGGAAAGGACCTGCTCTTGATTTTAAACCAGCAATAGCCTCTTCATGGAAGATTTCGCCGGATCTCAAGACCTGGGAATTCACCATCAGGAAAGGAATAAACTTCCATGATGGGACTCCTCTTACTGTTCAGGATGTAGTTTTCACCTGGAATAGGGTGCTAAAAAGCCCTCTCTCCATTGCGGTTTCAGCCAAAAATATTATTAAGTCTGTTGAAGCGTTAAATGATAAAACCGTCTTGTTCCAATTAAACACTCCTGATCCCTTTTTTTTATATAAAGCGTCAACTTACGCAATTCAGCCTAAAGCCTATACGGAAAAAGTTGGAGAGGAAGAGTTTAGTAAGAAACCAATATATGCCGGTCCCTGGAAGTTCGTTAAACAATTACAGGGTGATTTTGTTGAAATGGAGGCATTTGAAGGACACTACCGTAAAGTACCCTATTATAAAACATTGATACTCAAAATTATCCCCGAAGATTCCACTAAGTTAGCCATGTTGAAAACCGGGGAGGCCGATATAATTTTCAATGTAATGCCGGGACCATTGGTAAATGAGATAAGGAATGATTCAAATCTCAGGCTTATTTCAGTCCCTTCCTCAAACGAAACATATTTGTTTATGACTTCGCTGGTCAAACCCGATAAAGTAAGCCCATTTAGAGATAAACGGGTCCGCCAAGCCCTTTCCCTGGCGATTGACCGGAAGCTAATTGTCGAAAAGCTATATAATGGGCTGGGGTCTCCATCTTTTATGGCGGCCATTATGCCATATTCCCCTATGATGCACCCCTCTCTCACTCCTATTCGTTATGATATAAAGAAAGCTAAGACCCTTCTGTCTGAAGCAGGATATCCCAATGGATTTGAGACCGAACTATTTCTCACTAATACGGAAAAAGCCGAAGGAGAGGCCATCGCATCCATGTGGAACAAGATCGGTGTGAAGGCAAAAATAACATTGATGGAAATGGGGGCTATGTTGGCTGCAGTAAGAGAGAAGACGTTACCTGATGGTCTTCGGCTTTCTCATCATTCCTGTACCCCAGCCGGTATGTGGTATTTTTTCAGAAAAGGTGGGCATTACACGGTCATTTATGACGACAAACTGGAAGAGCTAACCAACAAAATGGCAACGATTCCCGAAGGGCCTAAGATGTACGAATTTATCAAGAATGAAATGAGTCGGTATGTTTATGACCTGGTGCCGTCCATCCCACTTGTGATCCAACAGTATTCTCGCGGAGTTAGGAAAAATATTGAAACCTCAGAATGGGAGAAGATCGGAACACGATCCATTTTTTGGGTTCCAGCTGCGGAGTATCTTCGACCCAAGAAATAATCCAACAGAAGCACTATTTTCTATATAGGTCTTTAAGAACCTTTAGAATAAGATGAAATGTCTCATTCCTTCCTCCTGCTCGGATGGCTGGGCAAAATGATTTCGTTTTTCGAGACGTACGCGTTTGTCGGAGGAAGAGAAAAAAATTACCAGATATATCGACTTAGCCTCTTTCTATCCTTATCCCTGGTGGGGAAGAAGAATAGGTAGGGGTAATAAATCATGCAGAGATATATTCTAAAAAGAATATTTTTGGCATTTGTAACCATATATCTGGTCACCACTCTTGTCTTTTTTCTGGCTCGAATAACTGGTGATCCTATGGATCTGATAATGTCGGCAGAGTCCACTCAAAAAGACTGGGATATGATGCGGCACCAGCTTGGTTTGGACAAACCGATCTACTTGCAATATACGGATTTTATTGCAGGTGTATTTATTGGCAACTTTGGTAATTCTTTAAGATGGGACAAACCATGCCTCTCCCTTATCCTTGTTCATCTACCGGCAACCCTTCAACTCACAATATGTGCTTTGCTTTTCTCCTGGGTCTTTGGAATCTCCATTGGGACTTTATCGGCTATGAGGCCAAATGGATTGATGGATCGGTTTGGGAAAATTTTTGCCATGCTTGGTCAATCCATGCCCATCTTTTGGGTGGGGATCCTACTGATTTTAACTTTTGCGGTTAGATGGCAAATATTCCCAACTTCAGGGAGAGGAGGCCTTTTGAACCTTGTTTTGCCGTCTATAACCCTTGGATGGTACACCATGGCCTCCATGACCAGGATGACACGATCATCCATGCTTGATGTTTTGGACATGGAGTTCATCAAGATGACCAGGATCAAAGGGCTTTCCGAGGTATTGGTTATTTGCAAACATGCCTTCAAGAACGCCATGATTCCGATATTAACTCTCGGTTCACTCCAGGTAGGGATTCTGCTAGGCGGCTCGGTTATAACTGAGACTATCTTTTCATGGCCGGGTATGGGCAGGCTTATGGTTCAGTCGGTCTTCAGCCGCGACTTTCCTCTTATTCAGGCCTGCGTAATCATCACCTCCACAATTTTTATTACGATTAATCTGCTTGTGGACATAACTTATGGTTATATTGACCCGAGAATAAGGTACCAGTAATCATGACTGAGAACCTCAGTAAGGGGTAAGATTCAAAAAGTGATGAAAAATCGTTTTTTATCCGAATGCTCTTAACCATTATCCCTGAAATAAAAAAGGAAGATATAGCTCGCATTAGACAACCCATTTACAAAAACAATTAATCAGGTTCAACAAGAAACATAAGTTTCAATGGGCCTAAATAAGTTAATTAATAATGATAGCAAAAACATTTCATAAAAATATAGATCCGTCATCCCCTTTGTGGAGGAAAATGGTATTCAACTCGATTACGCAAATGAGACGAATGCCGATCTTTTCGGTTCTGTTTCTTGTCATATTTTTGATCTGCGGAATATTCGGGTCTTCATTAGCCCCCCTTGATCCAACTGACGGTGACCTGTCCAGGTCACTGATACCCCCTTTTCAGGATCGAAACTACCCTCTAGGAACGGATCATCTTGGTCGAGATATCCTGAGTAGGATTATCTGCGGAGCCAGGATCTCGATGATAGTGTGTATTATGGTGATTTTCTTTGCCGGCAGTATTGGGACCGTCTTGGCTCTATTGTCAGGATATATAGGAGGAAAGGTCGACATAATCATAATGAGGATAGTTGATACCATGCTTTCGATACCTTATATGATGATTGCCATTGCCCTCGCGGCCATATTAAGGCCGAGTCTTTTTAATATAATCATACTCTTATCGATCCTGGGCTGGACCGGGTATGCCAGAGTTATTCGAGGAGAAGTTCTTCGCATCAAAGATAGCGACTTTGTGAAGTTAGCAAAGATCGATGGATGCAGTAAAACAAGAATATTGATCCATCATATCTTTCCGAACATTGTCAACACGCTTGTCATTCTTGCCACACTGCAGGTTGGGGCGGTTATCATCATAGAGTCATCGTTGAGTTTTCTTGGCCTGGGGGTTCCTCCCCCTGCTCCCTCTTGGGGAGGAATGTTGGCTGATTCAAGAAGTTATATCAGTAACTGGTGGTTGTCCACTTTCCCGGGGCTTACCATAATGGCCACAGTTTTATCCTGCAATCTTTTAGGAGAGTGGCTTAGACTTCAAATGGATCCTCAATTTAGGCAGAAATAAATTATTGGATATTTGACATAATGGGGAAGAAATTATTAGAGGTGAGGGATCTAAAGACCCATCTTTTTACACGCCGTGGTGTGATAAAGGCGGTTGATGGCGTGAGCTTTTCCGTTGATAAAAATGAAACCCTAGGTCTTGTGGGGGAATCAGGATGCGGTAAGACCATTACCTGTTTGTCGATATTGAAGCTCCTACCCAATCCAGTCGGGCAAATTGTTGGAGGAAAGATCATTTTTGATAATGTAGATCTTTTGTCGAAGAGTGAAAAAGAGATGAGGAAAATCCGAGGCCGACGCATTTCCATGATCCTTCAAGATCCAATGACGTCCCTTGACCCCCTCTTCACAATAGGGGAACAGATTGCAGAACCCATAAGATCTCACCAAAATTTAGAGAGGACGAATTTAAGGAAAAAAATTATTGAAATGCTGAAACTGGTCAAGATTTCTGCGCCTGAAGCGCGAATCAAAGAGTATCCCTTCCAGATGAGCGGTGGCATGAGGCAAAGGATAGTTGGGGCCATAGCCCTATCCTGTCAACCGGATCTTCTAATTGCCGATGAACCTACAACCGCACTTGATGTTACCATCCAGGCCCAGTTCATGAGGCTTCTAAAAGAAATTCAGCAAGAATTCAATATGGCTATGATCATGATCACCCATGACTTTGGAATTGTGGCCAAGGTCTGTGACCGTGTAGCAGTGATGTATTCAGGAAAGATCGTTGAAAGTGCAGGAGTCAGGGATCTCTTTAATCATCCCCTCCATCCTTATACCAAGGCTCTTATGGGAGCTCTACCTAAAATGGAAGAAGACATGGAAAAGCTCACTACTATAGATGGTCAACCACCCGATCTTGGTCATCTCCCTCCTGGGTGCAATTTTGCCGCACGTTGCCCTGAGGTCAAGGAAATCTGCAGGTGTGATTCTCCAATACTGTCTGAAATAAATGATGGCCATGTTGTTAGTTGTTTGCGGGTCCAATAAGGTAGTAAAAGATGAGTGGCATCATTTTGGAGGTTAAAAATCTCAAGAAATATTTTCCAGTCTTAAAAGGGCTTGTTTTTATGAAACAGATTGGCCTGATAAAGGCTGTTGATGATATCAGTTTCACCATCAATAGGGGTGAAACCTTTGGATTGGTCGGAGAGTCCGGGTGTGGCAAAACGACCACCGCCAAATTGATTTTGCTTATGGAAAAAATAACTTGTGGAGAGATCGTCTTTGATGGAAAAAAGATAGATCAACAATCAGATGTTGATTTAATTGAATACAAAAATTCAGTCAAAGCCGTATTTCAGGACCCTTACAGTTCTCTTAGCCCCCGCATGAGGGTAGGGGGAATTATAGCTGAACCTATGGTAGTAAGTAAGACCTTTTCCCATAAGGAGATCAGGGAAAGGGTTTCAACCCTTCTGGATCTTGTGGGTCTTCATCCTGATAGTAACAACCTTTACCCTCATGAATTTAGTGGTGGCCAGAGACAGAGGATAGCAGTGGCCAGGGCATTGGCTCTTAATCCGAAGCTCATTATCCTTGACGAACCTGTATCAGCTCTTGATATTTCTATACGTGCACAGATCATCAATCTCCTTCGTGACCTTCAGAATAAATTGGGAGTAACTTACTTGCTTATTGCCCATGATTTAGCCGTCGTAAAGCATATGAGTAAAAAGATTGGAGTCATGTATCTAGGCAAATTAGTTGAAGTGGCAGAGAGCAAAAGGTTATACCGGAATCCACTCCATCCTTATACACAGGCTTTATTGTCGGCAGCATTACCTTCACATCCAGATATTCGGCAAGAAGAGATTATACTCTCTGGAGAGGTTCCGAGCCCTCTGAATCCCCCTTTAGGTTGTCGCTTCCATACCAGATGCTTTAATGCAGAAGCGGTCTGCTCAGAGGAAGAACCAATATTAAAGGAGGTTGAAGAAAATCATCAGGTTGCGTGCCATTTGATAAAAATATAGTTACTATAGAATTGCCCGGTTTTCGAAAGGTTGGATGAAATATTTTTGTCCATTAATATTAATATGAAAACTGAACTCCGTCACTATAGACCATAAATCGCTTGATGAACATAAATGGTTCGCATGTTGCAGGTTGCGGATTTTAAGTGTCTCTATCGCCTGTTTAAAAAGTCTTAAAAAGGGGTAATTACATGATTAGATTAGAAAAATCAGAAACTTCGCAGAAAATAATTCGTCAGGACGATATTGCGGAGCTTGCAACTTCTACTTGGGACCTGGCGCGCGAAGCAATTCAAGCAGGAAGTATTGGTAAAGCTTTGGAATTCATCGAGTATGGTTGCGCAGAGACCAGAACAATGCATGATACCATGATTTCAGTAATTGATTATGCGCTTACTCGACTCGCCAGTTTTAATGAAGAAGAAATAGAGGGATTTCTCAGGCAGAGATACTCTCCAATGATGGGTGATTGGTTGTCTAACGCACCAGGGGTGGAAGAAAATCTCTACCGATGCGCTGAGTACCAAAGAAGCCACTTTGGTGATTTCACGATCCAGGATGAGCCAGACAGGTATGTCATACGCTGCGATCCCTGTGGTAGCGGAGGTCGATTAAGAAGAACCAGAAGCGTTCAAACAACAAAGAAGGCGTATGCTTGGTCCTGGGGAAAAGAGGACATCCCCTACTACTGCATCCATTGTTGTTTGATGCATGAGATCATTCCCATTGAGATTCAGGGATACCCGGTAAGGGTCACACTGATCGGGGATAAACCAACCGACCCTTGCACCCAGCTTTACTACAAGAAACCTGAATTGATCCCTGAAAAATACTTCACAAGAGTCGGAAAAATCAAAACGATAAAGTAGCTATCAGATTTAATGACCTAACATGGTATTAAAATAAAACGTTATTATTATGTTTCCTTGTCTATAACACATGGGTTGAGAAAGGATACCTCATAGTGAAGGAGAAGTCTTTTTATGAAGAAAGACCGTGGCTTAAAAACTATTCCTCAGGAGTGCCAGCGGAGATAGCGATTCCTCTTAAATCGGTCGGTGAGGCTTTCGATGAAGCAACCGATAAGTGGAAGAAAAAAACAGCCATTGTGTTCTATGGGAGGAGAATAACTTTTCGAGAGCTAAGGGAGAAGGTCGATAGGCTGGCTACCGCTCTATTTCATCAAGGAATAAGGAAAGGTGACCGGGTAGCCATATTATTGCTAAACTGCCCGGAATTCGTATTTGCCTTCTATGGTTTGATTAAACTGGGGGCCATTGCCGTGCCGCTCAGCCCAATTCACAACGCCGTAGAATTGAAACAACATCTTCAAGATAGTGGTGCTAAAGCTATTATCTGTCAGGATATACTATATGAAGAGATAGAAAAAACGGGGAGTAGATTTGAAATTGTCATCCTGACTAATATCACCGAATCGTTACAGATAACCAAAAAATCTGCAAATGAGACTGTACTCAGAGAAATATATCAGAATAGGGAGATCCCCTCCGTTAGCATATTCAAACAAAAGGGCTTTTACCGACTTCATGATCTTTTTACTGAATATTCTCCTGATCCTCCCAGAATCGAAATCAAGCCTAAAGAGGACCTTGTGAGCTTTTGTTACACCGGTGGAACAACAGGGATGGCAAAGGGTGCAACGATAACCCACTATAGTTTCGTGGCTTGCATTATCCAGTTCCACCCGTGGTTCCCATTTGAAGATGGCAAGGATGTAATGGTAGTGTATGCACCGATGTATCACATCGGAGGTCAAACAGTCGTCATGGGACATGGATTAATTAGCGGCGGGACCATCGTTCTGCTTTCTAATCCGAAAATTGATGACATACTGGATGCGATTACCAGATATAAAGTAACTTTTTTTACCGGTTTACCGACTATGTATGAAACCTTGAGGAACTACAAAAAAACCAGCAAGGTGGACTGGAAGAAGATTAAATTCTGTACTTCGGCTTTAGATGCTATTCATGAAACAACCAATAATGGATGGCAGTCTCTTACTGGCCATCCCCTCCATCAAATTTATGGTATGACCGAGGCTCCTGGTGTCATCATTTCTCCATTCGGGAGGGCCAAAAATGGTTCGATTGGTGTTCCCGTAACAAACGTTGTGGCCGCCATTGTTGATCCCGAGCAAAACGAATTCATCCCTGTGGGCAAAATTGGAGAATTGGCGGTTTATGGACCGCAGGTGACGCTCGGCTACTGGAATAATCCTGAGGCTACTAATCATTCAAAATCTTTAATAAACGGTAAATGGTGGTTTCGAACCGGTGATCTGGGGAAGATGGATAAGGATGGATACTTCTACCTTATGGGTAGGAAACAGGATCTCATTAAGTATAAGGGGCTTCGGATTCATAGTTCACAAGTGGAAGAAGTTTTATTAAGACATCCACACATCAAAGAAGCGGGGGTCATTGGTGTACCAGACATCAAAGTTGGAGAATTGGTTAAGGCTTTCATTGTGTTGGAAAAAAAATTTCGGGGTAAGTTCTCAAAAGAAGAAATTATCGAATACTGCCAGTCAGAGTTAGCCCATTACAAAGTTCCTAAGATCATAGAGTTTGTTGACGAAATTCCAAAGACGCGACTCGGGAAAATATCCCGGAGAGCACTAAAAGAAATTTAGTGGGCACCCATGGGGCGAAAACATTCTCGGGAATCATTGAAACGATAGTCGAAAGAAATAAGTTTAAGCAGAAGCGTTAAAAATGTTGCCGTTATTTTATTCGGATGGTCAAACCCATTTATAAGGAGGAAAAAATATGAGAGAAGTATTTGTTATTGGGGTAAATATGACTAAGTTTGGGAAGTTACCTGACCGGAGTATGAAATCCTTGGCGCGGGAAGCTGTGGATGGAGCTTTGAATGATGCGGGTATTACCAAGGAGACTCTTCAAGGGGCGGCAGTAGGAAATGCAAAATGGGGAATTTTTGGAGGGCAGGAGGAAATTCGAGGCCAGGTTGTATTAAGAGCTATGGGAATAGGTGGAATACCTATCATCAACGTAGAAAATGCCTGTGCCTCTGCCTCAACAGCTTTCCATGTTATCTGGGCAATGATTGCTGGAGGGGTCTATGATGTTGGATTGGCTTTGGGGATGGAACAACATTCTCCATATGATCCGATCAAAGTACTCGAGAGTGCCATAATCGGTACCGACGTTGAGGAGTCCTTGAAAGTGATAGAAAGAGTCCAAGGGGATGTCACCGGGTCGAGGGCAATATTCGTAGACATATACGCCAGAGCAGCTAAAGATCATATGGCTAAGTATGGAACTACGCAGAGGCAAATGGCTGCGGTAGCCTCCAAAAACCATTTTCATAGCACACTAAATCCTTACTGCCAGTACAGAAAACCGTTCACCATCGAAGAGGTTTTGCAGAGCAGGGAAGTCATCTATCCTATAACTTTGTATATGTGTACATCGTATAGTGATGGTGCTGCCGCAGCCATTCTTTGCAGTGCCGACTATGCCAGGAAGCTCGGGATTTCCAAACCCGTCAAAATTCTATCCTCTGCTCTCCGCTCAGGAAGGGATCGAAAGGAGGACGAGGAACCCATCGAAAAATTAGCTGCTTATCAAGCCTATGAAATGGCAGGATTGGGCCCGGAAGATATTGATGTGGCTGAAGTGCATGATGCAAGCGCATTTGCCGAAATCGGTTTAATTGAAGCACTTGGTCTATGTCCAGAAGGAGAAGGAGGACCGTTTTCCGAGGCGGGGCATACCAAACTGGGCGGGAAAAAACCTGTTAATGTGAGCGGTGGTTTGGAATCCAAAGGACATCCGATAGGAGCAACAGGATTGGGACAACTAGCAGAAATTGTTTGGCAATTAAGGGGTGAAGCAGGCGAACGGCAAGTGGAAAATGCAAGAACGGGTCTTACCCAGAATGGTGGAGGGATGGTATATATTACCGGGCCGTTGGAAGAAGCGGCTATTAATGTGCACATTTTGCAGAGAGTGGAAAAATTATGAAAGGCTAAACCTGCCAATTACCCGTGTGCTTGGCATACTTTTAATCTGAAACAGTAAAATCGATATATCAAATAATGGAACTCAACTCTTTTTGTAGGAAACAGTTGATAAAAGCAAGGGCTGAATGTCCCAACTAGATATAATGAATTTAAGAGAAATTCAAATACCTTCGATCAGAATATATGAAAGGAGTTAGCATGGTTCAGAACCAATATCGACATCCCACAAAAGTGGAAGGCATTACTGTTGTTGGTGGTGCAGAAATAATCGCCTCAACCAATTCAGGGAATTTGAACATCCCTTTCATTGATAGGCCGCCCCAGGAGAGAAGAAGTGAGGTTGCTATAACCAGATCCACACGATATGAGCAAGCTGGAGATGCCATTAGAGAGGCCATAAATTTGCTCGGCGGCATTGATAGATTTTGTAAAAAGGGAGACGTAATCGTTATCAAACCTAATGCTTCCGGTGCCTTTGCCAAGGAGATAGCTGATACGACACATCCAGCGGTTGTAGCTGCTACGGTGAGGCTGTTCAAGGAAGCAGGAACCACCGTAATAATAATGGAACGCCCAGGTTTCAATGAACGAGCCAGCCGGGCATACAGGGCCACTGGTATAGAGGCTGCGGCTCTTGACGCCGGTGCAGATAAACTGTGGGATTGGGAAAAGGAAGAGTATGTCGAGGTTGATGTCCCCAATCCCAGAAGCTTCGCAAAAGTCAAACTTCCCAAGGTTCTGATGGAGGCAGACGGTTTCATTGACATCCCAAAACTAAAAAATAACCCGCTGATCGGGGGCCTGACTCTAAGCGTGAAAAGCAAACTGGGTCTTCCACCAGTCAATGATCGGGTCGAGATTCATCGATCACCGGTGGAGATGGCAGCAGGGTGCTGTGATATTTGCAAGGCAATCGATCATCTGCACCGCCTCACAATTATTGATGGTATACATGGAATGGATGGAGTTACACATTATGGCACTATTTGCTCGCCAGGTATAATTGTAGCTTCACCTGATCTGGTTGCAGTTGAGGCAGTATGCCATACGATTGTAGGTTATCATCCCTTAGAAAGTCCAGCTGTTCAGATAGCTATGAAAGACGGCTTGGGCACAGGGGACTTGTCTGAAATTGATATCTTAGGGACGAGGATTCAAGATGTTTATTATCCTTTTGCAAGGGCACATCCGCGTTATGTGCAGAAATACACCAACGTAAAAGAATACTTTGGTGGCATTTGCCGTGCCTGTTTATTGGGCATGACAGTAGTCCCTCCAGTTGTCGATCCTAACAAGAAATATGCTGTCATCTCAGGAAGAAGGGCACTTGTGGCGAAGGAATTGTCTGATTTCGATGAAGTGTACCTGGTAGGAGAATGTGCTTGTAGAGCCGACCACCAACACCCCGGGTTTATGGAGAAGGTAAAAGCGGCCAAGAAAATTATCAAATTGGGAAAATGTCCCGGGCATTCGTCTGTAGCAGAGCACAAGTGGGGTGGTGTATATGACCACTACCGCCTTATTGGCCCGGATATGGTTGCCTGTTCTGTCTTGCCGGATGCCGTAAATCCGAACAACTTAAGATCCGCATATGCAAGGAGAGAGGGGAAGGTTACCACATTATAAAGAAAATTATTAATCCCGTTTTCAGATTTGATAAAATAATTGGACTTGTTTCACATAACCTGATCGCTTGTTATGCCTAAGTCAACATTTTATCTTTTTCCGTTATACATATGATCTTAATATGTTGAGTACTTTTGACACAATATGTTTTTGGTATTTACGATTCATTAATGGATAACCTTAATCATTTTTTAAATTTTAAAAATCTTAGGACTATGTAAAAGATGAAAGGAGATTAGAAAATGGCTAAATATTTTGATTTAACGCAACCTCTCTGGAAATACTCACCGAGAACGGCAAGGGAACCGGAAATGGAGACCACTGAACTTATGAGCCTTGTACCAAATGGATCGATCGCTAATGTGATTCGTGTTCTTCTTCATGCCGGAACACATATCGATGCTCCCCGGCACTTTGGGTTCAAAATGACCCTCGATGAAATTCCCCTTGAAGTTCTTTGCGGAACTGGGGTTGTAGTAGATGTAACTCGAGATGCCTGGGGTGTTATCACGGCTAAGGATCTTGATAAAGTGACACCGAAAATCGAAGAAGGGGATCGGGTCATTTTGAATACTGGTTGGCACCGGTTCTATGATGATCATCAAAAATATATGATTTATTATCCCGGCTTAGACAAAAGTGGGGTAGATTGGTTATTGGAGAAAAAAGTATCATGGGTAGGATCTGATACACCATCACCGGAACATCGATTTAATCTTTCTTACATCGAATCAATCCGACCGGATATTTTTACGGAAGAAGTAAGAGCGAGTATAGACCGTAAAAGATTTCCTAACAGATATTGTCACCTAACATTACTTGCTAATAATATCCCAATGGTGGAACAAGTAGGGGGGGCAATCGACGAAGTGACAGGAAAACGTCTCACATTGATGGCTATTCCACCAAAATATAAAATGCTCGAAGCTGCTCAAGTTCGTGTATTTGCAATAATGTAAATCGACATTCTCATAATACTTCAATTATTTAAATCTATTACTTTCCAGAGTTGGCTGTGTTGTTTATAGTAAGTAAATTTATACGGGAAAAGAAGTACAACTTTCAATTTATTTGAAATAATTACCTTAAAGAAAAAATACCGACTTCAGCGGGATATTTTCTTGCCCTATACTTTTATTGACAAAAAGGAAACTCTTATGAGTTGTGGATTTCCTATAATCCAAACTGATATATTAGTGCAAAATACTGTCAAAGGAGCGAACTCATGGATTTTGTGACTGTTATCTACGAAAAGGGAAATGGTATCGCGAAAATCACATTAAATCGGCCTGAGGTGCGGAATGCCGAGAACAGGCAGATGAGCAGGGAGATACTCGAGGCTTTCAAGTTGGCCGAAGAAGATAATGAGGTCAGGGTGATAGTTCTAGCAGCGGCAGGGACTTCTTTCTCCTCCGGACACGATTTGGGGAGTCCAGCGGCAATAGCAGAGGGACAGAAAGAGCCTGTAAATACAACAATGGGGCGTTATGAGCATGAAGAGGAAAGATGGTTGAAATCATGGTTATATGTCCGTGATTTAGACAAGCCAACGATAGCTGCCGTGCAAGGTTATTGCATTATGGGTGGTTTTATGCTGGCAACCATGTGCGATATTATCATTGCATCGGAGGATGCTAAGTTTGCAGATATGGCGGTTAGAATGGGCGGCGCGGCCGTGGAATATTTCAGTCATCCATGGGAACTTGGTTTCAGAAAATGCAAGGAGTTTCTCTTCACCGGTGACTATATCGATGCTCAGGAGGCATGGCGATTAGGAATGGTCAATAGGGTTGTCCCATGCGAGAGACTCGAAGAAGAGACAATGAATTTGGCTAATAAAATTGCTCTTCAAAAGCCGCACGCTCTGAAGTTAGCCAAGCAAGCAATAAATTACACTCAAGATCTAATGGGATTCAGAGAATCACTGCATTATTTATTTAATATTCATCAGCTATCTCATGCTTATGGAGCACTCGACCCTTCATTATCGGTGCTGGCTAGTCGGGGGAATAAAGGGTTGAAAGAAATGCTTACGGAAAGAGACAAGAAATTTGAACAAACTAAGTAACACCTATAGAATTAACTGAATTCTTTTCTTGTTAATTGGAAAAAACAAAGGTTTTTTGTAAAGAGATTGGGAGTTATCCGAAGATAGTTGACTGAAATCCGCTAACCTTCATTCTGAATAAAACGGAAGAGTTTAAACGGGAATCGTTTAAATTTTCCGACTTTGTTTCGGAGTAGTAGTAGGTGCACTCGATTAATTCGGTCAGGAAAAGCAATTTTCGGGGAAACTTTTGCGTTTTTTCCTGTACTCCTCAAACTTCCAACTTTGAAAAAATGCAAGAGTTCAAACGGTCCAATAAAAGGGACTTGATATTTTAGGAAATTAAGTAGAGAATAAAATTAACTTACTTAGCAAGTTAACCTGTTTTTGTTGCCAACCCACAATAAAGGTGAGCAAAGCCGGGCAAAGAAGAAAAATTAACCCCATTTCTTGATCAAAAGAGATGGGGTTTTTTATTAAAAATTCTAATTCAAGAATTACAAAATGAATGATACCCATAGAACCAAAGCGGAACTGATCAAGGAATTAGAAGCACTGCGTCAGCAGGTAGCCCGTTGGGAAGAAACAGAGTCTAAGTCCCGACATGCCGAGGAGGCCCCTAAGGAGGATCAAAAACGATATAGGGCATTATTTGAAAACAGTCCTTTAGGTTTATGGGAATTTAATCCGGATGAGACCACGATTTATATGAATCAGGCTATGTGCGCTATGCTTGAAATTGAAAGTCCCGAGGATCTCAACGGAAAGACCTATCATTCTTTTTTCACCCCCCAAAGTCTGGAAACCATTGCCAAGGAACATGCCAAACGCTATCAGGGGGTTGCCTCAAGTTACGAAGTGGAAATCATAGGAAATAAAGGAAGAAAGAGAAAAGTTTTGATCCATGGGACACTGGTTTCATCTTCAAAGGGAGAACTGAAAAGCCTAATCGGGATCTTCATCGATGTAGCTGAGCGCAATCTGGCGGTAGAGAACTTACGGAAATGGGCCTATATCTTTGAGTATGCCGACTGGGGGGTAGGGATTGTTGGTGCCGAGGGAAAGACGCTGGTATTGATGAACCCGGCCTTTGCCAAGATGCATGGATATACGATGGAGGAACTTATCGGCAGACCTATTACAGAGGTTTTTGCCCCGGAGTACCGGGATGAAGTGCCTGAGCAAATATGGATAGCCGATGAGAAAAACCACCACATCTTCGAGTCTAAACACATTCGGAAAGACGGAACTGTTTTTCCGGTTCAGATGGATATGACCATCGTGAAGGACAAAGAGGGAAGGGTTCAGTTTCGAGCGGTTCATGTCCAGGACATCACCGAGCGCAAGCGAGCGGATGAGATATTGCAAGAGAGCGAAGAATGTTTCCGCAGGGTATTCGAGGAAGGTCCTCTCGGAATGTGCATAGCAAACCCGGACTTCCACTTCACCAAGATCAATGAAGCATTTTGCCAAATGATGGGGTATACCGGCCAAGAATTAGCCTCGCTCACTTTCAAGGATATCACCCACCCGGAACACCTCGCCCAGGATATAGAATCCGTGAACAAGCTCATTGCTGGAGAGATCCCGGCATATCGGACCGAGAAGCGTTATTTAAGGAAGGACGGGAAAACGATTTGGGCTGCCTCAACTATCACTGTCATGAAAGACCATTTCGGCCAGGTTCTTTACTTCCTTTCCTTGATCGAAGACATCACTATTCGCAAGCAGGTAGAAGAGGAACTGCGGGAGAGCGAAAGGCGGTACCACCAGCTCATCGATTCAAGCATTGATGCCATCTTGCTCACCGCTCCTGATGGCAGTATTTTAACCGCCAATCCGGCTGCCTGTCATATTTTAGGGTATACGGAAGACGAGATCCGGAAGCTGGGACGAGCCGGTGTTGTTGATACCTCTGATCCGAAATTGTCTCCTGCTTTGGAAGAACGTTCCAAAACAGGGAAATTCATGGGTGAATTGACGTTAATCAGGAAAGATGGCACAAGATTTCCTGGTGAGGTATCCACAGCAATTTTCAGAGACAAAGACGGCCACCTCAGGACAAGTATGATTATTCGTGACATCACCGAGCGCAAGCGGGCCGAAGAGGCGTTGAGGGAAAGTGAGGAGAAATATCGAACCATTCTTAAAAATATTGAAGATGGTTATTATGAGGTAGATTTGGCCGGCAACTTTACTTTTTTCAATGATGCTTTGACGGGGATTCATGAATATTCAAGAAATGAAATGATGGGTATGAATAGTCGGCAATATACCGATGCGGAAAATGTCAATAAAATCTACCGGGATTTTAGCCAGGTTTATCGAACCGGAAAGCCTCATAAAGGCACCCAGTATGAAATAATTACCAAGACCGGAGGCCGAAAGAGTCTGGAAACCTCCGTATCCTTGATAAGGGAGCCTTCAGGCAAAGTCACAGGCTTCAGAGGTATAGTCCGGGATATTACAGAACTCAAACAGGCTCAAAAGGATCTACAGGAAAGCGAAGACCGTTACCGGGATCTGGTGGAGTCCAGTCGGGATTTGATAAGCATTCATGATTTAAAGGGGCAGATCCTCTGGGTGAATGAAGAGCCAATAAGAATTCTCGGGTATGAAAAAGAGTATTTATTAAAAATGAATGTCCGAGACTTGTTGACTTCTGAAGGAAAGGACGAGTTTGATAATTATTTGGCTACCATAAAGTCACAAGGCATTGCCAGTGGTTTAATGACGCTTCAGACGGCCAAGGGAGAAAAGCGAATCTGGGAATACAAAAATACCCTCCGTACAGAGGGAGTGGATGAGCCGATCGTACGGAGTATGGCCCGTGACGTCACCGAGCGGATGCACGCCGAAAAAGAGGTTAAAGAAACCGTGGAAAAACTCCGAAAAGCCATGGGAGGAATCATCCAGGCTATGGCCTTAACCGTAGAGACCAGAGATCCCTATACCGCCGGCCACCAGCGGCGGGTAGCCGACCTGGCCCGATCCATTGCCCAGGAGATGGGACTTCCCGAAGATCAGGTGGATGGCCTGCGTATGGCCGCTCATGTGCACGACCTGGGGAAAATTGGGATTCCAGCCGAGATCCTCAGTAAGCCTACGGAATTAAATTCCATTGAATTTAAGTTAATCAAGGTTCATCCGCAGATCAGCTATGACATCCTAAAAGACATAGATTTCCCTTGGCCGGTGGCTCAGATTATTTTTCAGCATCATGAAAGGATGAATGGGTCAGGGTATCCCTTGGGACTGTCTGGAGAGGATATTTGTTTGGAGGCCCGCATTCTGGCCGTTGCTGATGTTGTAGAGGCCACCTCCTCGCACCGACCCTATCGGCCGGCCCATGGTATTGATGAAGCCCTGGAAGAAATCTCGCAGAACAAAGGGATCCTTTATGACCCTGAAGTGGTGGATGTCTGCCTGAGATTTTTCAGGGAGAAGGGGTTCCGTTTCAATTGATCGATGGCATTTCTGCCCTCCTGCCATCAGAATTGAGTCGCGGAATTCGGGGGATTTGCTATCGCATATTTCCAACGGTAATCGACAATCTTTTAGCACTTTGATTTCGTGTAGTTGTAGGTGTAATGTGTGAAAAGGATTATCTTGACATTCAGGATCAACTCGTAGGTCGTTCAGAACACATGAATTGAAATTTGCTATTAGAAATTCAATATTCCTTTTTTTAAAAAACATCACGCCCCTTGGTGACCCAAGGGGCGTGATGTTTGATTTTTTCCAAACTCCGAATGACTCGATTGAGCTCGCCGAAGTCGCATAACGTCAGACGTTATTATTCCATCAGGCCTTCCGTCCACCTACTCCCTTAGTGCCCTTGGTAACGATTTTCGCCTTCTCTGTAGGTCGCAAGGATCGGACAGCCGCACCGGCCTGCCACATTTCGGAGTTACGCATTGTGGCCAGTTCCTTGCCCAGCACCTTCTGGTAATCCTTTCCACCGCAGGTCTTGATGACATGTTCCGCTTCCTGGCCGGAAGAAACGCGCTTATAGAGCTCTTTGAAAACCGGGGTAACCGCCTTTTTGAATTTTGGTTTCCAGTCCAAAGCCCCACGCTGAGCAGTGACCGAACAGTTTGAATACATCCAATCCATTCCGTTTTCGTCTACCAGACGAATCAAACTTTGGGTCAATTCTTCAACCGTTTCGTTGAAGGCTTCACTCGGTGAGTGGCCATGGCGGCGAAGTTCGTCATATTGGGCCTCCATAACGCCGGCCAAACACCCCATGAGCACCCCTCTTTCACCGACGAGGTCACTATTGGTTTCGTGGGGGAAGGTGGTGGGGAAAAGATAACCTGATCCGACGGCGATACCGACAGCCAGACAGCGTTCCTCGGCCCTTCCGGTCGCATCCTGCAAAACCGCATAGCTGGAGTTGATTCCGGCTCCGGAAAGGAAATTTCTCCGGACATTGAGGCCTGACCCTTTCGGAGCAACCATAATGACATCCACATTTTTCGGCGGAACCACCCCTGTTTTTTTCTTATAGGTAATAGAAAAGCCATGGGAAAAGTAAAGGGCATCACCGGCCTTCAGATTGGCCTTCACGAGCGGCCAAACAGCCCGTTGGGCGGCATCCGAAATCAGCATCTGGATAATCGTGCCTCGTTTGACCGCTTCTTCTATGGGGAAAAGAGTTTTACCCGGGACCCAGCCATCAGCGACGGCACGATCCCAGTCCCTCTTAAGCTCTTTGGCCTGACCAATAATCACATTGAATCCATTATCTTTCATGTTAAGCGCCTGGGCAGGGCCCTGGACACCATAACCGATCACGGCTATAACTTCCTTTTTCAAAACCCTGCGGGCCTTGGCCAGGGGGAATTCCTTCCGGGTGACCACGGTTTCTTTGACACCGCCAAAATCAATTCTTGCCATAACATCTTCCTCCTCTTATTTGAATGGGACGAGTGGTTCTCGTCTGTTCCTGTTTTACAAACCAATCTGCAAAATGAACTCTCTTAATATCATATTGGAATGACACTGACAATACTATTTTAAGGCCATGAGATTCTTACAATGTACATCTAAGGAGTTATCCCTAACATTTACCTCCGTTTCGGGTTGCGGGTTTAGAAATCGAAACCTATTCTCCAACAACTCGTAACGCACAACTCGCAACAATGAAATTTCAAATATTTTTGGTTAGGATTTTAAAATACCCGGGAAATCAAAAATAAAACAACGGCCGTCAACATAAGGGCAAGTATAGGCTTGAAGATCAAGCGATAACTATCGAGAAAATTGGCCCTGAAGTAATCTTTGGTGACCAGGAAGCAGAGGTGGACCGGGGAGAGCATCATGCCCATAAAGCCGAACACATAGGCCAGAGCGGCATAGGAAAGATAGTCAAAGAGAGGAGTCGCCGGAAAGAGGGGAATGACCAAAGGGAAAGAAGTTCCCACAAATCCGATACCTATGCCGGTGATTAGGCCGGACAAAAAAGGCATGATAGCGACAACGAGCCAAATCGGAATTTTGTAGGTCATCAATTCGGATCTTATGTCGAAAACGGCTCGGCTGTCTTTCATGATGCCTTGAAAAATCATGATCGCCGCCACTAAAAGCAGAATAGATAAGACGCCGCGGTCATAAACCGCTGCCCATAATTGTTTGAAAGTGATTCGGTTGACCCGGCAAACCCAGATGATGGAAACCAGAAGGCCGGGGAGAATAGATACAGCCGCCGGAAGACTGAAGGTGATTCCGCCCATTTTCAACAGGCCGGTCAGCACTTCCAGAAGAATGATGACCATAACCACAATCAGGATGGGCATGATCTCCCATAAAAAAGATTTTACCTCTGCGGAGGAGAAGATTTTTTTCTCATGAACCGAATTTTTTGGAATCGGTTTCAAAATAAAGATCATGCCGGCCAGAACCATTATCACGGTCATGGGGGCCATGAAAACGATGAATTGCCAGGTCTTCACCTTCAATAAGGCCACGGCCAGGACAACCGCCGGATAGAGGGGCCACCAGTATTCCCAGATATGGCGAAACCAGTAATTGACCGCTGTTTGCTGCTCTCCGCTCAGGGCGTGACGGTTGAAGGTGGTTTCAACCATGGGTGCGGAGAAAAGGGCTCCGCCGGGCATGGGTAGTAAGCCGATCAGGGCCGGCAGCACCGCCCCGGCGGTGCGTTTATTTCCGGAAAGCCTGGCAAAGCCCTCAACGATCCGGTCCATATGGCGGCTCTCTTTCATCAGGCGGCTGATCACCAGGATGGATCCGACAATCAGGAACAGGCTGATGGTCTGGAGCCGGGTAAGGCTATAAAAGACGCTTTGGATTACGGCCTCCGGCGCCAGTTTCATCCAAAAACCCAAAACCAGAGACCCGAGAAAAAGGCAGAGGCTCAAAGTCAGACGCAGTCGGTTGAGCAGGAGGATCAGACCAAAAACGCAGAGTATTTTTATCAGAGCGGGGACGGCAAAGAGCATCACAAAGCCCAGGCGGCCTGCGCCCCTTCTTCGACGGCTTCGAATATCCTGCGGGGCTGGCGGGCATCCCCGATCACAGCATGAGGAATCTTCAATCCCTCCAGGACTCGTTTTAGCTCATCCCTGGGTTTCAACCCCACGGCCAGGACCACCTGATCAACGGGAGACAACGTCGATGATTCCCCTTTGGTCTCGATCGTTACCATTCCATCCCCGATTGATTTGAGGGTGGTGCTGAAAATGAGACGGCAGTTTTTTTCTTGAAGACGCTGGTGCACCATAAATCCATGGGAAGTAATTTTTCGAACCGGCGACCGCTCCAGCATTTCAACCAAAATCACTTCCTTGCCCTGCTCACTCAGGAAATCGGCTGTTTCCATCCCGATCAGTCCACCCCCGACAACCAGAATGTGATTTTTGGGTGCAACCGCGCCACTCAGGATCTGCCAGGCATCGCAGACATGTCCCTTACCCATTCCTTCTATGTTGGGTATTATCTTCTCCCCGCCTGCGGCCAGGATGACAAATTCGGGCCGTTGATCCTTAAGCACGGTTTCTGTTACCATGGTCTTGTTTTTGATCGTTACCCCGGCTTTTCTGACCTGACCGATCTGCCAATCGATCCACTCTCCGTAAATTTCTTTGTATGGCGGTATCCGGGCAAAGCGTATCTGGCCCCCCAGTTCCTCCTCTTGTTCGAATAAGGTTACCCGGTGGCCCAGCCGGGCTGCCTCATAGGCCGCCGTCAGACCTCCGGGGCCTGATCCGACGACCCAAACATCTTTAGGGTTTGCCGCCGGACCTTCCGGATAAATCGTCTCTTGACCGGTCTCGGGATTGATCGAACAGCGGATATTGCCTTCACCGAGCATTTCTCGCTCAATGCATCCCTGGTTGCAGGCAATGCACTTGCGGATGTCGGCCGATCTTCCGGCCCTGGCCTTGATCAGGAAATCGGGATCGGCCAGAAATTGCCGGCCGAAGGCGGCCAGGTCCGCATCGCCCCGGCCGATCACTTCGTCGGCCTGGGCCGGATCGTTGAACCGTCCCACGGCAATCACCGGCACGCCCACCACGTCTTTCATTTTTCGGGCCAGCCGGGCATTGAACCCCGGCTCGTACTCGGCCGTGGCCGAGGTTATCCCTCCAGGACTCCCATGGGTGCCTATGGAGGCGTGAATCAGATCGGCTCCGGCCTTGACCAGATCGGGCAGGATGGTCTGCATGTCCTCGGCCGTGTATCCTCCCCGGATAAACTCTTCTGCTGATAACCGGACGGATATGGGAAAATCGGGACCAACCCGATGTCGAACTTCTTCGATGATCTCGATAACAAACCGCGACCGTTCTTTTAATGTCGCCCCTCCATATTCATCCGTTCGCCGGTTCGATAGGGCCGAAAGAAACTGGGCTAACAGATAGCCGTGGGCGGAGTGGAGTTCCACTGCATCGAAGCCGGCCTCCTGAGCCCGGGCTCCAGCTGCTCCGAAGGCAATAATGACCTCTTTAATTTCATCAATGGTCATCTCTCGAGGCGTCCTTCGAAATACAATACTCGGAACAGCCGATGGTCCCACGGCCTTTTCCTGACTCAAGAGAAAGAGACTCTCCCGGCCGGCATGATGGATCTGCATGGCGATCTTAGTCCCTGCTTCGTGGGCCACGGAAGCCAGATTCTTCAGCCCCGGCATGAACCGGTTATCATAGGCGCCTAATTGATTCGGGCTGCCGATCCCTGCGGGGTGAGCCGCAATTAATTCCGTGATGATCAATCCCGGCTGCCCTTTGGCCCGGCGTTTCAGATAGGCCAGGTTTTCGGGGCTGACCGTTCCGTCGTCCTTGCCCAGGTTGGTCCCCATAGGGGGCATCACCACCCGGTTGGCCAGAGTCATGGATTTGATGGTAATGGGAGATAGAATATGGCTTAATGAATTCATGGTCGTCTCCTTTAAAGTAAATTAGCGGTTAAAAGATGATCTTGAGATGGAATGGCATCTTAACATAATCGATATCATATCGACATGCCTTTTTAAAACTATAAAACGAAACAGCATGAGTGGCTTTAATATTTTTATTGACAAATTAAGCTGTTATGCTATTTTAAACCCGTATAACCTCTTTTTATAAACCGCCCCCCTATAACATTTTGAGAAGATTTATGGACCCAATCCATCTCTCAAAAGATCCATCCAGTCAAACAACCAGGAATTTCTTTAGGTTTTTTTTACCGTCAAGCGAGAAAAAAATTATTTCAAAGAATCCCGGTCAGACAAGACAATCGGAATTTCTTATTACTTGTCCCATTGAGGGCTCTTACAAAAAAACTTTAGAATAACTTGTTAGATTTTTTATGAGGCGTCACAGAATACTGGCTTTCTTTGACTTCGATACCAGGTCTCGGAGGTTAACCGAACCCATTCGAGAGGAGTGGGAAGAAAGCATCAAAGCACAGCATCGGCAAAATCGAGAAAATATAGTTAGAAGATTAAAGTCAGAATTTGGGAAAGTTGAGATCGATCAGAAGATCCAAAATTTTGTGGATCTTGGCACGAAACCAGTCTCAATAATCGCATTCCATAATGCCTTCTTTTCTCAGGTGCGTTCGTCGTTTGTTGTGGGTAGCTACTATCCGGCACTTACCGGTGCTTGCGCCCTTGGCGAAAGAATTCTTAATCACCTCATCCTAATTATTGAGAGAAGAATTCAAATTAACGCCAGAGTACAAGAAGGTATATCGAAAGAATTCCTTTGATGACTGGACTCTTGCGATAGATACTTTAGTTGCGTGGGAAGTTTTACTCCCTGGAGCCGTGGATGACTTCCGGATCCTCATGACGAAACGCCACGAAGCAATACACTTCAGGCCTGAAACAGACTTAAATATTAGACGACTCGCCTTGGATGCAGTGACCTGTTTGCAGAAAATTATCGGCGAACAATTCTCGGGCTTCGGACCTCAACCGTGGTTTATTACTGGCATCCCTGGTGAGATATATATCAAAAAGGATTGGGAATCCAAGCCGTTTATAAATAAGGTCTATTTGCGAAATGGACTACTTGTCGGGCCGCATCATAGAATTGAATCTATCCATCCACACCTACGAATTACCGATCCAGATGACGGTAAGGACTACCCGGAAATATCAGATGATGAATTTGAGAGCTTAAGGAAGGAATTTCGCAATGGTGGTCACTTTCAAACTGAGCGTTAGACTATTTTTAGGGGACGTTCATGCAGAACGTGCGTGGCTATTTATCGGGAGACTTACCATAACGTTTTATCAAATCTGACAACTTTTCTCCCGATGAAACCGCCCGAGTGACGCAGGAATTTGTTACTCCAAGATACCGGGCAATCTCCGCCCCGGAAAGCCCCAAAAGTTGCACTCCGGCTTGCGATAACTCCCCCCGGGCTTTAACCACCGGTGGCCTCCGACTTCCTGACCGCAATTCCTCCAAGGTCAATTTGTTAAGAGTACATACTTTTTGCGCCAAGGCGGTCAAATCCTTGGTAACGGGCGGAAGTCGTAAATTCTCTTTAGCAAATTCGTCCATCTCGGATAAAACCCCTTGAACAAATTCTCTATCTCCTAATATCCTCGCGTCAGCTAATTGTTTTTCCTTCCGCCCCCTCGAGGCCAAAACCGCTGACCACCCCCCCAAGCTCCTTAGGAGCTCTCCTCCAACCAGGTTGGACTTTCGTCCAAGAGGAATGCCTTCCTGGATAAACTCTAAATATTTCTTTATCCCTTTTCGGCCTTCTCCAAAAAAGGACAAGACATAGTCCGTGTCCTGCCATTCTCTCTTCCTATTCCCAATTAAAGCAGAATGCCCCGACCAGGGACTACGATTCAGCTCTTGTAGATCCTTTACTCTGCCCGCCCGCAGCAAATTCAGGTGAATATAGCGAACCAATTCCCTTAAATAATTCTCTTCCTGACAAACAATGGATTTGTACCGATTCTGGAATAAATGGCCATGCCTTTTATGTCGCCTATTAAAATTGACCACATATCCTGTCAATAATTTCCTCATGTTTGAGGCTAAAGGTTTACTTTGAGTTTTGCAGAGGAGATGAAAATGATTGGAAAGGAGAGCCCAGGCATAAATTCTAATGGCTTGGGTTTCGGCCAACTCAGCCAGTCTTGAAACAAAATCTTCCCGATCTTCATCGGTTATGAAGATATTCGTCTTTTCAATTCCCCGCCCCATCACATGGTGCAAAACTCCCGGGGCGTCTAACCTGGCTAATCTGGGCATGATCTTTTTGAACTGATTATGTTCAATTCGTTAAGCAACTTCTGCACGAACGTCCCCTTATCATGGTCTTGCGAACGCCAAAAGAGAAGAACATTGGTCACCTTAGTATGCATGTCACTATGATGTCCGTCGTCTATAGCTTTTTCTATAGCCTCATTGAAACGGACCCCAAAGGTATAAACTTTTTCCACATCTGGCGCAAACGCCAGCCTACCTTGACTGCTGAACTTGACGCTCTTGAGAAGCAAATAGACCCAATGCGTAATGGGCTACGCCAGTTCCGTAATCGATTTGGCTTTCATGGAAGTAGAAGCAGAAGTCATGAATCATCCGCCTTCGACGTTCTGAAACAATTCGATGGTGCGCAAATATATAAGGCCATGATTGATACTCGAAATTTGTCTACTAGGCTCATTGAAATGCATATAGCAAAGCAATTAGCTAACCACTAAGTATTAAGACAATCTTGAAAAGTCGTTTCACTCCATTTTTTTGAAGTTAATAGGTTTAATGGGGTCAGGCCGGTCTAACAGGATGAAACTCTCATGACATAAAATGTAAGGGGTTAAAAAGGTCTTAGGACCCTCTTCTTCCCCCCAATGGTGTGAACATAGGGACTTCCGTAAATAAGTAAATAAATTAAAGTTCAAGCTTGAACCCTCTCTCTCGGGCCAGTACTTCCTCCCGCCTTACGGCATATCCCACCGCCGGCTGGGGACACGCTTTTTCCCAATCTCCGTGTTGCTCAGACCCCTGGGGGCTGCTCTGAAACAGGAAGTGAGCATGGTTGGGCAGAAAGGCCCAGGCATAACAGGCCGTTTGGGTTTCCGGACGGAGGAGGGATATTCTTTCTAGAAGATCTTCTCGAGCCTCATCGTTTCTGAATATGGGTCGGCGCTCTATACCTCGTATCATGATGTGATGAATAATTCCGGGAGTATCAAGGTGTGCTGATCTTGGCATGTTTTATCTATACTAAAAATCTTCCCTCCTATCTACTTTTTTTACTTATTTTCGGACGTCCCCAAACACGACACATAGATGGTTGGGATTGTCAAATTTGCCCCCGGGCCACAGGTTTTTCCCGTATTGGTTTTTGACTCTGGAAAAATTTTAAATATTTTTCCTTTTGAGCTTTTTGATCTTTCTCTCCTGATACTATTTTCTTCATTATCTTTACGGCTTCATCAAACATCCTATTTTCTGCATAAGCTGCAGCAAGAGTACTCAAATTTGCGAAGCTTGGATCGATATCAACAGCTTTTCGCGCAAAAACAAGAGCTTCTTTACCATCTCTGATCTTTTCATCTTCACAAGTAGCTAGAATCCAAGCTAAATTATTTAACGCAAATGAATCTTTTTGATCTAACTCAACAGCCTTCAAATAATCTCTTGTAGCCTCTGAATAATTAAGCTTCCAATAAAAAGCATCCGCCCTGTCTCTATAAGCTACGGCCATTTGGGGATTATTCTTTAATACAAAATTGCAATCAGCGATGGATTTATCAAAATCTCTTTTATAAAACCAAACCTCGGCTTGAACTAAATATGCCCTATATTCATTAGGACTCAATCCAATCGCCTTATTGCAATCAGACAAGGCTTTGTCGAACTCATTTCTTTGGTTAAAAAGGTGCCCTCTGTTTATATAAGCACCAATATGCGTCGGATTTAACTTTATCGCCATAGAAAAATCAGCTTCCGCACCTTCAATATCCTGTAATTTGTATTTCGCTAATCCTCTAAAATAATACGCATCAGGATTTGAAGGATTTATTTTTAAAGCATGGGAATAAGTTTGAACTGCATTGTTAAATTTACCCCTATCATACCACCTATGCCCCCTGTTTATTGCTGAAGTTTCAGAGTTACAACCAATAAGAAAACAGGTAAATGAAATAATAGATAAAAAAAATACTTTTTTAAGGTTTTGCGTATAAACATTAATTTCTTTCATTAATCTCCCCTTATTTACAGATATTTGGATTTGGTTTTGAAGTCAATCCGGGACCCAAAAAATTTGTAATAAAAGCCACTTCAAATGCAAATGCCATTGTTGGATAATTGGCCAATAAATCTGGAACACCCCAATTAATTAATGTATCTACCAACCAATCATGAAAGTATGCAGTTTCATACATGGCAGGAATATATTTTTCAAAAAATAGGCTGGCAGGGCTACCGGGTTCAAGCCAACTTTTCTTTCTACCAAACAAATCTGGTGCATCTTTGGGTTTAAACCAAAGTAGACCTAAAGAGTCAAAAAGATTAACTGGATCATTTAAGACATACCCATAAAGATTTGTATCACCACCAAGAAAATCGATTGGGTCTTTGGCGGTCCATTTTCCAATAGATGGATCATAGTCACGGGCGCCGAAGCGGACTATGTTGGTGTTGCGGTCATGGAGGCCTCCAGCGAAGCCGAAAGGTATGGTGAAGGAAGGATTGGAATCACTGAGAATATTGCCGAAGGAATCGAGGTCGATCTTTTTAACGATGGTGCCGGAGGCGTCGGTCACTGTTCGTAATGAACCAATCTGGTCATACATGAGGTAGTAGGTTGAGCCATTCAAAACCATGGAAACAGGCATCCGCCCATCGGCATGAGAAAATAATTCGCTTTTGGTGAAATCGGTACTCCAACATTCTTTTATGTTTGTTTATCTATTTTTTATTTCTTTTCGAAATAATAAAATCTAAAATAAAAACTATTACCCAAAAAAAAGCAAACCACAACAAGCCATAGAACCCAGTAAAATATTTTATTATAAATGGATTGTTGGGGAAAATGTATCGAATTGACAATAAGCCTAAAAGTATAATTAATCCTACAGTAACTTTGATAATATATGATAATGGTAAACTTTTATTTTCAGATATTTTATTTTTTAATGACATTTTCGTTTTTCCTCATTATTGGGGTGAAGCCAATCATAAATATCTGCTCCTAAAGATTGCCCGCTAATTCTTTCCCATATTCGATTAAACGCTGTTCCTATCTCCCATCCACCAAGACCAGCCAAAAATGCAGGAAAAAGCCATGGAACTGAAGGAGAACCCGTAGCGATAATCTCTGCGGTAAGAATTCCCGAACCACCACTAATAATTTCTAATAAATCTCCACCATAGCCCAAAGATTTAAGTGTGGAAGGGTTTGTAACTTCAACGGCACCAAATATTAAAGGAAGAATGGTTTTTATTGCAAACTCAATCTCTTGGCCAGTTTTTCCTTTCGGATCAAAAAAGGTCACTGGATCATTTTGAACATACCCATAAAGATTTGTATCACCACCAAGAAAATCAATTGGATCTTTGGCGGTCCAACGGCCGAGGGTGGGATCGTAGTCACGGGCGCCGAAGCGGACTATGTTGGTGTTACGGTCATGGAGGCCCCCTGCGAAGCCGAAGGGTATGTTCATTGTTGGATTTGTTTCTGAAAGTATGTTGCCGAAGGAATCGTAATCAATTTTCTTGACGACATTCCCAGATAAATCGGTGACGGCTTTAAGTGAACCGATCTGGTCATAGGAGAGGTAGTAGGTGCTGCCGTTGTAGGTCATGGAGATGGGCATACGTCCATCGGCATAGGTAAATCGCATTAAGAGATTATCTGAGGCATCATAGACTGCCAGAAGGGTGATGGCGTCCTTCCAGAGATATTTTTCGGTGATTGTACCATTGGAACGCTTGGCAATTCTTCTGCCCATGGGGTCATGGTCGTAGGCGATGGTGGTGCCGTTCGGAAGGGTGGCCGAGAGCAGTTCTCCTCTGGATGAGTATTGATAAGTTGAGGTATTCGAACCCGAGGTTTTGCTGGTCAGGAAGCCATCGGCATCGAACTGATAGGTTTCGGTTCCGGCGGTGATGATATGATCTTCATCTGAAACGGTATAGGAACGGTTAACACTTCGCAGGGTGTTCATTTCTGTTAAACGATTGCCGTTGGGGTCATAGGTGTAGGCTTCGACTATTGCCCCATTCTTCTGGACCTCTGTCAGCCTGCCGTTGTCATCGTAAGCATAATCATAGGTGTTTGATGATCCATCGATGGTCTCGACCTTTTGGGTGATCCTTCCGGCCTGGTCACGTGTCAGGTTGTAACTGTATTTATTGGCCTCTTCTATCTCATATGGAAGAAGGCTATTATGTTAGATTGACGATTTCTCTTTTTCCCATTTATTCAATATTTCTGAATTTTTTTCCCGGGGTTAACTGTAATTTTCCACTTTTCATCTTCTTTGGTCCAGGCGTCAATCCCATTTGATTTTTCGTTATTGTTGAAAACAACTTCGATTTCTATCAAATAAATATTTTCTTTTTCGTGAACTCGTATTACAATTATTTCCTTAATTCCTCGATTTCTTTTTACCTCGGCAGCACAATCTCTTACAAAAGCATCTAACCCTCCAAAAGGCTCTAAGAATTTGGATAAACGGGCTTTTTTTGTTAACCATTCCTCCGAATCCATTGTTTTTCCATTATAAGCGTTTAAAAAGAATTCTTTGGCTCGCACAGTGGGGCTGTCAAAATTACTCCCCAAAAGAACAAATAAAACAATAAATTTTGATAGAATATTCACAAGTTATTACTCCACCCATTTGTTAGTAAAATGATTTGTTGCCCAATCTCTAAATGTTTCTGAATCACCTTCAGTTCCTAATTTTGGGGGAGACGGCCATTCTTTAGAATTACTTGGCAATTTATTTAAACAATTTACTAACTCTAAATCACAGGACCGTTCGGCTTTTCCGCAATCGCCAGCCCTTGTGTAACAATTATCATGATTCATATAACAGATATCACCACTATCAGTAGGAAGTAAGGGGCCGTTTTGACCTCCATGCAATGAAGGATTCCACCCACCACTCCAATTTTTCCCGCCCCAGTTTCCATTTTTTGGTCCATCCCAAATAGACCTTCCATCACCTCTCCAACTTGTTGAGTCTAATCCATATTTATCAAAATAATTAATGGGATCATTTATGAGGTAAGCAAATAAATCTGTATCCCCACCACGAAATAGAATCGGGTCTTTGGCGGTCCAACGGCCCACTTCGGGGAAATAATCTCGATAGCCAAACCGAACCAGTCCTGTATCTTGATCATACAATCCTCCGGCGAATCCGAAGGGGATAGTGAAGGATGAGTTAGTATCGGTTATGATGTTGCCGAAGGAATCATAATCAATATTTTTTACTACATTTCCGGAAGAATCCGTAACTGCTTTTAATGATCCTACCTGGTCATACATGAGGTAGTAGGTTGAGCCATCCTTAACCATGGAAACAGGCATCCGTCCATCGGCGTAATTGAAGCGCATCAGAAGATTATCATTGCCATCATAAACCGCCAGCAGCCTGGTTCGGCCCTGCCAGAGATATTTTTCGGTAATGTTGCCGTTTACTTTTTTTCCGATCCTTCGGGCCAGTGGATCATGCAGATATTCGATGGCCCGACCATCCGGAAGAGATACAGAGAGCAGCTCCCCACGGGAGGAATACTGGTAACTTGTACTATTTCCTCCTTGGGTCTTGGAGGTAAGAAATCCATCCGTGTTGTATTGGTAGGAGGTACTACCGGCAGTCAGCAGGTGATCCTCCTCCGAATAGACCAGGTTCCAGCCGGTGATCCCTCTAAGGGTATTCTCCTCATAGGTCCTGGTCCCGTTTGAACTGTATTGATACTGCTCAACAATAGAACCATCCCTGGAGGCCGTTAATAGACGCCCCATGGGGTCGTAGGTATAGGTGTAATTGGTCGTTGTCCCGTCCATGGTTTCGACCCGGGAAGAAATCCTCCCCGTATCGGTATGGGTCAGGGACCAGGACAGTAGAGTTTGGCCACCGATGGAATAGGTCTCGGCCTCTTTTTATCTGTTGTTGTTAAACAATTAATTTGAGAGTATCTTAAATTTCTAATGCCAATTCCCATTTCTAAATTGTCCCTTTTAACCCTTTCTTTTGGAACGTTCGTTAAAATAAGAAATTATCTGATCTTTAAAGAAAAAAATAAGTTGTCCCCCAATAACGCCAACAATCATTCCTCCATAGAAAACAATATCATTTATTGTATTAATCCATGCTGGCCCACTATCACCATACCCTAAAAAAAGGATTCGGAAAAATGACCATGACCAAATGAGGACAAACCCTATTAGGAATCCTAATCCAACACTAATAAGGGTATAACCAATCCATTGTTTGATTGTATTTATCATATTTTCCCTGTCAGCATGAGAAAAAGAATAATGTATTGCTTAGTCGTATTTTTTGTAAGATCTCGAGCTGATTCGTTCCTTTGATCATTCCACAAATCATACCAACTTGGATGGGGATCCAATCCTAATATTCCTGTATCCCAATTACGATGGGCGTATATATCTTGAATGCTATGTAAGCCTTTCCCAAGATGACCATATGCTGCTCTACAATCACCACTTTTAAAAAAATTTACGGCCCTTGTCATTTCGATAGCTGCCCAATATTCTCTTGAATCTGAGAATCCATTCATTCCATACTGTAGCTGATTAAAATGTCTTGATTGTAAACCCCAAGTCGGCATCCAACTCGAGAAACCTCCATCTGTTGAGTTATTTCCTTCTGCAATCCATTTTGAACTTTGAATTGACAATCCCAGTTGTCTTGCCCAAGTATAGGTTCCATGGTAATGGATATCTTCTCCCCATAAACCTTTAGGATCTTGAAATCTTATGGGATTATTATGGACATACCCATACAAATTCGGATCCCCACCGGCAAAATCAATTGGGTCCTTAGCGGTCCAGCGACCGAGGGTGGGGTCGTAGTCGCGGGCGCCGAAGCGGATAAGATTGGTATCTCGATCTTGGAAACCTCCAGCGAAGCCGAAGGGTATGTTCATTGTTGGATTTGTTTCTGAAAGTATGTTGCCGAAGGAATCGTAATCAATTTTCTTGACGACATTCCCAGATAAATCGGTGACGGCTTTAAGTGAACCGATCTGGTCATAGGAGAGGTAGTAGGTGCTGCCGTTGTAGGTCATGGAAACCGGGAGACGTCCATCGGCATAGTTGAAGCGCATGACGAGATTATCTGAGGCATCATAGACGGCCAGAAGGGTAATGGCGTCCTTCCAGAGATATTTTTCGGTGATTGTACCATTGGAACGCTTGGCAATTCTTCTGCCCATGGGGTCATGGTCGTAGGCGATGGTGGTGCCCGAGGGGAGAGTGGCCGAGAGAAGTTCTCCCCTTGAAGAATAGGTGGTGGTCACAGTTCCCGTAGAGGTGGTCTTCTGGGTCAGGAAGCCATCGGTATCGAACTGGTAGGTTTCGGTTCCGGCGGTGATGATATGATCTTCATCTGAAACGGTATAGGAACGGTTAACACTTCGCAGGGTGTTCATTTCTGTTAAACGGTTGCCGTTGGGGTCATAGGTGTAGGCTTCGACTATTGCCCCATTCTTCTGGACCTCTGTCAGCCTGCCGTTGTCATCGTAAGCATAATCATAGGTGTTTGATGATCCATCGATGGTCTCGACCTTTTGGGTGATCCTTCCGGCCTGGTCACGGCTTAAGGTATAGCTATATTTGATAGCCCCTTCAATCGTGTAATCAGTCCCATCTAATTCCCCGTAACTACTGAAAGTCCGGGTATTGGTCAGGGTTCCATCCGACACCGTAAGCGGTAATCCGTTTTGGGTGTTGCGGGTTATAGTGAAAGACCCGGCCCCGGTTAACAAACCATCATTGTCATAGGTGAAGGACTGAGTTGAACCTCCATAGCTAATAGAGGACAACCGAAAATCGTTGTTATAACCATATCCGATGGTCTGATTCAGCGAACCTGTGCGGGTATCTGTTTTCAACAGGGAGCCGTCATAGGTGTAGGCAACCTTTTCAGTGCCCCTGGTGGCATCTTTTAGATTCGTGCCACAAGTATAGGTGTAACTGGTCATCCCTTCCGGCGTGGTGGTGGAGCTAAGAAGGCCGGTAGTGAAAGTATTGGTTATCTGCCTTCCTGAGGGGAAGAGCAGGGATTTCAGGTTACGCTCTTTGTCGTAGGTGTATTGATATGTCCCGGACAAGGGAGTGCTCATGCTCTTTCGGAGGTTGACCCCGGTGTAATCAAAACCATGGTTGATACTTCGTGGGTTGGTCAACACCGTCATATTCCCATTGGCATCATAGACATAAGAGATCATGGTGTTATCCGGCATGGTCTGGGTTTTAAGTCTCTCCATTGTATCATAGGTATAATAGAAAGTCTTCCCATCCGGCGCAGTCAGGCTTTCGATATTACCCTGGGTATCATACGTTATTGTAGACGTCCTGCTTCCGGTTATGGCCGTGGTCAGTCTCCCTCGCCCATCGTATCCATAGCTTACCGGTAGAAGTCCGGTAACCGTCATATTCTGCATTAGCAGGTTGGATGGATTGTAGTTCCGGGTCATGGTCCTGCCCACCGGAGAGGTGCTGGTCAGGGTGCCGGTCAGGGTATTATGGACCAAGGTCCAGTTTCGGCTGTTCAGGCCGAAGGTCTTGGTTATGAGATCGCTGTTCCCATCGGCATCGGTATCCTGATAACTCCTGGTGTCCGTAAGGGTCTGGGTCAGCCCTGCCGGGGAGCTTTGAGTCGATTCTTTCAGGTATTTGAATTTGTAGGCCGGATCTAAGTCGTATTTCATAGTCCGGTTCATCCCGCAGGAGGGCTGTTCGGTCTCGGTCAGGCCGTCCGAGGAGCGGGTGAAGGTGCTAGTGGACCCGAAGGGATCGGTCTTTGTGGTGGTATAGGCCCCGGTGGAAGCGGTCCGGTCCTGGTAGGTGGTGGTATTACCTTCCCCGGTCTGCGTGGTAACCGTTACAGTCCCGGAGGTATTCACACTCCGGGCATAGCTCCAGGCCCCCCCTTCCGGATCAGAGACCTGGGTGATCAAACCGTTGGCGTCGAATTGATGGATAAACCGGTTCCCTCTGGGGTCGTATTTATCGGTCATCAGGCCGGCCGAAGTATAGACAAAGGAATAGGCCGAGTTGTCCGGAAAGGTGACGGCGGTCAGGTGGTTGTTCCCGTCCACCGTCAACCGGGTTACGATCCCATCCGGTGAGGTAATCGATAACGGTACCCCGCTTCCATCCCTTTGGATAGTGGTTTGATTCCCAAAACGATCCGTGACAGAAATCAGCTTATCAGCCGAATCATAGCCGAAGGTAAGCAAGGTATTCCCGGTTTCCAGGTCGATAGTGGACTTATGTAGGCCAGTACTATCCATGATATAGCCCTGGCCGTTTTCATCGGAGAAAAGAGACTCTCCTGAAATGGTATAGGTTTTTAAAGCCCCCAGGAAAGAGATCTTCCTTATCCGACTGTTTCCGGGGTCCGCTATATAGATATTCCCCTTACCGTCTGCTGCCGCCCCGGTTGGAGCATAAAGGCTCTCCTGGATAGCTGGTCCGTCATCACCACTATACCCCATCTGTCCATTTCCAGCGATGGTCGTAATGATTCCACTTGTATTCACCATTCGTATTCGATTATTTTCAATATCAGTGATATAACTGTTCCCATAACTATCTACCAGCACACCAATCGGAATGGAAAGACTCGCCTGTATTGCCGGCCCCCCGTCTCCACTAAAACCTTCCTGTCCATTTCCGGCAATGGTGGAAATAATCCCGCTAGCGTCCACCTTCCTTATTCGATAGTTTCCGGTATCTGCTATATAAATATTCCCTTGACTATCTCCCGAAAGACCTGTCGGAAAAAAGAGTTTAGCTTGAATAGCCGGGCCTCCATCACCACTGTATCCCTCCTGACCATTCCCGGCAACGGTAGTAATTATACCGCTGGAATCTATCTTTCTAATTCGGGAGTTATATGTGTCCACCACATAGATATTTCCATAACTGTCACTAGCTATCCCCGTTCCACTAAGCCCAGCCTGTGTTGCAAGACCCCCATCCCCGCTGAAACTCCACTGTCCATTTCCAGCAATGGTTGTAATGATACCACTGGTGTCCACTTTTCGAATTCTGCAACTGCCGACTATTTCGTCAAGAAAAAATGTTTCTGAGTCGATTATATAAATATTCCCTGCGGTATCTACTACCACGCCATGTGGAAAATTGAGGCTTGCCTGGATGGCCTGTCCACCATCACCACTGTAACCCATTTGTCCATTCCCGGCAACGGTTGTAATAATACCGTTTGTATCTATCTTCCTCACCCTGTTATTGTATGAATCCGCAATATAGATATTTCCTGCATTATCCGCCGTCATGCCGGTTGGATAATAAAGGCTAGCCTGGGTGGCACTGCCCCCATCTCCACTGTAACTCCACTGTCCATTCCCGGCAATGGTTGTAATGATTCCAGTGTTATTTTTGCGTGTTGTTCCGTCTCCTTTGTTGAGAGTATTTGGATCGGAAGGGTTTATGTAATGATGAGAGGAGAGTGTCCATCCTCCGGCAATTGTCTCGATCCCCCCTTGGGGAATGGTTAATCGATTTTGTTTCCATGAAATAACTTCTTCACGTGCACGTATTCCTGTTAAATAGGTCCCAGCTTGAGCAAAGGCCTGAGGTACATCTCTTCTTGCAGAAGAATAGACCCCCTGATAGATAAATCCTATACTGATTTTAACATTGGCCGAACCGAGTACTTGTCTGCCGAGGTAATCCAAACCATCCCAGATATATTCCACCGTTTGGCTGGAACCGGGAGAAAGGGTAGTCTCAAAAAGTTGGCCAGCTACCTCCTGACGGACAATGATGTTTTTCAAGCTTGCCGACGTACTGGATCCGCTGGCCGGGATAGTGATTATGGATTTATACCCTTTTACCCGGTTACTGGCATAATGGAGGGTTAGGTCCGTACCCGGGATGGGTATCTCCTCATGAAAGATACGGCTTCGGGATTCAATATATGAATTAACTCTGGTGCAATCATCGTTAGGACATTGGGTACTTATAATAGGATCACTGGGGGGATTAGGAGGAATAGCATCTTCGGGAAAATCAAAAGGCCAGTTACAATCCCAAGGAGAAAAGTGGGAAATCTCAACCCGCCAAAAGGTGGTCCCTGGTATATAAACGATAGAATCAGTCAGGCCGTAAGTCGCATACTGGTTCTGGCCATCCGTATAGGCATCCACCTCACCGTCGCCGTTGGTATCTAATAAGCGGACCACAACCCCGTTATCCGCCGGCACCCAGACCGCCCGGTCCCGGTCATAATAGCCTACGGGGACGATTTCCCCCACATTGAAACCCAGGAAGTTATCCACATAGACCACTACGGACTTATCGAATCTGACGCTCTTGGCCCCGTCCACGGAAAGCTCGGCACAGTAGGTGAAGGCCGAGGTAGGGGGCAGCTTGGCCGGCATGGATTCCGGGGTGGGGTATTCCGTGGCCCGGACCGTGAGGGTGGTCACTGACTGCTCATTGCCCTGGGCGTCTGTGACCCAGGCCTGGGTGTCCCCGGTCATAACCAGGGTCAAAGACCGGGTCCCGGAGGAATCGGTGAAAGGCGTGCTTTTATGTGTTAGGATAGTAGAGGCATTGCCGTCTAAGTTCAGGATCGTAGAAGCGCTGTCCTCGGAGATCAGGGCCACCGTCTCGGCATTGGCTATGGTGTTCCAGCCGACATGGACCTGGCGGTGGGCAGACAGATAGCCGCTTTTTTGATAGCTGATCGTAATAGTCCCCCCACCGTCTACGGGGATGGAAAAACGGCCGGTCGTATCCGTCAGGGCCGTTCCATATTCGGAAAGGCCCTGGAGTCCTACGCTGACCCCGGACAAGGCATTCCCCGAGGTGTCTTGGACCAGCCCGGTGATCAGGGAAAAGCGTTTGGGGTCATAGCTCTGGATGGTGGCATCGGCCGGGACCAGGTCTTCATAGGTCTTGCCATAGGAGCCTTCGGGCAGGGGTTCGACTGAGGAGACCTGGGTCACCGTAAAATAGAGGGTATCCGAGGTCCCCCCACCAGGGTTTTGGACCTTCACCGGATAGGTGCCGGAGGCAGCTATTAAGCTTGCCGGGATGGCAGCCGATAGCTGGGTGTTAGACCCATAGGTGGTGGATACCGCGGTGTTGTTGAACAGGACCGAGGAACTGCCGATAAAATTACTCCCGGTCAGGGTCAAGGTAAAGCTTGAACCCCCGGCCTGCTTGGAGTTGGGGCTGATAGAGGAAAGGACCGGGACCGGGTTGCCCCCGGTGACCGTAAAGGTCAGGCCATTAGAGCTCCCCCCGCCCGGTGAGGGGTTTACGGCCTTGATCTCCAGGCTCCCGGCCGAGGCCAGATCGGTAGTTCCCAGGGTGATCGTTAGCTCGGTCTTACTTTTATAAGTGCAGTTTCTCCCTTCCCCATTGACCGAGACCGTGGTCTCCGGATAAAAACCGCTGCCGTAGATGGTTACGGTTACCGAAGACTCCCCGGCCTGGGCAGAGGCCGGATCCAGGGTAGTAATAGTGGGCACCGGATTCTCTACCTTTAGCTCAACCCCATTGGATATCCCACCCTCAGGGCTGGGGTTGCTTACGGTCACCTGATAGGTCCCTGCCTGGGTAGAGAAACCCTCCCCAAGGCTTACGGTCAGGTGCTGGTTGTCGATAAAGGTGGGAATGTAAAAGGAAGATTGAATCGACACGGTCGAGGTCTTTAGAAAACCCGTCCCTTTTATACTCAAGGTGGTTCCCGAACTGCCCCGGGAGACGGTCACAGGGGTTAAGGATTCGATACTGGGCACCGGGTTGGGGAGCTGGATCAGGGTCAGGCTGTCTGTTTGACTGTCCACTACCACAGCCTGGTTGGTATAAGGATTTACTCCCAGTCCCCGGGTCTTTCTATTTAAGGCATAAGACCCGAGGGTCGCACCCGTCTCCGGATCAAGGCGGTAGAGGGTTTTATTCTTCTCACAGACCACCAGGACCGTATTATCCAAAGGGTTTACGGCTACATCCACCGGTGGTTGATCCAACTGAATCTCCCGGCTGGTCCAGGTGTTCAGGTCCAAGATGGTGAGGGACTTCCCCTGGCTATTAGCAACCACGGCCAGATGGGTCTCCGGATTGATACTGACGGCCCGGGGTTTATTACCTACCGAGATCACCCTGGTGACCTGGAGGCCCTCCAAATCGATCACCGATAGGCTATCATCCTTCTCATTAACCACCAAGGCCAGGCCAAGGCCGGAATCAACGGCTATATCCTTCGGTCCCCGTCCTACGGAAATAGTCTGAAGGACCGTATATTGGCTCAAATCCACCACGGATACGGTATTGTCTTTGTAATTGGCGGTCAGGACCAGGTGAGAGTCCGATTCCCTTTCATATACGGCAACATTTACGGGGTCTCTCCCCACGGTGATATCGGCCAGGGTTTCATAGGTATCCAGGTCGATGACTGATAATTTTCTACTGGGTTTTTGGACCACCAAAACCTGGTTTGCGGAGGTATCCACTACCACTCCTAGGGGGTTCTTACTCACGGCCAGGGTCTTGACCACCTGCTCGGTATTGAGATCGACCACCGAGATCTCCTGGGGTCTGACACTGCCCACCACGGCCAGGTCCTTTTGGGGATAGACGGCTAAGCAGCGGGGGTCCCCTTCTACTGCCACCTCGGTTTCCTGAGGTGTAGACAAGACCGAGCTTTGAAGGACCATGAAGCTGCCGATCAGAATGATCGGTAGAAAGACCCATTTGAAACGGTTAAGAACCTTCAATCCTTGGTGGTGCATAAGCCCTCCTAATATTTTATTACCAGCCGTTTTTGATATTGCGGTCTTATATGGCAATAACTGTGCCAGCGGTCTTATATTTATTTGTCTAATTATATCAGTTGGTTGTATTATTTATATTTTATGGATGGGCGAGGATTTGCACAATTTCCTGTGAAGGGTCCCAAATTCTTATGCACGGATTGGAAAAAACAGGGGGCTGAAAACCAATATTCGGAATCCTGTCCCTCTTAAGTAAAAGATATACGGTTATGCAAGGTGGGAAGGCGGAACAGGAAAGAATTCAGGGAGGCCGTTTCCGTTAACTGGGGGCGGAGGAAAGATCAGGCCGGCCGTACATTTTCAACTTGTATTTTATGAAACGATCATTAAAGATAAAAATTCAATGTCGAAGTAAAATTGAAAGGTGGAGCGGGAAAGCAGAAAAAAGGGGGGCCGGATGGGAAGGTCTAAGATGAAGAACCCCGACAGAGAAAAGGTATCACGCCTGGTTGATCTCCCAAATATTGGAAAAGCGACGGCGAATGGTCTCCAGAGGATAGGTATTGATCATCCCAGAAAACTGATTGGGAAAGACCCTCTTGACCTCTATCAAGCGCTTTGCAGTATTTACGGTCAAAAGATCGATCCCTGTGTCCTTGATGTGTTTATGTCGGCAGTTTATTTTATGGAAGGCGGAGATCCACTCCCCTGGTGGTCATTTACCAAAGATCGAAAAAAGGTATGGCCTGAATAAAAATACTTTCGAGGCCCTATCGGGTAAAGGCTAATGGATTCACGCTGCCGGTTAGAGTATAACCACGGTCTGGTCATTAGGAATTTCGAAACGGTTACGGCAGCGCGGGTTGGGACAGTTAACAAAATCGTCCACCCGCACCAGGTAATCCCGGGCCTTGGCGAACTTGGCCCGGTCGAGTTCCCCGGCTCCGGGCGGGAGATTCTTCTTCTTGGTACGCCGCAGCCAACGAACCGGAAATTCGATTGTCTGACGGCATTTCGGGCAGGTGAAGGTGCCTTTTTTGTTCTCCGGGGACTCGGTATAAAAGTTTCTTTCATCCATGGTATTTGATTATCTTTTATCGGCAAGAATCTTTCAAGAATAATTTTTTAAACATTGTCTCCTTAAACCCCATGAATAATTTTGCATTTTTAAAAGTAACCCTAAACGTTGCAGAAAAAATCGTCTAACTATATATTCGGAAACAAAAGTCCCCCCCTGCCCCCCTTTAGTAAAGGGGGGCAGGGGGGGACTTGACGATTGGAGGAGTTAACCTATAGTGGTATCCTCCACCAGAAACTAAATCATCATTATATGTAGGGTTCATGCTATGTTTAATGCTTTTTTGAACAAATCGTATGCAACTGTGAGGTTTATATGAAAGGAAAAATGAGCCGGTGGGGGACGGGTCCCATTTTTGCGGCCCTGTCGCTCGGCTATGGAATCTTAAGCATAATAATTAACCGCCGTTTCTACCCGGTCTTCCAAATAGGGTTTCCCCCTTCTTGGTTTCTGTCTATCCTGGGAATTGCCCTGATAGTTTTTGGGATTCCATTTTTTTTGGTCTCGGTTAAAACGGTTACCCGCGCCTATAATGCCGATGAGCTGGTAACCGACGGTATTTACCGATGGTGCCGCCACCCGCTCTATGCCTCCTGGGTGGTTTTTATTGTCCCGGGGATCGCTCTTTTACTGAACAGTTGGATCGTGTTGACCACACCGCTATTCATGTATCTCATTTTGCGTAAATTGGTCAAAAAAGAGGAGGACTATTTAGAATCGGTATTCGGCTCCAGATATCTGGATTATAAACGAAAAGTCCCTGGTATCCTGCCATTTGGATTCCTGAAACAATCGTAGAATAAGGCGAATGACGAGAGATCAGTTGGGGATTTTTTTCTTAGGGGTTTTTCAGGAACCTCGGACCTGGATGAGCTCGGCCACGATGGAAACGGCAATCTCTTCCGGGGTCTCGGCCCCGATGTCTAATCCGATAGGTGTATGGATGGATTGAATGAGGTCCTCAGAAAACCCTTCCTCTCTTAGAGCCTTGAAGATAATCCCTTTCTTATGCCGGCTACCGATCATCCCGATATAACGGGGCGGGTTTTTCAGGACCTGCCGCACAATCTGATGATCGTGCAGATGGCCGCGGGTGACGATGACCACGAAGGCATTGGACCCAATCGGGAAGTCTTTTAGCATTTGATCAAAAGGCTGGACCACCAGGTCGTCCGCATCAGGAAATCGCCGGCGGTCGGCGAATTCAGCCCGGTCATCGAAGACCGTCACATGGAATCCAACCGTCTTGGCCAAGGCACAGAGTGATAAAGAAACATGACCGGCCCCAAAGAGGTATAAATGGGAAAGAGCCTCAATAGGTTCCAGAAAAATTTTCTTTTCTTCTCCCTGAATCTCGGCCGTTTTCAAGGCAGGTTTTTGGTCCAAAAGGATGCGGGGAAAGTGTTCCTTAACCAAGGATATCCACGGTACGTTTTCAAAACCCTGTTCTTCCCCCGGCACATAAAGGCCTTTGGCATCCGAACGGCCAGAAAAAAGTCCCTCCTCCAGAAGGGTTGCGATTATACCGGATTGGCCTGATTTCCGAAGCTTGGTTACCTTTTTATAAAACTCCCGCTGAAAAGGATTCCGTCCGGAAAGAAGTTCCAGATAGATCTCCAGACTTCCCCCGCAAAGCATTTCGGTCTCGGCTGCTTCCTCACCGGTTAATTGAAACTGGACGATCCTGTTTTTCTTTTCGGCAAAAACCCTGGGGGCTTCGGCCAGAACCTCGGCCTCCAACTTACCTCCCCCGATCGTGCCCAGGAACGTCCCATCGGGCCGGATCAAAAATTTGGTTCCCTGGTTGCGGGGGGTTGACCCTTTCTGGGCAACAATGGTAGCCAGGATCACTTCTCGATCTTGACCGAGTTCCCGGTCTATTTCTTGGTAGATGTCCCTCATCGGTATCTCTTTTAAAAATTGGCCCTTTTTATAAAAAAAACATTTAATACTTGGGCCAAAAATCCAGGGCTTTTTCTCCTAAAATCATTTCGATGGAAAGGCGCAAAGTGAGGAGTTTTCGATCTTCCGGGGAGACTTTCCTGAGAACCCGGCGGCCTTCCAATAACTTCAAGGCATAGCGGGCGATATTGATACCGTCCCGAACCGTATAACGTTCGTGGGCCTGATGGGCCCTTTGCAAGAAATGAACGACGTAATCCAGGATATCCTCCGGGGCAAAGGGCAGGTTCCGTTTCAGGATCAGCCGCTCTTCCTCCGGTTCGGGAAAATCGATAAAAATCTGGGGTTGGAGCCGGGAGTGGATATATTCGGGTAATTCAAAGGTGCTGGCATCGTCGTTCATGGTGGCACAGAAACGAAATTCCGGATGGGCCGGGATCTTGATGCCGGTAACCACGGACTCCACGTAACGACGATTGTCCAATAAGGGGGCCAGGGAGGCCCAGCTCTTTTCGCTCATCCGGTTCCCTTCGTCCAGGATCAGGACGCCGCCCCGAATCATGGCCGTGACCAGGGAGCTGGCCATGTAATGGATCTTCCCCTGCTCGGCGATCACCGGGGTAATGATCAGGTCTTCCGGCCGGGTATCCATGGTGGCCTGATAAAAATAAATCTCCCGTTCTAATCTTCGGGCAGCGGCATAGGCCAGAGTGGTCTTGCCCACACCGGGCTTGCCGATCAGCCGGGGATGCAAAGGAAGGTCCTTTTCCTCCACGACCAGCCAGGCGGCCAGGACCTGGTCGATCAGATCGGGCTGACCGACCCAGTCCAATGGCAGGGTGTCGGGATGGCTTAGATAAAGGGTTACCCCTTCAATAGTGATGGTTTCCATAAAAAGAAGGCTATCATAGTTTTCCTGTTCTTACAACTAATCAGTAACTCCCTAAAATATTAGTATGTTTTTGTTGAATAAGTTTGATTCTTTTTTTTGTTTTTGTTAATATAAAGAACATTAGGATACTAAATTGAGAAGCGTCTGAGAAAAAGAAGAGCCATGAAAAAAAAAGAAAAATTAAGGGTGGCTGTCCTGTTCGGCGGAAAATCAGCCGAACATGAGGTTTCCATTCAATCCGCAAAGAATGTAATCGATGCTTTAGATAAGGAGCGGTTCGAACCGGTTCTGATCGGCATTGACAAAGAAGGCTTATGGCACTTGAATGACGGAGGACATTTATTGATAAACAACGGCAGCCCGAAATTAATAGCTTTAAACAGGACGTCTAAGGATATAAGCCTGATTCCCGGGGCCCAGAAAAACCAAATCCTGAGTGCAGATACTCAAAAGAATATTGGGAGAATAGATGTGATCTTCCCGGTGCTCCATGGCCCTTTTGGCGAGGATGGTTCCATACAGGGATTGTTGAAGTTGGCCAATTTACCTTTTGTCGGCTCCGGAGTCCTTGGTTCGGCTGTCGGAATGGACAAGGATGTAAGCAAACGGCTCCTTCGGGATTCCAATATACCGATAGCTAATTTCCTTTCTTATAAGCACTCCCAGAAAAAGGCCATTTCTTTTGAACCCATAGTCAGTGCGCTTGGATTACCGTTTTTTGTCAAACCGGCCAATCTCGGTTCCTCGGTCGGGATCAGCAAGGTTAAAAAGAAAGGGGAATTTGAAAAAGCGGTTAAAGAAGCCTTCCAATATGATAGAAAAATTATTTTTGAAGAAAATATTGCCGGAAGGGAAATCGAGTGTTCTGTACTCGGTAATGAAAATCCTGTCGCATCCATTCCAGGCGAAGTGATCAGCAACACAGCCAATCATGACTTCTATTCTTATGAAGCAAAATATATCGATGAAAATGGAGCCGTTCTCGAAATTCCAGCCAAGTTATCTAAAGAGATAGTCGCTTTGGTGCAGGATATGGCCGTCAGGGCCTATCAAGTTCTCTGCTGCGAGGGAATGGCGCGGGTGGATTTCTTTCTAAAACCTGATGGTACTCTATTGGTGAATGAGCTGAATACCATCCCGGGCTTTACGGCCATCAGTATGTATACAAAATTATGGGAGGCCAGTGGAAAATCTTTTTCCCAATTGACTTCGGAATTAATCGATCTGGCGATAAAGAGGTTTAAAGAGGAAAACAAACTTAAGACTTCCATAGATTGATAGGGTAGACGGAAAGCCGCCGGGTTCTAAGAATTTGAACGACCAGTGACCATTGACAGGGTACTGTTCTCTGGAAAAAATACTTTTTTTTCGGCTATCGGTACCGGTTAATTTCATCCCTGAGCCGGAGGGCAGCGGCCCTTGCTGTTTGTGCAAAATCCTTTCCTTCGCCGGCGTATATTACCGCCCTTGAGGAATTGATGATCATTCCGGTCCCGTTTCCATCCTTACCGTTGATCACAGCCATCTCGATGTCGCCGCCTTGGACCCCGATGCCGGGTACCAGAAAAGGCATGTTCCCTACCAGGGACCTGATCTCCCGGAGTTCCAAAGGATAGGTTGCACCGACAACCAGAAGAACATTGCCGTTGCGGTTCCATTCATGGGCTGCCTTGGCGGCAATGATCCGATAGAGCTTTTCCCCATCAATTTCTAAATCCTGGATATCGGTTGCGCCCGGATTGGATGTCCGGCATAGGACAATCACCCCTTTGTCGCCTCGGTCGAGAAACGGTTCAAGTGCATCCCCCCCCAGGAAAGGATTAACCGTAACCGCATCCGCTCCATAACGATCAAACACCTCCCGAGCGTACATTTTTGCGGTCGATCCGATATCCCCCCGCTTGGCGTCCAGGATAACGGGGATGTCAGGGTAGTTCTCATGAATGTAGGCTATGGTCAGCTCAAGATCGTGTTCCGAACCGGAGGCGGCATAATAGGCCATCTGCGGTTTGAAGGCACAGACGAGGTCCGAGGTACTGTCGATGATCGCCCGGTTGAACTCAAAAAGGGGTGCCCCGGCGGTTCGCAGATGTTTTGGGATCTTATCAAGGTCGGAATCGAGGCCCACGCACAGCAGGGAGTTATTCTTATGCCAAGCTGCGTTCAAGGCTTCAATAAATTTCACGGGATGGGTGCCTCCTTTTATTAATTTTTTTGGATACTACCAAGATAAATGAAAAATAGCAAAAAATTTGGAGATTTTAATCAGCTATAAAGGACCAAGCAATAAAAATTAAAGATAGTGTCGGCGGAATGACGTTATGTTGTCTGAAAAATCATACAAGGGGAAGTTTTTTCCACCTTTCAGGCAGGCCTAAAAAATATTTAATAATGATATCAACATAATAATAAAATTGACTTTTGGTATGTTAATTGCTAAGTAAATTTTAGATGTTGATTATATGAAACCAAATTGGGAGGAAAAAGATGGGTTACAAAATATTCGGGGGAATCGTGGTCTTTTTATTGCTGGTTGGTTGTGGTGGAGAGGTCAAGCAGCTTCAAATGCGGGATACCAACCTGCAAGCCACTGAATCCAATCAGGGCCTGAAAAAGGTTGAATTCCCCAAGGGAACCTGGACAGGTGCGGCTTCAACAGAGCAGGCCGGAACCCTGACCCAGCTCTTTATGGATTCCCACAACATGGCCATGGCCGAATTTTCCAAACTAAGGGATTCCCAGGAATCTTTGAAAACCGGCCAGGAAGCCTTAAAAGATTCCAATAAACGTCTGGAAGAAACCCAAAAACAGATCCTGGAGACCGCCCGGAAGCACCAGGAAACCGCCCAGAAAATTCTGGAACGGATCGAAGAACTTGCCATGAAACAAGGCACCGGTCAGATCACCCTTTTTTATCCGGTGGGAACTAAAAAACTTAAGGAAAATTCTCTGGAATATGAACGTCTGATACGCTTCGCCGATTTCCTTTCCCGGGAAAGCAAAGGCCGAAAAATCCTCTTTATCAGCATCGGGAGCGCCTCGGCCTTTGGACCCCAAAAAGTGAATTTGAAGCTGGCCAAAAATCGGGCTGAATTCCCTAAGGGAATCCTCGACAAATATCTGGTCAATTCAGTCCATGAATTTTATAAGGTCTATGGTACCGGAGATCTTTACAGCCCCAAGGGCGTTTCCAAAAAAGAACATGAACGTTATCAGCATACCCGTCTAATCGCCCTTTATGAGACCGTTCAGGCCCCATCCTTACCAGAGGAGCCGGGGAAAAAATAATTTATTAAAAAAAATAAACGATCAAAGAGAGGCGGAACCGGTTGACATTCCGCCTCTCTTTAGCAGAAAACTGTTCGGTGTTAAGTGTTCGCCGTTCGGGAAATCCATTTTTGTGTTTCGTGGTCCCCGCATCAGCACCCTGCCAACCCTATTATAAATTATAATGATAATCAAAAAATTCTTAGATCCCGAAAAGGAAGACTTTTTGTCCCGGTCGGGTGATGAAAAACGCCCTACCCCCTCCTTGACAAATAAAGGTAAGATGGTTAATTTTTAAGGTAAATCGACCTTTCCGAATAAATAAACTTAAAAAAATATAACTATTGTATCAGCTTGGAGGACACCATGCGTTTTGATAAATTTACCATAAAGGTTCAAGAGGCCATTCAATCAGCCCAATCCATGGCTGATGGTATGGGACATCAACAGATCGAGCCCGAACACCTGTTGACCGCCATCTTGAATCAACCCGATAATATTATTTTGCCCCTGCTGCAGAAGCTGGGGATCAACCCCAACCAGGTTAAGAATATCCTTAAGAATCAGCTGGATAATATCCCCAGAGTCTCGGGTACAGGAAAAGGGCAAAGCTATATCTCCCCCAGACTCAACACCGCCTTGGACGGCTCATTCAAAGAGGCCTCCCAGATGCGGGACGAGTACGTCAGTATGGAACACATCCTGATCGCCCTTATGGATCAGAAGGGCGATCCCTTGACCCAGGCGTTACTTTCTCTAGGATTGAACCGGGAAAATATATTGAAATCCTTAAAAGACATCCGCGGCAGTCAACGGGTTACCGACCCCAATCCGGAAGATAAATACCGCCCTCTGGAAAAGTTTGCCCGGGACCTGACCGATCTGGCCCGAGAGGGAAAACTGGATCCGGTCATCGGCCGGGACGATGAAGTCCGCAGGGTTATCCAGGTCCTGTCCCGGAGGACCAAGAACAACCCGGTTCTGATCGGAGAACCCGGGGTAGGGAAGACGGCCATTGTCGAAGGTCTGGCCCAACGTATCGTTCTCGGCGATGTGCCGGAGGGTCTGAAAAACAAACGGGTCGTGTCCCTGGACATGGGGGCCTTGATCGCCGGGGCCAAATACAGAGGGGAATTCGAAGACCGGCTGAAAGCCGTGCTCAAAGAGGTGACCGAAGCCCAGGGGCAGATCATTCTGTTTATTGACGAACTCCATACCCTGGTAGGGGCCGGAAAGGCCGAAGGGGCTGTGGATGCCGGCAATATGCTTAAACCGGCCCTGGCCCGGGGGGAATTGCGTTGTGTCGGGGCCACCACCATCAACGAATACCGGAAATATGTGGAAAAAGATGCCGCCCTGGAACGCCGGTTTCAGCCGGTCCTGGTCAGTGAACCCACGGTGGAGGATACGATTGCCATATTGAGAGGATTAAAAGAAAAGTACGAAGTCCATCACGGGGTACGTATCAAAGATTCCGGCATTGTGGCCGCGGCCACCTTGTCCCATCGTTATATCACCGACCGCTTTCTGCCCGACAAGGCCATTGACCTGATCGATGAAGCCGCATCCAAACTGAGGATTGAGATCGACAGTCTCCCCCAGGAGATCGACGAACTGGAACGGAAAATCCTCCAGATGGAGATTGAAAAAGAGGCCTTAAAAAAGGAGGTGGACCCGGCCTCCAAAGACCGCCTGAAAAAAATTGAAAAGGAACTAGGGGAACTCAAAACCCAAAGCGGGACAATGAAAGCCCATTGGCAGAAGGAAAAAGAGGCCATCCAAAAGATCAGACAAATTAAAGAGGAAATAGAAAACAAAAAGACCGAGGCCACCAACGCCGAAAGGCAGGGAGACCTTACCCGGGCGGCGGAAATCCGCTATGGGGTCCTCCTGAATATGAATAAACAATTGGAGGAAGAAAATCAAATATTAGAAGTCCTTCAACAGGACCTGAAGATGCTGAAAGAGGAAGTGGATGATGAGGACATTGCCGAAGTGGTGGCCAAATGGACCGGTATCCCCGTTTCCCGCATGATGGAAGGGGAAAAACAGAAATTAATCACCATGGAGGGAAGGATCAAAAACCGGGTCATCGGCCAGGAAGAGGCCATCCGGGCGGTAGCCAATGCCGTTCGCCGGGCGCGGTCCGGACTGCAGGATCCTGATCGCCCCATAGGGTCTTTTATCTTCATGGGCCCCACCGGTGTGGGCAAGACTGAACTGGCCAAGGCCCTGGCCGAATTTCTGTTTGATGATGAACAGGCCATGGTCCGGGTCGACATGTCCGAATACATGGAAAAACACTCGGTCTCCCGTTTGATCGGGGCACCTCCGGGTTATGTGGGTTATGAAGAGGGGGGATACTTGACGGAAGCGGTACGGCGAAAACCTTATTCGGTCGTGCTTTTTGACGAGATCGAAAAGGCCCATCCCGAGGTCTTTAACGCCTTGCTGCAGATCCTCGATGACGGCCGGATGACCGACGGGCAGGGAAGAACCGTGGACTTTACCAACACCCTGGTCATCATGACCTCCAATATCGGCAGTCAATTTATTCAGGATCTGACCGAACGGGAAAGAGAAGAGATGGTCCGGAGGGTCATGGAGGCCCTTCGGGCCCACTTCAAACCCGAATTCTTAAACCGGGTTGATGAGATCGTTATTTTTCACGCCCTAAATCGGGATCAGATCAAGGCCATCGTTGATATCCAGATCCGCTTGCTTCAGAAACGACTGGCGGAAAAACACCTCGATATTCAATTGACCAATAAAGCCCGGGATCAAATTTCCCAGGAGGGTTTTGATCCGGTTTATGGGGCCCGGCCTTTAAAACGGGTCATCCAGCACCGTATCCAGGATGCCCTGGCCTTGAAATTACTGGAAGGGGAATTTAAGGAAGGGGAAAAAATTATTGTGGATGCCGCCCCTAAAGGAGAGGTCGTCTTTAAGAAAGGATAACCAACCGGTTTTGCTTGACAAGGGTTTAAAGTATAGTAACATAATTTGAAAGACCGTTACGGGTTTCGAGTTGCGGGTTTGGGAATGAATATTGTAACTTTATTAACCCGTAACTCGCAACGAGAAAAAGGAGTTAACGTTTATGTTTTCCAATACCATGAAAACGACATTGTTATTAGGATTGATGACCGTCCTGATTATTTTTATCGGCGGGGCCGTTGGGGGACAGGGAGGAATGATCATGGCCTTTTTTCTGGCCGGGATCATGAACCTGGGGAGCTATTGGTTTTCCGATAAGATCGTCCTGGCCATGTACCGGGCCAAGGAGATCCCTCCTCAAGAACACCCGGAGATCCATCAGATGGTCATGGAACTGGCCCAACATGCCGGTATTCCCAAGCCGAGAATCTTTCTGATTGAAGACGATTCACCCAATGCCTTTGCCACCGGCAGAAATCCGGAGCATGCCGTCGTGGCCGTAACGAGCGGCATCTTACGAATCCTCTCCCGTCAGGAACTGAAAGGGGTCCTGGCCCATGAACTGGCCCATGTGAAAAACCGGGATATCCTGATCGGATCCATTGCCGCCACCATGGCCGGAGCCATCATGATCCTGGCCAATATGGCCCGCTGGGCGGCCATCTTCGGAGGAAGCCGGGATTCGGAAGAAGGAGAAGGCGGAGGAGGAATCATCGGTCTTCTGGTCATGACCATTGTAGCCCCTATTGCCGCCATGCTGATCCAGATGGCCATCTCCCGTTCCCGGGAATATCTGGCCGATGCCTCCGGGGCCCAGTTTTCAGGAACCCCCCTGGGATTGGCCGGAGCCCTGGAAAAACTTGGAGTGGCCTCCAAACGGATTCCCATGGAAGACCCGAAACCGGCCACAGCTCACATGTTTATTGTCAACCCCCTTTCGGGCCGCAGCCTGCTCAACCTGTTTTCCACCCACCCGCCCATTGAGGAACGCATCGCCCGTTTGAGGTCGATGCGGTATTAGGAAAGGATGGAACCGGTTTTATTTGGGTCTGGATCGGCACTGACGATGACTACAAGCGAATCATAAAAAGAATAGGTTGATATAATTCCTTGACTGCTGAATGTCGAATCACAAAGGCCCCAGTAATTGATTGACTTTTTTCGCCCGGTAGCATAAAAATCCCTTATAAACTCAAATTATTCGACGAGGAGTAAAACATGTCTTGTGTCGTGGTGGTAGGTACGCAATGGGGCGATGAAGGGAAGGGAAAGGTAGTCGATCTCCTGACCCGGCATGCCGATGTGGTAGTTCGATTTCAGGGAGGGAATAATGCCGGCCATACCCTGGTGGTCGGGCCGGATAAATTCATTCTTCACCTGATCCCGTCGGGGATTCTCCATGCTGAAAAAAAGTGCCTGATCGGCAATGGGGTAGTGGTGGATTTGGAAGTTTTGCAGAAAGAGATCCTGACCCTCCAAGACCGGGGAATTGCCGTCAGTCCGAAAAATTTGGCCATCAGTGAAAAGGCCCATCTCATTATGCCCTATCATAAGCACCTGGACCTGGCCCGGGAGGCCCAAAAAGGCAAGGCTTCCATCGGCACCACCGGAAGAGGAATCGGCCCTTGCTATGAGGATAAGGTGGCCCGAATCGGGATCCGGGTTATTGACCTGTTGGATCCCAAGGTCTTTGCCGAGAAAGTAGAAACCAGCCTCAAGGAAAAAAATTTTATATTCGAGCACTTATTAAAAGTTCCCACTATTGATCCAAAAGAGATCCTTAAGGTTTATTTGCCTTTGGCCGAATTCATCCGACCCTATGTGACCGATGTTTCAATCATGATCGATCAGGCCCTGACCGGAAATAAAAATATCTTATTTGAGGGGGCTCAGGGGACCCATTTGGATATCGATCATGGGACTTATCCTTTTGTGACTTCATCCAACCCGGTGGCCGGTAGTGTCTGCCATGGCTCTGGAGTGGGGCCGACCAAGATTCAATCGGTTGTCGGGATCGTTAAAGCCTATACCACCCGGGTGGGGGCAGGGCCTTTTCCCACGGAGTTGACCGATGAAACCGGTCTGGCCCTTCGAGAGAAGGGTGGGGAGTACGGGGCAACCACCGGCAGACCCAGACGCTGTGGCTGGCTGGATGCGGTTGTTCTAAAAGATTCGGCCAGGCTAAACGGCCTGACCCATTTAGCCGTTACCAAGTTGGATGTCCTGTCCGGGCAGAAAAAAATAAAAATCTGCACCGGCTACTCCTATAATACTCAGACCCTGACCAGCATGCCGGCACAGCTAAAGACCCTTGAAGCCTGCCGGCCGGTCTATGAAGAATGGGAAGGCTGGTCGGAACCCATTGAAGGGATCAGAAAAAGAGAAAACCTGCCGCAAACCACCCAGAATTATTTAAAACGCATCGAAGAACTGGTAAAAGTCCCCATTGGGATCATCTCCGTCGGACCGGACCGGGAAGCCACCTTATTTCAGGATAATCCCTTTTCTTAAATGATTCCAGGTTGAAAATCATGCCTTTTATCACGAAGGTCCATTTGGCCGAAGGAATGAAAGGGGTTCTCAAGCAACAAGAAAGGATCGGCTTGACCGGAAGCGAATTGGCCCTTTCCTGGGCCTTAAAAGCCGGCTCTCTTGACTTTAAGGGAAAGAGTAAGTATATTTAAAAATTAAAAAAGTCCTCCTCACGCCTTAAGGAAAGGGCGAGAGTGGCGGAATTGGTAGACGCACTGGACTTAGGATCCAGCCCTGGAAACAGGGTGGGGGTTCAAATCCCCCCTCTCGCACCAATAAATAAATAGGGTAAGGGAAATATGACCATGAAGGTACAATTGGAAGAAATTTCACCGATCAAGAAAAAGCTGACCATTGAAGTGGAGGTGGAACAGATCAGGAAGGAATGGGAATCGGTAGTAAAAAACCTCAACAAGAAAGTTAAACTGAAAGGTTTCAGAACCGGGAAAATCCCGGTTAACGTTCTGACCAAATATTATGGGCCTCAGATAGAAGAGGAAGTGGTTTCACAAATCATCAATCGGACTTACCCGGAGGCCTTGAAAGAGACCGAGGTCATCCCGATCTCCATGCCGGAATTGGATTATCCCCCCCTGGATAAAGAAGCCCCTTTTATTTATAAAGCCGAAATAGAATTGAAACCTGAAATACCTGTAGCTGAGTACAAGGGTTTGGAAGTAAAAAAGCCGGTGGTCAGTATAACCGAGGAAGATGTTGAAAAAAGACTTACGGCCATCCGAATGAGTCACGGAGAACTGGTTGCCCTCGAAGAAGAGCGTCCTCTCCAAAAAGGGGATTTTGCAATAATTGATTATAAATCTTTTATGGATGGAAAGGAAGTACCGGGTGGTTCGGCCCAGAACTTTGATTTGGAAGCGGGGGCCGGGTATTTTAATGCCGAGTTTGAAAAAGAACTGGAGGGCATGAAGAAAGAGGAAACAAAAGAATTTGATATTGATTTTCCGGAGGACTTTGGAAATCCTGCCCTGGCCGGGAAAAAAGTCCGTTACCTGGTCGTCCTTAAGGAGATCAAGAAAAGGAATCTTCCTGACCTGAACGATTCATTTGCCCAAAGTCTGGGGAAAGATTTTTCTTCCCTTGAAGACTTAAGAAAAAAGATCCGGGAAGATATGGAACAAGAGGAAAATCGAAAGGCAGAAATGAAATTAAAAGAGGACTTGACCGATGGTTTGATTTCCAAAACCGAATTTGAGATCCCCGAGGCCCTGGTCAATCGGGAGATCCAACAGATGATGATGCGGTTTGAACAAAATCTGACCCATCAAGGACTCACCTGGGAAAAGGCCGGCCTTGAGCCGGCCCGACTGATGGAAAAATTTCACCCCCCGGCTCAAAAACTGGCCCGAAAAAAATTAATTCTGGAAAAGGTAGCTCAACTGGAATCGATAATCGTCAGCCCGGAAGAAATTGATGAGGAACTCCAACGGATTGCCCGTAACGTGAACCAGTCGGTAACCCTGGTTCGAGAAATATATAATAAAAATAACTTAATGCCTGAATTGAGCCAGCAGCTTCTTGAGGAAAAGACCTTGAATTTCCTCCAGGAGCATGCTACCATTCAACCATAATAACTAAGTATACTGATATATTGTTCAGGAATCCAGAATTCAGAATTCAGAAGAAAAAGGAATCTGATCATATTCTCTGATTTTCAGGCATCGTTATTCTGGATTCTGTCTCCTGAATTCTGTATTCTATAAAAAGGATTTAACAATGACCTTAATACCCATCGTTGTCGAACAAGATACCCGGGGCGAACGGGCCTATGATATCTATTCCCGCCTTCTGAAAGACCGGATCATCTTTTTGGGGGCTCCGATAGACGATCATGTGGCCAATCTGATGATCGCCCAACTCCTTTTTCTTGAAGGGGATGATCCGGATAAAGACATCCATATGTACATTAATTCTCCAGGCGGCATCGTTTCTTCCGGGCTGGCGATCTATGACACCATGGAATACATAAAATCGAATATTTCCACTCTCTGTCTGGGACAGGCTTCCAGCATGGCCGCCTTGTTGCTGGCTGCCGGGACCAAGGGGATGCGCTATGCCCTGCCCCACTCCAGGATCCTCATCCATCAACCCTTAGGAGGAGTTCAAGGCCAGGCTACGGATGTGGGCATCCAGGCCAGGGAAATCTTGAGGATCAGGGAAGAACTGAATCAAGTCCTGGTTGAGCATACCGGACAGCTTTATGAAAAAATCGAAAAAGACACCGACCGGGATTTTTATATGACCGGTGAACAGGCCAAAAATTATGGTATTGTCGACTATGTCATTTCCAAACGGGAGGAAATAACGGGATTGAGCAAATCTTAATGGAATGTTAAGGTGTCCATTCAATAATCACCAATAATCAATCAGGGGTAACGGATAAATGAACAAAAGAGGAGACGGCAAAGGGAAAAGTAGCGATCTGTTATGTTCCTTTTGTGGGAAAAGTCAGGATGAAGTAAAAAAACTTATAGCCGGACCGTCGGTTTATATCTGCGACGAATGCATCGGACTATGTAATGAGATTATTGCCGAAGAATATGAAAAAGAGGAGGTCCATCTCGGGGAGAAGATACCCAAGCCGTCGGATATCAAGGAAATCTTGGATGGTTATGTCATCGAACAGGAAAAGGCCAAAAAAATTCTTTCCGTCGCCGTTCATAACCACTTCAAACGCATCGATAACAAGATCGATTTGGAAGGGGTCGAACTGCAGAAGAGTAATATCCTGCTGATCGGACCTACCGGATCAGGGAAAACCCTGCTGGCCCAAACTCTGGCCAAAATCTTGAAAGTCCCTTTTACCATAGCTGATGCCACCACCCTGACCGAAGCCGGATACGTGGGAGAGGATGTGGAAAATATCATTCTCAATCTACTGCAAGCCGCCGATTATGATGTTGAGCGGGCCTGCCGGGGGATCGTCTATATTGATGAAATCGATAAGATTGCCCGAAAATCGGAAAACCCATCCATTACCCGTGACGTCTCCGGCGAAGGGGTTCAACAGGCACTATTAAAAATCATCGAGGGGACCCTGTCCAGCGTCCCCCCCAAGGGAGGTCGAAAACACCCCCAACAGGAATTTGTTAAGGTAGACACAACGAACATCTTATTTGTCTGCGGCGGGGCCTTTAATGGACTGGATAAAATTATTCAGACTCGAAGCGGGGCCAAGGTTATGGGATTCGGGGCCGATATTCGCAAGCAATCAGAAAAGAAGCGGTTGGGCGAGATATTGGATCAGGTCCAACCCCAGGATCTGCTGCGTTTTGGATTGATTCCCGAATTTATTGGTCGTCTGCCGGTCATTGCCACTTTGGATGAGTTAAGCGAAGGAGCGATGGTACGTATCCTGACCGAACCCAAAAACGCCATCGTCAGGCAATATCAGAAACTGTTTGAAATGCAGAGGGTGGATTTGAAATTTACCGATGGGGCCATCAAGGCCGTGGCCCGTGAAGCCTTGAAAAGAAAATCAGGGGCCCGGGGACTTCGTTCTATCTTGGAAAAAGCCATGTTGGACATCATGTTTGAAATCCCTTCCATGAAAAACGTTCAAGAATGTGTGGTCAGCGAAGAAGTTATCCTTCATAACGAATCCCCCATTCTTTTGTTTGAAAATCAGGCCGAATCGGCCTAAGAAAAAATCGGGACAAAGAACACCGGCAGAAGGCAACTAAATTCGAACCTCAAAGAAATTCTTTTATTTATTAAAGAATCGGTAAACAAAACCGAAAATAGACTTAGTTGGAAATCTATTACAATCCAAACTTAACACTCATGACCGCCGGAAGCGGAAACCGTCAAAGCAAGAAACCCCGCCTTTGCCCCCTTGGTTAAGGGGGAACTGAGGGGATTTAACTCTCTATTTTAGTAAGGAACAAACTGTTATGGCCGTATTTCCAAAAAACGAAGAAAGTCGAGAAGACGGGGGACAACAACAGGTGATCCCCGTTCTCCCCTTAAGAGATATTGTTGTTTTTCCAGGGATGGTAGCTCCTTTATTTGTGGGTCGTGAAAAATCGATTCAAGCTCTTGAATACAGCATGTCTCTGGAAAAAGATATCCTTTTATTAACCCAACGCAATGCCAAAGTGGACGACCCAACGGAGCGGGACCTCCATCAGATTGGGACCGCCGGCAGTATCCTGCAGATGCTGCGACTGCCCGATGGGACAGTCAAGGTCTTGATCGAAGGCCGGTTTCGGGCCAGGGTGCAACGGTACCTTCCTAACCGGGCCTTTTATCTGGTTGAAGTGGAAAAGCTCCAGGACATTATACCGAACAAATCCGAGCTGGAAGCCTTGGTTCGTACGGTCAAACAAACCTTTGAGGCTTATCAAAAGCTAAACAAGAAAATCCCCCAGGAATTGGTCCACACCGTTCTTGGACTGGAAGACCCGATCCGTTTGGTTGATTCTATTGCCCCCCATTTGGGCGCCAAGATCGAACAGAAGCAGGAGCTCTTGGAGCTAACCCAGGTGAATCGAAAGCTGGAGAAACTCTATGAAATGATGCGCGGGGAGATGGAAATCCTGGAAATTGAACAACGCATCAAGGGCCGGGTTAAAAAGCAGATGGAAAAAACCCAAAAGGATTATTACCTCAATGAACAGATCCGGGCCATCCAAAAAGAAATGGGCGAACAGGATGATTTTAAAAATGAGATCCAGGAATTAGAGAAGAAGATCAAACAGAAAAGGATGTCCAAGGAGGCTTCCACCAAAATTCGGGCCGAACTGAAGAAACTGAAAATGATGTCCCCTATGTCGGCCGAGGCCACGGTGGTCCGTAATTATATCGACTGGATTATCGGCCTGCCCTGGTATAATCGAACCAAAGATAAATTAGATATCGATGGAGCTGAGAAGATACTCAACGAAGATCATTATGGTTTGGAAAAACCCAAAGAGCGAATCCTGGAATATCTGGCTGTTCAGAGTCTGGTTAAAAAAATAAAAGGGCCGATCCTTTGTTTTGTCGGTCCTCCTGGTGTGGGGAAGACTTCACTGGCCAAATCCATTGCCCGGGCCACCGGGAGAAATTTTATCCGGGTCTCCTTAGGCGGGGTCAGAGATGAGGCCGAGATTCGCGGGCATCGCCGAACCTATATCGGGGCCTTGCCCGGGAAAATCATCCAGTCCTTGAAAAAGGCCAAATCCAATAATCCCGTCTTCTGTCTGGATGAAGTGGACAAAATGAGCACGGATTTCCGGGGAGACCCCTCAGCCGCACTGCTCGAGGTCCTCGATCCGGAACAGAACTTTGCTTTTAGTGATCATTACCTGGATATGGATTACGACCTGTCTGAGGTCTTCTTTATCACTACAGCCAACACCCTATATTCCATTCCACTGCCTTTGCAGGATCGAATGGAGATCATTCGGCTTCCGGGATATACCGAACCCGAAAAACTTCAGATCGCCCGTCAGTTTCTGATCAAAAAACAGGAAGAAGCCAACGGTTTGACCTCCGAGAATATCCATTTTACCGACAACGCCTTGTTGACCATCATACGCCGATATACCAGGGAATCCGGGGTCCGCAATCTGGAGAGAGAAATCGCCACCTTATGCCGTAAAGTGGCTAAAGAGGTTGTCCGCCGGGGCAAAGAAACCCATATTGAAATCAGTGCCACGACGGTCCAGAAATTTTTAGGGGTACCGAAATTCCGCTATGGAGAGACGGAAGAAAAAGATGAGATTGGAATCACAACCGGTTTGGCCTGGACCGAGGTCGGTGGTGAATTACTTTTAACGGAAGTGGTCCTGATGCCCGGTAAAGGCAAATTGATCATTACCGGGAAATTGGGCGAGGTCATGCAGGAATCGGCCCAAGCGGCTTTAAGTTATGTCCGTTCCCGTGCCGAACGACTGGGCTTGCCTAGAAACTTCTATCAGAAAATGGATATCCACATCCATATCCCTGAAGGGGCCATTCCCAAAGACGGGCCATCGGCCGGTATTACCATCGGGACCTCTATTGTTTCCGCCTTACTTAGAAAACCGGTCAAGCGGAAAACGGCCATGACCGGGGAGATCACCTTGCGCGGCCGGGTTCTGCCCATTGGCGGATTGAAGGAGAAAATTATTGCCGCTCACCGAGGCAAGGTCAAAACGGTAATCATACCGAAAGAAAATGAAAAGGATCTGAAAGAAATCCCACCCCGGATTTTAAAGGCCCTGGAAATTATCTCGGTGGAAAATATGGATGAGGTACTGAAAGCGGCTCTGGTGATGGAAGATCCAGCCCTCTTATTCAAAGAAAAAGAAGAAGAGACAGCTCCGCCCTTCTTCCATGATGAGGTCCCGATCGTTCAGGAAATAACCGCCCATTGAACATGGACAGCGGGCGTATTCCCCGTCACGCCAACGGCGTGACTGCGTGGACAGAAGGTCCCGTCTTCAGCGGGATTAGCGAGCGTACTGCAATAAATGGACATTTTCCTTGCCTGGAATCCCGCCATGGCGGGACTGCACCTGGTGCAAGGAGCTTCAATAGAGAACAAAACGAGTCTGACAAAAGAAGGGGACTCTGATCCCCTTCTACTCTATCCATTCCCTATAAATCAGCAAGGGTTCAAACCCCTTGACACCTCCCTGCCGGAAAAGGTAAGGTTAATTCCCGAAAAAGGGGAATAACCGCTTATGAAAAAAACCATCGGGGTCAGTGCCTTTCTTTTAGTCTTTTTTTGCTTGGCCCTTTACCTGCTGATTTACCACAGTGACATCTATCTCACCTATTTAGACCGGAAACGGCTGGTCGCGTTTATTAAATCCTACGGGAGTTTTTCTCCCGTTATCTTTGTGGCCCTCCAGATATTTCAAGTCCTCTTCGCCCCCATCCCCGGCGAGGTGACCGGATTTATCGGCGGATTTCTCTATGGAAATTTTTTCGGTGTTCTGTATTCCACCATCGGTTTAGGGGTAGGGTCATGGCTGGCCTTCATTTTCGCCCGCTGGGCCGGTCAACCTTTGGTGGAACGGATCGTCCGTTATAAAACTATCCAGCGTTATGACTATCTCATGGCCCATCAGGGAACCTGGATCGCTTTTTTACTTTTTCTGATCCCCGGATTTCCCAAAGATTATCTGTGTTACATATTGGGTTTGGGACACATGGATCTGAAAACCTTTTTGATCATATCGACCGCCGGACGATTTTTGGGAACCGTTTTGTTGACCATCCAAGGACATCTGGTTCGGGAAAAAAATTATTGGGTCCTGGGGATTGTCATCGGCCTGTCACTTCTTGCCGTCTTGATAGCTTTTCTATTCAGAGGGAAATTAGAAACCCATTTCAAAAAACATCGAAAACCCGGAACCCGTTTCAAAATCCAAAATCCAAAATCCAAAAGCTAAATTTTTACAGGTTTTCTATCCTCAACCTTAGTGATAAAAATCAAGGTCCTTTCCTGCTCCAACAAAGGCAGGGTCAAAACAATCGGTGTTTCCAGCCTAAATCCCCTTTCTTGGATTTGAACCTTCAGAGCGGAAACCTCTTCTGGCCCTTGTCTCCCCTTCATGAATAATAACTTCCCACCGTATGGTAAATAAGGGTATACCCCGGTTAAAAGGTCTATTGTTTTTCCAACGGCCCGGGTAATGACGATCTCGAATTGATTGGCTTCAAACCGGAAAGAGGTTCTTTTCCCCAGATAGGTCTGAAAGATAGAGATGGGGGGCAGATTCAAATGACGGGCCGCTTCTTTTAGAAAGCTGATTTTTTTGGCCGAGGCATCAATCAAGGTGATGGGTTGGTCAGGTCGGGCAATCTTGATCGGCAGTCCCGGAAATCCGGCCCCGGACCCTAAGTCCAATATCCGCGCTTTCGCCGGCAGATAAGGTAAAGGAGTAAGGGAATCCAGAAAATGTTTGATAATAATCTCTCGGCAGGATCGAAAACCGGTCAGATTGACATGCCGATTCCATTTACGTAGTATGATCAGGAAATCCATGAATTGCTCTAACTGGCGGGGGGATAAGGCAACCCCTAAAGCTTCAGCCCCTTGTTTGAGCAAACGTTGGCCTTCTGACGGATCTAGGTCTGGTATAATGTCAGGTTTTTTTCTCAAAGGTTCCCTAAATGAAGGTGATATTTGATACCGGATACTGGTTGCTCGTTCCTCGTTCCTCGTTACTGCTCAGTCGCCAAGAATGTCTCTCCGGCGAAGTCCAGAGCAGGCACAAGAAAACAACCCCAAACGTTATAAGGTATTTTCCTCCAACAACAACCAGAAACGAGTAACCGGTATCCGGCATCTTGCATCCGGCTGTCATTTCCCAATACAAAACCGGCTGAAGATCCGGTCCAGGACATCTTCATTTGTGGTTGTGCCGATCAGGGAGCCTAATTCTTCCAGAGCCTTTTGAAGATCCAGGGCAATAAATTCAAGGGACTGGTTTTGCTCACTCAATTGAAAAGCCCTGGTTAAGGACTCAACCATCTGTTCGAATATTTTTTTCTGACGGAGGGTAGGCATGAGATCGGGCAAGGCCTCAGGGAAATGATCCTGAAGAAAGAGTTCATGAAGTTTTTCTTTAAGTGTGTCGATCCCTTGTCTATAACGGGCCGAAATTTGAAGCGTCATCGGACAGGGAAATTGTTTTTGGATCTCTTCCATGGAAACAACCGAGGGGAGGTCCATTTTATTCAGCAAGATCATCTTCGGTTTTTCCTGGATTTCTTGAAAGATGGCCCGGTCTTCCTCTTCGAGGGCGTTGGAAGTATCGATCAAAAATAGGACGATCTGGGCTTCATAGACTTTTTCCCGAGTACGAAGTATTCCGGCCTCTTCCACTTCATCTCGGGCCCGGCGAATCCCGGCGGTATCTACCAAACGAAACGGCAGTCCTTTGAGGAGGATAGTTTCCTCGATGGTATCCCGCGTCGTCCCCGGGATTGAAGTGACGATGGCCCGTTCTTCTTTTAGAAGGGTATTTAATAAACTGGATTTCCCGACATTCGGCTTGCCGACAATGACTAGGGAAAGCCCTTCTCGAAAAGGCAATCCGTCTTCATAAGCCCGGATGAGTTGCGTTAAGGGTAATAAGATCTGGTTTTGAAGAAGGCGATTCCAATCTTTCCGGTCTAAGATCTCCAATTCTTCCTCAGGAAAATCAATAGCCGCTTCCAGTTGGGCTAATAAAGACAAAAGGTTTTCCTGAATGCCTTTTAAAAGTTGCTGTAATTCACCTTGGAGCAGTTTATTGGCCTTCTCCAGGGCCTGGTCGGTTTGGGCCAGAATCAGCTCAACAATCCCTTCAGCCTGGGTCAGGTCAATTCGTCCATTTAAAAAGGCCCTCAGGGAAAATTCCCCCGGATCGGCCAGACGAGCCCCTTCCTTTAGAACCAGTTCCAGAATTTTTTTTAATACTAACGGGCCGCTGTGACAATTGATTTCAACTACATCTTCCCGGGTATAGGTTTTGGGGGCCTTCATATAATTTAGCAAGACTTGATCTATGATAGTTCCCCGGGCAGGATCGACGATGTTTCCCAGGGTTAGATGGTGAGACCGGGTGGCCTCCCTGGAAGAGGCCGAGAGGAATAGGGCTTGGGTAATGGCCAAAGCGCGGGGACCGCTGATTCGGATAATCCCGATCCCCCCTATTCCAACAGGGGTGGATATAGCGGCAATGGTATCTTGATTTGACATGGTAAGAATGGTTCAAGGCAGAAGGCACCTGGCACAAGGCGCAAGGTGTAGGGTTCAACGTTCATGATTCAGAAATTAAGGGGCCAGGAAGAACTTTCTTACTAAGCTTTTAACCATGAACCTTGTTAGACCTTTTGCGAGATCCTCAACCCGGAACCTTATACCTTGAACCGTGCACCTTTTATGAATCCAATTCGGGGATGGCTTCTGCGGGACGGTCTTCTTTAACCCCGAAAATGACTATTTTTTTTAATTGCCCTTCTCCCCGGCTGATGGTCTTGAGGCTTTTATCTTTTTCCAGGATCAGATGGATAATGCGGCGATCATGGGCATTTAAAGGGCTTATGACCACCGGTTTCCCGGTCTTTTTAGATTTTTCAGCCATCTTTAGGGCCAAATCCTCCAGATAACTTTTCCGGTGGCTTCGGTAGTCCCCACTGTCCAAAACAACTTTAATTTTGTCCGGACCCTTTCGATTCAGAATCCGGGTGATTAAATATTGCAGAGCATCCAAGTTTTGTCCTCTTCGCCCGATCAATAATCCGCTTTTGTCGCCCTCTATCTTGATATGGAGGGTTTCTCTTTCTTTTTTAATCTGAAGGGAGGCCTCTAGTCCCATTAGGTTCAGGAGGTCCTGGGTCAGGGTTTTGGCTTCAGCAACCCAATCAATTTCAGGCAGCGAAACAGGTGTTGAGACAGGGGCAACCTGGGTGGGGGGTTGGGGCTCGGAGACTAACTCCAACTTTTCTTCTTTGATCGTGGCCCGAATTCTGGCCTTTTTTGAACCCATAATACCGAATATTCCGATGGAACCCGAATTAAGGATTTCAATTTCTAATTGTTCCTTGGGAACATTCAATTGAATACAGGCCGTCTCAACAGCCTCTTCGATGGATTTTCCTTCTGTTTCAAGGGATGCCATAAGTCATCACCTCCGCTTTTGTTCAATTGGCATATTTATTGATATAATATTGTTGACCAATGGAAAGGAGATTATTAACCAGCCAATACAAAACCAGACCTGCAGCAAAATTGATAAACATAAAAGTAAAAATCACCGGTAAAAAAAGCATCATTTTAGCCTGGGTCGGATCACCGGTAGTGGGGGTCATTTTTTGCTGAATAAACATCGAGGCCCCCATCAGCAGGGTTAACACCGGGATTCCGTTGCCGACATAAGGAATTTCAATGCCGATCGGCAGGCGATCCGGGGCTGAAAGATCGTTGATCCAAAGGAAAAACGGGGCATGCCTAAGTTCAATGGCATATCCCAGTAGGCTGTAAAGGGCAAAAAAGACCGGGATCTGAATGACCATAGGAAGACAGCCGCCCAGGGGGTTGACCTTGTAGGTCTTATAAAGGGCCATCGTCTCTTGGTTAAGTTTTTCCTTATTGTCTTTATATTTTTCTCTTAATTTGGCGATCTTGGGTTGAAGCTTTTGCATTTCCTTCATGGATTTGTAGCTTTTATGGGTCAAGGGCCAGAAAAGGATTTTGACCAGGATGGTCAAGAGGATGATCGACCATCCGTAATTGTGAAGGAATCCGTTAAAAAAAAGAAGGACCCATAATAAAGGTTTGGAGACGATATCAAAAAAACCGAAATTGACCGCCTTTTCCAGTTCCAACCCCAGGGGTTGTAATATCTTGGTGTCTCTCGGCCCGAAATACAGGGCATACCGGATCCGTTTTTCTTCTTTGGGGGCCAGAGTCCAGGGAGGGGCCACAAAGGTCATTTTTAAAAATTCCGGGGCCGGTTTGGAAATCTTGAGACTGACGGTCTGCTGCTCTTCCAGAGGAACTATGGCCCCCATAAAATAGGTATCGGCTAAGGCCCCCCAGCGGATTTTTCCAGTAAGGATTTCTTCCTGTTTGACCTTCCCCAGGGCCGTTTCCTTGTATTTCCCGTCTATGAAGCGCAAGGCCCCTTGAAAAGCGCGAGAGTTATCGGATGAAGGGGGAAACCGATTTTCCAACAGCAGGGCCAAATTGTCGTCCAGGGATTGGGCCGTGTTGTTGATCACCTGAATATCCAGGTCGATTCTGTAGGAATCGTTGGAAAGGGTATAAGTCTTGATAATGGTCAGACCTTGACGCGAGGTCCATTGAAAGGACACCGTCCCCTTGGGTTGGTTGGGGCTTAAGATCAAGGAGTCTTTATCGGCCGAAAATCGGGCCTGAGCGATTTCCGGCTGGGATTTTTTAATCCATTCCAACTGCAAGGGGAAGGTCGAAGGGGAATCGGCCTCAATCATTTCTTTCAGGTCTTTCCCCCCCAATTGTTCTTTATAGGCAGTTAATTTGTGGCTTTTTAGAGCAGCCCTTTCTTCTGAAAAAACAGCCTCAAACAATTTGGTTTTGACGACGATATCCCTGCCCGGTTCTTTAGGGACCGCCGTCTTCACAGTAGGGGTGGCCGGCCTTTCCGGTAGAGTTGCGGGCATAGCCGGGGCGGATTCCCTTTGGGACGGAACCGTTTTAGTTACCTGATCCTTAGGGGGCCCTGAGGGCTCCTTCGGACTGAAAAACAGGAAATAGGCGGCAAAGACCGCCATAGATAGTACAAAAGCCAGAATTGCATTTTTTTCCATAACGACTCCAAAAAATTAAAGAAACCGGTCCTTAGGGCAATGGATCCGGTCCGCCTGAAGAAAAAGGATGGCACCTTCCAATCCTTTTTAAGGACAGAAATAATCCCTTGATTAACCCATATGTTCGAATAGCCTGAAAGGAATATTCAGAACAGGTGGGATAAAACCGGCAGGAAGACGGAAAAAGGGGAGATAGGACCCTTTGGTACACCCGTATCCCGAATAAAAAAATTCCCTGGAGGCTATGGGCCAAAAGTCCCATCAGACCAACAGGGGGGTTAATTCTTCGAAAACCTGACGATACGTTAATGGGTCTGATCCTTTTAAAACAACTATAATGATATCCCGGGATGGAGGAAATTTATCTTTGGACCTTCTAAAAAATTCTCTTAAAAGACGTTTGATCCGGTTTCTTTGAACGGCTTTCCCTGTGTTTTTGCCGACCGCCAAACCCAAACGGGTTCTACCCAAGCTATTGGGTTTTATGATCACTGAAAAATGGGGGAAAGTCCTCTTTTTTACTTTAAAGGATTTCCGGATGAAATCGGTTCGTTTCAGGATTCTTTCATCTTTAGTCAAAGAAAAAGATTTCATCCTTAATGAAAATCGGAAGGGGTCGGCTTTTAAACCGAAAGCCTTTTTCTTCCCTTGGCCCGCCTTCTGCTGATCACCTTTCGTCCGCCGGCAGTACTCATCCGGACTAAAAATCCGTGGGTCCTGGACCGTTTCAGGTTACTGGGTTGAAATGTTCTCTTCATAAAGTCACTATCCTCTCAAATTAAAAATAAACTTAATTTAAACCATAAGTTGGATTTAAAGTCAAGGGTTATTTGACAATCCCCTTAATCAGTATCTAAATAGAGGTTTGATCGATTAATTCAACAAGAATAAATTATGGATCATTTTCAAAAAAGATGGCCTTAATAGAAAAATTCACGGAGTCCGGGATTCAAGGGTTCAAGAAAAATGCTTAAAAATTACAACGGGCTAACGGTTTAGGAGAAGCCCGCTTGTGGCCCTTGGATCCACTCCTTTACTTTTCGTGGTCTCCTGTCAAAGAATTGAATCGCCAGTCAGATCGGCTCTCGAGTCTCCGAATAAGTGACTCGTCAATACAGGGTCGTCCTTTAAAGTGGACGTGGAGGTTGAATTGACCCGGCAAAGCCGTAAAGGGGCTTAATCCAAGAATTAAATCAAGACAAGGGAGACTCGGTGAAAGGTGGGGACAACCGTCGTCCCCTTTTTTCATTTCTGGCTGTCCAACAGTTTTTCTGCCTCGGCCAGGGTAGCCATGTTGATGGGGTCGTAACCGGAAATGACGCTCATTCGTTTGAATTGTAATGCCGAAAGTACATTATCACCTACCACTCGAACCCCGGTGCCTACCCCAGACGTCTTGAAATATACCTGTACCCGTTCGATTTCTTTTGTTCCTTCAGGAGTGGTCGGCTTGAATTGAGAAATGTCGGTTATAACGGCATACCCGGGCTTCAGTTTCTTGGTCATCGCAATGGTTTCATCCGACCATTTTTTAATCTCCTCATAATTGAAGAATCCAACCATGGTAATATACAATCGATTTTTAGAAGCGTCCATTTTGAGTTTATACATTTCTAACTCCTTTCCCTAAAAGCCGGGATTCAGGTTTTGAAATCTCCTTGTTTCCCCTTTTTAAGGGTATATATTACAAGGAAGATAAAAGTCATACAAGCATTTATAAATGGGGTCCGTCAAAATTAATAAAGTATTTGGAATTCTGTTAATAATTATAGGGGATCGGATCAGGCGAAGTGCTTGAATTGGAGGCTCCCTGCACCAAGGTGCTATCCCCTATGTTATCGCTGACTAGCGGGATTTCCTGCAAGGAAAATGTCTACGATTATAGTTCGTTCGCGGTTCTTGTTCAACTTTTCCGTTATTTTTGATAAACGATTTCTCCATCGATAATGGTCATCTCCACGGCAATGGACGGCCAATTTTCAGGGGCGACCTCGAACAGATTTTTTTCGAAAACGGTAAGATCGGCCCTTTTCCCGGGACCGATAGAACCCAGAGAGGATTCCCGGTGTGATGTCCAGGCAGGAATCCTCGTGAATCCCTCGATGCATTCCTCGAGAGTTAGCCGTTCTTCCGGGAACCATCCCCCGGCGGGCTCCCCCTCTGGGGTTTGCCGGGTTACCGCTGCCTGGAATCCCAGAACAGGATTGATTTGATCGAACGGCGCATCGGAGCCGAATTGAACGGAAATGCCCGCCTTTCTTAAGGTTTTCCAGGCATAGGCCTGCCGGCATCGGGGGTGTCCCCATTTTTCTTCAGCCTGCCGCCAATCCGTGGCTGTAAATACCGGCTGAACCGAGGCCGTCACCTCCAAGTTCCGAAACAGGGCCAGGTCACTGGACCGATGGAGCTGGACATGCTCAATACGATCCCTTTTTTCCCCGGGGCCTATTCCTTCTTTTTTTCTTGCCTCTGATATGGCGGCCAGGCAGTTGGAGACGGCCCTGTCCCCAATAGCATGGATGGCCACATCCCCGCCCCAGGCATAGGTGCGGCGTATTTGATCCCGGAGTGTTTCAAGAGGAATTACGGACAGACCTTGGTTGGCTGGATCATTCCCATAGGGTTCGTGGAGTAGGGCCGTCCCGGAACCCAGGGAGCCGTCGGCAAACAATTTCAAGTGCCCTACCCACAACCGCGGGCTACCGGAACCGGGTTTGATATCCCTGACCGAGAGGGCATCGATTTCTTGGGGGCGAAGCAGGTGGTATATCCGGAGTTTAAGCTTTTCCTCTTTATCCAGTTCGGCCAGGGCTTCAAATTGCGGAAGCATTTCGCTGGAATGAATTCCCGTCAGCCCCGATTTCAAGGCCTCTTGCTGAGCGGCCAGGGCCGCTGCTTTCAAGTCTTCCTGCGAGCTTCTCGGTATGAATTTTCTTAAGACGCCTATAGCTTCCCGCAGAATTCCAGTGGGTTTCCCGGTGACCGGGTCTCTTTCGATTTTTCCGCCTGGTGGATCGGGCGAGACTTTGGTGACACCCGCTTTTTCCAGGGCCAACGAGTTGACCCACACCGTATGGCCGTCTGCCCGAAACATCATCAGGGGGTTGGCTGGGGCTAGGTCGTCGAGATCCCTGCGGGTGGGTTGCCTGTTTTCCTCCCACTGGCGGTCATCCCATCCCCGGCCGACAATCCATTCCCCGGGCAGATAGGTCGAAACAGCGGTCCGGATTTTTTGCCGGCATTGGGCCAGGGAGGAAAGATTCTTCAGGTTCACCAGGCTTAATGTTTGACCGAAGGAACAAAAGTGAGCGTGGCCATCCACGAGCCCCGGGACAACGAGCCTTGAGGACAAGTTTAGGATTTTCGTATGTCCGGAACAAAGTCCTTTTATTTCTTGATCCTTTCCCACAGCCGCTATTTGTCCGTCTTTGATTCCCACGGCTTCAGCCCAGGGGATTTTAGGATCTCCGGTGAAAATCTTCGACGATAAAATGGCGATTTCCACGGTCATCTTCCTTGGAGAGTCGGAAGGTGACGGAAAATGAAAAGGGGTCTGATCCGGTCTTTTTCACCCATCAATTATTTTGGGATTCCTCAACTTTTTAAGAGTCTATCTCTTGACAAGAAGTGTAATTTTATCTTATCTCAATATAAGGTGAAATACCATAACAAAAGACCGGGTGTGGTTTTCTTCTGGATGCTTTATTCCCTTGCTCCAATCTTTTTCTTGTTTTATAATTTTACATTAAAAGGGAATTTCTATAAAAAAGAGGGGGTATTCCTGTTGAGACCGCCGGAAATTATGACGGAAAATCAATAGTCAGAGGGGAGTAAAAAAATGAATTTTGACCTGACGGAAGAACAAAAAATGTTGAAAGAAATGGCCTATAAATTTGCGGCCGCCGAATTCAAACCGGTTTCCCGGGAATGCGACGAGCACGAAAAATACACCCCGGAGATCCGAAAAAAGGCGGCTGAAAACGGCCTGGTCGGGGCCTGGATCCCGGAAGAATACGGCGGCGCCGGGGCCGGTATAATGGGACACACCATCATCACGGAAGAATTTTCCAAAATCGACATGGGCATCGGACTGAATATCGTAGCCGCCGGGTTTGGGTGCGAATCCATCCTTCAATATGGAACGGAAGACCAGAAGAAGACCTATTTGCCCTTAGTCTGTGCGGGCGAAAAAGTCAGCGCCGGAGCTTATACGGAGCCCAATGCCGGCACGGACGTGGCCGGATATAAGACCCGGGCGGTCAAAGACGGAAGCGATTATGTCATCAACGGCAACAAGATGTTCATCACCAATGGGTCGGTCTGCGATTTCATGCTGACCCAGTGCATCACCAATCCGGAGGAAAAAAAGCACAACAGCTTCAGCCTGATCATTATTCCTGCCGACGCCAAAGGCCTTACCAGAAACAAAATCAAAGGGAAGTTGGGAATCCGCTCCAGCGATACGGCCGAGATCGCCTTCGAAGACGTACGGGTTCCCCGGAGCAATCTGGTGGGTCAGGAGGGACACGGTTTTATTCAGTTGATGCACTTCTTCGATACCACCCGGGTTATGGTCGCCGCCCAGGGTCTGGGTCTCAGTGAGGCCTGCCTGGAAGCGAGTATCCGCTACGTGAAGGAAAGGACGGCCTTCGGCTCGCCCCTGGGGTCCTTTCAACTCACCCAAAAGAAGCTCACGGAAATGGCCATCATGATCGAAGCCCTACGCGGTCTGATTTATAAATCCGCCTGGCTGATTGACGAAGGCCGCCCCGATTATCATTTGGCCGCCATGGCTAAATTCTACAGCGGCCGGACTGCGGTCTTTTGTGCCAATAATGCCGTTGAGCTTCACGGCGGCTATGGGTATATCGATGAATATCCCGTTCAAAAATGGTACCGCGACGCCAAGATTCTGGAGCTTTACGAAGGGACCAAGGAAGCGGAAATCATGACCATCGGCCGGAAATTGCAGGCCTGAGGCCTCTGGTCGATCGGGTTCGGCAGAGGAAATGAAGGGCCAAGATAGCCCTCGGCGGCGGATCGGCTGTAATCCCCTATGCCGGCAAGAGGAAAACTTATAACGAGGATGAGAGGAAAAATTTATGATGAAAAACTTGCTGGACGACATTGAAGAAATTCTGCTTATGGGTCCTGGACCTTCCTGTGTGCCCCCCGAGGTTTATCGGGCCTTGAGTCAAAAAACACTGGGACACCTGGACCCCTATTTTTTGGAGATCATGGAAGAGCTGAAAATCATGATCCGCCGGATTATGAATACCGCCAATACCCTGACCCTTCCCATATCGGGAACCGGTTCGGCCGGGATGGAGGCGGCCTTTGTCAATCTGGTGGAACCGGGTGACCCGGTCCTGATCCTATTAAATGGAGTTTTCGGTGTCAGAATGAATGAAGTGGCTCAAAGACTGGGGGCCCAGGTCGAGGTTTTGGAATTTCCCTGGGGGACCCCGGTTGAGTTACAGACCGCTGAAAAAAAGATCGGCCGGAAATCCTATCAAATCATCGCTATGGTCCAGGCCGAAACCTCAACTGGGGTCAGGAATCCCGTTGCCGAAATCGGCAGTCTCCTAAAAGGCAGCGACAGCCTTTACCTGGTGGACACCGTAACCGGTCTGGGGGGAATGGAAGTCCGCATGGATGACTGGAATATTGACGTCCTTTACAGCGGTACGCAAAAATGCCTGTCCTGCCCGCCCGGACTGGCCCCTGTTTCCTTTTCGCAAAAAGCCATGCAAAAGTTGAAATCACGCAAAACAAAAGTGCCTAACTGGTATCTGGATCTGACCCTCATTTCCGAATATTGGGGGCAGAATCGGGTCTACCATCACACCGCCCCGGTCAATATGCTCTACGGATTGTACCAGGCCCTCCTGCTCATTCTGGAGGAAGGGCCGGAAAAGGTCTTTAGCCGTCACCGGGAAATCCACCAGGCTTTGGTCCAAGGGCTGGAAGAGCTGGGTCTGAAGATGTTGGTGGAAGAACAGTTTCGTCTGCCCATGCTCAATGCCGTCTGTGTTCCTGAAGGGGTGGATGAACTTTCTGTCCGAAAGCGTTTGCGCAGTCAATTTAAGATTGAAATCGGCGGCGGCCTGGGACCTTTGGCCGGGAAGATCTGGCGAATCGGTCTCATGGGACACACAGCCAGAAAGGAGAACGTGGATAGGCTGATGGAGGCCTTGCAGGAAATATTGAAAAAATAAGGTTCGAGGATTCAAGAATAGGTTTAAGGTTCAAGGCTCAAAGGGGGAAAACCCCTCGCCCGTGGTGCCAAAGTTTGAACCTCATGCCTTTATTTCCTGTTTTACTTCAATCACATGGATTTATCATGGTGCCCTGAAGGGGCAGGACTATTTATGACAAGGACATCACCCTAATCCTTAAGGAGGAATAATGAAACTGCACGGCATAATGCCCCCCATCACCACGCCTTTCAACGGGGCTGAGGTGGCCTTTGACCGGCTGAAAGAAAATTTTCAGAAATGGAACCGGACCAAACTTTCCGGGTATTTGGTCCTGGGGTCCAACGGGGAGGCGGTTTATCTGAGTGAAATGGAAAAAATGAAGGTGATCGAGGTTTGCCGAGAGGCCATCCCAAAAGAAAAGATCATGCTTGTCGGGACGGGGCTGGAATCCACGGTCGAAACCATAAAATTTACCAACTCAGCGGCCGGTCTGGGTGCCGATTTGGCCTTGGTGGTGACGCCTTATTACTTTAAAGGGTCTATGACGGCTCAAGTCCTTTATGATCATTTCTTGGCCGTGGCTGAGGCCTCCCGAATCCCCATTCTGGTCTATAATGTCCCCCAGTTTACCGGGATTAATTTAGAACCCTCTTTGGTGGGCCGGCTTTCTCAACACCCCAATATCATAGGGGCCAAAGACAGCTCGGGAAACATAGACCAACTCAGTCAGATCATCCACCTGTCCGACCAGGGCTTTGGCGTCTTCGTCGGTTCTGCACCGGTCCTTTTTCCCGCTTTGTGCGTCGGCGCGGTTGGAGGCATCCTGGCCGTGGCCAATGCCCTTCCTGAATTATGTACCGGGATTTTGGATCTTTATGGAGAGGGAAAATATGCCGAAGCCCTGGTGCTTCAAAATCGGCTCACTCCCATTGCCAAGGCGGTGACGTCTACCTATGGGATCGGCGGATTGAAGGCGGTCATGGACCTACAAGGGTTTTTTGGAGGAGAACCGAGGGCGCCTCTGAAAAAGGCAGGTCCTGAGGTCGAGAGCGCTTTGAAGGGGCTCCTGCAGGAGTTGAAAGATCTCTGGTAATAAGATTTTGTCTGACTTTGAACCATCGAGAGACAATCCTCCTACTGCCGGTTTCCCTTGTCCCGGGGGGTGAAAAGTCCTATAATCGTTCAAAATTTAAAACGAAACCAGGGTTCGAGGATTCCAGGATTCGAGGGTTCAAGGGTTTTAACTTCCATACTTTTCACTCCGCCCTGCGGTCCTTGACCCCTTGGCCCCTTGAATCCTCAGAATCATTTTCATGATTCGAGGTGTCAAAACAGTTAGGCAGAAAAGGATATCGATTATGCGCGTGGCCATGTATTATAACAATAAGGATATTCGCCTTGAAGAAATACCCAGGCCGGCCATCGGCCCCGATGAGGTTCTGATCCGGATCGAGGCCAGCGGGATTTGCGGCAGTGATGTTATGGAATGGTACCGGATCCACAAGGCCCCGTTGGTTCTGGGACATGAGATCGCCGGACAGATCGTCGAGATCGGGGATCAGGTCAAAAAATATCAGGTCGGAGACCGGGTAGCCGCCTCGCATCATGTGCCCTGCAATACCTGCCATTACTGCTTAAGCGGTCATCAAACTATTTGCGATACCCTCCGAACAACCAATTTTTTTCCGGGCGGGTTTGCCGAATTTGTCCGTTTGCCTGCCATTAACGTAGACCGCGGGATTTACCTTTTACCCGACGAAATGTCCTATGAAACAGCCACCTTTATTGAACCATTGGCCTGTGTCTTAAGAGCCCAGCGGATAGCCGCAATTTCCCCAGGCCAGGCTGTTTTGGTCCTGGGCAGCGGGATCTCCGGCCTGCTCCATATTCAATTGGCCAGGGCTTTAGGCGCAGGTAAAATCATGGCCACCGATGTCAGTGAATACCGGACGAAGGCGGCCAAGGATCTGGGGGCCGATGAGGTTATCCGGGCCAGGGACTTGACCCCTGCCCTTTTTAAAGATTTCAACCAGGGCCGTTTGGCCGACCAGGTTATCATCGCTACCGGGGCTGAGCAGGTCCAGCTTCATGCCTTATCCATGGTTGACCGGGGGGGGACCATTCTCTTCTTTGCCCCTACGGATCAAGGGGTTACCATTCCCATTTCCATAAACGACCTGTTTTTCAGAAATGATATCACCCTGACCACCTCTTATGCCGGCAGTCCGGCTGATCATTGGCGGGCCATGCAACTGATCCAGGCCGGGGTGTTGAATATTCAACGCATGATCACCCATCGTCTTGGGCTGGCCGAAACAGTCAAAGGGTTCCAATTGGTGGCCGGGGCGCAGGAATCGATCAAGGTCATTATCGAACCGCAACGATAATAAATTATCCTCTTATCATTTCAAACCAGTTCGTAAAAAAGACCCCCTTACTCTTTGTCCCTGCGTGTCAGCTGAACTCCACAAAGAAGATTTATCAATGGTCCATCGAATTATTTGTTTTTGATTGCGTTATAAAGATCGAATGCTTTCTCCGGGGTCTCATTGTCGTGAACGACGGCTTTTACCGCCTGTATCATGGCAATCGGCGATTCCGATTGAAAGATATTTCTCCCCATGTCCACCCCCGAGGCTCCTCCCTGAACCGCCCGATAGGCCATGGTCAGGGCATCCAGTTCGGGAAGCTTTTTACCGCCGGCCATGACGATGGGCACCGGGCACGATGCGGTAACGGTTTCAAAGCCATCCTCTACGTAATAGGTTTTTATATAATGGGCGCCCAGTTCCGCGCAGATACGTGTGGCCAGTCTGAAGTAGCGGGCGTCCCGAGCCATATCCTTGCCGACGGCGGTGACGGCCAGTGTGGGAATACCGTACCGTGTCCCCATATCCACCATTCTGGTCATGTTGATGATGGATTGGCGCTCATACTCGCCGCCGATAAACACCTGAACCGCCATGGCACAAACATTCAGCCTAATGGAGTCTTCAATGTCCACTGCGAGTTCCTCATTGCTAAGCTCCTTCAGGATGCTGGTCCCGCCCGAAACCCGAAGCACGATGGATTGGGAAAAAGATGGCGGTACAATGCTTCTTAATATTCCTCTGGTTAACATTAGCGTGTCCGCATAGGGTGCGATGGGCAGGATAGTGAGGTCCATCCGTTCGAGACCCGTGGTGGGCCCCTGAAAATAGCCATGATCCACAGCCAACATGACGGTTCGGCCGGATTTCGGATTAAAGATCCGGGCCAACCGGTTTTTCATCCCCCAATCCAGGGCGTTGGATCCTTTCAGGAAAAATCCCTCGGTCTGTTGGGGGGTATCGGTGAAATATCTTTTTCCTTCTTTTATGTCGTCCACATCCGGCATGTTAAATCTCCTTTCTGGGGCCTATCCTTTCGTCCGACAAAAATTTCCGAAAGGGATTTCTTCAAATCCTGCGGCTCGCTCATGTCGAACTTGTTGAATATATTTGACAAGAATTTCCTTTGGGACGAAATAAGTATAAGAGAAGACCAAGGGAGGGTCAAGGAGAAAAAGCAGTCACCTTTCTTTTGATTGACTCCAGTTAAGACCTAATATATTCTGTGATACTGCCACTCTAAATCATCATTTCAGGACATGACCCATTACTCCGGAGGGGAAGATGAACACAGATCAAGCAAAATCCTTGGATCAAGAAATGAAAACGGTAAGAACCACAACGGCCTTCGATTGTGGAGGACGTTGCCCCTTGAGGCTCCACGTCCAGGAGGGCAGGGTCTTCCGCGTGGAAGGCGATGACACCGCCGGGCCGGATGAACAGCTCAGGGCCTGTCTGAGATGTCGTGCCTTTCGTCGATATATCTATCATCCCGACCGGCTTCTTTATCCCATGAAAAGGATCGGTCCCAAGGGCAAGGGGGAGTTCGAACGTATCAGCTGGGACGAGGCATACCAGATCATTATTGAAAAACTGAAATACTGTATTAAAACCTACGGGAATTCAAGCATCTTTCTGAGCACGGGCGGCGGCTACGTTGCCTCACTGCATAGCGGAGGCGCGGCATTCGCCAGGCTGCTCAATCAACTGGGCGGATACTCCGGCAGTTACGGAAACGTCTCCTCAGAAGGAGCGGTATGGGCCTGTTTAACGCACTACGGCTCGGTAATGGTCGGTCATAGCCGGGAAGACATGTTGAACTCCAAACTGATAATCCTTTGGGGGTGGGACCCGGCCCGGATGATCTCCGGCACCAATACCATGTATCACCTCATCAAGGCCAGGGAAAACGGGGCCAGGGTCGTGTCCATCGATCCCCGATACACGGACACGGCAGTGGTTGCGTCCGACGAATGGATCCCCATAAAACCCGGAACCGATACGGCCATGATGATCGCCATGGCCTATGTAATGATCCGGGAGAATCTGCAGGATCAGGCCTTTCTGGATAAATACACCATCGGCTTCGATCGGTTTAAGGCCTACGTCCTGGGTGAAGAGGACGGGGAACCGAAAACCCCGGCCTGGGCTGAGGCTATCACGGCGGTGCCCGCCTCTACCATTGAACGGCTGGCCAGAGAGTTTGCTACCACCAAGCCGGCCTGTCTCTTGGATTGTCAGGGTCCGGCCCGTTCGGGCATTGGAGAACAATACAACCGTTGTGCCATGACCCTGACCAATATGACCGGGAACACCGGCCGGCCCGGGGGTTCTGCCGCCGGGGGCCTCATGGGTATCCCGGTGGGCCATATGTTTTTCGGGTCCCGGATTCCGGCGGGGAAAAATCCTGTTGAAGCCGGCGGCCCTTCCATCCGGGGGACCCTGGATCTGAAGCTGAGGCTGGTTAAACGGGTCCATACCAATGTGATGCATGATGCCATGCTCAAGGGGAAAGCCGGGGGTTATCCCTTTGACATAAAATTCGTCTTTAATATTGCCAATAATCACCTAAATCAACTGGGCAATGCCAATAAGGCGGCCAGGGCTTATGAACAGTTGGAGTTTATGGTGGTCAATGATCTGTTTATGACCCCCACAGCCCGTTATGCCGATATCATCCTGCCGGTGACCACTTCGGCGGAAAGAAACGACACCACCCGGCCCTGGCCTTCAGGGCCTTATTATACCTTTATGAACCAGGCCATCGAACCCCTGGGGGAATGTAAGTCCGACCTCGATATCGCCGCCGATCTGGCCGAACGAATGGGCATAAAAAACTTCCGCCCCATGTCTGACGATGAATATTTAAGGAACTTTATAGAAAAAAATCCAGAGACCGGCAAAGAAATCCCGGATTATGAAAAGTTCAAGGCCCAGGGGGTTCACCGGGTGAAACTTAAGGAACCCATTGTGGCCTTTAAGGCCCAGATCGAAGACCCCGAGAATAATCCTTTTCCAACCCCTTCGGGGAAGATCGAGATTTTTTCCCAACGGGCCGCCGACATCGGAGATCCTGAAAATATCCCCCCCATACCGAAATACCGGCGGGTCAAAGAGGACCGCTTCGATCCTTTGATAGAAAAATATCCGCTTCAGATGCTCTCCCCCCATCCCAGGACCAGAACCCATTCCACCATGTTTAAAGTGGAATGGCTGCAGGAAGTGGAGCCCCATCGGGCCTGGATCAATCCGGTTGATGCCGAAGCTCGGGGGATAAAAAACGGCGATGAAATCCATGTGTTCAACGATCGGGGAAAGATCGCCATCGAGGCCTGGGTTACCAACCGGATCATACCCGGGGTTATTTCTGTCACTGAGGGGGCCTGGTACGACCCGGATGAAAAGGGGGTCGATCGGGGCGGTTGTCCCAATACCCTGACTTTAGATGAATATTCGCCGGGTGGGGCAGCGGTTCTCAAGACCGTTCTGGTTGAGGCGAAAAAAGTTTAATAAGGGTCTCAAAATAATATTGACTTCAATTTGATGCCAGGGACCGGGGTGTCCTCTTTTCTGGAGTTGTCCAAAGGGTGACTCATCGCCCTATCCCGGCCCGGACGGTTAAGTGGATTAGGTGCAGGGCATTCACCCAAGCCCATTTCGGGCTTGTTTGTAGGCCTGCTTCAAATTAAAATTCAAAATTGGGCTCGGCAAAGAAGCTTTGGGCCTATAGGGTGGACAATTCCAGAAAAGAGGACACCCCGGTCCCATCTAAGGCGAACTTTTCATTTTCATGTCAAGATTATTAAGAGACACTTAATAGGAGGAGATTAACCATGCAGGTTGGATTCTATTTTGACCAGACCAGATGCACCGGGTGCGGGGCCTGTCAGGTATCCTGCAAAGACTGGAACGACATCCCGGCCGGACCGGAGAAATGGATGAGACTGGTTTATACCGAAAAAGGGGATTTTCCGAATATCTTTGTCAGCTATCTGGCCGTACCCTGTTACCACTGTCTTGAGCCGGTGTGTGTTCCCGCCTGTCCGACCGCCGCCATCCGGAAGCGTGAGGAGGACGGGATCGTTTTTGTGGATCGGGAGGCCTGTCTGGGCAATGAAAAATGCGACCAAAAATGTCAGAAGGCCTGTCCATACGACGCCCCTCAGTTCGGACCCGACCCGGGATCAAAGATGGGCAAGTGTGATTTCTGCCTGGAACGATGGGATCAAAAAAAATTACCGGTGTGTGTCGAAGCCTGCCCGACCAGGGCCTTTGATGCCGGACCCCTTGAGGAATTAAAGGTTCGATACGGTGATATTCTAAAGGCGGAGGGGTTTAAATACTCCACCAGGACCAAACCTGCAATTGTTTTTAAACCTAAAATCTTTTAGTAAATGATAAAAATTTAACTTTCCGGTTATGGGATGATCGATAAAAAGGAGGTGTTGATATGCTCTTAAAATCGGTGGATCAAATCAGTTACGCGGTTCATGATATGGATGCGGTCATTGAAAAATGGTCCGCCTTATATGGAATGGGACCCTGGACATTCAGCGAAAACGGCGGTACCGATGCCAAGGGAAGGCCCTGGAAAATCAGGATGGCCTTCACCTATATCGGGCCGGTACAGATCGAACTGGTTCAATGCACGGAGGGGCGGATTTTTCAGTCGAAATTTCTCGACAAATGGGGCGAGGGACTTCATCATTTGGGATTCTATGTCGACGATGTCGACCAGGAAGCGAACCAATTGATCGAAAAAGGGGCCAAGCTTCTGATTCATGACCCCGGCAATTTTGCCTACCTCGATGCCGGAGGTCCCGGAGGGGCCATTTTTGAAATTATGAGAAGGTCCTGACCAAATATATTTTGAACTTTTCTAACTTTCTTTGGGCTTTGTTCATAGGGGGGTCTTATTTTTGGAATTGTCCAAAGGGTAATTATGAGTTTCCCATCCGGCCCAAAGGCAAAGTTGATTTCGATACAGCGATCACACCAAAGCCTGTTTCCTGCTCTGGTGAAGACCTGCTTGAAATGAAAGGTTCAAGTCTTGGCCCGGTAATAAGATTTTGGCTTGCGAATGGACAACTCCAAAAACAAGACCCCCCTATGATCCTGGTATAAATGTTAGAGATAAATACTTGGATTTAAGGTGTAAGAATCTAAGAGATGTTTATTCGGTGAGTTCTCGACTCTAATATCCATAAAAAAGACTGTTATTCAGGAAGGTTTCAATGCTGCCAAAGGAATATGACATTGAAGGAAAGGTTGTTTTTATCACCGGGGCCGGGCGCGGCATCGGCAAGGGAATCGCCCAGGTTCTGGCCGAAGCCGGGGCGGATATCGCCCTTAATGCCCTTACCGACCGCTATGTCATAAATACTGCCAAAGAAATTGCCGAAGCGAGCGGACGTCGAATATTGCCGATTCTGGCCGATGTGACGCAATCCGCTGAAGTGCAACGGGCGGTGGATACGGTATTGAAGGAGTTCGGCCGAATAGACGTTTTGGTCAATAACCTTGGGGATGCCATTCGAAAACCATTGGTTACACTCCCGGGGAAGCAGGGAGAACCGGCCTCGGATGAGGAAATAAAGAAAATAGTCGATCTCAACCTTATGGCCGCCATCCTCTGTACCCGCGCCATAGGTCCGCAGATGCTCGAACGCCGCAGCGGCAAGATCATTAATATTTCCTCATTCACGGCAGGAAAAGGGGGGAAGGAAGTGGTTCTCTACTCCCTGGCCAAATCCGCCGTCGTGGGTTTCACCCGTACCCAGGCCCTGGAATGGGCTGCTTACAATATCCAGATCAACTCCATTGCCCCCGGGCTTTTTCCCGAACCGCTGAATATCAATGATGAAGAAACAGCGAAAAAAATGACCGAATACATCTCGAAAATAACTCCCCTGGGCCGGGCCGGACGGTTGCGGGAAGCGGGTCTGCTGGCTCTCTATCTGGCTTCTTCAGCTTCCGACTACATGACCGGTCAAACCCTTTACCTCGACGGAGGGCTCAGTCTGTAATTAAAAAACCAGTTCAGTCCTTCCAGAATATTTATGAGCCGCGTCTCCGTCTGAATAAAATCGGGATCATTAGAACAGAACTCATTTTTTCCAAACACAAAAACAAAAAAGGAGGAATAAGCCATGAGTAATCCCACAATATTGGACCAGGCCTTTCATACCATCATGAAGCGCATGGTGAAAACCGGCCAGGCCCCCTTCTACACGGAATTGGCTTCCGAACTCGGTCTTTCAGTTGAAGAGGGCAAAAAAACCCTCCACGACCTTTTTACCTCCGGAATACCGGGATGGCCTTACCCCCGAACCGACCTCATCGCTTCCTTCGCCCCTTTTAACAATCTTCCCACTCAGTACCGCATCACCATTGAAGGCCAACAGAAATGGTTCGGCCAGTGAGCCTTTGAATCGCTGGCGGTCTGCTGGCTTTTTCCCGGCAAAAAAGTAACCATCGATTTCCCCTGTCTTGATTGCGGCCAGCCGCTGCGCATCGTCCTTCAGGATGGTCGGATCCTGAATGAGCAGGACACGGCGGGTTATATGACTTACGTCTCCGTGCCTTACTGGAAATGGTTTGAAGATGCAAGCTACGCCTGAAGCACCATGAATTGCTTCCGGTCGGAAGCGCATGTTCGCAACTGGGCATCTTATGTCGAAGGAACCGAGGAAGGCATAACCCCCTTACCCGATATGATGAAGCTTTTTTCCGGGTCCTACTTTAAACGTCGTATGGATGAGGATTATGTCTCCCACATGTTTGAATATGCCCGGGAGATGATCCAAACCATGAAAGAGATCGGCAAGACCGGACCTTTCTGGAAGCGGCCGAAATAGTACGGCCTTGTACCGGTTACGAAAGGAAAAGCCACATGAAAGGATACGAAAGACTTGCCTTCATGGATGCCACAGCCCTGGCCGGGCTGATCAGAAAAAAAGAAATTAAGGCCGAAGAACTTATCGAATTTACCATTCGACGGATAGAAAAAATAAATCCCCAAATCAATGCCGTGGTCACCCCCATGTTTGATGAGGCACGGCAAGCCGCCAGGGGCCCCATTCCCAAAGGGCCTTTTGCCGGCGTGCCTTTTTTGATCAAAGACCTCCTCGCCTCCTACCAGGGGGTGCGTATGACCTTTGGGACAAATAATTTGCAGCATTACATTGCCGATCATGACAGCGAACTGGTCCGCCGGTATAAAAAGGCGGGATTTATCACGGTGGGTAAAACGAACACTCCGGAACTGGGCCTCCTGCCCACTACCGAATCCCGACTATTGGGGCCCTGCCGCAACCCCTGGAATCTGAATCGGACCACCGGGGGATCCAGCGGCGGATCAGCGGCGGCCGTTGCCTCGGGTCTGGTCCCCGTGGCCCACGGGAACGACGGCGGCGGTTCCATCCGCATTCCCGCCTCCTGCTGCGGTCTATTCGGCCTGAAACCCACCCGGGCCAGGAACCCTCTCGGACCGGATTTTGGGGACCTGATGAACGGATTCGTGGCCGAACATGTGCTTACCCGCTCCGTGCGAGATTCGGCGGCCATTCTGGATGCCACCATGGGGGTTGATGTCGGTGATCCCTATTGTGCCCCCCTTCCGATCCGACCATTGAAAAAAGAAATCGGCAAGGATCCCGGTCGGCTTCGTATCGCCTATTGGGGCCAGACGTTCAGAGGACAAGCCATTGCCGAAGATTGCCAGAAGGCCCTTTTGGATTCTGTAAAGCTCTGTTCCGAACTCGGCCATGACCTGATTGAAACGAGCCCCACTTTTGACGGGGAACAACTGGCCAGGGCCTTTACGGTCATTTGGGCCACGGGCTGTGCCTCTACCGTCGAAGGAATATCCTATATCACGGGGAAGAAGCCGTCTCCCGATCAGTATGAACCGGTCACCTGGGGGCTTTATGAAATGGGGATAAAAGTCAGCGGGTCGGATTATCTTTTTGCAGTCCAGAGCCTTCAGAGAATATCGCGGGAATGGGCCGGTTTCCTTATAGACTACGATAGCTTCATGACCCCTACCCTTGGTGAACCTCCGGTTTTGCTGGGTACCTTCGATTCCCCTGCCGATGATCCACTCAAGGGTTGGAGACGGTCGGCCCAGTTTGTCCCTTTTACCCCCATCTGTAATGCTACGGGGCAGCCGGCCATGTCCGTTCCCCTTTATTGGAATGATGAGGGGCTTCCGATCGGAACCCATTTTATGGGTCGTTTCGGGGATGAGGCCACGCTTTTTCGCCTGGCCGCCCAGCTTGAACAAGCGCGGCCATGGAAAGACCGCCGGCCGCCGGTTTTGGTTTGATGTCAACCAACCCGGCTGCACCACCGGCCTTTCACCTGCTGGCCAAACCGACCGGTGCGATCTGCAACCTTGATTGTGCCTACTGTTTTTACCTTCCCAAGGAGAAGCTCTACCCCGGCAGCCGCTTCCGCATGACCGACGAGATGCTGGAAACCTATATCCGCCGGCTTATCGAAGCCCACCGGTTTCCCGAGGTGACCATAGCCTGGCAGGGTGGGGAGCCTATGTTGATGGGCCTGGATTTTTTTCGAAGGTCTATCGAGATCCAGCAAAATTACCGGCGTCCTGATATGACCATCCTCAATACCATCCAGACCAACGGCACACTGATCAACGACGAGTGGGTCGCCTTTTTCCGGGAGCACAACTTTCTGGTAGGGATCAGCATCGACGGTCCGCGTGAGCGGCACGATGTCTTTCGGCGGGATAAAAAGGGCCTGCCGACCTTCGATCGGGTGATCCAGGGGTTGGATTGTTTGAAGGAACACGGGGTTGAGGTTAATGCCCTGGTGACCATCCATAAGGCCAATGCCGATAACCCATTAGACGTTTACCGTTTTCTGCGGGACGAACTGGGTATTAAATACATCCAGCTCATCCCTATCGTGGAACGGCGGAATGAAATGGATGCCGTAAGCGATTTTTCCGTCACCGCCGGGCAGTATGGTCGCTTTTTGATTACGATCTTCGAGGAATGGGTTCGAAGCGATGTGGGGGAGATATTTGTCAATATGTTCGATGTAGCCCTGGCCAACTGGTCCGGGGAACCGGTGAGTTTGTGCGTATTCTCACCTACCTGTGGGATGACCCTGGCCATGGAACATAACGGTGATATGTACGCCTGCGATCACTTCGTCTCCCCGGACCATTTCTTGGGAAATATTTCCGAGGTTCCCATGATCGAAATGGTGGCTTCGCCCAAACAGCTCAAGTTCGGCCGGGACAAACTGGACTTGCTCCCTCGCTTTTGCCGGAAGTGTAAGGTACGTTTTGCCTGTCACGGCGGATGCCCCAAGGACCGGTTCATCAAGACCCCGGATGGTGAGGCCGGGCTGAACTTTCTATGCGCAGGCTACAAGGCCTTCTTCAAGCACATCGATCGCTCCATGCGTATCATGACCGGGCTTCTGCGCGAAAACCGGGCTCCGGCAGAGATCATGCAGATGGTTGCAAACGAACAAGGCCAAACGAAAACATCCTTGGGCAATGTCGGCCGTAACGATCCTTGCCCTTGCGGCAGTGGGAAAAAATATAAACAGTGCCACGGACGTTGAAGAGGGGCAACCTCCTATCGTTTATTCTATATGAACGGATTTTTTTATCCTGCATGGGGTCTAATCGTGCCGTTTCATGTCGTCGCCTATTCCTAACTTACAATTTTAGGGCTTGGTGGTTCTCTCCGGTTGCGCCCACAGAGGAATAGTGAATACGGTTAAACAGGCCCAGAAGATAACCGGGGTTGAAAAAATTTATGCAGTGATCGGGGGGTTCCACTTGGCTGGAGTCAAGCCTGAAATCATGCAGAAAACGGTTGCGGACATCAAGAAAATCAATCCGCAATATATTGTGCCCACTCACTGCACAGGGTATGAAGCCATTGCTGCCTTTGCCCGGGAGATGCCAGATCAATTCATCTTAAACACCGTTGGGACAAAATATACGATTACGCCGTGAGTTGAATTTAATAACCGCCCTCTCTTTCCAAAGGGGAACCAATGGGAATGGTAATTTGTGTATATATTTAAGATTCACCCCCATTACCTCTTCCTGAAAGTGTAATCCGGAAAATTTTTTCAGAATACATCATTTCAAATTCAAATCGATTTAAATAACCATAGCTCGTTTTTTCCAGATGCCCCTTTGGTTTCCTTGCCTTCCGCCTAAGTTTTTCTCCTTGACCTTGCCTTTTCCAAATTTTATACTCTCACCATCAAAAAGAAATTTCTGATGAATCAAATGTCGGCTTGGACAAGACAAGAGCCCAGCGCCGGCTGCGCGGGAAAAACGGCGCTGAACCGATCAAATATCTAAATCCATTAGGCGGCAAGGAGCTGTTGTGGATAAGGAAGATTCAGCCAAACAAGACCAGTGCAAAGAACGGGTCGGGGCAACACGGGAGTATCGTGAAGAAATCCCAACGCTCGTGCAGGAACTCGTCAGGACCTGCTATCAGGAAGACAACTTTGCCCACATCAGTCCGGAGCCTCTCCCTTCCCTTGATTCCACCGTCGATATCATTGAAAGAGCAAGACGCATCCTCTTTCCGGGGTATTTTATTCATTCTCGGGTTGATGACATGAATCTGGAGTATTACCTGGGGGAGGAGGAGACTTCCTTTTTTCAAGTTCTATCCGAACAGATCACGCTGTGTATCCGGCATGAGTGCCTCCGCTACAATCAACCCTGTACGCACTGTGAAGAGAAAGGGCAGGAAACCGCCCTGGAATTTTTAAAAGCAATGCCACAGTTGCGCTCTATGCTTTCTAAAGATGTTCATGCTGCCATGGAAGGGGATCCTGCAGCTCAAAGCTATGATGAAATTATCTTCAGCTATCCGGGTCTTTTTGCTATCACCGTGTACCGCCTGGCCCACCAGCTTTTTACGCAAGCCATCCCTCTTATGCCTCGCCTTATGACCGAGTATGCCCATAGCAAAACGGGCATCGACATCCATCCGGGAGCAAGAATTGGGGAGAGTTTCTTTATCGATCATGGAACCGGTGTCGTGATAGGCGAAACCACCTTCATAGGAAATCGGGTAAGGATCTATCAAGGGGTAACACTCGGGGCCCTGTCGGTGCCCAGGGGTGCCACTGAAAAGCTCAGGGGCCAGAAACGGCACCCCACCATCGAAGATGACGTGATTATCTACTCCGGAGCCACTATTTTGGGAGGCCATACGGTCATTGGGGCCCACTCAGTGATCGGAGGAAATGTCTGGATCACGGAATCCATACCGCAGGACATGCACGTTTTCCTGAAAAGGCCTGAACTGGTTTTTAGGGGAAAATCTACTGATCAGAACACAAAAGAGAATTAAAGATGGCTGAGATTTTTGAAAACGTTTCTGAAACGACGGGGTCGACCCCCCAGGTCCGTCTGAACAAGATCTCGAAAGGGCTGCCTGCGACCCTCATCGCCAAGCTGGAATTTCGAAATCCTCTCGGCAGTGTAAAGGATCGCATTGGAGTGGCGATGATTGAGGCCGCCGAAAAACAGGGACTCATTCGGACAGACACCGTGATTGTGGAACCTACCAGCGGAAATACAGGAATCGCCTTGGCCTTTGTCTGCGCCGTCAAGGGTTACCATTTAATCCTGACCATGCCCGAAACGATGAGTATGGAGAGAAGGAAATTGCTCAAGCATCTGGGCGCGGAGTTGATTCTCACCCCGGGGCCTGCGGGGATGAAGGGGGCCATCAACAAAGCCCGCGAGATCATTTCTGAGACGCCCAACACCTATATGCCCGATCAGTTCAGCAATCCGGCTAATCCGGAAATTCACCGCCGAACAACGGCCGAGGAAATATGGCGCGATACCCAAGGGGGCGTGGACCTGCTGGTTGCCGGAGTGGGAACCGGAGGAACCATTACCGGTGTATCCGAGGTGATCAAAAAGCGTAAACCCTCTTTCAAGTCCATTGCGGTCGAACCCGCAGCTTCCCCTGTACTGTCCGGTGGGAACCCCGGACCTCACAAAATCCAGGGTATCGGAGCCGGTTTTATCCCCCAGGTCCTGAACACCGCGATTATTGATGAAGTCATCACCGTTACCAATGAACAGGCCTTTGAGTCGGCCAGAGAGGCAGCCCGGCAGGAAGGGATTCTATGCGGCATTTCTTCCGGTGCGGCCCTTGCAGCGGCCATCGAAATCGCCAAACGGCCTGAAAGCAGAGGAAAACAGATTGTGATCATTTTCCCCAGTACCGGGGAACGATATTTGAGTACGGAGCTTTTCCAGGAATAATCGCCTGTTCCTGAAAGGCCCGACCCTTATTCGGGGGCTATCAGACCTGCTTCTTTCAGATTTCCCACGATCACCTGGATGGACTGCTCCGGGTGGAGATATCTTTGGGCCACTCGAAGCACATCTTCTCGACTGACCGATTTGATGAGAGCAGGATACTGTTGCGGATAATCCAGACCGAGTCCGAAATATTCCACCTGGGAAAGAAAATTGACCAGTTTCCCTTGGGTATCAAACCGCATCGGGAAACTGCCGATCAGGTAGTTTTTGGCCCGCTGCAGGTCTTCTTCCGAGACCGGTTCTTTGCGGATCCGCTCCATTTGTTTCAGGACCAGGGTAATCGCCTCGCGGGCCGAGGCATTCTTGGTCTGCAAGACCACCTGAAAGGCCCCTTGAAATTTCTTGGGATCGAAAAAACTGCCTACCGAATAGGCCAACCCCCTCCGGGCACGAATCTCTTCCATCAACCTTGAACCGAACCCTCCTCCCCCCAGGATATAATTCATGACCGTCAAGGTATAATAATCAGGATTGGACCTGGGGACACCAATCCCCCCGATGATGATATTGGCCTGGGCCAGATCACGATTGATTTTAATGATCCCGGCCTTCTGGGTGGCATCCCGGGAAATGTCTGATTTTGGAATCGGGCCTTCGGGCCATTCAGCAAAAAGGGGAAGGATTTGGGCCTTCACCTCTTCCAAGCTAATATCCCCCACAACAGCAAGGATGGCATTATTGGGACGGTAAAAGGTTTTATAGAAACGGATGACGTCTTCCCGGACGAGTCCGGGAACGGATTCTTTTGTCCCTTCCACCGGATGACGGTAGGGGTTGTCCTGGAAGACAGTCCGATAAAAAGCCTTTTCCGCAACATCACCCGGGTCCTCCTCGGCGGATTGAATGGCCCCGAGAACCCTATTAGCCTCATTTTGCATCTCTTCCTCCGGGAAAACCGGCCGGAGAATAGTATCCGCCAAGAGCATAAGCCCATTTTCCAGATCTTTTTTCAAAACTCTGAGACTGATGGAAACATAATCCTTGTTGGCCGAGGCAGTCAAAGAAGCCCCCATGAAATCGAGGGCCTCGTTAATGGACGTGACCTTTTGCTTTGAGGTTCCCAGGAGTAATCCTTTGGCGGTTAAATAAGCCAGACCCTCTTTGCCCTTCGGATCCTGCCTGGAACCCCCATCAACGACCACCTGAAGGGTTATAAAAGGGAGTGAATGTTCTTCCGAAAGGAGTAAAACCATCTTATTACTTAAAGACATACGGCTAACCGGCGGCATGGCCGCCGCAGAATTATTCGATCCACTCCAAAAGGCGAAGATTAAAAAGACGGAGGACATCAGTCGAATGGACTTACGGGTCATTTCCTACCTCCTTATCTGACAATGTGCCCTGTACCCGAAGGGATGGTTTTAACCGGTCCCCCTTCCTTGGGCGGCAGGGGAATAAGAATGCCCACAGTCCGGTTCTTCGGAAGAAGATATTTCTTGGCCACCCGTTGAATATCCTCCGGGGTAATTTTTCTGATGGAGGGGAGATAATCATCAACCATCTTCCAGCCCCCGGCTAACTCATAACGGGCCAGGACCATGGCCTGATAGAAAAGGGAATCCTGTCCGTAGATAAAGGAGGCCTCTATTTGATTCTTGGCCTTTTGGAGTTCAGCGGCTCCCACCGGCTCCTTCTGAAGACGCTCTACTTCCTGGTCCAGGGCCTTTTCCAGGTCTCCGACCTCTTTTCCGGGAAAGGGTTGAGCTGAAAGGGTAAAAAGACTGGGGTCTTTGGAAAGAAGGGTGTTATCAGCATCGGCATAAAGGGCCAGCTGTTTCTCCCTCACCAGATTCTGATAGAACCTTGAACTTTTCCCGCCAGCCAGGACCGCCGAGATGATTTCCAAGACAAAACTATCCTGATGCTGTATGTTCGGCACATGGTAGGCCATAATAATATAAGGCAGCTCGGCTTCCCTGGTGACGGTGATCCTTCGTTGGCCATTTTGAGAAGGGTCAATCCCTCTTTTCTGGTCAGGAATTTCTCCCTTGGGGATGGAGCCGAAGCTCTTTTCCAATTTGGGCAGCAGCTCTTCTTTTCGAAAATCTCCGACCACAACCAGGAAGGCGTTCGAAGGATTATAATATAATTTGTAATATTCCTTCAGGTCCTCCAGAGTGAAACGCTCGATATCCTCAAACCAGCCAATGACCGGCCAGTGGTAAGGAGAAATCTGGAAAGCGGTGGCCCCCACCTGCTCGTTAAGATAGGATTGGGGGCTGTCTTCGGTGCGCATCCTCCGTTCCTCCAGGACCACCATCCTTTCCGTCCGGAAGTCCTCTTCCTTGAGCTGGAGATTCTGCATGCGATCCGCTTCCAGATCGATGGGTACCTGCACCCGGTCGGCACTGACATTTTCATAATAGGCGGTAAAATCATGAGAGGTAAAAGCATTGTCGTTCCCGCCGATCTGCTCGACAGCACGGGTGAATTCCTCCCCTTTGACATTTTTAGTCCCCTTGAACATCATATGTTCCAGCATATGAGAAAGGCCTGTCTTACCCCAGGTTTCATTCCTCGACCCGACCCGGTACCAGACCTGGAAGGTTATTTCTGGGGCCTTATGATTTTCCAGCAGTATCACTTTAAGTCCATTGGATAAAATTATCTCCTGAACCTTATCGACCATTGCCCCCTGGGAACCCTTTGCTGAAATAAAAGAAAGAAGCAACAGGAATTCAATGAATATCCATTTTTTTACCGGACTATATTTCAAGAGTCACCTCCTGCCGGTTTTTTGTTTTTTTTTATTTAAATAAGGCCGAACCAGGCTGAAGTCAAGGCAATTAAAGATTTTCTCCATTCCTTCGGTAAAGGGTTTATCTAAAAGGTTATGAAAAAATGATGCCTGAATAGACAAAAAGGCAATCCTTCGGAGAGAATTGAAACCGATTATAAAAAACGAGGGCTAGATTCGGAAAGGTATTAAGGCGTTATAGATTTTTATTCAGGAAAAAGATCTTCATTAAAAGGTGGTGCTTTATTCTTACCTTACAGATTCCTTCTTCAGCATCATTTCCTTTCACAGCTTTAGGTTATTCCAGGACAACAGGAATATCAGCCAGGGTCAGTTGAACCTCTTTTACTCCATCAACCTGTCGGGCCACTTCGATCAGATCATTCTTGATTCTATGCTTTCCGCTGGGAAAAATCCCTCCTGTTTCAAAGGTTCCGGAAATTCTAACCGTTCCTTTTTCCGCCGAAACCGTGAGTTCCAGCCCTTTGGTCCGGCCGTGACTGACCAACGCGGTCTTCACCTGACAGCCCAGGAGAAAATCCTCAATAACGGTTTGGGACTCGGGAGATTCTTTAAATTCCGCTTGATTTAAAGTGCCGACAACCAATTCACAGGCGCTTTCAATACTGATGGAATCCAGATTAATCACCAGGTCATAGAGAGAAGGATCGCGCCAGTCTACATCGTATAAAAACCGCGTCCATTTGACCCGGCTCTCGTCCATTTTTTCGATGGTTTTTTTCGCCTCCCCCAACGATATTTTTTGGGTTTCGGCAAGTTTCTGTGCCCGTCGATTCAGCGGGGCAATGACCCGGATTTTCAAAACCTGGGGGACCCCTTTCATGAGCAGATGTCCGGCATGCCCATAATAAACAAAAGGCCCCCTCCGGGCCCTTTCGGCCAACGCCAGTTGGATGGCCGTTAAATAAAGGCCTCGCTCCGTCGAAGGTCCGCGAATCAATCCCTTGGTTTTCTCCAACTGTTGAAGGAGCAGAGCTTGGGATATTCCAAAGCGATCCGATGCTTCCTGCAAGATCTCCTGGCTGACCGCAGGAATGCCTAATCTTTCGGAAAGGCATTTCGCCAAAGCTTCCCCGCCGCTCATCGTACCTCTGGAAATGGTTATGATGGCCATCTTTCCTCCTTATTACCTAAAATAATTCTTTCACCCTTCCCCCAAAATTCAATCAGGTAGCCCCAGGGCTTTTATAACCAAATCCCGCAGTTGGCTGAGTTTAAAAGGCTTGGCGATAAAATCATAAGCCCCGATTTTTAAGGCCTCCCTGGCCTTTTCCACGGTGGCAAATCCGGTAATGATAATTACTTTGGTTTTGGGAGAAACCTTCTGAACCAGTTTTAAGACTTCGATCCCGTCCAACTCTTTCATTTTCAGGTCGGTGATAAGAATCTGGAATTTTTTTTCAGCAAATCGTTTAATGGCTTCATTGGGATCAATAAAGGTTTCAATATCCAGATTGACTTTTTCCAGGGTGGACCGCAATCTTTCACAAACGATCGGTTCATCATCCAAAATCATCACGCTGTTGACTTTTTCCATAGGACCTCCGTTCAAGGAGCACATCCTTTCCGGGTTATTTAAATTTTTTGGCCGCTTTATCCACTAATTTAACGATCTGTTCCAATTTAAAAGGTTTGGTAACGAATTCGGCATCCAAAACCTGGGCTTCTCTGGCCCTCTCGATCGTCGCATAGCCGGTAATCACAATGGCTTTGGTATCCAGGGCATGATCCTTGAGAAATTTTAAAACATCCAACCCGCTGGGACCGCTCATCTTGAGATCGGTAATCAAAACCTGGAAATTTTTTTCCCCCAGACGATTCAAGGCCTTTTGACTATCAGTAAAAACTTCCACCTCATATCCTGCTTTTTCCAGAACCGGTTGCAATCGTTCCCCTACAATGGGTTCATCATCAAGGACCATAACTGAAATATTTTTTTTCATCAAAACCTCCTTCTTAGGTCTCGTTGTCAACCATCTTTTCTATTTCTTACCATAATCACGTTGAGATTCTTACCTAAGATCATCTGAGAATTTATCTCTAACATTTTCTAAAATACGCCTGATTAACCGCCTCTGTTCGGACGATCCTGAATACTGGCTCAAACTACCGGTACTGGATGCTTGATTGCCTTTATCCAGAATCGAGGATCGCTTTTTGCTTTTATCCAGCATCCGTTGAGAGAATGACCCTGCCCTCAATTCATAAAAAGTGCTGAGAATGGCCATTATAAAGGCGCTGGATTAGGCTTCGGTTCCTCTTTCAAAAATTTGTCGGCAAAGAAATCAATATCTTTTTCATTACGCAACAGGACATCCAACTGCCGGGTGAATCCAATTAACCGGCCGATCAGTCTAAATTTGTCTTCCATCTGGGCCCGATCAACTTTTTTTATTCTGGCGGTGATCAGCTCCCCTTTACTCTCCACGGCAAAATCATTTTTTTCCAATATTTGGGCCAACAATTTCACCCTTCGGGTTCGCCGGTTAACCTCGGTAACCCCTCCAAAAAAACGAAAATAGATATAATTGCTGTTCCGGTCTTCGGACATATTGCCGTCAATCAGGTTAAAATGATATCCCAGACCCAGATTAAGGTTGAGGTATTCCCTGGAGACAATGGCCAGGTTTATATTGAGCCTTTCTGTGGAAAGGGCCATGGTGGAAGGATTACGGGTAAAACTGGACATAAATCCCTTGAGATCCAAATCGACCGGCTGAGACTGCCACACCCCGGGGGCTATCAGCGCCTGAAGCAGAATCGATAGAGGCAAACAATCGACTTGATCCAGGGTTATTTCATTAGAAGAAATCCCTTTTTTAATTCCTCCCCCAATATCGAGGACCGTTAAATTAAGGGGGATGGGCAGTTTAAGCTTGGTCAGGGAATGAATAAAGCTCAACTGACTGGGATGAATACCTTGGGCAATTTTTCGAACGGCCATTTCATGGGAAAATCGAATGATATCATGGAAAGTTTTACAATGAGCAGGATCAAATTCATTGGATTGGGGGTCGGTTATATTCAAAGTGGATATTTTTTTGAGCAGCCTTCGGAGCAGCTTAAATTCATAAGTTTCTTCATAAGGAATTTTTTCGATCAATTGGGCGGTGAGCAGTTCTTTGGCAATTCCCTGGTAAATTACATTCTCTTCGGCGTCGACGGTCACCTCCATACCAGTTTTTAAGATCTGAGTGGCCGAAGTGGTATCCACGATAGTTGGAACCCGGAATTCCCTGCAGATCGTGGCCATATGTCCGGTAACCGCTCCAATATCGGTAACAACCGCACTGGCCAAGGGTACCAACTTGGACATCCGAGGAGAAGTATGTTTTAAGACCAGGACCGCCCCGCGGGGGAAAAGTTGACCCTCTTCCTCGGAATGAACTTGAAAAACGGTCCCGGCCCCGATTCCTCTACTGGCGATAACGCCATGGTCTTTTATAAGGACGGGGTATTTTTGAGCGGAGGCAATCAACCGGCCTTTATCTATTTTCAATTTTCCAGATAATTGAAGCGGCCGGGCCTGGAGATAAGTGACTTGTCCCTCTTGATCGATAGACCATTCAATATCTTGAAAGGACTTCATGTATTGTTCAATCCGGAGGGCTCCTTCAATGATTTCCCTCATTAAGGATTCATTCAAGCAAGGAACTTCTTGCTGATCCGAAGGGACGGATACCAAAGAAACTCCCTTTCCCTCCACCAAGGCATACTGTTTGGTTTTTTTCCCAATGTGCTGCCATAAAATCGGGTAAGGATCGGTCTTGGAAACTTTATACTGGTCCACTTCCCCTTCACCGTCCACCACCAGTTTCCCCAACCCCCAAGAAGCCGACAAGATCATCTCCTCCCCCTCCAACCCATTTGGATCAGCAGTATAAATAACTCCGCTGACCTGGGGGGAGATCATAGGCAAGCACCCGACGGCCATAGCCATTTCCTGTTGTTTGATACCTCTTTCGTTTCGATAACTAATGACCTGGGGAGAAAACAAACTGGCCACGACTTGTTTGTAGCCAGAGTCTATTTGAGAAGAAGGAACATTTAGTACTGTGGTATATTGACCGGCATAACTGATTTGGCTATCTTCTCCCACGGCACTGCTGCGAACCGCCCAGCCGCCTAGAGGGGTATTTTTCCATGAAGAGAGGGCTTTTCGAATGGCCTTTTTGAGATCCGGAGGCATCTTGGCCTTAAGGATCAGCTCTTTCAGTTCGTTTGCCTTTTCCTCCATTACCTCTTGGTTAAACTTTCCTTCGCTTAAAGGGGCAACCCATTTTTCCAGTTTATTGTGCTCAATGAATTGTTTAAAGGCATAGGTGGATATGACAAACCCCTCGGGAACCTTTAACCCCAAACGATTTTGGAGTTCTCCCAGAGTGGCCATTTTTTCGCCCACGTAATCGGACATTTCTTTGGTCAGCTCGCTTAGAAGATAAACATATTCCCCCTTGGGGAGGGTAAACCGTGAATCCAGTTCCCCATGGATTTCCAATTTGGCCCTTTCAAAAACATCAAAAAGGTCTAAATATTTTTTGGGGGTCATTAAATTGAGGTCATAGACGACTTTGTAAACCACCTCTTCCAACTGAGCGACAGAGGTTTCGACATAGTGTTTGTCGAAAAGGTAATCGCCCCCGAGTTTTTCACCCATGTCGGCCATGAGGTCCAGGGCCTGGTTGTTGTAATCCAAAAGCTCCCTGAAGGTCTGAAAAAGGAACTGAAGGGATAACTCCTCTTCATTTTTTTTACGGCCCAGAAAATATTTTATGGGGTTCAGCATGAATAATTAAACTTTCTCTCAATACTCCTGGTCAGGTCAATGCCCGCCTTTGGAGCTGAAAACAATTCCTATGAGCAAACCGCTGATCATGGCGATGAGAACAGCCAGGATCCCATACCATAACCCTTTCTGTAAGGCCAAACCTGATATCAGGGCTGGGAATCCGACCAGTTTCACCTCAAGGGTGCTGGAATGGACCAACCGGCCCTTTCCCTCTTTAAAAGCCAGAAGTTCAAGCCCATAGGAACCGGGATATATTTTAGGCGGCAGCTCCAATATAGCATCGGCTTGATCCCAAACCCCTTGTTCCAAGGGTTTAATCCGGACCGTTCCCTCAAAGATCTGATAGAGATGATCAGCCTCCTTTAATTTTATCAATTCATTGAGAAGGAGGGATTCCTCTTCCTGATTGTTTGTTTCCAGGCTGCCGGAAAGGATAGACAAATAATTCAACTGGGTGGCCTTGGCCGCTCCTCCCCTTTCCATGGCAGCCACTTTTTCGGAAGTCCAGAGGAGATAAACCTTGGGCAGATTTTTAAAATGAATTTGTTGAACATTCATCCATAAGCCACCCACCCGGCCCTTTCGCATCAGGGCTAACTCTTCTCGAGGTCCAATTATCCTCAGGGCGACTTGATCTCCATAAGGTACCACGGCCCTGACCGTCACTTTTCCTCCAGAAAAAAAACTACCTATACGGATGGTATGGGGTTGAACGACATCCAACCCAATGGGAGAGTGCTCCCCATAAACTCCGGGGACTAAAAGAAAAGAAATGAAAATCCCTATCAAAAATGGATAGCCGAATCCCTTGAGCATATAACGGTTCATGATTAATGGCCTCCTTTGTAGGATAACAGGAGCTTGGGACTTAGGACAAGCCCTAATAACATCTGAATCATGACCACCAGGATAATCACGGCCAGCAGAATTTTTATTTGATCGCCCTTTAGCCGTTTACTGATCCGCGCCCCGATTTGGGCCCCACAGGAAGACCCGACTAAAAGGATAAGGGCCAGGATAAAGTCCACCGTATGGTTGAACGTGGCCTGCATAATGGTCACATTGACACAGGTAAAAAAGATTTGAAAAAGACTGGTGCCGACCACCACATGCATGGGCATTCGAAGCATATAAACCATGATGGGAACCATAATAAAACCACCCCCGACACCCATAATGGCCGCCAACACACCGACCAGGGTTCCTAACAGAAGGGGGATAATAAAAGAAATATGGATCCCGGATTTTTCAAAATTCATTTTAAAGGGTAAACCGGTGATCAACCGGGCATAAAAGGACGGAGGTTTTTGAACCGAGGCGGAAAGTTCTTCGGCCAGGGGGGCCTTCTTCATGCTTTGCAGACTTTCCATAAACATATAGCCGCCGATAATCCCCAACATGGCCACATAGGTTATTTTGATAACGAAATCGGCATTCCCCGTGGCCCTCAGTATTTTGACCAATTGAACCCCCAGGGTTCCGCCGATCACACCACCGATAAGCAGAACGATTCCCATCTTGAAATCCACGTTTCCCAGTCGATAATGGGCATAGGTCCCTGAGGCCGAGGCGGCCACGATTTGATTGGAATCCGAGGCGGCCGCCACGGTAGGAGGGATCCCGAACATGATTAATAAGGGAGTTAGCAGGAATCCTCCCCCGACCCCGAAAAGTCCGGATAAAAAACCGACCAGGCCGCCTAAACCCAATAAGAGAAAGACGTTGACACTGTTGGCGGCAATGGGCAAATAAATGGAAAAGTTCATATCCTATCGCTCCTTTGATTTAGGAAGATACACTGAAAAATGGGACCCTTGATTGATTTGACTGGTTACTTCAATTTTCCCCCCATGTTTTTTTATGATACTGTAACTGGTGGAAAGACCCAGTCCGGTTCCACTTTCTTTGGTGGTGAAAAACGGATCGAATATCTGCTCGATAACGGCTTGAGGGATTCCTACCCCGGTATCCGAAACCTCTATCCGGGTAAATTGCTCATCGTCATTATTCACCCGGAGGCTCAATTGGCCACCCTGGGGCATGGCTTGGATGGCATTAATCATCAGATTGAGAAAAACCTGCTGGAGTTGGCTGAAATCCCCCAAAATCCTCGAATCCTGGACCTCCGGTGTGTACTGCAACTTGATGTTGTTCAACTCCATTTCATGCCGGGCCAGTTTTAGTGTGGAGCCGATCAATTCCTGGGTTGAAACCGGCACGAAGGCCGGTGGTCCCATCCGGGTAAAGTCCAACAGATTCCGAACCGTGCCGCTGGCCCGCTCCGCCTGAGTATAAATGTCCTGAAGACGTTTTCTTTTTTCCTCATCTTTAATGCTTTCCAGTTCATCAATAAGGGATTCGGTGGTGATACAAATATTATTTAGGGGATTGTTTAACTCATGGGCGATCCCGGAAGTCAGGGTCCCTATGGAAGCCATCTTCCGGGTTTGAAGGTATTGCTCCTGATTTTTTTGCAGTTGATCCATCATTAAATTAATGGCTATGGCCAGCCGGGAAAATTCATCCTTATACCTCTTGGCCGGGGTGATGGGGGTATAATCCCCTTGGGCGATCCTCAGGGTATAATCGACAAATCGATTCAAGGGCAAAACGATTTGTTGGGCTAAAAAACGGGTCAGATAAATCATGACTAAAAGAAGAATGGCTAAAAAGATCAGGGGGACCTGACGGGACCATTGAGTCATGGCCTCAACGTCCTTCCGTTCTTTTTCCACCAAATTGGCGGCCATGAAAATCATTTCAGCCCCATGCTGCCTCAGTTCTCCCTCGATCTTAGCCAGGGTCACCGGATTTTCCCCCGATCCCGGCGGAATCAGCTCTCTTAAGCTGCCCAAGAGGCTTTCGTAACGGCTAAGATGAGACAGCATTAGGTTCAATTTTTCCTGACTGATTACCGCTGTTATATTCTTCCCTTCCTTCTTGAGAATTTCCCGGGCATTTTGGGTGGTTTCCAGGGCATCAGGCAGATTGGTTTTATAGAGAAAAAAGTTTTTCTCGTATCGCCGGGCCTGTTGAATTTCAAAGGAGTAATTGTTGACGGTCTCCATGAATTTTATTTTTTTTTCAACCTGCCCCCCCATGATTAAATAAGTGATGCTGGCCACGGCACAGAGGATGAACATCAGGGAAAAGCCCATGATAATTTTGGTTCGAATATTCATGGTGGGTCTTTCCACCAAACCTTTTTGGGCTTCTTTCAGAGCGGCTTCATCCAGAACCAGCCCTGGAGTCATTCGATCGGGAAAATCATTCATAAAACCCCCCCCGGGGAAGAATCTTCTTTAAGACTCACTTTCAGGCAAAAGCCCCATAATCACCGGCCAGAAACCGGTCCACATAATGTCGCATGGTCGCTTCATTTTCCATCAACATATCCATTTGACGGGCACAGCCCATGAGTTTTCCCAAAAGTTCCAGCCCGGCCTCCGACGGGGACTGGGGATAACCCCGAAGCCAGGCTGTAACCAGGTCCCCCCGCTGATCCACATTAAATCGCGAAGATAATAAGACCTCTTTTAAAAATCGGGCCCGCAGGTCACGTCGTTGAAGACTCCCGCCCCCACCCCGGAATCGAAAATTGACATAATTGTTCTCCGTTACCGGACTGATCAGACTGTCGATCATGGCATAATGGTAGGCCAGACGGATATTCAGACTCATATAATCCCGGGCCACCAGCAAATAATTGGGGTCCCCCATTTTTCGCATAGCCCCCATGTCCTGGCTCAAAGAAGAAGACATGACCGAGGCAAAACCCTTGAGATCGATTTCCGTTCTACCGGCCCAACTGACCCTGGGATCCATTATGCCCTTCCAAAGGGCTTGAAAAGGTGTGGATCGGATCTGTTCCGGGTTGACCTCTTTTTTCTGAGAAAGCCCCTCGAGGGACAGCCCTCCGCCTAAATCCAGGACAAAGAGATATAGGGGAATGGATGAGGATAACCGGTGGGAGGGAATTCCCTTTTTTCGGGTCTCTTTATCCCCCACCGCAAAGAGAGAGGCAATGCCTTTTTCGTGGACGAAGCGAATCAGATCATGTATGGATTCAGCGGCCTCTGGCCGGAAATTGCGGGCTTGAGGATCGGTCAGTTTAAGTTTGAGGATCAGGTCATGCAAAGGACCGGCTTCCGGTTTGGTTTTGGGTTTGACCAAGCGGGCCAAGGTCCTTTCCCGAACATCCGGCCAGGGATTCCCGGAAAAAATTTGGCGATGCGTGGCATCCAGCCCGATCAGATCTCCGGTCCGAAGTTTTGATGTCGCCGTTGGGACCTCAAATAAAGAGGGGACGGCGAATTCCCGGAGCAGGGTAGCGGCATGCCCGGTGGGCTGGCCCTGCTCGGCAATACAACCGGCCAAATAGGGTAAGACGGTCCCAATATCTGGCACGGCCTGAGGAATAACCAGGATTACCCCATGGGGGATGGATGACAACCCTTGGCCTGGTGTGACGACCTGAACCGGGGCCACGGCGCGACCGGGGAAAACAGTGATCCCTCCGGAAAGAAGGGGCCGGTCTGTCGGCGGAGCACTTATGGATTCCTGGGATTCAACCAAACGCAAAGGTCTGGCCTGGAGGATCCAGATTTTCCCTTTTTGGTCTATGGCCCACTCTATATCCTGAGCCGTTCCGAAATACTTTTCTATCTTAAGGGCCCAATTGGTTAAGGAGATCATTTCCTGGTCGGAAATCGAGGGCGAGTTTTGCATCTCCGGGGTATTGGCTTCCCTTTTCAAATGACCCGGTTCCCCGGGAATCAGTCGATCCTTCTTTAAGACTATCCGCAGCTCCTTTATTTTGCTGGGGTCCCGGGAATCGACTCGGAAGAAGTCGGCCGGGGCCTGCCCTCCAACCAATTCGGCGGCCAATCCCCAGGTGGAGCTGATCAGGAAATCGTCTTCGGTCGGTTGTCCCGGGTCTCGGGTATAAAGGACCCCGGAGCTCCGAGCCTCAATAAGAGGAATGAATAAAACGGCCATGGGTGTTTCAACCTCTGTTATTCCCCCGGATAAACGATAGGCAATGGCCCGATCACTAAACCGGCTGGCCACTACCTTTTGATAAGTCTTGGTCAGCAATTCCTTAGGGATATTTAAAAAACTGGCAAATTGCCCGGCAAAGGTCAGTAAGGTGTCTTCACCGACGGCACTGGATCGGACCGCCCAGTTTTGAGATGAGGGCCAATGACTTTGAACAAAGGTTTCAATGTTCTCCTGAAGCGTCGAGGGCAGCGGGGAATGCTCAATCATTTCCCGGATCCGGCCGGACTTGTCCCGAAACCGTTCCGGATCGCTGCTGACCTCCAGGGTATCCAACAAGAGTCTTATTTCAGAGGATAACCGCGGTTCGGAAATCCAGTTTTCATAGGCACCAGTGGTGATGACAAATCCATCGGGAACCGTTTCCGGAAAACACTTTTTCAATTCGCCCAGCCGGGCCGCCTTTCCGCCCACTATCCGTTCCTGGGTCAAATCCATTTCCGAAAGGGCCATTAACTCCATCTCCGGGGACTTAGCAGCAGGCCTTCCCAATCGCTCCAAGACCTGCTTTTCAATCTTGATAAAAGCCGGATATAAAGCCTGATAATGGCCCTCGGCGATCTGGTTCAGGTCTTCGATCATCAAAAGGGTCCCCTCCATGAGGCTTCGGATTTGATGTTCCAAAGAGGCTGAACCGAGAGGCAAAAAGCGAAGGTCCGCCTCCAGATCGGCCATGACCTCTAAAAGGCGGCTGTTTTCGCCCAGGAGGGATTGAAGACCCTGGTATTTTTGCCGGTCGATCCCTGAAGCTGTCGAGGGGTTGGTAACATCCATATTCTTATCCCTTGGTGAACCTAAACAGTCCTGCCCCGGGGGGGGTTGCCAAATGGGAAAATGTTCAAAAGGAACGAAGGGGTCTTGGAATCAGGTGAGATGCCTAAGAGTCTAAACCTTTAGACCCTCGAATCCTTTTTTCGTCCCGGAATATTCATTCGCCTATATTAGCCCGGGAAAGTCCTTTGAATCCCAGAGCGTCAGCCGCCCGGTAAACGATTTCTCTTAAATCATTGGGTTTAAAAGGCTTGGCAATAAAATCAAACGCCCCTTTACCCAGGGCCTCCCGGGCTACCTCCACCGTGGCATAGCCGGTGATCATGATGACCTTGGTGCGGTCGGACCTGGCCTTGACCTTTTCCAGGATCTCAATCCCGTCAATATCTTCCATGCGAATATCTGTGACAACGATATCAAAGATCTTTTCTTCAATCCGCTGCAAGGCCTTTTTAGGGTCCTCAAAAGCTTCCACCTCACAACCCATCTTCATCAGGGCCGGGCCTAACCTTTTACCGACAATCGGTTCGTCATCCAGAATAAGGACTTGCACTTTTTCCTCCATTTTTAACCTCCCAAATACTTAATTAGTTCTCATCCGGAAAAGACCTTTCCGGATGAGAATACACAGCTGCCGGCCATCATTTATGGCCAGAAACCCTTTGAATACGGTCGGCTTTGCCGACCTTTTTAAAAGGCTCCCATTCGGGAGCCGTATGGGTTTCTGGCAAGAGCTTCATAGGGATATCCAGGTGTTTCCATCCGGAAATTCGAATTTCCGGATGGAAACTAATTAGGTCAATAGCCTTCGGCCTTGGCGTAAACCATTTTCAGTCAACCAGTATTTTCCCGATCCCTGATCTTACCAGAGGGCTATGGCCTGGCCGATCTGGGACCCGTATCTTTCAATCTCCTTCGGTGGTTTTTGAAAGACCGTCAGTTCATAAACCTTTTTCTCCTGACGATCGGTCCATTCCCAAATCGAAGAAAGGTTCCGGATAAAGAGGGAATCACCGGAACCGGCCTGCCAACGAAAAAAGAAATGATTCAATTCCCGGACACTGGTTAAAACCATATCCAGAACAAATTGGCCTTCCTGCGAATTACCGTACAAAAAAAGGGAATTTTCAGAAACCACCATAAAAAGGGGAGAGCCTTCTTTTATCTGCTTTTGAAGGCCGCTGATTAAAGAATTGGAAAAACCATTATAAAACAGAGACCAGGGTTTGTAGACGGCCAAATCTTTATCAAATTGATCGGGTTTCCTGAAATTGTTTTTGTCTATAATCATTCTTTTCCCCAGATCGATTCCATACAGAGACAACTCCTCGGGGTTCAATAGAGGAAAGGCAAGTCCGGTTGTTATCCAGTGTTGTAAGGCTTCCGGGTTCACGAATAACTTTAGGACCTGCTCGTGAGTCCAGCGCAGGGCCATCCGAATATTTTGGACTTTTTCAATGGCTTCAGGCCATTGGTTTTGACTGATTGGCGCTGAAGGGTCCAACAACTTTATTATCCCTGCAAGCATTTGGAATTCCGGTTCCTGATCAAGATCTTCTTTTTCTTCAAAAACCTCTTTGTTTCCTTCCCCGATTCCCTTTTGTATTTTCTCCCTTGGAGGGGGCACCTCCGTATTTTTCATGCTCCTATTGAAAGAATTTAGAAAGGTTTGGGCCTCATCCCTCATCCGGTCCAGCCTAAGATATAGGTCCATCTCCCTGTTTTCCCCTAGGATCAATCCATCGTAGACCATTTGATAGGCCTTCTGAAAAACCTGGCCTACGGTTGAGAAGACATATTGGCGGTCGAAGATATATTCCCCCTGGTTCTTTTCCTTCAAATCGGATAAAAGTCGATCACAGGCCCATTCGGCCCTTAATAAATGGCGTAAGCGGTTCAATCGGAGTTTCAGGGTCAAACCCGTATCTTCCTTTTTCCCCAAACCTAAAAATTTCTGAAACCAGGACATACGCCATCCCTTCTCTATTTACTCCAGTGCCTCAGGGATTAGCCCGGCCATAGGACAAGGTCAGATGGATTTTCTTCCGGGCCTGGTAAGCTCGGAAAACATTGAAAAGGATCATCACCACCCCGCTGATACCGCTGGCAAAGAGCAGAAACTTGCTGCCATTGTTAAACCATGGATCTAATTCGGGACTGATATCAAGAAAGCCCAATTGGCGAAGATACATGGGAACAGCAATGGCCCGGCTCAAAACACAGAGTAAAATAATCATGCAGGTGACCATTCGGATATACCTTTCCCCGACCACTTTTACCCCATAGGCACCCAGATAAACCCCAAATAAGGACCCGGATAAGAGCAGGATGGTCATACGGATGTCCACAAAACCTTCCCAGGCATAGTTCAAGGCCCCCCAGGCTCCCATAAACATGGCTAGATATAATTCGGTTCCTGCGGCCACGGCGGTCGGTACCCCAAAGACATAAATCATGGCAGGGACACCCACAAAACCCCCGACCCCAATAGTCCCGGCCAGATACCCGGTGGCCAGCCCGACCGGCATTAAGAACCATAATGAAACCTTGACATCGGCCACCTTAAAACTGATTAAGGGAGGAATCTTTATCCGGGCCAGGAATTCCGAAATTTTCTTGGAAGGTCCTGTACCTTCTTCCGTATTTTTCATCAGGTCCCGGAGCATGGATAGGGCCACCAGGGTTAAGATGCCGATAAAAACAGCGCTGATATATAAATTGGCTCCGGCCCCTGAGGCGGCCCCGTGACCGTCCCCTCCGCCATGAAACAACAGACTGTTAATCCAGACAGCCAGACGGATACCGATCAAGCTGGTCAAGAGCAGAAACAACCCCAGCTTCTTGTCGACATTTCCCATTTCCCCGTGTTTTTTAGAACCCATCATGGCCTTACCGAATTTATGGGTGATGTTGCTGGCCACGGCCACCACTCCATTGACCCCCAGATTCATCATTCCCGGAGTCATAAAAAAGGCCCCGCCACTGCCGATAAACCCGCTTAATACCCCTCCGATAAATCCTAAGATAACGACTTGTATCGCCGTTATCCAATCTAACGTAATAAACAGATTCGCTAATTCACCGGTCATAAAAGTACTCCTTCTTCATTTAATAAATCTCCCTTCCCACCGAAGGGATGCCGAAAAACATACAAATTGGTATTCACCGTCTCCTCCTTTTCACCCCTTCAATCCAGTTTCACTATCTTTAAAACCACATGGGCGATAGTCCCATAAAGATAAGCAAACACCGGGGCTAAAAGACCGACCACAACCACGGCAAAGATTTTCCACCCCTTGTATTTTTGTAAAAAGGACAAAATCGTTTCCTGGTGAGCAAACAGACCCCAATAAATCCCGAGAACCAGAAGAGCAAAGACAAAAAATTTGATCAATTCTTTGCCGCCTAAAAAATATTTCTTCTGCAGTTCGTCCACAGAGATCACCGGGATCCGGATGTGCTCTCCCAGGAAGACCTTTAAATCGCGAAGCAAGCGGGTTTGAACCGCTTTGGACCGGGCCAGGAAAAGATCCCCAATGACCACTAAGCTGTAGTTTACGTTTCGACTGATGGTCTTGGAGAGGCTGGGAAAAGTCCCCTGTAAGAGGTGCCCCCCTCCGGAACGTCCTTGGCGGATGAGTTCATCCAGGGTTTGATGTAACCCCCCATCGTCGATGACCTGGGCTTCAGGGGTGTCCTCTTCAATCCCCCCCGTATAGGGCGCCTTTTCTTTTTGCGGAGGAGACATTGCCGTTGCCCCTTCTTCATCCTCTTCTATCACCATTTCATCGGAAGGAGTAAAGCGCAGCAGCTCGATGGCCGCACCCCATCGTTGAGCAATCTGATTGATTTGAGTAAAGGTCTCCGATTGAGGGTTGAAAGTCTCCTGAATCCAGAGGATATTGGTTTCGGCCATGGTGGCCAGGACTTCTTTGACCCCTGCCAATCCGGCCAGAACTTCTGGGATGAATTGGGCCACCTGAGACTGTCTGGGCATATAGGTTACGGTTAGAACCCCCTCATTGGCCGATACGGTCAGGTCGGCCCCGGCGGTTCGCTCATCCAAAGCCAAAGTCATCCTGGCTCTGGCGGCCAGACAATAATTGCCCATGGCCGCCAGAGAGGCCGGGTTGGGGCGGAAATCAGGAAGCTCCACCATGGAGCACAAGGCCGCACCGGTATTGGCTATACTCATGTTCTCCAGATTCAAGACCAAATCGTATTGTTTGGGATCATCCATGTCTTGGCTATGGATGATATGGACCCACCGTTCAATATCTTCGTTGACTTGTTGTTCGTATTTCTCTGCTTTGGGCCGATCCATGCGCAGCTTCAGCATATTGCTCTGGATCTGGTATTCCCGGTTGGGAACCAGACGAACCCGAAAGACATGAGAGACATTCGGCAGGAGCAGATGCCCCCCCCGGCCGTGATAGACCAGGTTTCCTTCTCCAGCCTGTTCACATATCTTGGCGGTGATGAAAGCCAAATATCTTTCCTTCAAACGGGCCAGACCTTCGGACTGAGCCGGGCTCTTGATCACCGACATTTCCAGTTTCCCGACCGGTATCCCCGCTTCCGTCGCCTGGTCAACCAATTCTTCCCGGCCCAGGCAGGGATAGCCTAATTTCCCGGCCAGGTTTTCGGCCACCTCTTTTCTCAGGGCGGCCGAGGTACTTGAAATAATGACAATGGCCATGGTTATATTCCTTCCTTATCTGTAATAGTCTTGGATTTGGGGGAATTCATTTTCCCCTCCTCTTTCAGCTTCCAAGCCGTGGTCATACTCCTATCCTCCTTGGGTCTGACAATAACAATCTGACTTTCCACAGAGCTGCGGAGCGACTCGATTTGCTGATTCAATGTGTTATAGATCGGTTCCTGAGCCGGTGGAATGGCAATGATGATCTCCGAAATATTATGGTCCATGGTAAAATGACGGACCGTCTCCAGGTATCCCTCGTTTGAAAAAAACAATTCCAAATGAATTTTTTCAGTCCTGGCCTGTTGAATCAGGTCATCAAAAGGTTTGGGCCAAGGTTTGATCTTTTTAACCGTATCGGTTTCCTTTTCTTCTTGAGAAGACGAAAAAATCAAAAAAAGGATTTTGGTGGGATTTCTCTTGGCGAACTCGACCGCAAAATAAGCGGCCGACAAAGAAAGCCAGGAAAAGTTCTCCATAGGTACTAAGATTTTGTTCATGGGATGTCCTCGGTAAAGAGTACTACAAATCCCGTGCCATTTATCTTATATATGTAATATCGAATGGTTGTAAGAATTTTGAAGGGGACCGATAAGCCAAGCAGAACAATATAGATTCAAAGTGGAACATGAATAAGCGCCAAAACTTGGAGTCCTCTGATATTTATCGATAAAATATAAGTAAATATAAAAAGTTAACCCAAATATGACGGAAAGAAGAAATAGGTTTCAAAATGGAACAGAAACTCTAAAAATAAAGGCCGAGCAAACTTTTTTGAAATTATGGCGGATTATAGCTGTGAGGTTTAAATAACGAATCAGGTTACCAGAAAGTTTACTCTTTATCCAACCTGTATCTTAAAATTTTTCTCCATAGGGTGGTCCGGGACATCTTTAAAATTCGGGCGACTTCTATTTTATTATATTGGGTAGACTCCAGGATTTTTCGGATATACTCTTTTTCATTATCCTCCCAGGAAAGCCATTGAGTCGACCCATAGGTTTCCACATCAAACTGTCTTAAATCTTCGGGAAGATCAGTTGGTCCGATAAGCACTTCCTCGGACAAGGCTACGGCGCTGGCCACAATATTCTCCAGCTCACGGACATTGCCCGGAAAGGAATATTTCATAAGGGTTTCCAGGCTCTCCCGGGAAAATCCCTGGACCTTCTTTTTATAAGCACGATTGTATTTGAGCAGGAAATGGTTCAGTAGGAGAGGGATATCTTCTTTGCGTTCCCGCAGGGGAGGGACCTTTAAAAGGACCACCTTTAAGCGATAGTAAAGATCCTGACGAAAGCGGCTCACCTCCACCTCTTTTTCCAGTTCCCGATTGGTAGCACTGATAATCCGGATATCCAGATCAATCGGTTTGGTACTCCCCAGACGCAACAATTTTTTTTCCTGAATCACCCGCAGGAGTTTAACCTGCATGGTCGGAGGCATTTCACCGATTTCATCCATAAAGAGGGTACCTCTCTGGGCCGCCTCCATAAGCCCAATTTTGGTGGAGTCAGCCCCGGTGAAGGCCCCTTTTTCATGACCGAAGAGCTCATTGGCGATCAGTTCTTCCGAAAACCCCCCGCAATTAAACACCACAAAAGGGGCCGAGAGCCTGGCGCTGTTGAAATGGATGGCCCGGGCTACTAATTCTTTTCCTGTCCCGCTCTCCCCCTGGATAACTACATTACAATCAATCTGTGACACCTTGCTGATAGCCGCCAGGAGTTCCTTTATTTTTTGGCTGATGCCTACGATCCCTTCAAATTGAATTTTTTGATAAACTTCCTCCCGTAGTTTTTTGTTCTCGGAAGATATCTGGATGTGCTCCAGGGCCCGTTTGACAACGGCCCGGACCTGGTCCGGGGTAAAGGGTTTGGACAGGTAATAAAAGGCCCCTTTTTTGACCGCTTCCACCGCCTGATCCAGGGTGGCGAAGCCGGTAATGAGGATCACTTCTGTTCCGGGACAGTCCTTTTTTACCCACCTTAAGATTTCCAGGCCGTCAATATCCGGCAGGTGGATATCGGTCAGAATCAATTGAAAAGGTTCTTGGGCCATCCGCTCCAAAGCCGGTCTCCCGGTTCCGAAGGTTTCGATCTCAAAACCCATCCTTCGGAAAACCTGTTTGAGTCTCTGACAGACCATGGGTTCATCATCAATGACGGCTAAGCGTATTTTTTCGGTCATGGGATTGTCCTTGTTTCCTGTCCAATCTTTATATATAATTTATGACAACGGTTTACAACCCTAAACCGAATTCAAAAATAGACCGTGTGGGGGAAAAGCGATGAAACAAGAAACCCCTTCTGACCATCAGGGTATGCAGACAACCTCCCCAAAGAAATCCTCTTCCTCTTCTTCCGGCAGGCCCCTTCTGGGAATACGTACCCGGATCACCCTGGGGTTCTTCATCTGCTTTCTCATGGCCTTGGGCATTACCTTGATATCGCTTTATGTCGTTGTCATCTTGAAAGAAAAGCTGCATTTTTTGCAAGTGGCCGATAATTTTTCCGTTGAGATCCAACAGGCCCGAAGATTCGAAAAAAATTATTTCCTCTATGGAACGAATCTGTCAGAGACGGCCAACCATGTCAATACGGCCCTGGCTCTCCTTCAAACCAATATCTTACAACTCAAAGGGGTGATCGGAAAACCCAATTATGACGTCCTGGAGAACCACACCGAAATCTACCAGAAGCTCCTGGAAAACCTTCAAGCGCTGGCAAAAGACCCCAAAAAGGGTAATCAGGCACAAAGGAACCAACTGGAATCAGATCTGCGAATCCATGGGGGGGAGATGATTTCCCTGGCTTTTAGTCTGGTTCAGAAAGAGCGTCAGACAGTCGAAGAAATGCTCCAATGGTCTCGTCAGGTTCCAATCTATTTCTTAATTTTTCTTTTTTTAGTGATGATTTATCTGGCCCATCTTCTATCCCGGCAAATCCTGGCCCCTTTAAACAAAATTCTGAGATATACACAACGAATTGCCATAGGAGATTTTACCCCCGAAGTACCTTCCCGCCCTTACCGGGATGAATTTTCCGATTTATTATCGGCCATCGACCGTATGCTGGAGGAATTGGCCCACCGGCAGGAAATCCTGATCCAGTCCCATAAACTGCGGGCGGTGGGGACCTTAACGGCCGGGGTGGCTCATGAACTCAATAATCCCATCAACAACATCACCCTTACCGCCCATATGCTGTTGGAGGAATACCAGGAAATTTCCGATGAAGAGCGCAAGGAAATGATTCTTGATCTCATCAGTCAGGCCGATCGATCCCAATCCATCGTCCGCAACTTGTTGGATTTTGCCAGGGAAAGTGAATCCAAGATAGAATCTTTGGACTTAGGCACCTTGATCCAGGAAACCATCAAACTGGCCGGCAATCAAATCAAGCTGGCCGGGGTGCATCTGGATTTCAGTCTCCTGCCCAATCTGCCCCGTATTCATGGAGATCATCAGCAGTTAAGCCAGGTTTTTCTGAATATTCTCTTGAATGCCCTCGATGTGATTCCAAAAGGCGGAAGAATTCAAGTCTCCGTGGGCCATGAAGACCCCAACTTTGTAGCCGCCAAGATCACCGACAACGGACCGGGGATTCCCGAACATATCCTGCCCAATATTTTTGATCCTTTTTTTACCACGAAAACCAAAGGAAAAGGCACGGGACTGGGGTTATCCGTTTCCCAGGGGATAATAGCCCGCCACGGGGGACAAATCCGGGTTTCCAGCAAGGAAGGCATCGGGACCACTTTCACCATCATTTTACCCGTCACCACCATCCCGGCCCCGGAATTGTCTCCAAAGGTGTTTGAAGAAACCCAATCGGTACAATAATGGTATTCTATAAAATGATCTGCCTGCAATCTTTAGAAAAAACATGTTGTAATTAATTAATTTTACTATGTCTTACAAACTTATGCTTGATTATGAAAAATGTAAAAGATGGGAGTCAATTTGTCGATTATGGCTTGACTTTACTGTTTCATTCTGTTACAAACCGGCCATATTTAGGTAATAGAAACGGATAAAGGAGAAAGAAGTATGGACATTTATTTGCCCATAGCCAGCATGAGCATTAATATCTTTTTGCTCATAGGACTGGGCGGCATAGTCGGATTTTTATCCGGATTGTTCGGGGTGGGCGGAGGATTTCTGCTCACACCGCTCCTGATTTTTTCCGGCATTCCTCCGACGGTAGCCGCAGCCAGTGATTCCAATCAGATCGTAGCCGCCGCCTCTTCCGGGGCCTATGCCCACAGCCGTATGGGAAATGTGGATTTAAAAATGGGTATCATTATCCTTTTGGGAGGGATCGTCGGCGGATCCATAGGGGTTCAGATCATCAAGGTCCTCAGGGTCATGGGGAATGTGGACTTTGTCATCAAGCTGATTTATGTCATCATGCTGGGGACCATCGGGGGCTTTATGTTTATTGAAAGTCTTAATGCCCTGAAACGAAGCAAGGCCCAGGGAGGAGAGGAAGCCCATCCGCATGAACCAAAAGAATCAGTGGTCCGAAAACTGGCAGCCAAACTCCCTTTGCAGATGCACTTTGAAAAATCCCGCATGACCACCTCGGCCATTTTTCCTTTTGTCCTGGGTACTGCCGTAGGTATCCTGGCGGCCATCATGGGTGTGGGCGGGGGATTCATTATGGTGCCTTCCATGATTTATATCCTCGGCATGCCGACCATCGTGGCCATCGGCACCGACCTGTTTCAAATCGTCTTGACCTGTATCAACGTCACGATCCAACAGGCCATCCGAAACCATACCGTGGACCTGGTCCTGGTGATCCTCCTCTTTATCGGTTCAACGATTGGGGCTCAAATCGGGGCCAGGGTCAGCCGGCATTTGCGGGGAGAACAATTGCGCATCCTTCTGGCTGTCATCGTCCTGATCGTCATGGTCAAAATGCTGGTCGATCTTTTGGTAACACCGGACAACCTGATCAGCCTAGCCAGGGGAGGAGGTGGCCATTGATGGAAAGGAAATTGCGGATTGCGGATTGCGGATTGCGGAATTTAAAAGAAAATTCTTTTCACGCCTCGTGGAGCTTCCTCGGAGCGCGCAGGGTCATTACCAGAAGGCCGTTCAAGCTACCAGCCTTAACCGGACTTATTTTAATGGTGCTCCTGGTCACGAGTCAGTTCGGGCAGGCAGGAACCTTGCGTTTTGAACCGGCGGGCCTGGAAAGGACCCTCTTTTCCAACCGGTTTCAAACCCTGACGATCAGCGGTTCGGCCCCCGAAGGGGCACAAGTCGTGGTCAAAATTGTTTCACCGCCTAAGGCTTTTAATTTAAATAAATCCGGAAAAGGTCTGGGGTTTATCTGGCTGCCCATCAGCCATGCCGAAATCAAGAAACTCCCCGGAATGTATGCCTTGCTCAGCTCGGGTAAGCTATCAGGGATGCTCTCCCCGGAGCAACAAAAGACCAACGGCCTTTCCCCGGATTACCAGGAAATCTATCAAAAGGCTGAAATCCATTTTAAATCTCCGCCTAAAGAGGAAGAGGCCGCTTCTTTAAAGAAAGAATATATTGCCGGACTGATCAAAATTCTGGAGCAGGGGGGACTTTATCAGGTTCAAGAGGAGGCCGTACAACTATCCGGGGTTCAATTCACCGCCCGGATCAAGCACCCGGCCGATGCCCCCCTGGGAGAATATCAGGTCTTTTGTTATGCTGTTAAAGAGGGAAAGACCGACCTTCTGGCCCAGGATAAATTTCAGGTCAAACAAATCGGCCTGGCCGAATGGCTTACCCATCAGGCCGGATCCAATGCAGTGATTTATGGGATTCTGGCCGCCCTGATCGCCGTTGCCGCCGGACTCCTGGTGGGGATGGTCTTTAAAAAAGGGGGGGGGCACTAAACCACTTTCGGATTGCGGATTGGCGATTGCGGAATCAAAACAATGAACAGGGAGAAAATCTTTTCACTGTAAAATTCGGATTTTGGGGTTGTCGGTTATTCGTTCCTTGTTAAATTAAAAAATAGTTTTTTAAAAAATGAGGGGCCGGAAATAAAATTCAACCTAATTCCGAAATCCGCATTCCGAAATCCGAAATCGCTTCATCCCTGCGGTTTTCTCTCGAATCCATAATTCCCTTCCAGAAAGGCCTGGACATACCATTCCACCACCCCATCGCTGTACATGACCATGTCCAATTGTCGTGAACAGCACATCAGGCGACCCAGGTAATCCAATTTTTCTTCCGTGACCGGACCGGTGTATTTCAACAGCTTGGCCATGAGCCAGTCCCCTTTGAGCTCCACGTCAAAATCCAGGCTTTTCAACACCCCGCTGATAAAACGGGCCCTTCGCGCCCTTCGCTCCGAACTGGACCCTCCTCCCATAAAATGAAAGGTGATATAATTATTGTTTTTGGTTTCTGAACAATAGGTGTCTACTGTGCTGAAATGATAGGCCAACCGTGAACTGAAATTCATGTAGTTTTTAGAGATCAGGGCGTAACTGCGGTCCCCCATGGTCTGGCCATAGCGGGCCGAGTCCGAAAGGGTGTTCAGCATGACCGAGGCAAATCCTTTCAGATCAACTTCCACCATCCCGGTCCAGTTGACCCCCGGATGGGTCAATCCCCGCCAGAGGGCCTTCATGGGTATGGAGGTGATATCTTCCGGCCGGACATTTTTTCGCAGTTTATGCGGAGGCATCAGCCCCCCTTCCAGATCAATGAGATAGAGATTGATCGGGATGTCCGAGATCAATCGTTTAGCCTGCTCTTTTTTGGTGGCCTTTTCCACTTCATTAAACCGGAACATCTCCTGGATGGAAACTTCATGGATGTAGCGGGTGATATCATGGAAGGTGCGGCAATTCTGCGGTTTAAAGGATTCATGTCGGGGATCGACCAAATGTAAAGGAACCATGACCGAAAGGACCTCTTCCAGCTTTTTCAGGATCGCCGTCTGCTTGAGGCTGCTCTCCTCCTTTCCTTTTTCGATCAATTCCCCGATGATCCCCTGATAAATTTTATTCCGGATGGCATCGACGGTCACCAATTGCCCTGTTTTCAGCAGTTGAGTGGCCTGCCCGGTATCCACGATGGTCGGGACCTGGAATTCCCTGGCCAGGGAAGCCATGTGTCCGGTAACATTCCCGATATCGGTAATAATGGCCGCAGCCCGATTCATGACCGTCACATATTTGGGGGCAGTATGTTTTACCACCAGGACCCCTCCTTCTGGGAACTGGATCAGATCCTGATCCTGCTTGACCAGAAAGACCGGTCCGGCCCCGACGCCGGGAGAAGCCACCACCCCCCAATCCATCAGGACTTGGTCAGGGGCAATTTCCGGAAGGGTGGTTTCCCCCAGGCCATTCTTCGATGAAGAAATCCTCAAGGGACGGGTCTGGAGGATAAAGAGGGTTCCCTCTTGATCAATGGCCCATTCAATATCCTGAGGCTTCTGGTAGTGGTTTTCCAGCTTAAGGCCGTAGGCGAATAATTGTTGAAGGGCCTCATCATTCAGACAGGGTTTCCCCTGGTCCTCTTCGGGAACGACGGTTTCCATGATCCCGGCCAATTCGTGACAGACCAGCATGACCTCTTGTCTGGGAATCCTTTTTTCCACGATTCGGCCGTCTTTTTTGGACATGACATAGACATTGGGACTGACCTGGCCGCTGACGGCATATTGGCCCAATCCCCAGACGGCGCTGATAATGACCGTGTTTTGAGCCAGGTTGTTCGGATCCTGGGAATACATAATCCCGCTGGTCCTAGCCGGAATCATGGTCAGGCAGCCCACGCTCATGGCGATGTCTTCTTCATTAAATCCCTTGTCTTTCCAGTAGAAGATGGCCCGGGGGGTAAATTTACTGGCCACAATTTCTTTATAGGTTTGCAGGAGATGATCCCGGTGGACATTCAAAGCCGTGGCATATTGGCCGGCAAAAGTGACCTCACTGTCTTCCCCGACGGCACTGCTTCGAATGGATATGGGAATTTCCCGGCCCGCTTCATGGATGAGCTGCTCATAGGAGGTTAGTATGGCCTTTTCCAGGGGATGAGGTATTCTGGCTAACAGAATGGACTGTTGGATTTTCTTGCCAGCCAGGGCAATGGCTTCCAGGTCGCCGCTGCTTATGGAATCCAACTGCTTCCTGATCTGCTGTTCCAATTGGTTTTCTTCAATAAAAATCTTATAGGCATAAGCGGTAACGGCAAATCCATCGGGTACGGGAAGTCCGACCCGGTTTCGCATTTCCCCGAGATTGGCATTTTTCCCGCCCACCTGGTCCACCATTTCCTGGGTGATTTCGTTAAGGGAAAGGGTGAAGGGGGAATAAGGGATCTCTTTCCTGCCGAAGACCGTCTTCTTGACGGTTTGATCAACCTGTTCGAACACATCATAAAGGAGGCTGAACCGTTTCGGAACCATCCGGTTCAGGGCCTCCACCATTTCGAAGACCCGGTCCCTTATCCGGGCATAACCGGCCCGGATATACTGACGGTCGAAGAGGTATTCCCCGCTGGAATATTTTTCCTCCATATCCCCCATAACCTCCAGGGCCTCGTTATTGGCCCGAAGAAGGGTTTGGAAGGCCTGGAATCTATCTTTAAGGGACGGCTCCTTTTCCTGGTTCTTTGTTAATATTCGTTTAAAGAATGATACGTCAAGAAAATTCATAACCATTCAATGAAGGGAAGATTTTCGAATGTCTTTGGATGATTTTCATTCGCGTTCAGGTTTCAATTGGGCTTTAAGGGTTTTCAATTCCTTTTTCATGGTCTGCCACTCCATGGCCCGATTAATGGTGATGATGATCTGGTCTTTGCGAAAGGGCTTGGTGATATAGTCATAGGCCCCTTCCGTGATCGATTCTTCCGCCGACTGGGAAGAACCGTAAGCGGTAATGACGATGATCGGCAGGTCCGGATCGATCTTTTTTGCCTCCCGGATCAAATCCATCCCGCTTAAACCCGGCATACGAAGGTCAGTGATCAACAGGTTAAAAGGGGTCTCCTTCAGCAGATGGGGAACCTCCAGAGGATTGTTAGTGGTCACCACCCGGTGAGGCGTCCTTTCAACGATAATCATCTCCAACAATTCCAGCATATCCAGTTCGTCGTCCACAATCAGGATCTTTCCTCCCATAGCCTCCCCCTTCTAATTTTCTCAAAAGCACCTTGGTTTACCCATCGGAACCCTTTTTAAACTTTTCCAGTTCAGCCTTAAGGGCAATATTTTCTTTTTGGAGCCTTCGCCATTTCATGACCTTTTCAATGGTCAGCAGGATTTGTTCCTGGCGGAACGGCTTGGTAATATAATCAAAAGCCCCTTTACGCATGGCCTCCACGGCCGATTCGATGGTCCCATAAGCCGTAATGATCATAAAAGGGAGTTGCTCATCAATTTGTTTTACCATCTCAATCAACTCAATGCCGTCCACATCAGGCATGCGAAGATCGGTAATGACCAAATCATAAGTATCTTTTTTCAGCAATTCCGGCACTTCAAGAGGGTTATTGGTAGTGGTTACCTTATAATCGGTCCGGTCAGTAATAATCAATTCCAGCAACTCTAACATATCAATTTCGTCATCGACAATGAGAATCCTTTCGGCCATATTATTCCCCCTTCTTTTCCGCTCCCCGTTTGGAATGATAAACGGGAAGGGTTACGGTAAAGCTGGTTCCATGATTATTGGGATCTTCTTCTTCCGTTTTGGTTTCAAAACCAATCGCCCCCTGATAATGATGAATAATTCCGTAACTGACCGTTAACCCCAACCCCGTCCCCTCTCCTACCTTTTTGGTAGTAAAAAAAGGATCATAGATTTTCCCCCGATGTTCTTTTTTAATGCCCGCACCCGTATCCGAAACGACGACATGGATTTTATCGGTATACACATCCCATCCGGTTTCCAGAGACAAAGTACCGCCGGTCGGCATGGCCGCTACGGCATTATTAACCAGATTCAAAAAGACCTGCTGTAACTGAACCGGGTCGGCTTTGACTTTCGGCAATCCTCCTTCCAGCTTCTTTTGGAGATGTATTTTTTTAATCAAAAGGTTGTTTTCGACCACGGCCAATACATTTTCCAGATTGGCATTGATATCACTGATGGTATCGGAGTGTTCGGTGTACCGCGAGAAACTGAGCAGATTTTCAACGACCTTTTTGCAGTGATTCCCCTGCCGTTCTATTTTCTCCAGAATCTTGTGGACCTTGTCCTCCGGCGAGATCTTGTCCAGCATATAATCACAATACCCCAGGATAACCCCCAAGGGGTTGTTGATCTCATGGGCTACACCGGCGGCCAGGAGTCCTAACGAGGCCAGTTTTTCTGTATTGATCATTTGTTTTTCGATCTTCTTTTTTTCTGTAATATCCCGAGAGATCCCCAGCACGCCCTGAACCTGACCCTCATCATCTTTGATGGCGATCAACTGGGTGTTCAACCAAGCCTCATTGGTTCCTATTTTGAGGTTGTGTTCCAAGGTCTTGGGCTTTCCCGTCTGCCAAATCTCATCCAATAATTGTTGGTGAAAAAAGCCGTCGGAGGGGAAAAATTCAACCAGCTCTTTTCCTATAAATTGCTTCGTATGATCTTCATAGTGACGGGTTTGGGGGATTTCCTGGGATCCCGGATCGAATAATTTTCCTTTCAGGAAATTAGCCCCATAACGGTTCAACGATAAAAACCGTCCTTCCCGGTCGGCCGAAAAGATGATATCCTGAGCCCCTTCCACCAATTTTTTATACCGCGCTTCCGAGTGCCGCAGGTCTTTGGTCGTATTTTCCACCTCGGTTTTCAAAGTTTTGGTGTATTGCCATTCAAACCCGATGATCGAAAGACTTCCAAGGATGATGGCGAAGATAATGAATCCCTGCATGATAAATTGCCAGAGGTAGGGTCTATGAATCACCTTATCGATTTCGGTGATAGGGGCAACCACAGCCACGGCCCAGTTGAAGGACGGGGAAGTTCCATGCAGACGGACTGGTGCATAGGCGATCAATTTATTGATGTTTCCCCGCTGCCCGCGGTGCCATCCCGAAACGTACCAGGAGGTTCCTTGCTGGCCGGCGAGCATCTTTTCTTTCTGGATGCGATTGATCTGATCAAAGGAGATCTTAGCCTCCCGTTGACCTCTCACGGCAAAGGCATTTTGCCCGATAAATTCCGGAACGGGGTGATAGATAAAATTACCGTCGTTATCAATGGCCCAGGCATATCCGGTTTTTCCGGAGCGGATATCTTTCAACATGCGACTTACAAAATATTCTTTATCGAGAAGCAGATAGAGATACCCGGCATATTGATGACTGGGAACCGGGTGGGAGTCATCGACCGATTCCAAATAGGTGGCAATAACGATTTTCATAACCGGTCTGTTAGCAGTACCGTTTTCTTTATAGGCGGTGATGAGGGATACCCTGTTTTTATGTTCGAGTCTCTTGGACCAAAGAAAAGGTTCCCGGCCCGCTTCAGAAACGGAGACCATGCGGATTTCCTGTTTATCCGTAACCGCAAAAAGGGATTTTCCGGAGGCTGAGACGCGTCCGATCTCCAGCACCCCGTTTTCCTGCATGGTGGACATGGTGATATTGATCCGATTGGCCCAGGATACTTTCTCCAAATACTGGACGGAAGGGGATTGGTTCAGCGTTTTCAGATCTTGAATGATATTGGAAAATCTATTTTCAAGCTGACGGGCCGCATGAGTGGCCAATTCCAACTGCTGTTGATTGAATTGATCGCTGACAATTTCCTTCATATAGCGAAGGGAATAAAAACCGACGATTAAACCGGCAATCAACAGGGTGACGGTAAAGATCCCGACACCCAGAATGAATTTTTTTGTTTTAATGAACATGGAAACTCCTCTTTGTTTCGAATTAAGGGATTCAGGAATTAAGGAATTAGAATAGTTATTTTATTGCGCACGAGGCTACCCCTTCTAACTCCCTAAATTTACTAATCCCTCAATCCCTAAATTGATCAATTTATAATTCTCTTTTAAACCCGTAATTTCCTTCCAAAAACGCCTGGGCATGCCAGGCCACCATATTTTCGTCCGCCATGGTCATATCGAGCTGCCGGGCACAGCCCATCAAGCGGCCAAGGTGCCCCAGCTTTTCTTTGGTCATCGGCTCAGGATATTTTCGATAATCGGCCTTGACCAAGTCCTCCTTGATCATGACTTCAAAACCCAATTCCTCCAAGACAATTCCCAGAAAACGGGTTCTTCTCCCCCGTCTTAAGATGTCCGCCGCCCCCCCTTTAAACACAAAGGTGATATAATTGTTATTACGTACCGGCCCGCAATAAGAATCCACGGTGGCAAAATGATACCCTAAACGGGAACTGAAGTTAAGATAATTCAAAGAAACCAGGGCCAGAGTCCGGTCCCAAAAATCATCGGAGGGCTGGGTGGCTGATTGGGCCATGACCGAAAGCAGACCCTTGACATCCAGACCAATCGGCCCGGCCCAGCGGATTCCAGGCGAGGTGATCCCTTTCCACAGGGCCATGAAAGGCACGGATATGACATTTTCCGGAGGTAGAACACGATGGCTCCCGGCCTTTTTAATGCCTCCCCCCAAATCCAGGAGGTGAAGATTGAGGGGTAAATGGGTCCTGATTCGAACCGGGGATAATTTTTGAATGTCCTCTCTCTCGGAAAGCTTGAACATTTCCTCAATACTTTTTTCATGGGCAAAACGGATAATATCATGAAACGTTCGACAGGACCGGGGATTGAAATTCTCTAACTTGGGATCCACCAGATTCAAGGGAACAATATGCCGGATGACTTCCTGAAGCCGTTCGTAGACCGGTGTATTCAAAAAAAGAGGATTCTCCTTGGAAAATTCCTTTAATAGAGGTTCCACCCGGCCGGCATAGATCCGGGCATTGAAAGAGTCCACGGTTACTACTTGCCCGTTCTCCAAATATCGGGTGGCCCTTTCGGTGTCCACCAGGGTGGGAACATGAAATTCTCGGGCCAGGATGGCCATGTGTCCAGTAGCACTCCCTATGTCGGTGACGATGGCGGCGGCTTTATCCATGACCGTAACGAATCGTGACGAAGTATGAGGGGCGACCAGGACCGCACCTTTGGGAAAATCGGTCAAATCTTCACTGGACCTGATCTTAAAGATCGGCCCGGCTCCGATACCGAAAGCGCCGACCGTTCCTCCTTCCAGGAGTATTGGATACTCCTGGGAAATCTGCTCGAGGACTTTTTTCTTCTCGATTTTCTCGTAGGCCCTTAAATTCCTCGTTTGAAGGACAAACAGGCGGTCTTCCGGGTCAAGGGTCCACTCCACATCCTGAGGATGACTGAAATGGGTTTCCAACAAACAGGCCCATTTCCACAGGGTGTTCAATTGTTCGGGATTCAGACAGGCCATTCCCTGAAGGGCTTCCGGGACAGTCTCCTCCTGAAGGGATGCCTCCTGGCCCGTGATTAACTTTTTGGGTTTTTGGGAAATTTTCTGCAAAATTATTTGTCCGGTTTTTTTATCGAGTAAATAAAGATCCGGGCTGGCCGTTCCGTCCGCCACCCATTTCCCCAAGCCCCACAAAGCATTGATCAGGATTACCTCTTCATAGTCAGGATCAATGTGACTGGTGAACAAGACGCCGCTGGCCTTGGCCGGGATCAAATTCTGGCAGGCCACGGCCATAGCCATTTCTTCCTCCAGAATTCCTTTGCTCTTCATATAGAAGAGAGACCGGGCATTAAATTGGCTGGCGACAATCTCTTTATATTTATCGGGGACCTCTTGAGGGGTGATATTTAAAAACGTGGCGTACTGACCGGCAAAACTAAAATGGGTGTCCTCCAGGACGGCACTGCTTCGCAAGGCCAGTCCTGCCGTCTGTTTTCCTTCGGTCTGTATTTTATTGGCGGAATCCAAAAGGGCTTCTTCCATATCCGGGGGTATCCGGGCCTGAAGGATCAGGGTTTTAATGGCTTCTTCCGTCTGTTGAAGGGTTTTTTGATCGATTAGGGAGGAATGGTTAAGCAGGGAGACAATCCGATCCTGCAGATTATTATGAGATAAAAAATGAATATATCCGTAAGTGGTTACGGCAAAGCCCTCCGGGGTCGGGAGACCCAGGATATTTTTTACCTCTCCCAGATGGGAATTTTTCCCTCCGGTCTGGTGAAGAGATTCGATCGTAACCCGGTTCAGGTTGATGATGAAATCAGTCCGGGGGATCTCTTTTTTTTTATCCAGGGTCTTTTCAACCTCACTATGGATCTTAGAATAAACCTCCTTCAACTCTTCATAACGGTTTGGACAAATATCAATGAGATGGGTTACAATCAATCCCACCTTTTCCCCAATGCGACTGGCAGTGGAACGAAGGTAGCTCATATCAAAAAGGAAATGCCCTCCCTGTTTTTCCTCCAGGTCGGCCATCAATTCCAGGGTTTCGTTATTTTCTCTGAGCAGTTCGGTAAAATGGCCGAAAATATTTTCTAAGGACTCTGATCCCCGAAAAGTCCCTTGCCGTTCTTCCCTTTTAAAAAGGCGTAATAGGTTCATTTTTGAGACAGATGGTAAAAAGTTCTTATTTTCACTATACTATAAAAAGGAATAAGAAAAATAGCAAGAATTGTATGATATCTAAAAACAGAAAAAGCCCTCAACTTTCTTGGGCCCCACGTTTCTATCCAGCCTAATCATATTAAACCCTCCTGCCCGCTTGGGCGGGCGCCACGAGGCATGAAAATTTGTTCTAAGGTAAAGTCTCCTGGCTTTGGCGGGATTGAACCCTATTTTCGAACAATACAAAACGACATTAATAATTGCGCTTAAAGTCATTCCGGCGAAAGCCGGAATCCAGTATTTAAAGTTCTCTTCATGCCGGATCAAGTCCGGCATGAAGGCATGTGGCATGAGTTTAATAGGAAAAATTTATGTCGCTATATATAAATGCTGCCGAAGGCCCGGGAGTTGAGGGGGTGTTGGTAGGATAGGGAACATGACTGTTATTTAATTGATTGGAGTCCCTCTTGGGTAAATAGCCCCATTTAAAGAGGCCATATTTTTACCCAAGAGGGGCTTCCTCGGAACGCAGTAATAAAAAGGAAAAAGGTCTACTTTTTTCTCTCCAGCATGATCAATCCGCGCTCGGCCGTGGGAATATAAATATTCCCTTTGGCATTAACCGTCATGGGTATGGGAAATTCCACCCCGGGATAGGAACCAGCGGCCCCATATCCAACGGGAAGATCTTCTGCTATTACAGAAATAGCCAGATTTTCCGGGTTGATTCGGAAAAGTCTCCCACTGGCACCATCAAGGGCTAAAAGATTCCCTTTGCCGTCATTGGCCAGGGCCCCGACCTTGCCGACTACTCCGGAAAGGAAAACCTCGGCCTTGCCGGTTTCCAGGTCAACTTTGCTGATCCTTCCCAGTTTTCCTTCGGCTACATAAAGAGAGATGTCTATAATGGTCAAGGCCAACGGCCCTTCAAGGCCTTTCACTAAAACCTTCTTGGCCCCGTCGGTCAGACTGACCTCGGTGATTTGTCCGGCTCCATATTCGGTCACATAAATCTTGGGCTCGTTTTTGCTCATCAACACGGCCATGGGCCGGTTCAATTCCCCGGCAACAGCCTTGAATTCCCCTGTGGTTGGATTGCCGATAGCCACGGCATTATTAACGCTGTCGGGCCAGAAGACCTGGTCGCCCGGACCATCGGCCAGACCGATGGGCAGAGGCATTCCATGAGCGGCCCAGGCATTAAGTTTGCTGGCCACATATTTGTCCTTTTCCAGGCTGCGGATCATAATGGCGTCGCTGATTAAAAGCTTACCGTTTTTAAAGATCACCCCGTTGATCTGGTTGGGCCCCTTGGGAAAAAGGGTTTTATATTTCCCGCTGCCGTTCGTGGCTACCTCATAAACCGTGGCATCCCAGTAACTGGTAATAAAAAGGCGGCCTTCCGGGGTAATGGCCAGGTTATCCAGACCGGGGGGAAGCTGGGCGAGCTTTTCCTTCTCTTTTCCATCCAGACTCAGCCGGTACACGCCCCCGCCCAGTTCGGGAAAGTAAGCCATATTATCCGGACCGACTTTTAAGGCAATCGGGGCGGTATATTTTTCAGCGATTGTGGTAATATCGCCTTTATCCGGATTAACTCTTAAAATCTTCCCTGAACCCATGTCGGGTATGATCAAATCGTGGGTTTTCGGATCAAAATCGAACCCCTCGGGCACGGGAATAACGTTTTCCTTAACCAAAAGTTTCGGCTCTTTTACCCCGTTGGGATCGAGTTCAAAGATTCGGTTGGCTTGAAAACACTCGGTGGTAAAGAGTCTTCCGGTCTTTTTATTGTATTGGATACCGTTCGGGGCGGTCAATCCTCTGGCAATGACCGTCTTCACTCCGTGCCGGTTGATGCGGTAGACCTCGCCTACCAAAGGGGTTGTCCCGGTCACAAAAAAGTTATCTTTATCATCCGAGGTTATGTCATCAGTAATAAAGGTTCCCCCATAAGGAGGTGCAAATCGGGAGACCTTCATGGTTTTCAAATCCACTCGTGAAACCTGGCCAATGGCGGTATGGACCATGTAAAGGGCACCGTCCAATCCGATGGTCGCCCCGTTACAGCCGGGGAAGAGGGTGTCCTTGACCAATCGAACCACTTTATAATTGGGGTCAAGGGCCTTAGGTCCAGCGGCCAGGGCCGTTACTGAAAAACTGAAGACTAAAAAGATGAAAAGCAAAAAAAACAACCAGGGAATGGGTTTTTTCAGATTTTTCATTTGATCTCCTCCTTACTTAATAAAATTAATAAAAAATTAAACGGCTTTATAATAATATAATATAGTTTTAATATAATCAAAGAAAAAGTCAAAGGGTAAAAAAATATATTGACATCTTATCTGATTTTTGCTTGAATCTATTTCAAATCTCGCAAGACAATAAAATCACTCTTATTAGTCATTCCGGCGAAAGCGCGATTTCGCTAAATATAGCTTCTGTTAGGATTTCCGCTTTGGCATGGTTAACGGTTCGGGAGATTTTGCAAAAGCCCTTCTAACTATATATAAAATGTTTAAAATTTTATATCCTTTTATTCTATTTATTCTATCATTTTTTAATTAGCTTTTTCTTAAAACCACCCTTCAAGTAGGACGTTAACGACGACTATTGAAGGAGATAACAACAAAAATACCCAGAAAGATAGTTTGAATTCCTTGGAAAACTCCTGGCTTGCTTTTTGAGGCCATCAGTTTTAAGCAAGAGTGTTGTTCTATTAACATTTTTATTAAAAGGAGGATTTTTACAATGCGAGGCTTAAAGATTGGATTGGTGTTGGTGATGATGTTATTTCTCGTGGGATTAGTCTGGGCTAAAGATCCGACAACGAGAGACAACAGGCAACTTTTTGGTTACAATGTGGAAGGCCTTAAACCGGTCAAGCTGATTATGGTCAGTGATGCGCCGTTCGGCAGCGTCAGCGATGTGCTGGCCCTCATGTTTGAGCGGATGGTCAAGGAAGAGAGCAAGGGGAAGATCCAAATAGACCATCATCGCTTCGGGAGCCTTTACTCCGGCAGGGACCTGCCCAAAGTCCTGCCCCTGGGCACGGTGGATCTGGGCACCATCAACAAGGGGTATCTCATGACCAAGTGCCCGGACTATGTCCCCTGGGTGATCGCCTATATCTGGAAGAGCCCGGAGCATATGTTGGCCGTGACTGCGAGTAAAGAATGGTATGAGATGGAGGACAGCCTGGCCGCCAAATTCTGGGGTCTTAAGCCCTTAAACCATGTCGCCTATGGTAACTGGGACTACTGGGCCAACAAGGAAATCCGGACCATGGACGATTTTAAGGGGTCGAGATTCTGGAGTTACGGCGAGCTTTCCAACGCTTACATCATGGCCTGGGGCGGCACACCGGAGATCCTGGCCAGGGCCGAGATGTATATGTCCTATTACAAAAAAGCCCTTACCGGTATCAGTTCAAGCGGAACCCTCTATCTGGACGGCAAATACTATGAGGCCGGCAAGTACTGGCTGAATATGCCTACCTACCCTCCGGGTTCGACGGGTTACCACTATGTTCAGTTTTATATGAACCAGAAAAGATGGCAGAGTTTACCCGAGGCCTACAAGAGGATCATTTTAGATGCCGCCGATGTGTATGGCTGGAACAGTATCTGGGAGATACTCTGTCTGGAAAAGGCCAGCGAATACCAGTTGGTTCACGAGTATGGCATGACCGATGTGGGCATTTCCACCAAGAATCCTAAAGAATATCAACGCATCTGTGATGCGGCGGTTGAAGCCGGCAGAAAATACGGCAAGGAAAAACGTGGGGTGAGCGATGAAACATGGAATAAGGCCAAGGCCATCTTGGCTAAATACGGGGACCCCAAAATCTCTGGTGAATATCTCTGGTGGTATAAACTGGCCTGGGCTGAGGCCGACCGGAGGCTGGCCCAAGCCAAAAAACGGATAGCAGCCGGAGAGGACAAGGCCAAGGTCTGGGAGTCCCTGCATCCCAAGCGTTTCTACGACTGGCCTTATGCCAAGGTCAAGGAAGAGTGGCTGAAGACCCCCCGTACCGTCCAAAACTGGCCGATGGATTTAAGGTTGAAGTAAACCAGGTCCGAGGTCAGGGGCCGGTTTCATAAAACACTTACTAGAGATTTTTGAAGTTTTCGAAGCCGGGAGCCGGATTTCAGAGTGTTTAAGGATCGCTTCGCTTGAGGACGGTTCGTCTTCGACGAACTTGAGGCCAAAGGCTGTTGCCGCTTCCCTCAAACGAAGTGCTCCTTAAGCAATGCGATCCTTAAACAACGCAGAAAATAAAGACCCGTTTAAAAAAGGTGAGATATAAATTCTAAAAAATCCAAGGGGTAAAAATTTAAGAGGGGGAGATCGGAAGATGCGTATTCTGAAGAGCCTGGGCAAGGCGATCGACACTGCCAGCGGGATTTATTGTTATATCGGGATGGCTATCGTTTTTCTTTACGGTTTTCTCATCACTTTTGAGGCCATTGCCCGCTATTTTGGTTTTGTTACGGCCTGGATTCACTGGGGGGCGATTGCCGTGATTGCCACGATCAGCTTTTTTACCGCCCCCTATGTCATGAGGGAGTTTCGTCATGTCCGGGTATCCATCTTTGAGCAATTGATGCCGCCGCGCACCCGCATCTATTCCCAGCTTTTCGGCTATTTCATTTTCCTGATCTTTTGCGTTGTCTGCACCTATTACCTCGGTTGGACTACCGCCTATGCCTTCCGGACCGGGGAGATGGCCGATATCGTTACCGTGCACACCTGGCCGCTTTATTTTATCTGCGCCCTGGGCATGCTTCTTCTCTCCCTTCAGACCATCAGGGGAATGGGGATCCTGACCGGACAGCTCAGCCAGGAGAAGGATTCGGGTAAAAGTTTTTTCGGCAAGCCCTACTTTATCGTCGGTCTGTATAGCATTGCCGTCATCGCCAGCATCTATCTTTTCACCCTCAACCCGACGGCCGGTGTTTTTACCATGCTCCTGGTCTTCCTTTTCTGCGGAATACCTATATCCGCCGGGATAGGATCGATCACCCTGGTGGCTTTGTTCTGGTGGGGCGGCTTTGGCTATATGAACGCCCTGGGGATGAACCTGTACAAGGCCATGGAGGATTTTACCTGGCTGGCCTTCCCCCTGTTTGTCATGGGGGGGTTTTTGATGCAGCGGGGGCTGGCCACCGGGTTGTTCAAGGTAATCAGCAATTGGATGGGCTGGATCCCCGGAGGTCTCGGCGTTGCCGTAGTCTGGACGGCGCTGATCCTGGGAGCCATGCTCGGATCGGTCTATGCCTGTGTGGCTACCTTATTCATCCTGTGCTTGCCGGAACTGGACAAGAGAGGGTATAAAAGGGAGCTCACCCTGCCCATGTTTGCGGCCTCCTCGGTCCTGGCCTATCTGATACCACCCAGCATCGGTCTGGTCATCTTCGGGGCCTTAACCGAACAATCCATAGGGGCCTTGTTTATGGCCGGCATCGGACCGGGGATAGCCCTGGCCATCATCTTTTCCTTCTATGTGATTTACTATTGCTGGAGAAACGGTCCTTTCGAACGGGTTTCGGTAAGCTGGAAGGAAAGGTTCGTCTCCATACCCCCAAACACTTTAAGTCTTTTCATCCCGGTCCTGGTGATCGGAACGATTTCCCTCGGGATCTTCACCCCCACCGAAGCCGCCGCCGCGGCCATGGTTTATGTCTTCCTGGTCAACGTGATCAAGGGTGAATTGAAATTCAACCTGACCAGTTTCAAGGAGATTTTTAATTCCGGGGCCGATGTGGTCGGCTTTATGGGTATTTTGATCATCGGCGCCCTGATCTCCAAGGTAGCCATGATCCAGTACCACGTGGCCGATAATCTGATTTCCCTGGTCACAATCTTGGGGATGGATAGACTGGCCATCCTTTTTATGATAACCTTTATCCTCTTTCTGATGGGCTGCATCGGAGAGGTGCTGCCGGTGGTCATCATCCTGATTCCTACTGTTTTTCCAGTTCTGTACAAGCTCGGCTTCCACCCCTGGTGGCTTTGTGTCTATTTGGTTTTTATGGGGGCCATAGGCGGTTTGACCCCTCCGGTGGGCGGGGTCCTCTTTGCCACGGCCGGTATGGCTAAGGTTGACCCCTATGTCATATTCCGCCGGGTCATGCCCTGGGTGATTATGGACCTTTTGGCCATAGTCGTTATGTATCTATGGCCCGGACTGGTAACGGCCATCCCCTATTGGCTGGGTTTTTCACCGCCTCCCGGGTTTTAGGGAGACAAAGAGGATAGATCGTTTCTGTTTCAATAGATAAAAGTGGACAACCGCCTGTGAAAAACACCGGCGGTTGTCCAACGATGGAATCAATGACTTTTTCGGTCTCGAGGGACTTGGCCTTTTTCACCACCTTTTTCAAAGCCATCAATCCGTCATAAACGGTAACGGCCCAGGCCGAAGGTATTCCACGGGTGTCGATCGCGACTGGCGGCCTAACATCCGCATGAACCTGATGGTCGCGCCTGTCACAGCCCTGGCAGTTAGTGCGCGGGTGTTCTGCTAACTTTCAACCCATAATCATTCGCTTTCAGTCCGGTTCTCTAAAGAAGACTTGTAGTCAACTATACTTATTGAATTCGGTCAGGTGAGGACAGGTTCGAGGAAACTTGGGGGCTCCTGTAATGTTGATTTTAAGGTTTCGAAAGTCCCCGAGAGATACCAGCGATAATCGTTGATCAACTAATTCCAGACGAATGATCCCGCTAAAGCTTATTAACGTTTTTGACTTATAATATTTTTAGATAATATAAATTTAAAAAGAGTTTAATTCGTTTTAGGGTCCGGAGAAATATCTCCGGAGGAATTCCACGATGGTCGGGCCGCTGTCGGAACAGTCGTTTTGACAGCGGTTTTTATTTTTGGAGGTTCCTTTGAACGAGATCTCGAGAAGAATAATCCCCAACAGTCTGGTTTTATCGCTGGGAATTGCCCTCGTCTTTTTATCCGCTTTCCTCCTTGGCTTTCTGTACAAACCCTGGGTGGTTCTAACTTTAAGTCTGATAGGCGTTATTGTAATCGGGCTGGTTATCAAGCATGCCGGGGCCAAACCTAACGGAGATAAATTTTTCTAATAGCTGCACTGATGCAGTGAAGTTAAATAGAAAATTAGGAGGTGTCGTCATGGCTATCAAAAGTATCATGGGGAAGTTATTTGGGAGTGATAAGCAAGCTCAGCAACCGAATGGTATTGAAGGTCGTTTTAATATCGGAGATCCGAAGTCTGTTCTGGCCAAACCGTTTGATCCTGCTGAGTTTCTTGGCAAAAGTTGGATGACCTGGAAAGGTCCGGTCGATGGCAATGGACGTTCGGGCGAGGAAGATATCGATCTGCGCTCATTGACTCTCTCCGAGATCGAAATCGCCAAGTTTCTTTTCGAGACTGGTCTTCGGGAAAGCGAGGAAACGGTTAAAGGCGAGGAGAAACTCCGCCGCCTGAAAGAAGAAAAGCCCGGCTTTATACGCTTTGGGGGTAATGTTTTCCTTGGTTTGTGGCTTGACTACCAGGCCAACAAGGAAAACAGCGTCCTCGACGGGCTGTACCGGAACCTGAAAATTAATTTCATGGATTTCTTTGGCCAGATTCTTCGCCGTCCTAACGGGACCCGCGAGGCTCTCTGTCTGGTTAGGCTGGGCGGTGGCAAGTGGCGCTGGGAATGCTTCTGGCTCGAAAATGTTTGGCTTGCCGGCCGGCCGTCTGCGGGTTGCGCAAGTCAGTCCGAGGACTTTTGAATCTTGGACCTTCGGATCCTTTGAAAATTGCTTATTGACTCTGCTCACCAAGTTTTTGGGACATTAAATCCTCACGGATGATCGTCGATGTAGACACAAAAGCTCTTAGTAAACGATGAAATGATTGTTTGGGCCAAAATCTTCTATGGCAGATCGGCAACACCCATATCTTCAGTACGAAAACAGGATTCAAAGGTTTTAATTTCCAAGCCTTTCACTTGAAGCTTTTGCTATTTGCGCATTGCCTTGATTTCCTCCACCGAATGCCAGACTTCCTGTCCCGGAATATAGGTAGTCTCTTTCATGATATAAAAAGAATATTTGGCTTCTTTATGGGTAATTCCGAAATAGACCCCGCAGTTGGCCATATGATCATAGGGACGAATAAAAAGGGGGCCGCGCAAAGAATGCCATTGCAGGCCTTCGAGTGCATTGATGACTTTTTCGGTCTCGATAGACTTGGCCTTTTCCACCGCCCTTCTTAAAGCAGTCAGTCCGTCATAAACGGTAACAGCCCAGGCCGAGGGATACTCCCCGGTCCTGGTCCTGTATTTTTCCACAAAGGCCTTCATCTGAGGATTGTCCAGGGCATAAAAGGGGGCTCGGTCAAAGCCGTAAAGTTTAGGCATCATATCCTCACCCAAACCCTTGAACAGATCGTAATCAAAAAGACCGATTAAACGAACACCAGGAAACAGTCCCATGGTCCGGCCTTGTCGGATAAATCCGGCCAGATCGCCGCTCCAGAGGATGGCATAAATCACCTCCGGCCTGCTGGAATTCAAGGCGGTTATATAGGGACCATAGTCCTGTTCCCCCAGTTTGGACCAGAGTTCTTTGACCACCTGGGCCGAGGGACTGAGTTCGGACAGCCGTTTTTTAAAGGCGGCAGCCTGGCTTTGACCATACTCAATATCCGGACCGATGATGGCGATTTTTCTATAGGCTTTCTTGGAAAGAAAGTCGGCCACGGCCTGACCTTCCATATAGGTATTGGGAATAACCTGAAACAGGTAGCGGTGTCCCTGTTCGGTGGTTATCCTTTCATTGTTGGCGGCGTGAAAATAAATTAATTTTTTTTTCTCTTTGCATACCTGGGAAACGGCCAGGGCAACGGATGGGCTGGTGGGGCCAATTAAGAAATCGACCTTGTCCTTCCGGATCAAATCCCGGGCCAGGGCCGCTCCCAATTCGGGTTTTAACTGCGAATCGCGGATGATCAGCTCCACTTTTCTGCCCAGAAGACCTCCGGAGGAATTGATCTCTTCAATCCCCAGTTCCAAGGCGTTTTTCTGCGACAGGGCGATCAAAAAACCCGACCCGGTGATATCGGCCACAAACCCCAGCTTGACAATTTTTTTATCCGCCCAGGAAAGGCAGGGGAGAAAACATAAGGAAATAAAAAAAAGAGAAAACAAAAAGGCCGAATAGTTTTTGTTTAGATATAAATACATAAGAAGATCCCCTCCCAATCTCAAAACTTAACACAGGAAGCCGATTCAGAATTGATGGTCTCTTAAAAAATCTCTGAAAGCCGATCTTGGTCATTCCGGCGAAGAGACTGTGTCGCAATTACAATTTTGTCATTCCGTGCAAGCGCAGCGCGACAAGGAATCCAGTAGGTTCAACCAATAATGAAACCCCTGGACCCCGGCTTTCACCGGGGCGACGACTTTTTACGAGTCCATGAGAATCACTTGTTTTTACAAAGTAAGAGAAGTATATTTACCTTATTTAAGGAAAAAAGACAAATAGGAGATTACAGAAGGAAGCTTCATGGAATATTTCTACTGGCTTTTTCCGGTGTCGGGCGTAAAAACTTATCTCTTTCTTCCACCTTTGGTGGCCTTCGTGGTCTCTTTTTTCACCTCCATGGGCGGGGTTTCCGGGGCCTTTCTGCTTTTACCCTTTCAGGTCAGTTTTTTAAATTTTACCAGTCCTTCGGTCAGTGCCACCAATTTTGTCTATAACATCGTGGCCATCCCCAGCGGCGTCTATCGTTATTTAAAAGAAGGCCGGATGGCCTGGCCCTTGACCTGGGTGGTCATAGCCGGGACTTTGCCCGGGGTTTTTATCGGCTATTATCTGCGAGTTCTTTATCTTCCCGACCCCAAGGCATTTAAGTTTTTTGTCGGCACCGTTTTACTTTATCTGGGTCTCCGTTTATTATATGAAATGACCTCCCGTTCCCAAAAAGAGAAAAATGAACTGAAGGCCCTGGAAAATAAATTCAATCAACGCGCCAAAGAACTTATGGGAAATCGGGCGGGACGCACGGCCTCGGGCCTGCCGGTCGAAGCGGTGGTAAAAACGGTCCACTTTTCTCTATCCCGGGTGGAATATGAATTCTGGGGGGAACGGTTTTCTTTCGGCACCCCGGCCATGTTCTTCTTGGCCTGTGTGGTCGGAGTAATCGGCGGTACTTACGGCATAGGCGGCGGGGCCATCATCGCCCCTTTTTGTGTGGCCGTATTTCATTTGCCGGTTTATACCGTAGCCGGGGCCGCCCTGCTGGGAACTTTTTTAACCTCCATTGCCGGGGTCTTTTTTTATAGCGTCATCCCGGTTAAAGCAGGAATGGCCACTTCCCCGGACTGGCTCCTGGGCTTTCTTTTCGGGGTCGGCGGCTTTTTCGGCATGTATCTGGGAGCCAGGGCCCAAAAATTCGTCCCTCAAAAATTCATTAAATTGATGCTGGGCCTCATCATTACCTTCCTGGCCCTAAATTATATCACCCAATATTTTATCTAAAACCGTTCGGCCTTCAGTGGAAAAACCCGTTCCGGACCTTTTCCCATTCAACTGCCCGGAAGACCCCGGTGGTGGAGATGGTCCAACCCCTGGTTCCATTGTTTTTGTCTTCCGTTCTCGGGATTCAAAAATCGGTATTCGGGGAGTTTGATCAATTCCGCTTCCGGGCACCCATACGGAATTACAATACTTATTTCGTGACAACTCCTATTTGACTTAACAATCCCCAGAAACTTATCAGCACGAAACCGAATAATGCCAATAAGATCAACAGTTGCAGAGACGACCGGTAGGCGTCGGGGCTGTAGTTTTTTTTACCGGCAGAACCGGTAAAAAGAGCCCTCGGGTTGTTACTGAGCAGAGCAAGCTTGTGCGCCGTATCAATCATCAGTGTCTCCACCTTGTTGAAAGCAGTTTCCAGGTCTTCCAAAAAAATCCTCTGTACCCATTTCGCGGGTCTTCGGTAAAACCAATCCACATCCAGAGTAATCCCGGCTTTGCCGACAATTTCCTTTCGGAAGATCCAAAAGGCGGCAAAGGTGAAAATCAGGATCTGCGAAGTCTCCATAAGGTGGGGAAATGTATAGGGTGCAAAATGCACCTGGTAAGGCAGCCTGTTGTATAACAGCCCGGGCATGATACCGTATAAAATACATAAAAAGGCCGTCACCGCCATAGCCAGAACCATGTTCCGGGGCAAGGGAATGGGGGATAGTCCCCGGTTCTGGCCGTACCAGGTCGCATAGGGTAGTTTTAATCCCACGGAAAGAAAGGTGCCCACGGATGCCAGCAGCATAAACAGCATGGAGAGGTTATAATGCGCCGCGCCCGCAGCCGCTATGACCATGGACTTACTGATAAAACCGTTGAATAGGGGAAAACCGGAAATGGAAAAGGCTCCGATCATGTATAGCCATAAAACAAGAGGCTGTTTTTGCGCCAGTCCGCCGAGTTCCGTCAGTTTGCTTTTTCCCGTGGTCTGGAGCACGGCCCCGGCTCCCATAAAAAGGAGGGCCTTGTACAGGATATGACTGAAGGCATGGGCCGAGGCGCCATTGATGGCCAGTTCCGTACCGATGCCGGCTCCGGCAACCATGTAACCCACCTGACTGATGATGTGGTAGGCCAATACCTCCCTGATGTCGTTGGCCAGAAAGGCAAAGACAACCCCGTACAAGGTCATGACCACGCCCAAAAAGATCAGTATTTCCCAACCGGGGAAAACCCTCAGCAGGACATAAACGGCAGTTTTGGTGGTTAAGGCGCTTAAGAAAACAGCCCCCGTTACCGTGGCCTTCGGATAGGCATCGGAAAGCCAGACGTGCAGCGGGACAACCGCCGCATTGAGGGCAACGCCGGCTAAAATCAGCCATGACGAAAGAGAGGTACGGGCCGTAAGTGGTTCAATCAGGATGCCTCCCGTTTCTCCCGTATGAGCCAGGATGCCTGCAAACAATAATCCTCCTCCGAAGATATGAAACATCAGATAGCGCATCCCCGACTTTTCAGATTCCCGAGTGCCCCGGGCCCAGATCAAATAAGTGGAAGGCAGGCTCATCAGTTCCCAAAAAACAAAGAGGGTGATAAAGTCTCCGGCGAAGGTCACTCCCAGGGCGCCTGCGGCATACAAAAGGGCCGCCGTCTGTTTGGCCGCTTCCTTGACGTGAAAGGCAAAGAGGCAGCCGATAAAGGTGATGAGGGCAAAGATCATACCGAAAATCCGGCTCAACTGATCGACTTGGTAGACGACCAGATGATAATCCATCAAGGCCAGCGTAAGGTGAGTGCCGGTCGGTGCCAACCAGACCAGGCCCAGGGCGAGGAGGGGAATGAAAAGGGAGAAAAGAGACCGGCAATTCCGGGGCAGCAGGGGAAGCAAAAGGGCGCCGGCGAGCAAGATCAGGGCCGGAGGAAACGTTGCTTCAATCGGCATTGTAGTAACCCTCCCTTTTCCGCAAAAAGAGATTCCCCAGCCATTTTGCCAAGAAAATAATTAATAGGCAGCCCATAAAACCGAGCAGGGCAAAAAAATCGGGAATGCTGTTCCACCAGACATCGTGGGCCGGATCATGGGGTGATGCCAATCCGCCCAACAAAGAAATAACTGCAACAATGCCCAGCAGGGCCCAGAGTAATTTGTTCATGGCCCGGTTCCTCCCAGTATACTGGCGCTGACCTGAGCAGCCAAACGATAGAAATAAAAAAACAAATCGGGATTAAGTCCCAGCAATAGGGAAAAAAGCCCCGTCATCACAATCGGGATGACCATGAGGGGAGATGCCTCCCCGTGCTTGTAGGGGACGGCGGGACTTTTTAGAAAGGCGCGGTAAATAATGGGGGCAAAATATCCCGCGTTGAGCAGACCGCTCAAGACCAGGACCGCCAATGGCAGTATTTCACCGGCCTGCAGGGCGCCTAATCCGAGCTGCCACTTGCTTATGAAGCCATTTATTGGCGGAATACCGGCTAAGCCGACGGCGCCCACGGTGAAGGCGCCCATGGTCCAGGGCATAACCCTGCCGATACCGTCCAGTTCGCTGATCTTTTCTTTATGGTGTCTTACGTAAATGGCGCCGGCGCAGAAAAACAGCGTGATCTTCAGGGTGGCATGATTGACGATATGCAGCAAGCCGCCGATCAGCGACGCCGGAGAAAGCAAGGCCGCCCCCAGAACGATATAGGACAGGTGTCCTACTGTGGAGTAGGCCAATCTTTGTTTGAGGTTATCCTGTCTGAAGGCCAGCAGGGAAGCCAGGATAATGGTGGCGCCCGCCATAATTGCTAAAAGGGTATTTAAATCGAATTGACGCATTAACTGCGGTCCGAAGACAAACCCGACGACCCTGACCACCCCGAAAACGCCCGATTTGACCACCGCCACGGCGTGCAGCAAAGCGCTTACGGGAGTGGGGGCAACCATGGCAGCGGGAAGCCAGCTGTGCAGAGGCATGATGGCGGCCTTTACCCCGACGCCCGCGAGAAAAAGGATAAACAAAACCGTAATGGCCGATGGAGAAAAGGAGGCATTGGCGAACATGCCGCCCGCCCGGAAGTCCAGATTGCCGGTTATCCGGTAGGTCCAGGCCGTGGCGGCGATCAGCAGGACTCCCGCCGTAAGAGTATAGACGAGATACTTTCTGCCTGCTTGGATGGCGACTCTCGTTTCCTTGTGAATCACCAGCGGGTAGGTGGCAATGGTCAGGATTTCATAAAAAAAGACGAAGGTAAGCAGATTGGCGGCAAAAGCGATGCCGATGGTGGCGGAAAGACATACGGCAAAACAGGCGAAATAGCGGGTCTGCTTATGTTCCTTAAGCCCGCGCACATAGCCGATGGAATAAATGGAGGTAAGCATCCATAAGCCGGAGGCGATCAGGGCGAAAAAGACGCCGAAAGCGTCCGTTTTCAAGGTCAGGGCTATGCCGGGTGATATCTCCCAGAAGGTGAACTCGGCAATACGTCCGGCCAGGGCGCCGGGCAGGAGAAGAAAAACGAGAGCGAATTTTATGATACTTGCGGCCAGTGTCCAGAATTCGCGCAGGTTGGCATGGCGGAAACTGAGCAGGATCAGCGGCACCGCAGTCAGGGAGACCATTACGGCATAAAAGGGAATAAAAGACCTGTAAATTTCCGGAGTTGTCATGGCCTGGTATCTGTCACATTCCCAAGGGGATGATTCGTTGAATAATTCCTTTCACAATATTTGCGTTACCTAAACCGAGCAGCAGCAAGGAGAAGGAAAGGATAACGCAGGGTATCATGAGACCATATTCTTCCTCGCCGATAAGGGACCCCCTCCTCTTTTTTGCTTTAGGGGACAAGTCTTCACCTGCCTTTGGTGCCGGAGGAGGGACCAGATAAACCTTCTCCAGTATCCGGAAGAAATAGACGGCATTCAACAGACTGCTGACGAGGATGACCGCCAGAAACACCCAATTTCCCCTGTCGATAGCGCCCAGGGCCAGGTACCACTTGCTGAAAAAGCCGGCCGTGGGGGGAAGGCCGATCATGGAAAGGGCGGCCAGGGTAAAAGCAGCCATGCTCCAGGGCAATTTCTTCCTGTAAGAGGCATCAAGTCTGGAGATGTCCGAGTGGCCGGAGTTTTTCCTTAAGTTGGCGGCGACGAGGAACAAGGTCCCTTTCATAAAGGCATGATTCAAAATGTGGAGCACTGCACCGATGAAACCGAGGGGATTGGCCATCCCTATGCCCAAGCCGATATAGCCGATCTGGGCGACGCTGCTGTAAGCCAGCATCCTTTTCATCTCTTTCTGAGCCATGGCCATCACCGACCCGTAGAGGATGCCGATGGCGGCGAGCCAGGCGATCAGGTCCGTAATCGGCAGGGTCCGGCTAACAAATTTGACATCGAAGACAAAAAATAAAAGGCGAATAATTGCATAGGCTGCGACCTTGGTCCCTATGGGGGCAATGAGCGAGGAGGTGGTGGAAGGGGCATAGGTATAAGCATCTGGCAACCAGCCGTGGAGGGGGAAGATGGCCATCTTTATCCCTATGCCGATGACCATGAGCGAAAGGGCGGCCTCTACGGCAGGGTTTGAGTCAATCAGAGGAAGTATGTTTTTTATATCCGCCATATTCAGAGAACCGGTGACGATGTAGAGAAAACCAAGACCCAGGAGATAAAATGACGCCCCCACCGTTCCCATGATCAGGTATCGAAAAGCGGCGACCGGCGCCTGCTTCTCACCGATGCCGATCAGTCCGTAACCGGCCAGAGAAAAAATTTCCAGGAATACATAGAGATTGAACAGATCGCCCGTCATTATGATGCCGTTTGCACCGCAGAGAAAGAGAAGAACCAGGGAATAATAGGGGACCGATTTCCCGGGAATTTCTCTTTCCTGTACGCCACTGGCATGCCAGAGAACAAAGAAAGCGACGATGTTTATCACCAAAGCGATAAATGCGGAGAGGGGATCCAGTACGTATTCGATCCCGATAGGGGGGATCCAACCGCCGAAATGATAGGTTAGAGGGCCGCTTTTCCAGACGCGGAAAATATTGTAAGAGGAGAGGATCACTGAAAACAGAGAAGCCCCCACAGCCAAGGGATAGGCCAGTTTTGTTTTTTTTATCGCCAAAACAGGGATGGAGATTGCGGTTGCCAGCAGCAGTAAAGGGACCAACGCGGGCGAGTTATATATAATCACGATGATTTCATCCGATCCATAAGTACCGATTCGTCCAGGGTTTTATAGTGCCGGTAGATGGCAATGAGCAGGGAGAAGGCTACGCCGCTTGTCGCCACGCCCACTACGATGGCCGTAAGCATCAGGCAGTGCTGCAACGGGCTGATGTACTTTGCGGCATCGGCAGCGCCTGCCAGGGGATCCAATACGGGAACAGTCCCTGACCACTTCACGGCACTGGCCACGTAAAACATGATAATGGAAACCTGGAAAATGGTCATACCGATCAATTTCTTGGCCAGATTTTTTTTAAAAATCATTCCATAAAGGCCGATAATCAGAAGAGTAATGATGCCGAAATAGGCGTAATGGCCCAGAAAAAAATCAGTCATGGGGATAACCTTCCAGTAAGTCGTCGTAAATGGCAACCAAAATGGCCAAGACGGCCAAGCCGACGCCTATCTCCACCATCAGGATGCCGAGGGAACGAAGCTCATCGGCCTTGAAACCGGCAAAGGGGAGGAAATGGTAGTTTAAGAATTCTCCCCCGGAGAGCATAGCCAAAAATCCGGTGCCGAAGTAGATGAGCACACCGACGGAGCCCAGTGGCGTTCCCAGAATTTTCTTAAATTGAAGCTGGGCGATGTCAAAGCCGGCGGCAAGGCGAATCAGCAGCAGGGCCGCGGCAAACATCGTCCCGCCCTGGAACCCCCCGCCGGGGCTATAATGACCATGAAAGATGACATAAAGGGCAAAAATCATGATAAAAGGGGAAACCACGCGGCTTACCAGCAATATGATTGGGTTGAATTTATATTTAAGCATCTGCGCCGACCTTCAGGTTTTTTTTCCGTCCAGTTTTGTTCTCTTCTTTCGCAAGATAAGATAACAAATCAGCCCCGCCGTCAGGATTACCGTTTCTTCGCCCAAGGTGTCGTAACCACGATAATCCGCCAGAATGACCGTGACCATATTCGGTGTTTCTGCATCCCTGTAAGCGTTGCGAATGTAGTATGATGAAGCCCCCGGAGAGCCGGCCAGGCTCTTCTCCCGGTGCATGTTCGCGCTGACGTCGCCCCGATTGGGCAGCCCGAAAGAGGCATAGACCAGTAAAGCCCCGAAAGAGATCAATAGAAGCCAGTTGGTTATCTTCAATCGCTGCTCCTCCTTGAGGTTTGAAAAATCAAGACTACGAAAAAGATGCCCGATACGCCCGCGCCGACTACGGCTTCCGTAAAACCTACGTCAATGGCGCCCATGACGACATACATCAGGGCGGAAATGAAACTGAAGGCATTTAAGGTGACGACTGCGGCAAGAAGGTCTTTGACGAAAAGAGAAATTAGGGCGGTAGTGATTAAAAAAACAAAGAGGACGATTTCTATTTCCCAGTACATGCCCCGTCACCCTTTCCCGTGTTTTTCCTGAACCAGGGCTTCAGCCCGCTGTTAAGTGCCGCATTGGTAAGGGCATGGGTGCCTGTCGGATTCGTTAGAAAAACAAAAATGAAGGCAAAAAAAAGCTTGGCACTGTTGAGGCTGAATCCCTCCAACAATATCAATCCGAAAATCACGAGCATGATGCCCAGCGTATCGCTTTTCCCGGTCGCATGATTCCGTGAATAAAAATCGGGCAGCCTAATCAACCCGATGCTGCCGACGATCAGGAAAAAAGCGCCGCTGACCACGGCTGTTATGGCTAAGATATTCGTAATCATTCTTTCGCCTTCCCTGTTCCTAAAAATTTGGCTATGGCTATTATGCCGATAAAATTTAGAACGGCATAGGCCAGGGTAATATCGACGAACATATCAAATCTCTTATAAACAACACCGATGGTAAGGATAAGCACCATCGTTTTGGTGCCGATGGCCCCCGCACCGAGCAGCCGATCAAAGATGGTGGGACCCTTAATAACCCGGTAAAGAGGGATGAAGATGATGACGGTCAACACGACGGTGTAATAGAGAAAGAAAGTATCCATCATAATCCGGCAGTGGTTTTAATGACTTCGACATCTCCTAAAACCTGTTCCGGTCTCCTCTGGTAGAGTTTGGCAACCTGGCCCGGCAAGGTTCCATCGATAATGCCTGTGGAAGAGATGTCCATCAGGGCATGGACCAGAAACTCGTCCTTCTCGATTTCCAGGGTGATTGTTCCCGGGGTCAGGGTAATGGAATTTCCCAGGATCACTTTCGAACTCAGATTGCCGAGTCTGGTCCTGAAACGCAGTAAGGCCGGGTCAATGGGACACTTGGGGTGCAAAACAACTAAAGCCACCTGTACGCTCGAAATAACAATCTGCCAGAGCAACCAGGGAATATAAAAGATGAGCCTCAGGAGACTAAGTTTCAGTGCGTCCGATTGCTCTTCCATGGCAAAGAGATGCCTTCTCAGGGGATAATTAATTATGATAACGAGGAGTACGGAAAAAATACCGAAGGAGATATGCATAAGGTCGTAATGACCGCTCAAAAGCAGCCAGAAGATCATTAACAGGACCGCTTGAATGATGGTGTTTCGTAAGAAGTTTGTTTTTCGGAAGGATCTCATTTAAAAATCTCGCGACAATTAAGGTAATGGACGACCGTGCCCTTATCATTCCCGCGCACTGTTTTTGCCATTGAAAGCTTAATTGGGGAATCATAGGCCGCAGGAAGCCCGATCAAGGCAATCCATTTGACAGTCTGGAACGGTTTATCAGAGATCGTCTCCAGCGTCAAGCGCCATGGCCTTTCACTAAAGAAGGGGCAGGTCACCCCTTAAAGGCAATGTGAATATGTCATTCCCTATAAAATTATTTTATAATGGAAGCAGCGGTATTGTCAAAAGTTTTATGAAAAGTGGGAGTTAAAAGGTGAAAGAAGATTAAAGCCCTGGATTATTATTGAGATATTTTACCCATATCTGCTCAAGGCAGATTTGGGTAGTCCATAGATCCGTTAAAAGTCATTTTTTTTGAGAAAAAAACCTTTTCCAGGCTTTTTCCAATTCTACGGCCCAGAAGACCCCTGTGGAGAGGATCAGGGTCATCACCAATTCATTGAAGGTCAAAGGCACGGTTTTAAAGATAGGATTCAGAAAGGGTACATAGATAGCGGCCATTTGAAGGGAGAAAGTCAAGATTACGGCCCCCAACAAAGGTTTGTTGGTGAATAAACCCTGTCGGAAAAGGGATTCTTTCTCGGAGCGGATGGCCATAACATGCCCGAGTTGTGTCAGACAGAGCACGGTAAAAACCATGGTTTGCCAGTGGCCGTTTCCGGCCCGGAGGAAAAAGGCCTGAACGAAAAGGACGGTGACTCCCATCAGCAAACCCACCCAGACGGCATGAAGGCCAAGGCCCTGGGCAAAAATACTTTCCTGGGGAGACCGCGGGGGGCGCTTCATCACATCTCCCTCTTCCGGTTCGACGGAAAGGGCCAGGGCCGGAAGCCCGTCGGTGACCAAATTTACCCAGAGGATATGGATCGGCAACAAGGGGATGGGCAGGCCCACCAAGGGAGCCAGGAAAAGGGTCCATATCTCCCCGGAATTGGTGGTCAAGAGATATTTGATAAATTTTCGAATATTGTCGAATATCTTTCGGCCTTCTTTAACCGCCTTGACAATGGTGGCGAAATTATCGTCCAACAGGATCATATGAGCCGCTTCCTTGGAGACATCGGTCCCGGTGATACCCATGGCGATCCCTATGTCGGCCCGCTTCAAGGCCGGAGCATCATTGACCCCGTCGCCGGTCATGGCAATGAATTGTCCTTTATCCTGGAGGGCTTTGATTATTTTTAGCTTTTGTTCCGGAGCCACCCGGGCATAGATCCTTATTTGTTCGACCTTTTCTTCAAACACCTCCAAAGGCAGCTCTTCCAATTCCCGCCCGGTTATTATTGCCTTGAAGCCGTCGTCAATCATTCCCAGTCTTTTGGCTATGGCCGCAGCGGTGACGGGATGATCTCCGGTGATCATGACCGGGATGATCCCGGCGGTCTTGCACAAACCAATGGCTTCTTTAGCCTCTTCTCTGGGCGGATCCATCAGACCGGCCAACCCCAGGAAGGTCAGACCCGTTTCAATGGATTCGGGAGACCCCTTTTCCGGAAGAAGGGTTGTCCAGAGACGCATGGCCACCCCCATGATTCTTAATCCTTCAGCGGCCATTTTTTCATTGATTACATTGATGGTATTTTTTTCCAGGGGCCGGATACCTTCGGTGGTCAGGATATTTTCCGATTTGTCCAGCAAAACATCAACGGCGCCCTTGGTGAAAGAGAGGTAGGCTGTCCCTTGCCCTTCGATGCCGGAGAGTTCATGGATGGTGGTCATGCACTTTCTTTCGGCGTCAAAGGGGATTTCTTCTGTTCGGGGGAGGGTTTTTTCGAGCTCCTTTTTGTCAAAGCCCTTTTCTCCGGCCACCGCAAATAAAGCCAGTTCCGTGGGATCGCCGATCATGTTTCCATCTTTATCGGTCTGGGTATCGTTGCTTAAGGCCAGGGCCGTCAAAAAAACCGGGATCGGTTGTGGGTTCCCTTTCAACCAATCATGGTCAAAAGGTTTATCATCAGAACTCCGAACTCCATACTCCGTACTCCGAACTGTTCGACCGTCCACATACATCTCTTCCACAGTCATTTTATTCAAGGTAAGGGTCCCGGTTTTGTCCGAGCAGATATAGGTTACCGAACCTAGGGTTTCGACGGCCGGGAGTTTTCGGATCAAGGCATTTTGTTTCACCAGCTTTTTTGCACCCAGGGCTAAGGAGATGGTGACTACGGCCGGGAGTGCTTCGGGAATGGCGGCCACGGCTAAGGAAATAGCCGTAAGCAACATCAAAAGCGGGGGTTCGGCTCTTAGCAGCCCAATGAAAAAAATGATAGCACAGATGGCTAAAACGGCCAGGGCCAACTTTTGGCCGAACTCGGCCAACCTCTTCTGAAGAGGGGTCTTGGCTTCCTCTTCATCTCTAATCATGGTGGCTATCCGGCCCAGTTCTGTCTCCATACCGGTGGATACGGCGATCCCGGTACCACGGCCAAAAGTGACAAAAGTCCCCTTGTAGGCCATGTTCTTCCGGTCGCCCAGGGGCATCGATGGATCATCAAGTGCCCGGATGTGTTTTTTTACCGGCATCGACTCCCCGGTTAGAGCCGCTTCTTCAATCTTCATCCGGTTTTCTTCAATAAGTCTCAAATCGGCCGGGACTACATTCCCGGCCTCAAGGAGGATGATATCGCCCGGAACGATCCGGGATGCCGGTATTTGGGCAGGCTGATGATCTCTCAAGACGACCGCATGAGAGGCGGCCATTTTTTTAAGGGCGGCCATGGCTTTCTCGGCCCGGTATTCCTGGATAAAGCCGATGACCGCATTGAGGACAACGATGACCACGATGGCTATGGTATCGGAAAGCTCGCCGATGATCCCCGAGATAAAGGCTGCAGCCATCAAGACCAAGATCATAAAATCCTTGAACTGATCCAGGAACATCACCAACCAGGTCTTTTTCTTTTCCTCTTTCAGTTCATTGGGGCCGTACTCCTCAAGGCGTTTTTGTGCTTCTTCTGAAGAAAGGCCCCGAAGGGATGAATCCAGATCTTCGATGACCGTATTGATTTCCTTTTGATGCCAGCGCATGGGTGGTTTCTTGCTCTTGGTGATAGGTTCTTCCAACAACTATTCTGATAATTTTCTATGATTGATTTGCTGTTGCGGGTTGCGGGTTGAAAATCTGATCCAATTTGACAATAAGCCGCAACCCGCAACAGGGACAGTGATATCATGCAAAACTTTGGTAATTTTTTTCAACTTCAATCGAACAATTCGGATAAAAAAGATTTTCGTTTATGGTGTTTATGTTTGTAATGGGCATCCTTAATCTTTATAACTCCCGTATTGTTCGGGCCTTTCTCGGCTGTCTCTTTGGGGAGTTGATGTCGATTTTTCAATAATTTTGTCCAACTCCCCGCGGTCCAGCCAGACACCCCGGCATTGGGGGCAATAATCGATTTCGATTTTTTGTCTTTCGGACATTGTCAAGGCAAAGTTACAAACAGGGCACTTCACAATGGAGCCCCCTTATTTACTAAATAAACTTCCTTATTTTTATACTTCATTTGGATCCTGGCATTTCCTCTGTCTCCCAATTTACTTCTTAAAGACAGCGAATAATTTTTCAAGACCCGACTTTTCAAGCCTTGAAACCGTTTCCATCTCTCCGGCATCAAGCCAGATTCCGTCACATTCGGAACATTTATCGACCTTGATTGATTTGTAATCAATTTCTAAAAGCTCCATACCGCATTTGGGGCATCTCATAAAATGAAGCTCTTTATGTCTTTCCTTTTCCTTTTCAGCGAGTTTTTTATGTTTTTCTTTTTCGATTTTCTTTTTTCTTTCAAACTCCATCCTGGCGAAGTACTCTTCTTCTTTTTCACTTGGTTTCAGCACCATGATTATTTCCTCCTTTGTTTTTATATGGAATTTTGCTTTTTATCTTTTTGATCAAATTTCTGGCCCAGACAAATTCCGTTGCCAGGATGCCCAATGCGAGCGGTACGACAATAAAAGCCGGGCCGGGCAACACGATCATCACCAGGCCGATGGCCAACACGGTAAAACCGACGACGGCTATGATCCACCTCTTGACCTGCCGGAGACCTCTAAACAAAAAAACCGTCACTTATCTTTCCTCATTTTCTTCAGGGTGGCCGATTTCCCCCCCAAAAAAAAACCTTTACCACGATAAATTTCATCATGATAAAGGTCTCGCTTGTCAGGTTCCCCTAACCGGTGGTACCGGCCTGTTTGAAACAGACGTATTGACGATAGCCGCCGCTTAAACTACTCCCCTTTATTTGAGGATTAATTTTATCTTTTTTCAGAGGTTTGTCAAGATAATAAAAAATATTCCCTTGATATTCTAAAGGAATTATAAGACGATTGCATCCGGCACAAAAGAGCATTGGGGGGGAAAATGCAGGAAAATCCTTCTGAAAAAATCTGCGGATTGAACCGCAACATCTTTTTTACCGGGGTAGTCAGTTTTTTCATGGACTTCAGCTCAGAGATGGTCTACCCCCTGGTCCCTTTGTTCTTATCTTCGGTTCTTGGGGTTCAAAAATCGGTCATCGGTTTGATTGAAGGGATAGCCGAAAGTACAGCCAGCCTGCTGAAGGTTTTTTCCGGCTGGCTTTCAGACCGTCTGGGTCATCGCAAATGGCTTATGGTTGTCGGCTACGGGATTTCCACCCTGAGCCGTCCTTTGGTGGCGACAGCCCCGAATTGGGGCCAGGTCCTGGCCTCTCGCTTTTTGGATCGTTTCGGCAAGGGTGTTCGCAATGCCCCCAGGGATGCCTTAATTGCCGAGTCCTGCGAAGCACCCAACCTGGGACGATCCTTTGGTTTCCACCGGGGGATGGATACCCTGGGCGCCGTAGTTGGACCGGCCGTTGCTTTTGGACTATTGGCCTATTTTCATGGACAATACCGGTTGGTCTTTTGGCTTTCTATGATCCCGGGGGCGCTCGCCGTCCTGACCATTATTTTCTTTATCCGGGAAACCAAGGCTCATCCTCTTGATCAGACCGAGAAACCCAAGCTGGGTTGGGCAAGTTTCAGCGGGTCTTATAAATTCTTCATTCTGGTGGTCACCCTCTTTTCCCTGGGAAATTCGAGCGATGTCTTTCTCATCCTGCGGGCCGAAAATGTGGGCATCCCGGCAGCGGTCATTCCCCTGGTTTATCTGGTTTTTAATGTCATCTATAGCCTGGGGGCCTTGCCGGCCGGCATCCTTTCCGACCGAATCGGGCCTAAGCCGATTATCTTTCTGGCCTTTACCCTTTTTGGATTTATCTATTTGGGTTTTGGCAAGGCCAGCCACCCCGTCCATATTTGGCTGCTTTTTATTGTTTATGGCATCTTTATGGCCATGACCGAAGGGGTACAAAAGGCCTTTTTGGCCACACTGGTTCCCTCTGAGTTTAAAGCAACGGGATTCGGCCTTTATAATACCCTGGTGGGACTGGCAATGCTTCCGGCCAGTTTGATTGGAGGATTTTTATGGGATCGTCTTGGTCCACAAGCAACCTTCCTGTACGGTTCGGTCACCGCCTGGTTGGCGGCCTTGCTGTTTATTTTTTTCCTTCTTCTTCCCAAGTCATCAAGAGTCGCCTCGGTCAATCAGTAAGGCACTCTTGCCCCCCCTTCCGTTTTGGATGATCAGTACTCCAAGAGATCATCAGGAGGGAGGGGACTTCTTCCAGATTTGTCCAAAAGGGAGTTCGGCGCCCTTCTACCGACCCTGATTCTTAAATGGCTTCAAAAATTGAACCATGATTCAGTGGAATTGGAAACTTTTTCCCTTGGTCTGCTTTTATTCTGATTCGATAGTCGGTCAGAATGTCCATCCCCGGAGGAATTGGGTCGGCAAGTCTGAAAAAAGTCCCCTCCCTCCTGGTTGTAAAAGGGTCTCCCCGAGATGGGTGAGGCAAAATCAAGGAGGGCAAGGTAAGGCACTATATTTGCAATGACCTAGTATTGATTTTTCAAATATGAAGCCCGTTCAAAAGACAGGTTTTCGAAACCCATTTAATTTTCAGGTAAAAACAAAAAAATGGTCCTGGAGTGATCATTAGTTATAGGCCTATAGGAGCCAATTTTATGACCCACCGTCGAATAAGGAGACAAAAAACCGTATGGAAATAAATCCCACCAGTAATAAGATCGAGAACCTGAACCTTAAAACCAGGATCGAACCTTCTCCCCAGAGGGTGGCGAAAGAAAATTTTTCAGCAGTATTAAAAACCAGTTTGGATACAAAGGAAGCAACAGCGGAGCCGATCCAAAACAAACCGGTTGAATATATCGTTAAGCCGGGCGATTCTCTGTGGAAAATCGGGAGGAAGCTTTTTAATAAGGATCCTTTTCGGATCGCCAAAGACAACAAGCTTTCCAATCCGGATTTAATTCATCCCGGACAAAAATTATTGATTTTCCCTGATCCGCCCAAGGTGGTTCAACCCCTGGAAAGCGGGGAGGTGATCGCCAGTTGGTATGGGGCGGGACATCATAATAAAATTACAGCCAGCGGACAGCGTTTTGACATGAACAAGGACACCCTGGCTCATAAAACCCTGCCTTTTGGGACCAAGGTGCGGCTGGTCAATCCTGAAAACGGAAAAACGGCCGAAGGCGTAGTCACTGACCGGGGACCTTTTATTAAAGGCCGGGATGTGGATGCCTCCTATGCCCTGGCCAAAAAACTCGGTTTTGTCAGAAAAGGGGTTACCAAATTGAATATAGAAATTATATAGTTTTCAACCTTTACCCTACCCCTTTCCCAATCGTAAGAAAAATTTTCCTGTATTTCGTAAAGTAAATGACCTCCTGCCAAGAAAAATTTGCAAATCATTGCTATTTTTATCATAATCAGTTATCATTTAATAAAAATAAATTTTGATAACGAGGGTAATATGTTAAAAAATAAATCTATGTTCAAACTATTGGGGATAGGGATCCTCCTGATCTTTACTTTGGCATTAATCTCCAGCGAGGTCTGGGCCAGGGCCGGTGGTGGCCGTTCCGGGGGATTCCGGGGCAGCCGTTCTTTTTCAGCACCCAGGACCCAATCGCCCGGGACCTCCCAGTTTCAAAGAAATATCCCGTCCTCTTCAGGATACACGTCCAATCCCAATAACCCCTTGTCCCAGTCAACCGGCAGCCCCTTTCTGCGAGGTCTGGCCGGGGGGTTAGCCGGCGGGTTCCTGGGCAGTCTGTTTTTCGGCGGCATGGGTCGCGCCTCGGGATCCGGTTGGGGTTCCGGCGGATCGGGTATCGGATTTTTAGAGATTATTTTGATCGGGGTGGTGATCTTTTTTGTTTTCCGTTTTATTCAGAACAGAAAAAAAAACGCTTTTAATCAAAACCGCCTTTCCGATTATTCTCCTCCTCCTTATCAACAATCCGAGGCGTATTCTTCCGCGGCACCGGGTCAGGATCAGGATTGGGAAACCGGAATCACCCACATTCAATCCATGGATCAGACTTTTGATCCCCTGGCTTTCAAGGACTGGGTCCAGGACCTCTTTTTTAAGATCCAGGCCGCCTGGGCCAATCAGGATTTAAGCCCGGTCAATCCTTTTCTTACGGATCAAATGAAAGGGATTTTTTCAAAAGACCTGGAAGAACAGAAGGCCAGCAATCGCATCAATCGACTGGAAAACATAGCCGTCCGTTCGGTGGATATCACCGAGGCCTGGCAGGAAGAGGGCAACGACTTTATCACGGTACTCTTCTATGCCAACCTGTTGGACTATACGGTGGATAAAAACACCGGCGCAGTGGTTTCCGGAAGTAAAACCGAACCGGTCAAGTTCAGGGAATTTTGGACCGTTTTGAGACCTGTGGGAACCAGAAGCAACTGGCAATTGAGCGCCATCCAGCAGGAAAATTAGTTTACCCTCAAAAATGGGTTTAATCCGCCCGCAATGCCCGACCCTGGGAATCGCTTGGAAATTGCGGGCATTTTTTTAAGGTTGCAGCCGGTTTGGGCTTTGAAAAAGGAAAGGAAAGATGGACGCAAAAACAATCAAACAGATCATTGTTGAGTTTGTCCGAACGTCACCGGAAAACTCGCTAAAAAACGAGGCTCACGAACCGGCCTGGGACGAACCCCTGATCGGTTTTTCTTCGGGCTCGGATCCGATTTATCAGAGTTACAAGGAACACGTAGGTCTTTTTCATTTCCTGCCGGAAGAGATTTTCAACCTGACCTTTCCGGATTCACCGGCGACCTCGGAGGAATTAACGGTGATATGCTGGATTTTACCCCAGCGGGAGGTCACCAAGGCGGACAACCGGGCTGAAGATTTTTATCCCTCGGAGCGGTGGGTCCGGGCACGTTTTCCCGGTGAGGATTTCAACATCCTGCTTCGCAAGCATGTCGTTGAGGCGTTGGAGAAAAAAGGCATCCAGGCAGTGGCCCCGACGCTTTCTCCCCATTGGAAGATTGTGAACTCGCCTCAGTTCGGTCTGGCTTCCTGCTGGTCCGAACGTCATGGAGCCCACGCTTCGGGTTTGGGGACTTTCGGTCTTTGCGACGGTTTAATCACGGCCAAGGGAAAGGCTCATCGTGTTGGAAACGTGGTGGCCAGGGTTCGAATCCCTCCCACTCCCCGGCCGTATAAGGACCACAGGGAATATTGCCTTTTTTTCTCAGGGGGTGGCTGCATGGTTTGCGCTGAACGATGCCCGGTCGGAGCCATCACCGAGGAAGGTCACAATAAGAAGTTATGCTGGGACCACGCCGGCGGCACCTGTGCCAAATATGTCAAAGAGAAATTCGGTTTTGACGGTTATGGTTGCGGGTTATGTCAAACCGGTGTGCCTTGCGAGAGTTGCATACCCTAAAGCAGAAATTAATGGTCCCTATATTCCCCTATCCCTCATCAATTTTTCTGCTTAACCATTAGGGGCGCCTTACCCTTGACTTCCAACACCCGGCCTCCTAATTCGCCCACGTTATTAAAAGGTTCTTGCCGGTCTTCCCTGAGGATGAGATGGATAGCCTCGGTCGGGCAGGTGGTGGCACAAAGCCCGCACCCCAGGCATTTATCCCGATCGACCCGGGCCTTTTCCCCCACTTCGATGGCCCCTACCGGGCAGCGATCAAGGCAGATTTCACAGGAGGTACATTCCTCTTCATCGACCACGGCCTCAAAGACGGCGTTGAAGTGCCTTTGCCTGTAGCTTCCCCATTTGGTTATGGCCTTTAAAGCCGCACAGCAACATGGGCAACAATTGCAAATGTTCGACAGATGTACAGAGTTGGCGCCCGCATGGATCAGACCGGATTTATCCGCTTCCTCGAGGATCTTAATGGCCTCATCCGCCGTTATCTCACGCCCCAGGCCGGAATCGATATAATACTCGGCGGCCACGCCGAAACTGAGACAGGTTTCCAGGGGGTGGTCACAACCCTCGCCAAGCAGGGTCGACTCTTTGCGGCAGACACAATCGGCAACGGCGATCTTCCTGGCCGCCCGCACACTTTCCTCAAGCCGTTGATAGGGAAGAAGGACCTTTTGGATATCAATATTTTTCTCAATGGGAATCACCTTGAACCCGGGGATATTATGGTTCCCAAGTTCCTTGATATAGGCGGCTTCATAATATTCCTTAAAAAGGGCGGCCAGTTCCTTGTCGATCTTCTTAACCGAGTATTCGTAAAGGCCGATCATAAAAGGGGCGGCCCGGTAAAAGGGGGTGCCCTGACGCCGAAAACGAAAGACCAGGCCCTTTTCGGCCATGGCATCCAATTGCTTTCCCAGATCATCGGCCTTCCTATCAAGGCGGTCGGCAATCTTTTCCAGTTCCTCGGGGAGGGGCGAAAGCCTGGCCGTGAGTCTGGCCTCCTCCTCGGTAAAAAGCTTCTTTAGGATCTTAATCTCAACACCGGACTCCGTCTTTAAAAATCCCCTTGGGAATTGGTGCAGAAAATCACGTAACACTTGATAATCGTTATCGGACATGAATAAAACCTCCTTCACTCAATCCGGGTGCACCATACTTATTTCTTAACCGGAAGAAGATTAAATAGGTCTGGTCCCCGGGATCGGCTCAAGACCATAGTGAAAATGCAAAAAAATTAAATAACAGTCCGGAGAAAAAATCCTTCCTGTTATAGAATTTTATCTTTATGGGTTTATTTATTGGGGGAATAATTTCGAAACTGGGAATTCGGCCGTGGCCTCGCCGCTCGAGACCAAAATATCCTTTTGATTCCTGACTTCAATATTGAAAAGGACCCACTGGCCTTTTTCGGTCTTTATTTTTTTGGAGACAACCGCTTTGGGAGTAACCCTGTCTCCAGAATAAACCGGCTTTAGCCAACGGGTTTCCAGACGGCGATGGATTCCACCGTGGGGCCAAAGCCAATCCGTCATCATCCGGGTTATCAAAGCGAAATTGGTCATTCCGTGGGCGATAACCTCATTAAATTTCGTTTTTCCAAATTCCTGCTTAGACATATAGTCACTATCCAGATGTAAAGGATTGAAGTCCAGTGAAGCTTCGGCAAACTCTCGGATCGTTTCCCTGGTAATTTCCATAGGACGCCCTTCGATGACCTGTCCGATCTCGATCTCTTCAAACCTATTTGGACTCACTTGCTTCCCCTCCTATCATTATCTGGGTCTAATGGTCCAGCCCCGGCCCGAGCAGATGACTTCGTCATTTTGATTGTAAAAGACATTTTCATGGATGACAAACAGACGTTCCTTCTTGATAAATCGGTCCAGAGCCTTGCAAACCAGACGGATCCGGTCTCCGGGCCTTGCCGGGAGGTTATAGAACCAGGATTGTCCGGCATTGATGGTGCCGGGTTCCCGCATCCAATCATCATCAGGTGTGCAGGCAAACATGAGCATGACGTGGATGCTGGGAGGGGCGATGAGTCCGCCGAATATTGATTTTTTGGCATACCCCTCGTCGAAATATAAAGGATTCAAATCGCCGATGGCCCGGGCGTATTTTTGAATCATCGCTTTAGTCAAAAACACCGGAATTGTAGGACGTAATTCTCCCGGCTGGATCTCATCCCAGGTTTTACGCTTTTCCCAGTTCTTCCAAAAATCCTTTTCAATTTTTTTCAGATTGAGATCTTCCACAAACTCTCCATTTTTCTAACAGGGAAGCTAAAACACCTTAACCACCAGGGCGGCGGCGGTATCTCCGGCCGCACAACCGGCGAACAGACCGTACCCACCGCCGTTTTTTACCAGTTCTTCGATCAATTCCACGGTGCAGCGGGCTCCGGTAGGACCCTGGGGATGACCGAAAATAAGAGAACTTCCGTAGTTATTGAATATCTCTTCCGGAATCTTCATTAATTTACCCATAACAATATCATTGACGGTGAAAGGGTTATGGGTCTTTACGGCCTTGAGATCCTTCACTTCAATCCCGGCACTTTTTAAGGCCATTTCGGCTGCCGGCGTGACGGCAGCGGCCATGTGGGCCTTTTTGGCTCGGGCATACCCGTAACTGATAAGCTGGATGGTGACCCCTTTGTTGGGACTCAATTCCTTGGCCTTATCTTTGGTGGTAATGATAAGGCCGGCATTTCCATCGGCCGGATGGGTCTGGGCCCCAAAGGAGATGCAGCCTCCGGCAATGACCGGTTTGAGCGGAGCCAAACCTTCCGGGGTACAGGGAGTGATCCCCTCATCGCTTTCTATTATTAAGGATTTCTTTTTGGAAATACGGGTTTCCACCGGTATCATATACCCTTTCTGAAATTCCCGGTCGTTGGTGAGGCTCATCAGGTACTGCTCATATCGCCGAACGGCCATGGCGTCCGATTCTTCTTTCGTAATACCGCCGACCATAAGGGCCACATTTTCGGAGGTCTTGACCATCGGTTCTCCGGCGTAGGGGTCCCGGTTAAAATTGTCCATATTCCAGTTCTCGCTGATCACTTCTCCTCCGGGTCCGTTGGGGTTGGGCCAGACCGTGTGAGGGCCGTTGGAACAGCGGTCCATGGTGGCAACGAGGATATTCTTATGAGAACCCGTTTCCACCCACAGACCGCCGGTCCAAATGGCTGTGGCACTGGTGGCACAGGCCTGGCTGATGGTCGGCCCGCTGATCTTATCGTTCCCCAGTAGTCCGCAAAACCAGGGATTGGCATAGAACCAAGCGGGCTGCCCGATGGTCATGCCCAAAACGCAGCCGTCAAAAATATCCGCGGCAAGGCCCCTCATTTCTAAAAACTTACGGGTCGTTTGCGCCCCTAATTCAATGGCATTAATGTTTTGAAAGGACATCTGCCAGCGGGAAAAGGGGGAAGACCAATAACCTTTATAAGGGATAAAAACTTTCTGAAACATGATAACCTCCTTGGTTTTGACGGGAATAGGATTTCAACACCAATCAATACGAAAATATATAGAGGCCCGCTTTGGTTATGTCAAGGGAAATTCATTCTTCGGATGACAGGCTGTCATATGGAAAATGCAACCAGAGGATTGTTTAATTCATGGGCTACTTTGGCCGAAATTTCCCCGCTTATCCCTTCATCTTTCTCCTTGATCTCTTTTCCCTGCTTATAATATAATCCCGGCATCTTTAATAAACTGGTTCATATCCGTAGACAAACACCCGGAGAAGATCATCCGCCGATGCAAGAACCCCCCAATTTAATCAAGATTGCCATTCCCTTTCGCGATTGGAAGATCCGGAGAAAACTGATCAGCATCACTCTCCTGTTGGTTCTGTTACCCCTTCTGATGGTCGTCTCTTTCAGCCTGGCCCGTTTCAATGACGCCCTGAAAAAAGCCGCCGAAGAGGACCTGGAGCATTTGGTCAGGAACATCTATGCCCAGTGTAAGGCTCAGCAGGAAATGATGCCGAATGCGGCGGTTTCCGGCTTGGATAAGGGTGGAAACCTCAAAACATTACGAGAGGCGATCCGTCAGATTAAGGTGGGGGATACCGGTTATGCTTACACCATAAACAGCCTTGGCATTCTCCGGGTCCATCCGGCCAAAGAAGGGGAAAATATCCTGGATTCAACGGATTCAGCCGGCTTTAAATATATACGGGTCATGATTAAAGAAGCCCAGGCCATTGGAGACGGCAAGGTTGGGACTATCCGTTATCCCTGGATGAATCCGGAATTAGGAGAGACCAAACCCAGGCAGAAACTCACCAAATATATCTATTTCAAACCCTGGGATTGGATCATTTCCGCCGGGGCCTATGAAGAAGAAATTTATCATTCCCTCCATGAAACCGAACGGTTTATCTTCATGGTCGTTTTGGTCAGCCTGGGCATTGCCTTCGGACTGACCATCGTCCTTTCCCGATTCCTGACCAGGCCGATTCTGGACCTTACCCGGGTAACCGCCAAGATGTCGGCCGGTGACCTTTCTCAGAGAGTTAAAATCCAAGGCCAAGACGAGATCGGTATCCTGGGAGATTCATTCAATTCGATGGCTGCCAAGATCCAGGACTACACTTCGAACCTGGAAAATTTGGTCGAAATCAGGACCAAAGACCTGATGGACTCAAGAGAAAAATACCGGACACTTTCCAACTTTTTAACCAGTATCCTGGAGAGCACTTCCCAATACGCCATTATGGCCATGGAAGTCGACGGAACCATTACCGAGTTTAATAAAGGGGCGGAGAAGCTTTTTGGTTGGAAAAAGGAGGAGGTAATCCATAAACAACATATTGCCGTCACCTTTCTGCCTGAGATGACGAGAAATATAATAGAAAAGGATTTCTTACATCGCATCAGGACTGACGGACTGATTGATCAGGAGATGGATCGGATCCGGAAAAACGGCGATCGCTTTCCGGCCCATTCGTCTCTTACGGTCATCTCCGAACCCTCCGGGGAGGTGAAGGGTTTTGTTGAAATCGTCCGCAATATTACCTTGAGAAAGACCCTGGAGAAGGAGCTCCGGGAAACCAAGGAATTTCTGGAAAACATCATGGAGAGCTCGGTCGACGGCATTGTAACAACCGATCTCAAGGGAAAAATCACTTATTTGAATCGGGCCATGGAGGAAATGCTGAGATACTACCGGGCGGAACTCTTAGGAAACCATATCTCGATGATCTATGTCCGAGGGATTCAAGAGGCCTGGGATATCATGAACCTCCTTGGTGCCGATGAGCGGATTGAACATTACGAAATGGATCTCAAGGGCAAAACAGGAGAGGTGTTGACCATCTTAACCTCTGCCTCTCTGCTCCGAGATGAAGAGGGGAAGGTTATCGGTACTTCCGGGATATTTAAAAACATCACCGAACAAAAACGCTTAGAAGCCAAGCTGAAAGAAACCCAATTTTATCTGGTTGAGGCCTCCAAGATGAGGGCCCTCGGAGAATTGGTGGCCGGGGTGGCCCACGAATTAAATAACCCCCTGATGGCTTCTCAGACGATTTTTCACGTCATCCAAAGCAATCTTCATGAGAACTGTCCGAACCGGGAACGCCTGGAAATCATCGGCCGCTGCAACGATCGAATCGAGAAAATCGTCAATCACCTCCGGGAGTTTTCCCGGCAGACCGAATCCGTCTTCCAGGAACTGGATATCAACCAGCCGGTTGAAAATTCCCTGATGCTGACCGGCCAGCAACTCCTAAACCATAACATAACCATCAATAGAAAATTATCTGCGAGCCTCCCGAAGATTTCCGGAGACTCGGGTCAGCTTGAACAGGTTTTTCTCAACCTGATTTCCAACGCCAGGGATGCCATGGAAAAGGTGACCGGGCCGAAAGAATTGACCATTCATTCCTACCTCAGCGATGAAGAGGAATCCCCAATGGTGGTGGTTTCAGTGAAAGATACCGGGGAAGGAATCCCTGAAGTGATCCTCAGTAAGGTCCTTGAGCCCTTCTTCAGCACTAAACCGGTGGGCAAAGGAACCGGTTTGGGGCTTTCTCTTTGTTTCGGCATTGTCGAAGCTCATGGAGGACGGCTGAAAATTAAGAGTCAAGTCGGTGTCGGAACCGAGGTTAAGATACTCCTTCCCGTAAACCGGGAAGCTTAGTCCCGTTATTTTTACCATACACAAGGAGTCAGGAAATGGCGAAACGTATCCTTATTGTTGATGACGATGAGTTGGTCCTTATGGCCTTGAGAGAACTCCTCAAGGCTCAAAATTATGAAGTCCATACCTTTTCCAGGGGTTCGGAGGCCCTTAAAAAACTCGATCAGGAAATATTTGATCTGATGATACTCGATATTGTCATGCCTGAAATGGATGGCTTTGAATTGTGCAGGAAGATCAGGGAAAAAGAGACCGGCCGGGAGACGCCGATCATTTTTTTATCCGCCAAAAATCAGGAAGAAGATCAAAAGCATGGGCTTGAGGTGGGTGCCAACTTATTTTTATTTAAGCCGATTTCCCCGAACAAACTCCTGACTCTGATAGCGGAAACAATCGACTGAAGTTTAAGTTAACGAAACGGCCCTAGGGCCGAACATCGAGGTGAGGATGAGGACGCTTTTTGTTTATTCTGGAGAAATGGGCCATTTTGATTTTGGATACGACCACCCTTATAAACCGGAAAGGGCAATCAAGACCTTTGACCTTTGCACCCGTTATGGGGTCATGAATCATCCCTGGATGACCGTCCTCGATCCCGAGCCCCTGGATCAAAACCTGCTAACCCTTTTTCATACGCCCGAATTGATCCGGGCTATCGAGAAAGCCGGCCGTGGGGAATTCGATCTCGAGATGCTGGAATTCGGTTTAGGAACCAAAGATAACCCGATCCTTCCGGGGATCTTTAATTGGTCCTTACGGGCCGCTGGTGGGACCCATCAGGCTATGGAGCTTATCCTAAGCGGTCAGGCTCAAACGGCTTTCAACCCTTTCGGAGGGTTTCACCATGCCATGCCGAACCAGGTTGAAGGATTCTGTTATCTGAACGATATCAGTATTTCCCTGATTGATGCCCTCAACAAAAACCCCGGGCTAAGGGTGGCTTATATCGATTGCGATGCCCATCATGGAAATGGCGTCCAGGAGGCTTTCTATGATGACTCAAGGGTAATGGTTATTTCCCTGCATGAGACCGGAAAGACCCTTTATCCCTGGTCCGGATGGGAAACGGAGACCGGAAAAGGGGAAGGAAAGGGCTTTACGATTAATGTACCCCTGGAGCCGGGGACCGATGATGAGGTGTATGCCTTTGCCTTCGATGCCGTGGTCCCGCCCTTGGTCAGGTCCTTTGCACCGGATATCATTATAGCCGAACTCGGGGCCGACACCTTGATTTCCGATCCCCTCACCCATTTAAAATTAACCAACAATGGTTATCAGCAAACGGTAAGAAGCATTCGGGAACTATGTCCCAGGGTGATCGGCTTGGGCGGAGGGGGTTATGATCTCTATCGTACTGCCCGATGCTGGACTCTGGCCTGGGCTATTCTCAATGAGGTGGTGCCGGTGGATGAATTCGCCGGCCTGGTAGGGGGGATGATGTTCGGACCCGAGATGGAAGTAGGCAGCCTTTATGACTACCCCTATTTAAGTGAAGGCGAAATCAAAGAGAAAGCGGTTGAGGAGGCCCGAAGAGTGGTGGCTTATATTCAGGAGGAGATCTTCCCAATACATGGGATTTAAAACCAGGGTGCAAGGGGTAGGGGATTCAAGGATTCCAGCGGTTGCTTTTATCCTTCTCAAGTATTTCACTTGAATCCTTGACCCCTCGAATCCTTGAACCCTGGTTTTATTTTTTCTCCGGTTTCTTTAAAAACCGGCAGAGGATGACCGCTACGATTAATATCACTGCCGAGATATAGAAGGACAGCGAATAAGAACCGGTACTATCCTTGATATAACCGGCAATTAAGGGCATTAAAAACCCCAATCCCCACCCCAGGAATACCAACCCATAGTTAACCCCCAAATTTTTGGAACCGAAGAAGTCGGCCGTAAAGGCCGGCATTATTGAAAGCCCCCCCCCATACTGCCAATAGGCGACACCGGTCGCTAAAAACAACAGGGGGATACTCTCGGCCTGGATAATAAAGGGGGTGGCCAATAAAAACACCGCCGAAACCAATAGGTTGACCGTATAGGCGTTTCTCCGCCCGATTTTGTCCGAATAGAGCCCGGAACCGACCCGGCCGAGGGCATTGATCAAACCGCCATAGGCGGCGATGATCCAGGCGTTTCTGGCAAAAAACTCGAGTTTCCCGGCGGTCTTGGCCAGGATGGGAGCGGCATTGGCAATGACCAGGAGACCGGACTGGGCGCTCCCGATGAACATCAAAAGCAGGGCATAATATTGCCAATTGGACATCATCTCGGTTGGGGAATAATCCGCTGCCGCGGTAGTAACGGATTGAGTACTGGCTTTACCGGGGGGAGGTCCTGCGGGAATATAACCGGCAGGCGGATTGGATAATAATTGACCGGCAATAATCACCACAATCGCAAAAATGATCCCCAAGCCGATGAAGCTGCCGGAAATACCGTACTTTTCAATAAAAAATTGAGCCAAAGGGGCAATATAAAGGGCTGCCCCTCCATAACCGCCGACCACAATACCGGCGATTAACCCCCTTCGGTGAGGCCCGAACCATTTGAGGGCTGCCGGAGTTGGTGCGGCATATCCGAGTCCCATACCGATACCGCCGAGTATTCCAAATCCGAAGATCAACCCGAAGTAACTTTTCATTAACCCGGCAATAATGCAGCCGGCAGCCAGCGAAAGCCCGCCTAAAGTAGCCCCAATTTTCGGACCGTATCGGTCCTGAAGCCTGCCTCCGGGTATCATAAAAATAGCAAAAATAAGGCCGCAGAGGAAATAGGCCACTGTTCCTTGGGTATCGGTCAAATAGGCCCAGCCGGCGTTTATACCGGTCATCAGTTCCCCGGCATCCGCTTTGCCTTTATCGACCAAGGCCTTTTTCCAGACACTCCAGGCATAGAGCATACCTAAGCAGAGGTTAATCGCCACCCCCGCAAAGGCCACAGCCCAGGCCCTTCCCGGCTCTTTTTCTAATTGTGCTGACATTTTTTTCCTCCCTCGAATATGAAACGAGCACATTCCCCGCCCTCTCCCTTCCCCCCCTGTTAAAAAATGGGAGGGAAGGGGAGGAAGAGGGAAGGGGATTTATTACACTTTTTGCTTAAGTGGTAACCCGGGCTTTCTTTACAGTCTGCCCTTTACAATGTCATCAACAACGGACGGATCAGCTAGGGTGGTTGTGTCTCCAAGAGCGCCGATGTCCCCGGAAGCCACTTTCCTCAGAATCCTTCGCATGATCTTACCGGACCTCGTCTTCGGAAGACCGGGCACAAACTGAAGCTTGCCGGGAGAAGCGATAGGTCCAATCTCCTTTCGGACATGGGCCACCAGGTCTTTCTTTAACTGGTCACTCCCCTCATAGCCCACTTTGAGGATAACGTAGGCATAAAGGTCTTCCCCTTTGATGTCGTGGGGGAAACCGACCACGGCGGCTTCGGCAACATAGGGATGGGAAACCAGGGCACTTTCAACCTCGGCCGTGCCGATCCGGTGACCGGAAACGTTCACCACATCGTCAATACGGCCCATTAGCCAGAAATAGCCGTCTTCATCCTTTCTGGCACCATCGCCGGAGAAGTAAAAACCGGGTTGCTGGATAAAATAGGTATTGTAAAATCTCTCGGGCTCTTTATAGACGGTTCTCATCAGGCCCGGCCAGGACCTTCTGATGCACAGCTCGCCGCCTTCATTGACTCCTGCTTCTGCAGCCGGCTCATCCGCCGAGCCTCTTCCCTTTAATATAACCGGATCTACTCCGAAGAAGGGCAGGGTTGCCGATCCGGGTTTTGTCGGCCAGGCCCCGGGTAGCGGCGTAATCAGGATTCCTCCTGTCTCGGTCTGCCACCAGGTGTCAACAACAGGACATCTTTCCTTGCCGATAACCTTATGGTACCACATCCAGGCTTCCGGGTTGATCGGTTCACCGACAGTACCCAGGAGCCGGAGCGATGAGAGGTCTCTTCCGTTGGGCCACTTGTCGCCCTCTCGCATGATCGCCCGGATGGCCGTTGGAGCGGTGTAGAAAATATTGACTTTGAATTTCTCAACGACCTGCCAGAATCGATCGGGTTGCGGATAGGTAGGAACACTTTCGAAAACGATCGAGGTGGCCCCGTTGGCCAGCGGGCCGTAAACGATATAGGAATGTCCGGTTACCCAGCCGATATCGGCAGTACACCAGAAGATATCTTTGTCTTTGTAATCAAAGATATACTTAAAGCTGATGTAGGTAAAAACCATATAACCGCCGATGGTATGGAGAACCCCTTTGGGTTTTCCGGTCGAACCCGAGGTGTAGAGGATAAAAAGCGGGTCTTCGGCATCCATGGGTTCTGCCGGACAGGTATCACCGGCGGTCTTCATTTCATCTTCCCACCAGTAATCCCTTCCCGCGGTCATGGGAACCTCAAAGTTGTCGAGTCTTTTTACCACAAAAACGGTTTCCACCTTATGTCCCTGTTTTTCGCAATAGCCGACTGCGGCATCGGCACTGGCCTTGGAGCTCACCTGTTTGCTGGCCCTCCAATATCCATTGGCGGTAATGAGTACCTTTGCCCCGGCATCAAGAATCCGGTCTCGTAAGGCCTCGGCCGAGAAACCGCCGAATACGATGGTGTGGATCGCTCCGATACGGGCACAGGCCATCATGGCGATGGGAAGCTCGGCGACCATGGGAAGGTAAATGGCGACCCGGTCCCCCTTTTTTACCCCTCTTTTTTTCAGGACATTGGCAAACCTGGAAACTTCCCTCAATAAATCTTTGTAGGTATATTTTTTAACATCATCCTCCGGTTCGCCCTGAAAAATGATGGCTACCTTATCCCCTTTGCCTTTTTCAACCTGGTAATCAAGACAGTTGTAGGTAATGTTCGTCTTTCCGCCGACGAACCATTGGAGCTTGGCATTCTTGAAATCTTCAACATTCACCTTATCCCATTTTTTAAACCAAAACAGCTCTGAAGCCACACCCCCCCAGAATTTTTCCGGGTTCTCAATCGATTCCTTCCACATCTTTTCATACTCTTCTCTGCTCTTGATGTAAGCCTGATCAACAAACTCTTTTGAAGGGGGGAACTTCCTCGTTTCCTCCATCATTGAAGTTATTTCTGCCATAGGTAACCTCCTAGTTTATTTTTAGCTGACCTTTCTTGCGAACTTATATTATTTTCTTATATTTTTAAACAGTAAATTACTTTTGCTTTCTTCAAACCTTGGTTATCCCTCCTCCCTCAAATAAATTAAAAGATAATATGGATCGTCAATATATCAAGGATAATAGTGGGATAGTATAATTATTTTTAATGATATCAAAGAGCTACGAACATAGGCCCAAATTCAACAAAATAGGCCATAATTTTTAAATTAAATTCTGCAAACTTTATACCAGGCAATAAAAGCAGGTCAGGCAGAGGCTGAATGAAACAATTCTTAGCCTTTGATATTTCTAACCTTCTGATATGGGAGAAAAACCGGGCATTTTTTCACGGACCTTCGTTTTTCCCAATCGGTTTCTAAACATAAGATCGAAACTTAAATATATGCCAAATTTTTTTACAGGTTGTAAATCCAATGGCAAAACGATTGGTAACCTTCAAAAGTTGAGGCCAATACTTTTAGGGATGATCAGCTAGTAATAATATGGGAATCGAGGGGTCTTCTTTTCAGGGTTGTCCACCCAAAAGCTCCAAGGTTCTTTGCCGGACCAAAATTTGAAGTTAATTCGAAAGCAGGCCGACCCTTAAGCCTGAAATTGCCTTAGGTCAATGTCCTGCTTCCAATCGACTTAGCCGTCCGGGCCGGTATTGGGGCAGCGGATTACCCTTGGGACAATCCCTGAAAAGAAGACCCCTCGATTCCAGTAACCTTTATTTCAACTAATTATTGCCTCAACTTTTAAACATTATTAAACGATTTGAATTTTTTTTACAGGTTTATTTTTTGAATAATTCGGCCGCCTGAACCTGAAACGATCTCCTTCCCGGTCGTTCTCCGGTAAAGGGAACCCCGGGTTCTCAGGCAATTTTTCCTTGCAAAATACAAAAAGATGAATCAGGGTTTAAGGAACTACTGCAAAAAAAACCTCTCCGGGTAAAGGGGAATCGTTGATCTTTCTTAAAAACTTAAAAAATGGTACCTACTTCAAAGCCGGTGATAAAAGTTTCCTTTGTGAACTGCTGCATCCCGATCGTGAGGAAGCCGTTCTTCAGATGGGATTTAGCCTGGCTCACGCCATAGTCAAACCCGGGCAAAGCACCCTGGTCCATAAATTAAAAACCTCGGCTGAGATTTTTTATTTTCTGGATGGAGAAGGGGTCATTCATATCGAACAGGAATCGGCCCCCGTGCACCCCGGCCTGGTCGTTTATGTTCCGCCAAATTCGAAACAATATATTCAAAATACGGGTTATCATGATTTAACCTTTTTATGCCTGGTGTACCCCAAGTGGAAGAAGGAAGATGAGGTGGTTTATTTATAATTAAATAGGGTCCAAGGATTCCAGGATTCAGGTTTTTTTTAAATTTAACCGCCTTTTTCGTTATACGGTTTCAGGCAAGCACGATCAATTCACATAAGGAGGGTATGATTATAATGAAAAAACTGGTTTGGGGAATGGTTCTATGGGTATTAGCCGTCAGTCCGGCCCTGGCTCAGAATGCGGTTGTCGAATTTGAAGGTCGTTACTGGATAACCAATTTGTCGGCTGTGACCAAGGTAACCCAGGAAGGAAGAGGTACGGATGTTGATTTAAAATCGGATTTAGGATTAAGGGATAAGGGTTTTCCCTCCGGGCGGTTTACTGTTTTTATCAATCCAGCAAATCGATTGACTCTCAACTATACCCCCATCAATTATGATACCGACACTTATCTTAAAAGGACCTTGGAATTCGGAGGGGAAACTTACTCTATCAACACCCGCGTGGTTGGAGACCTCAAAATGCACTATCTTCGGCTTGGATGGGCCTACCAGTTTATCAATCTGGAAGGAGGGAAATTCAAATTGGGAACCTTGCTGGAGGTTAAAGGGGCCCTGGGGGATTTTTCACTGGCCTCTCCGGATCTGGTATCTCCTATCAAGGAATCCTGGTCCTTTTATGCCTGGCTGCCCACCCTGGGAGCGGCCATGGATATCAATCCAACCCCCTTCTTAAATTTCTATACCGAAGTCTCCGGACTCCCGGCAGGAAAATATGGAACCATTTGGGAAGCCGAGGCCGGGGTCAAATACATTCCATTTAAAAATTTCACTGTCAGCGGGGGATACCGGCTCCTGGATATTGAAGCCCGCAATGAGTCGGATTACGCTAAAATAAAATTGGGCGGTCCGTTTGTTGGGCTGTCTCTTCGGTTTTAAAAAAAACAGGCAATCGGCAAGAAGGATTGGGAAAATGATCAATCCGCCCAGGTTTTCAAGCATTGGGCGATAAAAGGGAAATCCTCTTTTTGAAGGGTGCGCACATCCAGAAGAAAATGTTCTTTCTCAATCCGTCCGATGATGGGCGGTGAAAAGGCCCGAAACCGCCTCTCTATTTCCGAAGATGAATCCTTATCAGAAGCCAGGGCCAGGGCATAGGAATTCAGAAACGATAAGGGGAGCGCCCCGCCGCCGACCTGGGAGGTGGTGGGAACAATTTCAACAGTAATTCCGGCGGCCGGATTTTTATTGAGCAGACGGTAGAGGCTTTTGGCCCGTTCATGAAGCTTGGACAAGGGAATGGTCAATTGGGCCAACGTTGGTATGTCCCTTAAGGCCTGCTCTTGGTTTCGATACAGTTTCAAGGTGGCTTCCAGGGCAGCCAGGGTCAACTTGTCGATCCGCAAGGCCCGGTTCAAAGGATTGCCCCGCAAGGCCTGGATATAAATTTTGCGGCCGACAATGATCCCGGCCTGCGGTCCTCCCAGGAGTTTGTCTCCGCTGAAGGTGACCACATCGGCCCCGGCTTTGACCACATCAATAACGGTCGGCTCTTTTTCCAGGCCGAACCTGGAAACATCGATAAAACTCCCACTCCCCAAATCTTCCATGACGGCCACATTATGTCGCTGTCCCAAGGCCACCAGGTCTTCCAGAGGGACCTCCGTCGTAAAACCCACGATCCGGTAATTGCTGGTATGAACCTTCAGCAACAAAGCCGTCTGGTCGGTCAAGACCGCTTCATAATCCCTCAGATGGGTCTTGTTGGTGGTCCCCACTTCCCGCAAAACCGCCCCACTGCGGGCCATGACCTCCGGGATCCGGAAAGAACCCCCGATCTCGACCAATTGCCCGCGGGAGACAACGACCTCTTTCCCCTTGGCCAGGGTATCCAAGGCCAATAAAACCGCCGCTGCATTATTGTTGACCACCAGAGCGGCTTCGGCCCCGGTCAATTCAATCAGGAGATCCTCCACATGACTGTAGCGGCTCCCCCGTTGGCCCAGTTCGAGGTCGAATTCCAGATTGGAATAATATTTTCCCGTCGTTTGAACCTGTTCCAGGGCCTGAGCGGCCAGCAAAGACCGGCCCAGATTGGTATGGACAATGACCCCGGTCCCATTGACCACCCGGCAAAGGTGATCTGTAGCCTTGGCCGTTAATTTCATCCCGATTTCTTTCCAGATGGTCGGCAGGTCCAATTCCGGTTCAAATCCGGAAAGGATGGCTTTTCTTTTTTCAACCAATACTTCGCGAATCACATTCAACAGGTGTTTTCGGGAGGTATCCGCCAAACACATTTCAAACTCCGGCTGTTCCAGAAGGAGAGTCACCGAAGGTATTTTTTTGAGCAACGGGGGATGAGGGTTCATAAGTTCTTGGTATGAGTTCGGTTGATTAAAAAACCAGTTTAAGCCCCTTTCGCCCTCCTTCGGTCAAAGGAAGGCAATATCTTCCCCCTTTTGAAAAGAGAGATGAAGGGGGATTTAGCCCATCTCATCGTAGGCAAAAAGAAATTATTATTGCTTTAACCATAAGACAAAGGCGTACTGTACTGACCATTGGAATAAATAATAATGTATTTCAGGGGAGTTGACAATAGAAAACATTTGCCCTTGAACCTTCTTCTGGTCTGAAGTAAGGTATGACCCATGGAATGGAACATCACCCCTTTTGATCCCCTTCGAACCGGATCATTGGCTAAAGCGCTCAATCTCTCTCCCCTGTTGGCACAGATATTAATTAACCGGGGTCTGGATTCGCCCGACCAGGTGCAGGATTTTTTTTCTCCGGCCTTATTGAATCTGCCTGCCCCTGATCTGATGAAGGATATGGATAAAGCCGTTAACCGGCTTTTAAAAGCCATCCAGCAGCGTGAACGCCTGGCCGTCTTCGGGGATTACGATGCCGATGGAATAACGGCCACGGCCTTATTGATCCTTTTTTTAAAGCCGATCTTTCCTGACATTCTTTTCTATATCCCTCACCGGGTTCGGGAAGGATACGGCCTTTCGATTCCCGGGATAAACCTCCTGAAAGAGCAAGGGGTTTCCCTTATTATTACTGTGGATTGCGGAATTTCCAATCATCAGGAACTGGAATGGGCTAAAAACCAGGGTCTGGATGTTATCGTGACGGATCATCATCAGATCTCTAAAAAAGGGATCCCCTCGACCGTTGCGGTCCTCAATCCCAAACAGGATGGATGTGCCTTCCCATTTAAAGATCTGGCCGGGGTCGGAGTGGCTTTTTATCTGCTTATCGGTCTGCGTCAGGCCTTGGACCTGCAGGGTTTTTTCCCGGAAGGAAAACCCAATCTGAGGGCTTATTTGGACCTGGTCGCCATTGGGACTGTGGCTGATGTGGTCCCTCTGCTGGGCGTTAACCGCATCCTGGTTCGGGAAGGTCTGGAAGTGATTGCACGGTCGCCCCATGTCGGCCTGGCTGCTTTGAAAGAGGTTAGCGGTATTCAGCCTTCCGGACCGGTTTCTTCTATTGAAGTGGCCTTTCGTCTGGCCCCCCGTTTAAATGCCTTGGGTCGGATCCAGGAGGCCGGAGGAGGCGTTCATTTGCTGACAACGGATTCCCTACAGGAGGCTAAGGACCTGGCCCAGGTAATGAACCAGGAAAACAGCCGTCGTCAGGCCATGGAACAGTTGATGCTCAAGGAGATCGATAGGCTATTGCAATCCCAAAAAGATATCGACCAGAGGAAGAGTCTGGTCTTAGGATCGGAAACCTGGCATCGGGGCATCTTGGGATTGGCGGCTTCGAGGTTAGTTGAGCGCTTGTCGAGGCCGGTCTTTTTGTTCTCCATTGAAGGAGAAACCGCCCATGGGTCGGGTCGCAGTATTGAAGGGTTCCATTTATTTAAGGCCCTGGAAGCCCTGGAAGGTCATCTGTTGGGTTTTGGTGGGCATGCAGCCGCTGCCGGGGCCCATTTGATGGCTAAGGACCTTTCCGCCTTCGAGCAGGCCTTTGAGAATCTGGTTCAAGACTCGGTTTCACAAATGGCTTTTATCCCGGCGCTCACCATTGAAGGAGAGGTCGACTTTCCCGGGTTGGTAAAGGAAATCACCCCCTATCTGCCTCAAATGGCCCCTTTTGGATCCCAAAATCCGGAACCCCTTCTGGTCACCAGGCAGGTCCGGGTTAACTCCAGAAGGCAAGTCGGTAATGGGCATCTACGTCTTCGGATAGAACAACAAGGGACTATTTTGGACGGTATCGGCTTTGGGCTTGGGGATACAGCCTTGGGCCTCGGAGATTGGATCGACCTGGCCTATACCCCCTTTATATCCGAATACGGTTCCACCCCCAGATTGGAATTACGCATAAAAGATATTAGACCCACCCAGTCCGGCCCACCGACCAATTTGGCCTAACCGTGTGTATGACATGGTCATTGACACACACGCCGAAACCTCCTATACTTTCCCATAAAAAAAGGGACTTTCAATTATTTTTTTCACCATCTCCCTACCTGGTTTACCTTTTTGGATTATTAATAATGGCGGGAGGATGGTCAGTATTCAACAAGGAGGTATTTTATGAATGGGGGGAAAGGGACTCTGGAGGGTCAAGTCATTATCATTACCGGCGGGGGGACGGGACTGGGGAGATCCATGGCCTTTCGCCTGGCCGAAGAGGGGGCCGATATCGTGGTGGCCGCCAGGCGTGTGCCGCCTCTGGAAGAAACAGCGGCGGGGGTCCGCCAGCGCGGCCGGAAAGCCCTGGCCGTCTCCACGGATGTGACGGACACGACGCAGGTCAACGGGTTAATAGAGAAAACCCTGGCGGCAATGGGCCATATCGATGTGCTCATCAACAACGCCGGCATCGTCCGCGGGGAACGGCCCAAAGCGCTGTGGGAGATTTCCGATGAAGACTGGCGTACCGGCATCGATGTCAATCTCTCAAGCGCTTTCTATTGCAGTCGCGCAATCAGCAAATATTTTGCCGACCGCAAAAGGGGCAAGATCATTCTGGTGGCCTCCGGCGAGGGTTTCCGGGGACAGCGCAACAGCTTTATGTACAACACGGCCAAGGCCGGCGTTGTCAACCTCACCCGGGTCATGGCCTTGACGCTGGCCGAGTACAACGTTCGGGTTAACTGTATCGTGCCCGGTTTCGTGGACACCTATGAAAATCAGCCGGAGGATTATCAGAAGATCATGGCCGAGAGACGCGCCGCCAGAAAATTGTTTGTCCCGGTAGGGAATCCGGGCAAACCCGATGACATCGGTTACGTGGCCTTGTTCCTTTGCTCGGACGCCTCCGATTATGTCACCGGCGGGTGTTTTATCTCGGACGGCGGCGGGCTGGCTGGAGGATTTGCCATCACGGGCTACGCACCGGTAGTCTCTTTGAAGGAGGGTCGGGTATGACAGCGAAAGCATTTTTATTAAAAGACAAGGTGGCCCTGGTGGCCGGGGACAGTCAATTATGGACCAAACCGGTGGCATCGGCCTTAGCCGGCGCCGGTGCGGATATTGCCATCGCAGCGAAAAGCTCTCCAATACTTGCCGAGGCGGTGGAGGCCGTGCACAAAACCGGCCGGAAAGCCCTGGCTCTTCCCCTTGATGTCGCAAAAGCGGCTCAGGTGCAGAAGGCCGTCGGTCAGGTTATAGCCGAATACGGACGTCTGGATATCCTAGTCAATTCCGGCGACATCCATTTCTTCAAGCCTTTTATGAAAATCAAGAATGCCGAATGGGGCAAAGTGATGGACACCAATTTTAAATCCGCTCTGAACTTCTGCCGGGCCGCCGCCAGGCCGATGCTGAAGCAGAAAAACGGCCGGATCATCAATATCGTTTCCGGTCTGGCCGAGCGCGGTCTGGTTAACGGTTCGGCTTATTGCGTATCCATGGGCGGTGTGCTCCAGTTGACCAGGGCCCTGGCCCTGGAATGGGCCAGGAAAGGGATTACGGTCAATGCCATCGGCACGGGGTGGTTTACCGATCCGGACAAAGCGATGGACGAGACCCTGGCCCGCTACATCCCGGTGAAACGCTACGGCCGACCCGAAGAAATCGGATCGCTTACGGTCTATCTGGCCTCAGAGGTGACCGGGTTCACCACCGGCCAGTTCATGTTCGTCGACGGCGGCCTAATGGCCCACGCCTGATAAAAAGGGACACTGCGAAGAAAGTAAATTAGTTATCGAATCCTATTCAACGGATTCTCTTGGATTTTTATCCAAAAAACCCGCTTTCACCAATTTGCTTTCTTACGGACGTCCCCAGTTCATAGCTGGGGGAATGGAGGTAAAATGGATGAGCAAAATGTTTATCAAAAATTGGCCGGTCATCTTTCCTGTCTGGGTATGGGCTACCCTACAACCGAAGCCCTTTTGGAAATACTAAGGGAAACCTTTTCGGAGTTAGAAGCTGAAGTGGCGTTGGCTATCCCGACAAAAATGATTCCATTGTCTCCTGTCAGTTTAGACGACATCCTCAAGGGCCTCAACCTGCCTCGGGAAAAGGTAACGGATATCCTGGATGGCCTGGTGGTAAAAGGGCTTTTATTTTCCGGTGTCCTTGAAAATGGGGAAAAAGGTTATGCTTTGCAGCAGGTAGGGTTTGGTTTTCCGCAAACTTTTTTTTGGAAGGGGGAAGACACACCACAGGCCCGCAAGATGGCCAAGCTCATCGCCAAATATTTTAATAGGCAGGTAACCGCTTCAGCCTATAGCGGCCAGACCAAGCCCTTCCGTTATATCCCGGTCAACCAATCGCTGACGCCGGAACTCCAGGCCGTCTATCCTTTGCATATGATGGAACAGGTGATAGAAAAAGCCGGAAGAATCGCCTTGTCCCATTGTCCCTGCCGCGTTTCCTACAAAATGCTGGGCAGGGAGTGCCCCCATCCGGATGAAGTCTGTATGAAGTTCGATGAGATGGCCGACTATGTCATTGATCGGGGGATCGGCCGGGTCATATCCAAAGAAGAAGCCCGGGAGGTAATCCGAAAAACCGAGGAAGCCGGACTGGTCCATTTTGTGGACAATGCGGAAAACGGGATAAAGCACAATTGCAACTGCTGCGGATGCGCCTGCTGGAATGTAGGCAATATCAGACGGCGCAAGATCCCGCGAGATGTTATCATGGCCACTTATTTCCTGCGTTCTACCAATGAAGATCAATGTGCGCAGTGCGGAGCCTGTGTGGATATCTGCCCGGTTGACGCCTTGCGGATGGAAGAAGGTCCGCCGATAGTGGACAACGAGTGGTGTATCGGGTGCGGCTTATGCGCAACGGTCTGCCCAACGGACAGCGTCCGTTTGCAACTCAGGGCCGATAGAAGCGCGGACCTGCCGGAGGTCACCTGGACCTCGCTGCACAGGCGGATTTTGAAAGAAAAAACAACCGATCATGATCAATGATTTCTATGGAGATCTATTATGACCTATTATCAACTGATCGTTGAAAAAGATGCCTCTATTGAAGTCCGTGATGGGTCAAAGCTGTGCGCCGACGTGTTTAGACCGAAAGACCTAAGTAAATTCCCGGCCATCATCACTTTAGGACCCTATCCCAAGGATATCCACTTTAAGGATTGGCATCCCGAGCGGGCTAATGATAATCCTGATCTTCAAGGCCCTTACATGCATTGGGAAAGCGTCAATCCGGAATGGTGGGTTCCCCAGGGATATGCGGTCATACGGGTCGATACCCGGGGAACCGGGAAATCACCGGGCAGACCACGATTGCTGTCCATGCGTGAGGCGGAGGATTTTTATGATGCCGTGGAATGGGCAGGAGGCCAACCTTGGAGCAACGGCAAAGTTGCCGTCATGGGAATCTCCTATTTTGCCATGAACTCCTGGCGGGTGGCGGCCCTAAGCCCTCCCCACTTGTCAGCGATTGTCCCCTGGGAGGGGGCTTTTGACCTCTACCGGGAAGCCAACCGGCATGGAGGCATTTTATCGAACACCTTTACCGGCCGCTGGCAATCCCATACGGGCCGGACCATGAAAGAACCCGAAACCCCGGAGGAGCGAACGCAACAACAGGCTGCTCTGGAACTCTATAACGAAATAGCCGCCCGAAACAATCCGAATCCGGCCGATATTAAGGTGCCGCTCTTCTCGGTGGGCAACTGGGGGGGTGTGGGGCTTCATCTCCGGGGAAATATCGAAGGATATCTTGGTGCCGGTTCGGAACATAAGTTTCTATGGATCCATTCCGGAGACCATGTGCTCCCCTTTTATTCTCTTGAAGGTCGCCTGGCGCAAAAACGTTTTCTGGATTATTGGTTGAAAGGCATCGATACCGGCATCCTTCGAGAACCCCCAATCAAGCTGGCCATAAGGCAGCGAAGCGACCAATATGTTTGGCGTTATGAATATGAGTGGCCCCTGGCTCGAACTCAATGGACAGCGTATTATCTGAATGCCGGGGATGGGTCCCTTTCAAAAGAGAAGCCCAGTCAATATGAAAAGGCAAGTTTTAGTGCCGAGCCTGACGCCGACAACACTTCTATTCGTTTTTCAACCTCGCCTTTCGAGCAGGAAACGGAAATCACCGGCCCCATGAAGCTGAAGCTATGGGTCTCATCGAGTGTCGATGACCTGGATCTTTTTGCCGTCCTGCATCATCTGGATAGTAACAATGAAGAGATTACCTATATGGGACAAATGGGGCATGAAATATCCGGCGCCTACGGCTGGCTGCGAGTGTCTCATCGAAAGTTGGATCCGGAAAGATCTACACCCTACCGGCCCTTTCATACCCATGATGAGCTTCAAAAGGTGAAACCCGGAGAGGTCGTACCGATAGAAATAGAGATCTGGCCGGCCAGCCTGGTTTTCCCAAAAGGACACCGGCTGGTACTCGAGGTGGGATCAAAGGATGACCCAAAGATTGTGCCCTTCACCCATACGGACCCAAAAGACAGAATCCAGGTCGGAATTAGTTCTATCCATACCGGCGTCGAATATGATTCGTTCCTCCTTTTACCGATTATTCCTCCGAGGGCTTAAGGGAAAAGAATATTTATAATTCCCAAAGGTAATTTATTCACCCTGAAACCCTAAGACCAAACAGACCAAATGATCAGAAAGGGTTGACTTTAACTTAATGGATATGCTTTAAATTGTCCATTTAAATGAAAGACATAGGAGTTTAAACCCTTGAATCCTGGAATCCTCGAATCCTTGAACCCTGTTTTGTTAAGACTGGTCCATTTAGCAGTCCGCCAAGACCCCATTCTTTGTAAAAGGAGATGGGGTTTTGGTTTTGATGTACTTGATAAAAGGGAGTAGAATACTTTAGTTAAATTAATCGTACAGTCTGAAAAAAATAAGTTGTTTCAGAATCAACATCCCGTCTTTCAGTCTTTTTTATTGTAACGAGTTTGTTTTACAGATTTAATAAGAGAAAGAGTCAAAAGCAGACCTGACCCCTTTACACTCGAATGGAAACGGATTAAACCTTTAATACGGTGGTAAACCAATGAAAACAAAGAACGAGATTCTGGCGATTTTAAAGGCGATGAAGATAGAGCTGGAGGGGAATTTTTACGTGAAGTCTATCGGCCTTTTCGGCTCCGTGGTGCGTGAGAAACCGAGCCATGACAGTGATATTGACGTCCTTGTGGAGTTCCAGCAGCCAGTCGGTATGTTCAAGTTTCTCGAGCTGGAAGAACTCCTTAGCGAAAGGCTGGGCGGTAAGGTGGACCTTGTTTCGAAAAAGGCGCTTAAACCGGAGATCGGGCGGGCTATTCTCGCAGAGGTAGTGTTGACATGAAACGAACATCCCAAGACTACGTGGCAGACATTCTGACCTGTTTTCAGGAAACCCAGGAATTCACAAGGGGCCTAGATTTTGAGGCCTTTACCAAAGACCGGAAGACGGTTAACGCGGTGGTCCGCAGTCTGGAGGTCATGGGAGAAGCGGCAAAAAGGATTCCCGAGAATATACGCGAGAAATATCCGGAAATTCCCTGGAAGCGGATGACCGGGATGCGGGATAAGCTGATTCATGAATATTCCGGCGTGGATCTGGAGATTATCTGGGTCGTAGTAACCGAGGAACTTCCGCCTTTAAAACCCCTATTTGATCACCTGAGTCGGTATCTTGAAAAGCAGGAACCATGAGCCCGCATCTTCCCGGGAAACTCCTTCGAAAGTCAGGTTCATGAAGCAGTCCACCAAGACCCCATTTTTTGAAAAGGAAAATGGGGTTTTTGTTTTGATGTACTTGATAAAAGGGAGTAGAATATTTGAGTTAAATCAATCGTACAATCTGGAAAAAAGAAGTTGTTTCAGAATCAACGTCCCTTCTTACAGTCTTTTTTATTGTAACGAGTTTGTTTTACAGAATTAATAAGAGAAAGAGTTAAAAGCAGACCCCTTTACAATCTAAAAAGGGATTAGAAATATGCCTGATAAAAAAAATAGACGGATCTTGTTTTCGCGTTTGATGGTTGGAGAACCCAAAGAGGAGGATTTCGAACTGATTGAGGAATCGATGCCTGAACCTGGAGATGGAGAAATGTTATTGCGGAATCTCTATGTCAGTATCGATCCCGGGTCAAGGGGACGATTGAGCGGTCGGGACTCCTATGTCCCGGCCAAGCCCCTGGGTGAAGTAATGGACACACAATCGGTTAGCGAGGTGGTGGTATCCAAACACCCGGATTACCGATTCGGCGAGATTGTTGCCGGTTATCATGGATGGCAGGATTACGCTATCAGTGACGGTAAAAGGTTGGAAAGAGTTGATCCCGGTCTGGGACCGATTTCGACTGCCGTCGGAGTATTCGGGCTCCCGGGTCTGACCGCCTATATTGGGATTCGAAAACTTTTAAAAGTGGGTACGGGGGAAACCGTTCTGATTTCATCGGCTGCAGGGGCCGTTGGTTCCATAGCCGGGCAAATTGCCAAAATCGACGGCGCCCATATTGTGGGTATTGCCGGCGGACAGGAGAAATGTGCTTTCTCCAAAAAGGTTTACGGTTTCGATCAAATGATCGATTACAAGTCAGAGAGTAATATGTCCGAAGCCCTGACGAGAGCCTGTCCTAAAGGAGTGGATGTTTATTTTGACAACGTCGGCGGCGAAATATTAAATGCCGCGGTGGCCAATATGAGACGTTTTGGCCGTATCCTTATCTGCGGGCAAGTGGCGGATTATAATCTGGAACCTGAACAACGAACAGGCCTGCGGGATGTCTCTGCCTTTATCGGTAAACGGCTTGATATGCGCGGATTTGTGGTGCTGGATCATTCGGAATTTTTTGATGAGGCCAGAAAGGTCATGGCGGACTGGATTAAAGGCAAACAATTAACTTATCGCGAACACATAGTAGAAGGTTTGGAAAATGCCCCCCGGGCCTTTTGCGGACTGTTCCGGGGGGAGAATTTCGGCCGCGGCCTGGTTCATGTGGCCGACCCATCCACGTAGGTTGCCAAAGCTGAATCATCTGGTGCGTTAGGATTCGCTTTTCTTAGATTCGATTAAATGACCTATTCGGAAAACAGGTCCTCAAGTAATCAAAAATTCCTTATGGATATGCTTTAAATTGTTCATTCGTATGAAAATCATAGGAGTCTAGCCCCTTGAACCCTAGAATCCTCGAATCCTTGAACCCTGTCTTTTTAAGGCTGATCCATTTAGAAAACCGATAAACCCCATCTTTTGAAAAAGAAGATGGGGTTTTTGTTTTTGAGCAAATGAGAAAGATTGGGTAATAAGAAAAAGTTCGACGGTCGATGGTTAATAAATGGTTATTCCTGCAGTTATGGGAAAATAAGTCAAACGTAGACTTGTCCTCTTTGTCTTTGATTTACATCAAGGGGACTCGTAAGGGAAGAAGAGAGCAAAGCTGCAATGGCTGAGGCACCACAGGTCTGGAAAGAAAAACGAATAGTCGAATCCTATGACGTCGATCTCTGCGGTCGGCTTCGACCCCATATCCTCTTCTCCTATTTACTGAACTCGGCCTGGAACCATGCCAATGGCACACAATATGGATATGCAGAGCTTTCCGCACGTAACCTTATGTGGGTACTCATAAAGTTCCAGATGGTCGTTTCGACCCAACCGAAATGGCAAGACCGGCTCAGTATTGAGACTTGGGGAAAACGGATCGAGCGTCTTTACGCGCTGCGGGACTTCAGAATAAGCGCCCCTTCGGGGGCGACTCTGGTCTCTGCCACTTCCTCCTGGCTGATATTAGACAAGACCACGGGTCGTCCGCAACGCTTTGACGCAAATACAGATGGCTTCTCCTGGCAACCGCAGAAAGAAGAGATAGAAACCAACCTGGAAAAGGTGTCCGAACTTCAAGGAGGAAGGGAAGTTGCAAGCTTTCGGGTGCATTTTTCCGATATTGATGTTAATCGACATGTAGGATCGGCGAAGTATCTGCAGTGGTTCATGGATAGCCACTCTCCGGATCAGCTTGAAAAGACAATCCCACAAACGATCGAACTTAGCTTCCTAACCGAAGCCATACTCGATGACAGGGTTCATGTAATATCTGAGCAGAGAAATGAAAGCGAACTCTGCAGCCTGAGGCGGGCAACCGATAATAAAGAACTTTGCAGAGCCAGGATCAGATGGGGACGCGCGGAATAGATATATGTTTAGCCAATGGGCCATTTTACCCCCGAAAAGTGGCTTTTAAGGCAAAATAGGGATGACGGGGTCAGACTTGTTTATTGCTATTCCCCCCCCAGTAGTGTATCGAGAGACGCTCTTTTAAAATTTAATAGCCCTACTTCGAAAGGATAGTGTTGTAGGTTGCGAGATAGGGGACGACCCTAAAAAACTCAATCAAGACAGTCGCCATTTCCCAACCCCTCACCCCTTCCCTTCTCGCCCGTCTTTTCTCCTTGCCCCTTTCTTTTTCCTGTCTTATACTCTTCTCATCAAAAAGGAATTTCTTGTCAAAGAAGAGGTACATCAATGACCGGTATGTATGAGCGTATCTGCAATGAATACGAATCCTTTTCGCCACATTCCAGGGATTCGGCCGTCGCTGCCCGCGACGTGTTTCCCGGCGGTGACACCCGTTCCAGCGCCCACTTCGCGCCCTATCCGCTGTTTATTGAACGCGCCGAGGGTGCGCGTCTGTACGACGCCGACGGCCATACACTGCTCGACTTCATGAATAACTTCACCTCGCTCATCCATGGCCATGCGTACCCCGACGTAGTGCGCGAAGTGAGCGAGCAGGTGGCGCGCGGCAGCGCCTATGCGGCGCCGACCACCAGCCAAGTGCAGTTGGCACAGCACATCCGAGACCGTGTGCCGGGCATTGAACAACTGCGTTTCTGCAGTTCCGGCAGCGAAGCCACTCTTATGGCCATCCGCTGTGCCCGCGCCGCCACGCGCCGTCACAAGATCATGAAAATGGAAGGCGGTTACCACGGCAGCTACGAGTTAGCGGAGGTGAGCCTGGCACCCATCGCCGAACTCGCCGGCGGCCTTGCGGCACCGAATTCCGTTCCGATCGACGACAGCTTTCCGCCGAGCGTGTTGGTTGATACCGTGGTCTGCCCCTACAATGAGCCGGAGCTGGCGCGCCGGCTGATTGCCTCCCACGCCCAGGAACTGGCGGCGGTTATCGTCGAACCGGTACTGGGCTCCATGGGTATGGTGCCGGCGACCCGGGAGTTCCTGGCAGAGCTGCGCGAGGCTACCCTGGCACATGAAATCGTGCTCATCTTCGACGAAGTAATCACCCTACGACTGGGTGACCTCGGCGCGCAGCAGCTGCATGGGGTTACGCCGGACCTCACCGCCTTGGGCAAAATCATCGGCGGCGGCCTGCCCATAGGCGGTATCGGCGGCAAGCGCGAACTAATGCAGCTCTTCCACCCGGACCAGAAGCGTCCGGTGATGCACGCGAGCACTTTTAGCGGCAATCCGATGAGCATGGCGGCCGGTCTCGCGGCCATGCAGCACTTCAATCCGCAGAAGCGTGCGCACATCGACGACCTAGGCGGACGCCTGCGCAACGGCTTCAACAAGGCCTTCCAGGACAACGGTATCCGCGGCCAAGCCATCGGTCTCGGAAGTCTGAGCAATATCCACCTTACCGACGAACCTATTGGCAATGCTCGCCTAAGCTTTGCCGCCAGCCGGCGTACCGGCCGTGTGTTGCGGTGTATCCACCTGGGCATGCTGATGCGCGGCGTCGCCTCGGCGGCACGGCTGATGTATTGCACCTCAACCGTCATGACCGATGCCGATGTCGATTTTGCCATCGCCGCTCTGCAGGACACTTTACGCGATCTGCGCGATGAACTGCGGCGCGAAAAGCCCGAACTGGTCAACTGAAAACGGATAGACCGATCTATTTCCAAATTGAATAAAGGGTCAAATCGCCGTTTGACTGTTAAAAAGGAAGACGTTCTTCATTCCATTCAGAAATTAGTGGAAATAACTGGTTCGGTTCTCTTTAGATTCCATTCCATCTTCATGGGCGACTCTTGTTTCCCTCAGCATGGTTTAAAGATGCTATCGTTTACTACGGAAGATAGGGGACGACCCTAAAAAATACAATCAAGACAGTCGCCATTTTCCCGACCTCACACCCCTTCCCTCTCGCCCTGCTTTTCCCCTTGCCCCTTTCTTTTTCCTGCCTTATACTCTTCCCATCAAAAAGGCAACCTAAACGTTGCATAAAAATAGATCGACTTCTATTATTTGAAGGTGGGGTTCAGACCTGAAAGGATGTTTAATATCGGTAATCTTTATGGCCAAACTTAACGAGACAATAAATCAGGGAAAAAATTCTTTAAGCGATATTTTGTTGGGTGACCCGGGAAATTATAGCCTCGAAAACAGAATTTTTAATGCGGTCTTCTTAATCGGAGCGATTACTGAGATTATTGGAATATTGAGGAGCACCTTGTTGGGCGTCCCCGGTATCCAAACCGTTGCCTTTGTAATTTTGTTCGTAATTGCCTTGACGGCTTATTGGCTGTCGAGGGTTTTAAAAATTTCTCTTTTAATCAATAAATTTGTTATTATTACTTTTTTGTGTTTGTTATCTCTTTTTTGGCTTTACTCGGGCGGCCTTATGGGTAGCGCTCCCTACATTTTCTTTATTTTGCTGGTAGCGACCGTTGTCGTCATCCCCAAAGGAAGCAAATTATTTTTTGTACTATTGGAATTGCTGGTGATTTGTATTTTATTGATCATTGAACGCTTCGCCCCTTCTTCTATAGTCTATTATGACTCACCAAACCAGCAGTTTTATGATTTGGTGATTTCCCTTTTTTTAAGCACAATCCTCGTCGTTACAACCGTACATATCGTGTTTATGCAGTATGCTTGGGAAAAAGAGTCCAAGGAAAAACTGCTTGCCCAAGTTATCCAAGATAAAGAAGCCATCGAAAAAGCCTATCTTGAGATCAAACAGCTTCGTGGCATCATCCCGATATGTGCGGACTGCAAAAAAATCAGGAACGATAAAGGCTACTGGGAGCAGGTGGAGCAATATATCAGCGATCATTCCCAAGCTGAATTCACCCACAGCATTTGCCCTAATTGCGCAAAAAAAATGCTTGATCAGGAAACCTAATATAGTAAAACAGGGACAGTGGGTGGGGGGCAAACCGAAAAAGCGTTCTTCGTTCACTAATAACTTATTGAATAAAAAGAACAAACGTTTCCAAATCGTTGAAAGGCAATGTCCATTGAAAATTTATTTTCGGCCCCCGGAACAACCTGGTCCGGAGGAAGGGGCCTTTATGAAGAAAGGATTCGTGTAATATGAGTTGGGATCGAGAAATAGATGAGCTCCACGCCCGTTCCGCTTTAGCCCATCAGATGGGCGGAGAAGAGAAGGTGGCACGGCAGCACAAATTCGGTAAGCTGACCATACGGGAACGCCTTGATGCCATTGTAGATCGGGATACATTCCACGAAATCGGCGAACTGGCCGGGCGCGGACAATACAACGAGAATGGCGAACTGAAGGCGTTTATGCCTTCGAATTTTGTTTTTGGGACGGCTGACATCGATGGCCGGCCGGTCGTAGTTTCCGGCGATGATTTCACCGTCCGAGGGGGTTCTGCCGATGCTTCCATACCGGCCAAACGCGTCCAGGCCGAAGGGATCGCCTATGAACTCCGGCTGCCTCACATAAGACTCGTGGACGGGATGGGAGGAGGTGGTTCCGTGAAGACCATCGAGATGGCCGGTCGTACCTACATACCCGAATTGCGAAGCTGGGAAGTCGTGGTTAACCATCTGGGGGTGGCGCCATCCATATCCCTGGCTCTCGGGTCGGTTGCCGGTATCGGCGCCGCACGGGTCGCCACCAGCCATTATTCCATTATCGTCAGAAATACCGCCCAGATGATGATTGCCGGTCCGGCCCTGGTGGATTGGGCCAACCTCGGAATTGTATCCAAAGAAGAGCTGGGGGACGCCCGGATCCATACCAGAAACGGCGCTATCGATGATGAGGCGAATACCGAGTCAGAGGCGTTCCAAAAGGTTCGCCGGTTTCTTTCCTATCTCCCGAGCAACGTAGATGAACTGCCGCCTTTAACCGATTTAAAAGACAGTACGGAAAGACGAGATGAAATGCTGTTGAGCGTTGTTCCCCAAAATCCTCGTAAGGTTTACAAGATGCGCGCCATCATTGAATCGGTCGCTGATCAAGGGTCCTTTTTCGAGATCGGAGCAAAATGGGGCTGCTCAATGATCTGTGGTTTTGCCCGTTTGGGCAGCATTCCGGTGGCGATCTTTGCCGAGGACCCGTACTTTTACGGTGGCGCCTGGACGGCGGATTCCTGCCGAAAATTGTCCCGTTTTATCGATCTGGCCTCCACCTTCCATTTGCCTCTGATACACCTGGAAGACTGTCCCGGGTTCTTAATCGGCAAAGAGGCGGAGCATGCGGGAACCATTCGTTTTGGATCCCAGGCTCTGGCGGCTCTGGGGCAATCGTCGGTTCCCTTCTGCTGTGTTGTAATCCGCAAGGCCTTTGGAGTGGCCGGCGGGGCCAATCATAAACCCGGCAGTCATCATTTTCGCTACGCCTGGCCGTCCGGTGACTGGGGCTCTTTGCCGATCGAAGGCGGGATCGAAGTGGCCTATAAGGCGGAACTTGCTGAAAGCGATGATTATGATGCACACCTGGCCAAAATTAAAGATCGTCTTAACCGGCTCCGATCCCCGTTCAGATCCGCGGAGTTCTTCGAGATCGAAGAGATAATCGATCCGCGGGAAACGCGGCCGATACTCTGTCGTTGGGCAAGTCTGGCCAGAAAGGCGACTAAGCCCGGCTGCTATACTTTCACCTTTCGGCCATAATTCCGGCAGATGATCCTTTTTTGTTAGATGGTGCAAAGGGAAATCCGGGGACGAGAAAAAGGCCTCCGATATCCACTTACCTTTCAACCTGCTTTTCCCCTTGCCTTATACACTTCCCATCAAAATGAAAAATCCTACGAAGAAAAAAGGGAAGAGGCGCAAAAGATAATCAAATCCCCTCTTGCGAGGGAAGGGCAGGATAGGGGCGAAGATTGGACAGTCTTTCCAGAACCGCGTCGGCTTCGGCCATCAGGTCCTTAATCACCCGATCAATACTTTTAACTTCTTTGTCTGAATGGCAAGTCGACGTTTGACTCTTAGAAAATAGGGACAACTGTCCCTGTTCTCGTAAATTACATTGTTAGAAAGAAATTTTTAAGTTAATATTAACAAAAATATAAATTCTAATTAGGAGGTATTGTATGAAAGATCTGCTGCTCATGTATGCAAAGTACACACAAAGGGCTAACGCTTCGGTCCTCGCTTTGCTGGACGGCCTATCGGAGGAGGCTCGCAACGAGAATAGGAAAAGCTACTACAAGAGTCTCTCCGGTCTCGCCTGCCATGCCTTCGGCGTAACCCCCTTTTTCCACGGTCTTTTACGCACGGCCATACCCGCGGCGTCCTCGGCGCTTAAAGCTACCGAGGGCCTCAAAGCGCCCAAGGGCGATTCCCTTAGCGCGGACCAATGGTCCGAGCTTAAGAAGGTCGCCACAGTCGCCGATCAGGCGACCGTCGATTTCATCGCCGGACTCGCCGAGAGCGATTTCGTCAGTCCGGTCAAGGTGGCGTGGTTCGGCGGGAACCCCGATGCGGTGCCACTCCATTACCTCTTGAGCATGACCGTCATACACGGCATCCATCACCGCGGGCAGATATCACAGATTTTGGACGAGATGGGCATCGAGCACAACTTCTCGAGCCTCGACGTGGGATTCCTGCCGAAATAGGAGTGAGGGGGAGGGTTTTGCCATGACTGAAATCAAAAGATCTTATTGCGGGTTATGCCATCCCAGGTGCGGTCTGCTTCTGGAAATAGAAAACGGCCGGATCATCAAGGCCAAAGGAGACCCGGAACATCCCATATCCAGGGGCCGGATCTGCTCCAGAGGCAGTTTGATGCCCGAGCATGTTCATCATCCGGGTAGAATCAATTACCCTCTTAAACGCCTGGGGGAAAGGGGATCGGGAAAATGGCAGCGTCTGGATTGGGATCAGGCCCTTGATGAAGTGGCCGAAAAACTGGAGAGGCTTCGTCAAAAACACGGCCCGGAGACCCTGGCCTTTACCCACGGCACCAAGCGGACCTATCATTGGGACGAACGCCGGTTTTTCAATCTTTTCGGATCGCCGAATGTCTGCGGCGTCAATAATGTCTGCATGTGCCCCACTCAGGCGGTCGAATACGCCACTTACGGCGGATTTACCTGGGGGGACTTCAGGCATACCCGCTGTGTGGTTCTTTGGGGACATGGCCCCTCCCAATCCGATCCGATCGGTCTTTATCCCATGATCCTCCAGGCCAAAAAGAACGGGGCAAAACTCATTGTCGTGGATCCGCGCCGTATTGCCGAGGCGGAAAAGGCCGATCTCTGGCTGCAGATAAGACCCGGCACTGACGTGGCTCTGATGCTCGGCTGGATCAGGATCATCATTGAAGAGGGACTCTACGACCGGGACTTTGTTGCCGACTGGACGGTGGGATTCGAAGATCTTAAAGCCGCCGCTGCCGCCTACACACCTCAAAGGGTGGCGGAAATCACCTGGCTGACTCCGGAGCAGGTCATCGAGTCAGCCCGTTTGTATGGGATGACCAAACCAGGGGTCATTACCTGGGGTTTCGGCCTGGACAAACAGGGCCTCAATGCCACTCAGGCGGCCAGGGCGAGATGCTGTTTGAAGGCCTTGACCGGCAATCTGGACATTCCGGGCGGGGAATCTCTCGGCTGTAACGAACTGGTCGGAAAAATCATCAGCGATGAGGAGATGCAATTAAACGAGGCCCAGCCGGCCGGGCAGCGAGCCAAACAATTGGGGGCCGATCAATATCCTTTTTTTGGTTTCCCGGGCTGGTCGAAAAGTGAGGAGGCCAACCGACGCCTCCCCCGCGACTATATGCGTCCCCCTAATGCCGATATGACCTGTATGGCTCACGCCAGACCGGTTTTTGACGCCATGATCACCCGCAAACCTTATCCGGTCACCGCCGCCATCTCGGTAGCCAGCAATCCCATGCTTTCCCTGCCCAATATCAGACACACCTACGATGCCTTGATGAATCTTTCGCTTTATGTCGTCGGTGAATTCTATCTTACGCCTTCCGCCGCCTTGGCCGATTATGTTTTCCCTATCTGTTCCACCGTCGAGACGACCGAGCTCTGGCTGACCGGGGGCTTCTGTGTGGCCTGCCCCAGGGGGATTGCGCCCCTTTTTGAGCGGCGCAACACCTATGATTTCTGGCGGGGGTTAGCCGTCAGACTAGGGCAGAGTGAGCACTGGCCCTGGAAAGACATTGACGAAGTCTGGGATTATAGATTGTCCCCGCTTAATTTGACCTTTAACCGGCTCCTGGAACAAAACGGTCTTTTTGGGAAACCGGAATTTGAGCGCTATAAAAAATACGGGTTCGGTACCCCGTCGGGCAAAGTGGAACTGCGATCGAGCACTTTCGAGGCCCTGGGCTGTGAACCTTTGCCGGTCTTTCGCGAGATGGCCCAAAGCCCCTTGAACGATTCTCAATCGGCCCGGGATTTTCCTCTGGTTCTGATTACCGGAAGCCGGTTTATGCCCATGTACCACTCGGAACAGAGGCAGGTTGAGGAAGCCAGAAAAAAACGTCCTGATCCGCTGGTGGCTCTTCACCCGGAAACGGCCGCCGGCCTGAATTTGATTGAAGGGGATTGGGTTCGGGTTGAAACCCCCCAGGGAAGCATCCGTCTGCGTCTGCATCTTTCGGACAGGATCGACCGGCGCATGGCAGATGCGGAACATGGCTGGTGGTTCCCGGAGCGGGAAGAGGCGGTTCCGACTCTTTTCAGTGTCTTCGAATCGAATGCCAATGTGCTTTGCCCGGACGGATCGGAATTTTGCAGCCCGGAGATCGGCAGTTGGCCTCACACGGCGTTGTTGTGCCGGGTCAGCAAAGAATAATGAAATCTGGGGACATCTTAGTGATGGGGTCAAGTTGCTTTTGACTCTTAATCCCAAAACCATATCAACAAAGATTTATTCCCCCTCATCTGTCGAACTGCTTCAGATCCCCCCTGTAAATGGGGACGCTGGTGCAAAAACAACATACGAAAAGGGGAATGTTCTTCATTCCATTCAGAAATTAATAAAACCCAAAAGCACCGAACCGTCGGGCCACACGACTGACGGGCCAAAGAAGATGTTTCGATTCCTGCCTGAATGGGAAAGAATAAAAAAGTTCTTATCAAAGAGCCTGGGATGGGGCCGGGATAGAGAAGGGTGCGGTTCTGGAACATCCTCGGCTTTTGCAACATCGAGGTAAACATAAATTCCCTGGATTCCCCCGTGATCAGGTTCGGGGCGGACCTTCCTCGAATACTACATCTTGCCTTTTGCCGATACTTTCGCTATCCTGTTCAGCAGGTTAAATTGATTGAATAAATTAAAACACTATTTCTATTGAAGGAGGGAACTGAATGGATATTAGAGCAAAGATCAACATGGAAAATAAGAAGAAGAGTGCCCTGAAAAATCTTGACGCCCATCGGGCTTTTCTGAAAGAGAAAGGGCTCAAGAACGACGAGATCAAGAAAAATGTTATAGTGCGAAAGCTGAAAGCTGAAGTGAGAAAAGCTGATTTTCGGCTGACCCGCATTGCCGATCAGGAGAAACAAGACCTTGATCTGGCGCAAGCGAAGGCTGAAAAGCTGGCATCGGGGAAAAACCCCAAGGAAGAATCAAAGAAAGAGGCCAAAGTAGAAGTGCAGGGGAAGAAAGGGGAAAAAGAAAAATCGGAGAAGAAGACCAAACCCGAGGGAAAGAAAGACAAGAAATAGAAGAATAGAACCCAATCAGGCCCATAATAGTGGTAAGTGGTCGGACCAAACGAAGGGATTGAGTTCAGAGGAAATTGTTTGATAAATGCGGGGTAAAAAAGCGCTTAAACTGGCCTTTTTACCCTTAAAAAGAAGTTTTTAAGCGCAACATTAATGCCACACGCCAATCGATATTTCGTTCCCTGCAAAACCCTTCGAAATCCCCATTTGTCCTCTTGTTAAAAATATTTTTATCGTTAGAATAAGATACAGTTGGAGAGGAGTAAGAAATGGGGGACGAACCTCCCCTAGTTTGATAGACGTTTGAAAAATGGTACAATAGAGCCGAAATGAGTGTCTGAAGAAGAAGAGGAAGGTGTTTAGCCGAGAGTTTAAACAGAAAGCAACGAGACTGTGGTGCCCGAATGCCCGGAAAATTGCACAACGGACTTTTTACGTTTTCATCAAAACCAATTTTTGAAAAGGAGAGGCGTATGGATTACATGGAAGAAATGGCTAAATATTACACAACACAAAAACAGAAAGATTTTACCTCTGATTTTCTCGATCCAAAACAAATCGATAGTTATGAGTTCTGGGATGAGATACAAATTGGAGAGGAGAGTGAAATACCCACCAAATTTGAAGTGAAAGCCGAAGACCTGAAGGCCTTTGCCGCTGCGGTCCCTGACGATAATCCAATTTTTTATGATGAGGAATATGCCAAACAATGCGGCCATGACGGGATCGTGGCCCATCCTCTCTTTGTTACTCAGATCAGATTTTTCCTTTTACAGGGGGGACATGGCAGTTGGAATAGAACCCCAGGAGCCAGAAACCCGGGACAAATCATTGAGTATTATGACCCCATAAGGGTGGGAGATATACTGACCCTTAAATTGACCAGCTATGATAAATGGATCAAGAGAGGGAAATATTATATGAGAGCCTTGTCCCGGATCTATGATCAATATGGAAAACTTAAAATGAGATACTATAGTACTTTAATTTTGCCCAGGACCAAGGCCGACGTCCTGAGGTTTTTAAAGGGAGAGCATGCCCTGGAAGCATGAGCTATAAGGGGATTTTCTGCAAAACTCAATCATTCCGAAAGGATCAAAAAAATGGAAAACAAACTGACCTTTGAATCCATAAAATGCGGGGACAAATTACCTGCGGTCCAACAGCATTTGAGTCAGGAAGATATTTGGCACTTTGCGGTAGCTTCGCTCGATATGAATCCGGTTCATTGTTCGCCTGAATGGTGCCGGAAATCACAGGTGTTTGGTATTCCTGAAACCGTGCAGCATGGACAAATGACGCTTTCCCTCTTAGCCAAGGTTATTACGAACTGGGCCTATTCTTCCGGCGGAACTCTGAAGACATTCGAGGCCAAACTGATTAAGCCCGTACCGGTAGATTCAACCTGTACCTATGGCGGTGAAGTGTCCGAACTCCACCCCGTGAAGAAAGGAAAAGATTTTGTGGCTGTTGAATTGTGGGCCACTGATCAGAATGGAGATAAAGTAGCTGTTGGGAAAGCACAGGTGATTATACCTCAATGATATCTCTTTTTTAACTGATCTTTGCTTTTAGTTTTGTGGTCAGGAATCTGGGGACAAAGGAGGGGAGGTAAAAATGGAAGACGCGATCAAAAAAGCTGCCAGGGATTTGGCCGATTCCACGTATGCCATCGCCCTGACAGGTGCCGGGATGTCAACGGAATCCGGGATACCGGACTTCAGGGGGCCATCAGGTGTTTGGACAAAAAATCCTGAGAGGGAGCGCAGGGCCTATCGGAGCTATGAGAAATTTCTTGAAGACCCCAAGGAATATTGGAAAGAGAGGTTGACGACTCCGAGTGTGTTGGGGAACTTGGAAGCGTCCAAACCGAATAAAGGACATTATGCTCTGGCGGAGCTTGAAACACTGGGTGTTTTAAAGTGCGTCATCACCCAAAACGTCGATGCGCTTCATGAAAAAGCAGGGAATCGAAATCTGTTGGAGTATCATGGTAATTCATTGAAATTAAGATGCATATCCTGTTCGGCGCGATTTCCCCGGGATCAATTCGATTTAACGGCCCTGTTGAATGAAGACAGGCTTCCTCCCAGATGTCCCAAGTGTGATGGCGTTATCAAGAGTGATGGGGTGGCTTTTGGAGAACCGATCCCGTCTTACGTGGCCCAGAGAAGCATGGAAGAAGCAGAAAAATGCGATCTGATGCTTATTTGCGGGACTTCCGCGGTTGTGTATCCGTTTGCCAGTCTGCCGCGGTTGGCCAGGCATAGGGGAAAGGCCGTCATTATTGAAGTAAACGCCGAACCGACGCCACTTACGCAGGAGGGTATTTCCAACTACCTCATCCAGGGCAAAACCGGGGAAATCTTACCGAAAATCGTCGAAGAAATAAAAAAATTGAGGTAACTTCACGACCGTAAAAATAGTGACAGCGCTCATTTATGGGGGAAGGGGAGTCGAATTAGATGTTTTCCCGGCTTTTTAAAAAGGTGCGATAGAAATCAGGAAGCCTTTGCGAATCTTCTCTTAATTTCGGCATACTGGACCAGGGTAGCCATGGCTCTGGCCGCAGCCTCAGGCGTGTTATAAGAAGTAATGCCGGCAGCGTCCATCGCTTTTACAATCAGTTCATTGGAGAAAGCAATACCGTTAAGACCCACGGTGACCACAGGTTTCCCCAGTTTCTGCGGTATAGCCGTGAGTAATTCGGCTGCCCGGATCAAAAGCTTTTCCTGCTCAACCGCGGACGACCCGGAGAAATCCGCCCACGTAATCGGCGTATTGCAGATAAGCCCATCTATATAGTCAAGTTGAGCCATCTTGTTCAGAACACCCGCTTCTTGAAGAGCGGTGCGGTTTGACCCGGCAAAGTCTACCGGGTTCCTTGGAGCAGGCGCATGGGGAGGAAACTCCAGGTCCGACACGATGAACTTTACGTGTTCCTCCTTCAGCTCAGGAACCTCCATGCCCATCGAGACACAGGTATCTGCAAGTACCACGCACAACCCGCCGGTACCGAGAATACCCATCCTATTGCCTCCAGGTAAGGGCTGTCTGGTGAGAATCGCCGCCGCATCGAGGAGACTGAGCAATTCATCAACCCGGATAAAACCTGCCTGCCGGCACATGGCATCAAAAACCCTGTCTTCACCCGCTATCGAAGCGGTGTGTGACAGTGTCACCCTGGCAATAGACTGGTTTTTACCCGCTTTGTAGATAATAACCGGCTTCTGTCCGGCTATTTTTCTACCTGCGTTAAACAGTTTTTTGCCGTCACGCAAGCCCTCAACATACATAACCACAACCTTTGTTTCAGGGTCATTAGCCAGATACTCCAGGTAATCAGCTGCGTCCAGGTCGGCCTGATTCCCGGCACTGATGAAACTGCTTAGCCCACAGCCTCTGCTGGCCGCCGCTCGGGCGAAAATACCGCCAAAAGTGCCGCTCTGTGATATAAAGCCGATAGAACCCTTTGGAACTTCACCGGGAAGGGACAGGTTAAGGTTGGCAGCAGCGCTATAAATACCCATGCAGTTTGGTCCAACAAAACGTATGCCCCCCTGCCGTGCAATTCTGGTGACCTCTTCCTGAAGGGCCTGCCCACGGCTGCCGGTCTCAGCAAATCCAGCCGTTATCAGGACAGCTCCCTTTATACCTTTTTGAATGCATTCCCGCATGGCCTGTGGTACCTGTTCAGCTCGAATAGAGACTACCGCCAGGTCAATCGGGTCCGGAACATCAAGGACAGTGCGGTATACCGGCAGACCAAGTATTTTTTCTTCCCTGGGATTTATCGGGTAGATAGTCCCCTGGTAGCCGGCTGTTTGCATCGACAGGATGACATCATTACCCCATTTGAAAGGAACACCGGAAGCACCGATTACAGCTACCGACCTTGGTGCAAAAATTGGGCGCAGTTGCTCACTAATGTTCATAATCAGGGTTACTCCTCCTTGTGCGGCTCCACTCCTTACCTCGAAGTGGCATAAAAATTTAGCGAATATTGATTCCTTATTACTGATAAAGGCTTATTTTAATTATATTAAAGCCGGTGCCAAAAGTCACTTCATCTGATCAAAAGAATTGACCCTTTTAAAAAAGTAGTGTCAGAATCAGGTTAAGCGGAATTTTCTTATCGTTCTCCACTAATTTTCATATCGTCCGTAACTGAGCGGGGAGCCAGGTGATCCGCAGTTCATCGAGCTTTCCTCCCTTCAACTCGATTCGGTCTTCCCTGATTTGGCCCAACCCCTGAGCCGCGGCCAATTGGAATTGTTTGACCTTAAGGGCATCATGGCTGATGATGCGCGCTGCCGTGGCATCGGCCGCCGCCAGGTCTCTACTGGCCAAGAGCATCCAGGAACCGGATCGCTCTTTCATGTCCACCGTGCGTCCCTTGCCTCGGGAGGGATCCACCGACGGCCCATTCCCTTCACAGCCGATGGAGCCGTCGATTATGGCCAGATGGGGCTTGATCCCGGCCACAACATCGATGAAGGATTGTTCCAGTCCGGCCAGATGGATATCTTTTCGAACCGGGTAACCTCCATGACGATCGCTGGAGATGGTACCGATAAAATTCTTCAGGGAAAGGGAAACCACGGCAAAGTTATGCGTTTTAAGTACCGGGATGGAAATAATCACATCGGCCCTGGTCACCAGACCGGAGACAGCGATTTTTCCCAACGAGGTCCGGGTAGGGACTTCCACCCACTCGGGAGTTTCGGCATTAAGGCAAACCAACCGCACCTTGCCCTTGTATTTCACATTCAGTCTTTCCGTTTCTGCCGCCATATTCGTCGAACCATCCATGGTTTTTATGACCTGCCAGGAAAAGCGCGGGGCATGAGCCCCTTCACCGATGATCACCTCGGCCGCCCCGGCCTGGAGGCACTCTTCGGCAACGGTCATAATGATCTCGGGTTTGGTGCACTCCCCATTCCTGGTCACCGGCCTAAAAGCCGCTCCTTGGGCGGTAACCAGATTAGGCTTGATGAAAACCGTCTGCCCGGGTTGAACCAAGGCCTTGGCCCCGCCCACCGATTCCAGGGATTCACGGGCCATTTTGCGCAAATCGTTGCCCCGGATCACCGTCACAATCGATCGGCCTGATTTGTCCGTTTTTATCAGGTCATTCCCCTGACCGGCGGTTCCGAGTCCTGCAAGTCCCTCGGTCACCATACCGGACAGACCCAACACCGCCGTGGACTTCGCAAGCGCCTTCAACATTTCCCTTCGGGTAAGCACATTCATCTTTTCTCCCTTTTATTTAAAAAAGATCATTTCAAAAAGATTGGGTTATTCTTGATGCCAAAGTACCACCTCTCTATTTACAATTTACCGCCCTTTGAAAACAGGGGTCCGTTTTTCACTCCGGGCCGTTAGGGCCTCAACGAAGTCCGTCGTGGTAAAGGCCTCGTTCAATCCCTTGTTTTCCATATCCAGGGCTGTTGTTACGGCGGCGAGAAGAGGCTGGTGGAGAGCGCGCTTGGCCATTCGGACCGCATACCCGGCCCCCTGAGGCGGAATCAGTTTAAGGGCCCTTTCTCGGGCATAGGGCAACAGTTGATCGTGGGGTAATACTTTATTTACCAGTCCCAGATTGAATAACTCCTGGGCAGTGATACGTTCGGAAAAAAACATGATCTCCTTGGCCCGCTGAAAGCCGATCAGTCTCGGCAACAGATAACTGGAGGCCAATTCGGGAATAATACCCAATCCGATAAAGGGCAAGGAAGCCCAGGCGTGTTCGGAGCAATAGACCAGATCGCAACAGGACAGGCACATGGTAAAGGCCCCGCCGATAGCCAGCCCGTTTACAGCGGCGATGACCGGTTTATCGAATTGCCACATCTTCAAGGTGAATTTTTTCTGGGCAATATCCGTGGGATCGAGCTGGGCCTTCACTTCCTCGCTTAATCCCGCCAAAGAGGCGGGATTGAAATAGCCGCCGCTGCTGAAGGCTTCTTTTGCCGGATCATCGACATCAGGATCCTTGGCCCCGGTCAGGATCATGACTCCGGCGCGGTCATCCTTTTCCATGGCATCCACGGCCCAGAAAAGCTCGTAAAAAGTATAGGGGCTCAAAGCATTCTTTCTCTTCGGCATGTTCAGGGTTACCGTTACAATGCCGTTGTCTTCCTTTTGGTAAAGAATTTCTTTGAAGTCCTCCACTTTCATCTCTTATCTCCTCTCCGATGTTTGTTTAAGTGATACCATCAGGAAACAGCAACCATTCCTCCGTCACAGGGGATGGTGTGCCCCACCACATAAGCCCCCGCTCTGGAACTTAAGAATAGGGCCAACCCGGCGATGTCTTCCATGCTGCCCACACGGCCGCTCGGGTTGCCTTGACCCACCATATCCCAGTTCACCCCGTCACCTTCTGTTTTTCCGCCAAACCCGACCCCGGTGCTCAACATCCAAGTCGGAAAGGGTCCTGGAGCAATAGCGTTGACAATGATATGTTCTTTGATCAGGTGGGCCGCCAGAACTCGGGTCAAATGGTGTACCGCCGCCTTGGAAGGGCCGTAAGAAAAGTTTTCAAACATGGGGGTTTTGATGCCGTCGATGGAGCCGATATTGATCACTCGCGCCGGATTTTCGGATGAAGCCGATTTCCGTAACAGCGGCAGAAGTTTCTGGGTTAGGAAAAAGATAGCCTTTACATTGGTGTCCATGACCTTGTCCCATCCCACTTCGGGAAATTCCTCCAAAGGGGCGCCCCAGGTGGCCCCGGCGTTATTAACCAGGATGTCAAGTTTGCCTTCCCGCTCCGATAAGGCGGTGGCAAGCGACTCTATACCTTTCAGACCCGCAAGGTCGGCAGGGATAGAAAGGCATTCCTTTCCGTACCTGTCAGCCAGCCGTTTAGCGGTGGCCTCGCAAACCTCAGCCTTACGAGAACTGATATAGACTTTGGCGCCGTAACTTAAAAAGCCAGCCGCGACCATCTCCCCGATTCCTCTCGAACCTCCGGTGACGAGGGCAATTTTCCCTTCGATAGAAAAAAGATCCTTCATTTTGTTATCCATTATTCCTCCTTTTGTCATTTTCCGATCCGGCCATAAAGCGAATCTTAAAAGGTTGACTCAATTATTGTTCAATTCGAAACCATCAGCAGCAGCAAATGGTTCGTTTTAATGTTTCTATATTAACCCATCCCAAGGGGCCGGTCAAAAAAATATTCAGGCCAAGCTGTTTTCTATCCACCTGGGGGAGTCTTTTACTGATTGGTCCCGAAGTTGTTTACTTATTTCCTTTTGATTGAAAATTAAAAGCGAATGATCTATATATGACTGTATTTCTTTTCAACCAATTTTGATCAACAGACACCTGAATGTTAATTTCTTGCCTTAGGTTCATTAACCCGAAACACCCTGGGAGGAGAAAAAATGGCTATTGCGTTTCCCGATCCAAAAATAATAAAAACCAATGAAATCAACATGGAAGTCTTTGAACAGGGGGAGGGATTTCCGGTAATTCTGGCCCATGGCTTTCCGGAACTCGCCTATTCCTGGAGGTTTCAAATGCCCGCCCTGGCAGAGGCGGGATACCGGGTCATCGCACCGAACCAGAGAGGATACGGCGAGACCGACAAACCCCAGGCGGTGGAAGCCTATGATATTCGACATCTCTGTGGGGACATGGCCGGTCTATTGGACGCCCTTGGTCTTGAAAAGGCCATTTTTATCGGCCACGACTGGGGCGGCCCGGTGGTCTGGAACATGCCGCTGCTGCACCCGAACAGGGTCGCCGGTGTGGTGGGGATGAGTGTCCCCTTTTCACCGCGAGGCGATAGTGATCCCGTCGCTCTATTGGAGCAGTTTTTCGGACCGGAACATTATATCGTTCATTTTAACCGGCAACCCGGTGTCGCCGATGCTGCTTTGGCGGGGAACCCAAAGCGCTTTCTCAATAACGTGTTCCGTCGCCGACAGCAGGGGGATCGAGCTGCAGGAACATCAAAGGAAAAACCCAGTTTCAAGGTGTCCCTTATAAACCTCCTTGACCTGACCGATCCCCCGGGGGAACCCCTCATGTCGGATGAGGAGTTGGAGGTTTTTGTTGCCGCCTTCAGCAAAGGAGGGTTTACCGGGCCGATCAACTGGTATCGGAACATCACCCGAAACTGGGAGCAGTCTTCCAACCTGACTCAGCGGATCGATGTCCCCTGCGCCATGATCTACGGGGCCTATGATATTGTTCCAAAGGGGGGCGATGTTTCGAAATATGTTCCGAATCTGGAGACCCTTACGCTGGAATGCGGGCACTGGATTCAACAGGAAAAACCCGAAGAGGTGAATGCCTTCCTGTTGGATTGGTTAAAACGGAATTCCCCTTCTCCGGCTAAATAATAAAGATTAGGAGGCCATGGCCACTTGATAGCCAAAGGCCGCGATATCAATTAAAAGATGACACCCCAATTAGGACGTTTATCAACTTGGGAAACAATGAGGTTGACGATTTCACTCCTGACCCCAAGTGCGCATAGCTTCCTGTACTCCACATGTCTCTATTATAAGAAAATTTGAAGATTTCAAACAATAATTGTTGATGCTCCTCTAAGAACTGGTTCCTTCCTCGATGATAAAACTTTCTTTTCTTTTCAAGAATCAGTGTATAATTAGATCCAAGTTAAGAACAATAAAGTACCCCATCTTCCAGTTTCACCACCATACCCATAAGAGGGAGAATTATGGAGGATTTTAGGAGGCCCCGGTTTCTCGACCGAGAGGCGGGTTTTTTTTACCTTAAATGGAGCTTTTGAGGAAACTGAAAATTGCGACTATGGGAAAAAATTCATTACTAACGGAGGTTGAGCCATGTTAACAGCATTAAAAGTGACAATGATTGTCTTGGGGGTGGTAGAGATTTTGTTTGGACTGGGGTTCACTTTTTTTATGAACGAAATGGGCAAGACGCTTGGTTTTGAGCCGGGGCCTGACTATCTACTATATATCGGTGCTTTGTTAGGTCTCACCCTTATCACAATTTCTGCCTTTATCATATCCGCTGCCCGGAACCCAATACAACACATTGGTTGGGTAAGGTTTGCCATATGGTGGTGTATAGCCGGTGTAGTTGCCGGTTTATACGCCGTAACAAAGAATTACGTTGACTTCTCTCAAGCAGGAATGGGAATTATCTGGGATGGCGTCGTAGCTGTAGCCCTTCTTATTTTTTATCCCTGGCGAAAAACAAGCAACCCGTAAGTATTTTTTTTCGGGGTACAATTAGCTTCTTCCTGTAACACGCAACCCTTTATTCCTAATAACCGGAGAAGTACAAAGGGTATTCAGTAAAAAAGAGGGGATCTTCCTGATCCCAGGAACATG